>WNFC01005568.1_pt1 | contig 13815 bp, 10 predicted proteins | sample 5400541 | NCBI WGS metagenome assembly WNFC01 (sample SAMN13153342, study PRJNA577476) | soil metagenome | isolation source: 120 cm saprolite under Douglas fir tree site 2 hole 2 replicate 1 | place: USA:California | collected 2015-04-18
TTTGGCAGATCGAGCGGCGCCTGGCCGAGGAGGGCGCCCGGCCGATCATCTTCTACCCGCGCGGCGGGACCTGCGCGCAGCCCTATGTCAAGGGGCTGACGACGATGGTCAACAGCATCTACAACGGCTACCGGATGGAGGACGTCTGGCTCGACAAGTAACCAGCGCGGCCGAATAGCAAGGCAAGAGCGGCGCGCAACTACACCGGCTGATGTAACCGCAAGACCGACGATCTGGTTGACCGGCAGTCTATGGAAACCGAATTCGGGAAACGGCGACAGCTGGTCTGGGAAGTCGAGAAGAAGCTGGCCGAGGACGATGCGCGCCCGATCCTGTTCTACTCCTGGGGCGCGGCTTGCTCCCAACCGTAGCTGAAGGATCTGACCCTGATGGTCAGCAGCATCTAAAACTACGAGCGCTTCGAAGGCCTCTGGCTCGACAAGTAGCCTTTCTCCGCACGGCGGGCCGGCAATGGAGCGATCGAGCGTCAGTAGCGAGCTTCTGTTTCGGCCAAATAATCCGTGATAGCATCGTCGGCGTCGCGTCATGCGTCAGAGCCCGATAAACGGGCCGGCGCGACGCGGCGGCGGGTTCTGACGGCCCGCGCTATCGAACGGGAGGTAAATGACGATGAAGCGGCAACTGCGCGTGCTCGCAGCAGGGGCGCTGCTGTTCGCGTCCGCCACGCATGGGGCTTTCGCCCAAACGCAAGGCGGCATTCTGAAAATTCCCCATTTCGACAGCCCGGCGAGCATGTCGCTGCACGAGGAAGCGACGGCCGCGGTGAACCGGCCAATGATGGGTGTCTTCAACAACCTCGTCATGTTTCGGCAGGACGTGCCGCAAAACAATATGCAATCAATCGTCCCGGACTTGGCCACCGGCTGGTCGTGGAACGAGGAAGGCACCGAGCTGACCCTGCCGCTGCGGCAAGGCGTCAAGTGGCACGACGGCAAGCCCTTCACCGCCCGGGATGTCAAGTGCACCTGGGAAATGCTCAGCGGCAAGACCAGCGACAAGCTGCGCCTCAATCCTCGCAAGTCGTGGTACAAAAACCTTGAAGATGTCACCACCAACGGCGACTACGAGGTGACCTTTCATCTGAAGCGGCCGCAACCCGCCTTCGTGGCGCTGCTCGCTTCGGGCTGGTCGGCGGTCTATCCCTGCCATGTCGCAGCGCGCGACATGCGCATTCATCCGATCGGCACCGGCCCGTTCAAATTCGTCGAGTTCAAGCCGAACGAATACATCAAGGTGACGCGAAACCCGGACTACTGGAAACCGGGGCGGCCTTATCTCGACGGCATCGAGTATAAGATCATATCGAGCGTTTCGACGAGGATACTGGCGTTCATCACCGGCGGATACGACCTGATCCCCGGGGTGTCGATCCCACTGTTGAAGGATGTGAAGAGCCAAGCGCCAGACGCAATCTGCCAGGTGGTGTCGACCAACATCAACCGCACCTTGGGCATCAACCGCGACAAGCCGCCATTCGACAACCCCGATCTCCGGCGGGCGATGACGCTTACCTTGGACCGCCGCGCCTATATCGATATCCTCACCGAAGGCAAGGGTGATATCGGCGCGGTCATGCAGCCGCCCCCGGAAGGGATCTGGGGCATGCCGCCGGAGATCTTGAGAACGTTGCCCGGCTACGATCCCGACGTTCAGGAGAACCGTGCAGAAGCCCGCCGGATTATGGAGAAGCTCGGCTATGGGCCCGCCCGGAAGCTCCCGGTCACAGTCTCCACACGCAACATCGCCACCTATCGCGATGCGTCCGTGATCCTGATCGATCAATTGAAGGAAATCTACATGGACGGCGTGCTCGAAACCATCGACACCGTGAATTGGTACCCCCGGGTCATGAAGAAGGATTTCACGGTCACCGTCAATGTCAGCGAGAATGCTCTCGACGACCCCGACCCGCTATTTTACCAAAATTATACGTGCGGTGCGGAGCGCAACTATACCGGATACTGCAATCCGGAGATCGACCAGGCGATCGACCGGCAGTCGATGGAACCCGACCGCGACAAGCGCAAGCAACTGGTGTGGGAAATCGAACGAAAGCTGGCCGAGGACGATGCCCGGCCGATCATCTACTACCTGCGTGGCGCGACCTGCTGGCACCCCCATGTCAAGGGGCTGACCCTGATGGTCAACAGCATCTTCAACGGCTCGCGTTTCGAGGATCTCTGGCTCGATAAATAAGCCAGGCGCGACGTTGCAAGCCTACTTTGCCGTCGGCCGGGCGGGTGATAGCCTCTAGCGCAACGGCACAAGAGATGCCGCGGCGGGACCGTCCCTCTGGCGGGCCGCTTCTGCGAACGCGGGAGGGCAGTGCGATGAAGCCTTGTCTGCGGCATCTAGCTATCGTCGGCGCCCTACTTTGTGCGGCTCTGGCCACCAACCTGGCGCACGCGCAGAAGCCGGGCGGCATTCTCCGGATGTTCAGCCCCGACAGCCCGGCCTCGATGTCGATCCTCGAGGAGGCGACCGCGTTCGCTGAGCGGCCGATGATGGCGGTGTTCAACAACCTGGTCATCTACGACCAGTCGGTCAAACAAAGCAGCCTCGATTCGATCGTGCCCGATCTGGCGACAGGCTGGTCGTGGAACGAGGACGGGACCGAACTGACGCTGCCGCTGCATCAGGGTGTCAGGTGGCATGACGGCAAGCCGTTCACCGCGAGGGACGTCAAGTGCACCTGGGATCTGCTGACCGGCAAGGGCAGCGACAAGCTGCGCGTCAACCCACGCAAAGCCTGGTACCGCACCCTCGAGGAGGTCACGGCCAACGGCGACTATGAGGTGATTTTTCACCTGAAGCGGCCGCAGCCGGCGTTCCTCGCGCTGCTCGCCTCCGGCTTCGCGCCGATCTATCCGTGCCATGTGCCGGCGCGCGAGATGCGCACCCATCCGATCGGCACCGGCCCATTCAAGTTCGTCGAGTTCAAGCCGAACGAGCACATCAAGGTGACGAAGAACCAGGACTACTGGAAGCCCGGGCGCCCTTACCTCGACGGCATCGAATATACCATCATCAAGAACCTCTCGACGGCGATATTGGCGTTCTCCGCCGGCAAGTTCGACATGACCTTCCCCTACACCATCACCCAGCCGCTGCTCCACGACGTCAAGAGCCGGCTGCCGCAGGCGTCGTGCGAGATGTCGGCGCTGGGGCTCTACCGCACCTTGATCGTCAATCGCGAGAAGCCGCCGTTCGACAACGCCGATCTGCGCCGGGCGATGGCGCTGAGCCTCGACCGCAAAGCCTTTATCGACATCATCACCGAAGGCCAGGGCGACATCGGCGGGGTCATGCAGCCGCCACCCGAGGGCGAGTGGGGCATGCCGCCAGCTATGCTTAAGGAGTTGCCGGGGTATGACCCGGACGTGCAGAAAAATCGGCGCGAGGCGCGGCAGATCATGCAGCGTCTGGGATATGGGTCGGATAATCGGCTCAAGGTCAAGCTCACCGTGCGTGACCTGCCCTATCTGCGCGATCCGGCGGTGCTGCTGATCGACCAGCTGAAGGAGGTCTACATCGACGGCGAACTCGACACCGTCGACACGACGATCTATCTGCCGAAGCTGATGCGGCGCGATTTTGTCGTCGGATTGGGGCCCGCCGGCGCCGGATCCGATCCCGATCAGAGCCTCTACAACGTTTACGGCTGCGGCGGCGATTTGAATTATGTCGGCTATTGCAGCGCCGAGATCGACGCCCTGATCGATCGCCAGTCGATTGCCGCCGGCAACCCGGCCGAGCGCCGGCAGATCATCTGGGAGATCGAGCGCAAGCTCGCGGCAGACGGCGCCCGTCCAGTCATCTTTTACGACCGCCGCGGGACCTGCTGGCAGCCCCACGTCAAAGACTTTACGATCATGGTCAACAGCACCTTCAACGGCGCGCGGATGGAGGGCGTCTGGCTCGACAAATAGCGGCATTTTCACCGTGCGGGCTGGATGGGTCATGAAGCGCGCGATGGGCATCTGGCTGGCCTTTGCGGCTGGGACCGCCATGGCGCATGACGGTTCGGACCCGCTTGCGGCCTGGTATCGCTCGCTCACCGATGCCGAGGGAAAAGCATGCTGCTCCCCCCGCGACTGCGCGCCGGCGGAGGCTCGCATCAAAGAGGGCCATTGGGAGGTCTGGATCCAACCCTACGAAGCGAGCAGCCGCTGGGTCACTGTTCCGGACCGCGCGATGCTGCGGCGTGACAACCCGGACGGCCGGCCGATCCTATGCCGGACCCCGAACGGCTTCATCCGCTGCTTCGTGCCGCCGCCGGCGAGCTGAGGGAAAGGGGAAAGCGCCATGACGCACACAATCCGCGCCATCACTGTTGCCGCCGCTCTCCTGGTGGCTCCGGCGGCCTCTGCGCAAAAATCCGGGGGCATCCTGCAAATGCCCGGTTCCGCCAGCCCGGCGAGCATGTCGATCCACGAGGAATCGACGATCGCCGCCGGCATTCCGCTGATGGGCGTGTTCAACAACCTCGTCGTCTTCGACCAGCATGTCGCGCAAAACAGCATGGCCTCGATCGTGCCCGATCTGGCGACCGGCTGGTCGTGGAGCGAGGACGGGCGAGAGCTAACCTTCCCGCTTCACAGTGGCGTCAAATGGCATGACGGCAAGCCCTTCACGGCGGCTGACGTCAAATGCACCTGGGATGCGCTGCGCGGCCTCTCGGCCGACAAATTCCGCATCAACCCCCGCAAGGCCTGGTACAGCAACGTCGCAGACATCACCACGAACCGCGATCACGAGGTCACCTTCCACCTGAAGCGGCCGCAACCCTATCTGATCGCGCTGCTCGCTTCGGGCCAATCGCCGGTGTATCCCTGCCACGTGACGCCGGCGCAAATGCGCCAGCACCCGATCGGAACCGGCCCCTTCAAATTCGTCGAATACAAGCAGAACGAACATATCCGAGTGACCCGCAATCCGGATTACTGGAAACCCGGCCGCCCGTATCTGGACGGCATCGAAACCACGATCATCCCCAATTTGTCGACCCGGATGCTGGCCTTCGTCGCCGGCAAATTCGATATGATCCAAACGACGATCCCGCTGTTGAAGGATGTCAAGAGCCAGACCCCGCAAGCGGTGTGCGAGGTGGTGATGGACAACAACAGTCGCGATCTGCTGATCAACCGGGCGGTGCCGCCGTTCGATAATCTCGACCTGCGGCGCGCGATGGCGCTGAGCCTCGATCGCCAAGCGTTTATCGACATCCTCACCGAGGGCGAGGGCACGGTTGGCGGATCGATAATGCCGCCGCCAGACGGCGTGTGGGGCATGCCGCCGGATGTCCTGCACAGCTTGCCCGGCTACGGCCCCGACGTATCGAAGAACCGCGAGGAAGCCCGCACCATCATGCACAGGCTTGGCTACGGGCCGGACAAGCGGATCGCGGTTAAGGTATCGACCCGAGACGTTCCGGGCTATCGGGACGCGGCGGTCATCGCGATCTCGCAGTTAAGGGAGATATACATCGACGCCGAACTCGAAGCGATCGACACGGCGAACTGGTTCCCGCGCGTCATGCGCAAGGACTACAAGGTCGGGGTCACGGTCGCCGAGGGTGGGCTCGACGAGCCGGACCAGAAATTCTACGAAACATACGTCTGCGGCGCCGAGCGCAACTATAGCGGCTATTGCGATCGGGAAACCGAGAAGCTGATCGACCAGCAATCGATGGAAGCCAATGCGGAGAAGCGGCGCCAGCTGGTCTGGCAGATCGAGCGCCGGCTCGCGGAGGATGCGTCGCGGCCGGTTCTCCTCTATTCGCGGTTCGCCACCTGCATGCAGCCGCAGCTCAAGGGGCTGACGACGATGACCAACAGCCGCTTCAACGGCTGGCGCATGGAGGACGTTTGGCTCGACCGATAGGCGCAGCCCAATGCCGGCATGATTTCAAGGGGAACCGGTGATGAGGCGGCCTGGGCAGGTGCTGGCGACAGTGGGGATCGCGGTGGTCGCGATGCTCTCGGCCGGATTGGCACAGGCGCAGAAGCAAGGCGGCGCGCTCAGGGTCTATCACCGCGACAGCCCGGCCAGCATGTCGATCCTCGAAGAGGTGACGATCTCCACCGTGGCGCCCGTGATGGGCGTCTTCAACAATCTGGTCATGTTCGATCAGCATGTGCCGCAGAACAGCCTCGACTCGATCGTGCCCGACCTCGCCCTCAGCTGGGCATGGAGCAATGACGCCAAGGAACTGACCTTCAAGTTGCGCGAGGGCGTCCGGTGGCATGACGGCAAGCCCTTCACCGCCGCCGATGTTCAATGCACCTGGGACCTGATCCTCGGCAAATCGCCGATCCGGTTGCGCATCAACCCACGCAAATCCTGGTATTGGAACCTCGATCACGTCGCCGCCAAAGGCGCTGACGAGGTGGTATTTCGCCTAAAGCAGCCGCAGCCGGCATTCATCGCGCTGCTCGCCTCGGGCCTCTCGCCAATCTACCCCTGCCATGTCCCGCCAGCGGACATGCGCCAGCACCCGATCGGCACGGGACCATTCAAGTTTGTCTCCTACCACCCAAACGAATCGATCAAACTGGTGCGCAATCCGGACTACTGGAAGCCGGGGCGACCCTATCTCGATGGCATCGAGTGGACGATCATCCCAAACCGGTCCACCGCGATCCTCGCCTTCGTCGCGGGGGCGCTCGACATGACCTTCCCTTACGAGGTCACCGTGCCGTTGCTGAAGGAGGTCACCAGCCAGATGCCGCAAGCGCAGTGCGAATTGCGCTCGCGCAATGTCAGCTCGACACTGATCGTCAATCGCGACACGCCGCCCTTCAACGATCCCGAGTTGCGCCGGGCGATGACATTGGCCTTGGACCGCAAGAGCTTTATCGACGTGCTGAGCGAGGGGAAGGCGGATGTCGGCGGTGCGATGCAGCCGCCGCCCGACGGGTTGTGGGGCCTGCCGGCCGGGATGCTGGCGACATTGCCGGGCTATGGCCCCGACGTGCGGAAGAACCGCGACGACGCCCGCGCGATCATGCAGCGGCTCGGCTACGGGCCCGACCGGCTTCTCGTCGTCAAGGTTGCCGCGCGCAACATTCCGCTCTATCGAGATCCGGCCGTCATGCTGATCGATCAGCTCAGGGAAATCTACATCGCCGGCGAGCTCGATTTGATCGAAACCGCCAACTGGAACCCAAAGATCACCCGGAAGGACTACATGGTGGGGCTGGAAAACACCGGCGCCGCCGTCGACGATCCCGACCAGCCGTTATATGAATCCTACGCCTGCGATTCCGAGCGGAATTTCACCGGGTACTGTAATCGGCAGCTTGAGGAGTTGTACCGCCGGCAATCCAGCGAGAGGGATCAGGAACAGCGCAAGAAGCTGGTATGGGAGATCGATCGGAAGTTGCAGGAAGACGGCGCCCGGCCGATCATCTTCTACACGCGCGGCGCGACGTGCTGGCAGCCGCAGGTGAAGGGGCTGACGACGATGGTCAACAGCCTCTACAACGGCTGGCGCTTCGAGGATGTGTGGCTCGATAGGTAGCGGCTCACCGGCCGCGGGAGAAACGACATGCGTCGACGCGTTGGAATTGTCGCCGCGGCTCTGCTTGCCGCAACCCTGGGGCCTGCGCCGGCGGTCGCGCAGAAATCCGGCGGCATCCTGAGGCTGCCAGGGATCACCAGCCCAGCAAGCATGTCGATCCACGAGGAATCGACGATTGCCACGCTCGGGCCGATGATGGGGGTGTTCAACAATCTGGTTATGTTCGACCAGCACGTGAAGCAGAACAGTCTGGAATCGATCGTCCCCGACCTCGCCGCGAGCTGGGCCTGGAGCGAGGACGCCAAGGAATTGACCTTCAAGCTGCGCCAGGGCGTCAAATGGCATGACGGAAAACCGTTCACTGCCGCGGATGTCCGGTGCACATGGGATTTGATTACGGGAAAATCGGCAGAAAAGCTGCGGGTCAACCCGCGCAAACCCTGGTATCGCAATCTCGATGCGGTGACCGTCAATGGCGATTACGAGGTCACCTTTCATCTGAAACGGCAGCAGCCCTCGTTCATCGCGATGTTGGCCTCGGGCTGGTCGCCGGTCTATCCCTGCCACGTCCCGCCCAAGGACATGCGCTTGCGCCCGATCGGCACCGGACCGTTCAAATTCGTCGAGTTCAAGCCCAACGAGTCGATCAAGATCACCAGAAATCCGGATTACTGGAAGCCGGGCCGGCCTTATCTCGACGGGATCGAATGGACGATTGTCGGTAATCCGTCGACCGCGATCCTCGCCTTTGCCGCCGGCAAATTTGACCGCTATGCCCAGGGTATCTTGTCGCTCCCGCTGATGAAGGAGCTGAAGAGCCAGGCGCCGCAGGCGGTCTGCGAGACGGTGCCGTGGAACATCCCGCGCCAGCTGCTCGTCAACCGTGACAAGCCGCCCTTCGACAACCCGGAACTGCGTCGGGCAATGGCGCTGAGCCTCGACCGCAAGGCGTTCATCGACATCACCAGCGACGGCGAGGGCTCGATCGGCGGCGCGATGATGCCGCCGCCGGCGGGAAGCTGGGGGATGCCGCCGGAGATCCTGCATACGCTGCCGGGCTACGGCCCCGACGTGCAGAAGAACCGCGCCGAAGCCCGCGAAATCATGAAGAAGCTCGGCTACGGGCCCGACAAGCGGCTCTCGGTGACGGTGACGACCCGCAATGCCGGGGGCTATCGCGATCCGGCGGTGCTGATGATCGATCAGCTGAAGGAGGTCTACATCGACGGCACGCTCAACGCGATCGACACGACGCAATGGTATCCCACGGTGATGCGCAAAGATTACGCCGTCGGCCTGACCGTCAGCGAGAACGGGCTCGACGACCCGGACCAGCAATTCTACGAGAATTTCGCCTGCGGCGCCGAGCGCAACTACACCGGCTATTGCAGCCCCGAGGTCGACAAGCTGATCGACCAGCAGTCGAGCGAAGCTGACACGGAAAAACGCCGGCAGCTGGTGTGGGAGATCGAGCGCAAGCTCGCCGAGGACGGCGCGCGACCGGCCATCTTCTATCCCGTTTCGGCGGCGTGCTGGCAGCCCTACTTCAAGGGCCATACGATGATGGTCAACGGCAATTACAACGGCTGGCGCCTCGAGGACGCCTGGCTCGACAAGTAGCTGGCGCGGCCAAGGCGGATATTAGGGGGGTAAGACTAGCCCAAGAGGGCGAATCGACCGAGGCTGCCGAAACGTGCTACGCTTCGTCAGACGGGCCCTCGCGAACCGACCGTTGCAGGTCGGAAGCCCGGGGAAGCTGTTGGTTTGACTGCCGTTTCGACGATGTTTGTCGCAATGAACCGCGCGTCGGTCGCGTGACGGGAGCTGGGGAGGACGACGTTGGGCGCTTATGTGGTGCGGCGTTTCGGCTTGATGCTGGTAACGCTGTTCGGCATTTCGATCATCATCTTCATGCTGCTGCGGCTGACCCCGGGCAACATCGCCGACATCCTGTTCGATGCCGGCGGGTTCGTCGATCCGGCCGACAAGGCGCGCATCGAGGCCGATCTCGGCCTCGACAAGTCGATCCCGGTCCAATACGCCGTGTGGATCGGCGGGTTGATGCGGGGCGATCTCGGTTTTTCCTACCAGACCGAGCGGCCGGCGATCAAGGAGATCGCGCCGCGGATCCCGATCACCGCGAAGCTGGCGGGCTTGGCGCTAGCGTTTTCCGTGCTGCTGGGCGTGCCGATGGGCGTCATCAGCGCGGTGCGCCAGGATACGATGCTCGACTACGTCTTGCGGGTGATCAGCCTGTCCGGGCTGTCGATGCCGGCGTTTTGGCTGGGCCTACTCATCCTGATGGCGTTTGTCTCGTGGTTTGGCACGATCCCGATCTACAGCAGCGAACCCAGCGGCTTCTGGAACACCATGCTGATGTACAGCGTGCCGGCGGCGGCGGTCGGTTTCCGCAGCTCGGCGCTGCTGATGCGGCTGACCCGCTCCTCGATGCTTGAGGTCTTGCGACAGGACTACATCCGCACCGCCCGCTCGAAGGGTGCCTCCGAGAACACGATCAATTACTACCACGCGCTGAAGAACGCGCTGCTGCCTGTGGTCACCGTGATCGGCATCGAGGCCGCCTTTCTGTTGGGTGGGCTCATTGTTGTCGAGACCGTGTTCAACATCCCCGGCGTAGCGCGCTTCCTCGTCGAGGCCGTGCGCTGGCGCGATTATCCGATGGTTCAAAATCTCGTGATGTTCATCGCGATCGTCGTCGTGACGATCAATTTCCTCATCGACATGCTATACGCGGCGCTCGACCCGCGAATCAAATACGCCGACTAGAACAGGATGATGGCCTCCGATCGGGAGATCACAAATTGAGCACGATAGACTTCAATACTGAACTGGCCGCGGCGGGTGCCAACGTAACCAGCCGGTGGGGCGCCGTCCGCTTCTTCATCCGGCGCTATCCGCTGGGCGCGGCTGGCGCGGTGATCATGGCGATCCTTCTCTTCGTTGCGTCTTTTGCGCCCTACATCACCGTGTACGATCCGTTGTCGACCAACGCCGCCGCCTCGCTGGCGCGGCCGAGCCTGCAGCATTGGCTCGGCTGCGACTTCATGGGCCGCGACCTCTACAGCCGCATCATTTTCGGGGCGCGCATCTCGCTCGAGGTGGCCACCGGATCGATGCTTCTCGGCACCACGGTCGGGGTCACCGTCGGGCTGTTGTCGGGCTACCTGCTCGGCTGGTTCGATTTGGTCACCCAGCGCTTTCTCGAAATAATGCAATCCCTGCCGCTGTTGGTCATGGCGATCATCATGGCGGCGGCGCTCGGGCCGTCGTTGCGCAACACGATCCTCGCGATCGCCTTCGTGCTCGTGCCCTCGGTCGCGCGCGTCATCCGCGCCAACACGCTGAGCTTGCGCGAGCAACCCTTTGTCGAGGCGGCAAAGGCGATCGGCATGTCGGAGACCCGCATCGCGATCCGGCATGTGCTGCCCAACACCCTGGCCCCGCTGATCGTGCTGGCGACCGCCCAGTTCGGCGCGACGATCCTGATTGAGGCCGCGCTCTCCTTCCTCGGCCTCGGCGTCCCCGAGCCGCACCCCTCCTGGGGCCGGATGCTGTCGGAATCGGCGGCCGAATACGTGCGGACGGCGCCCTGGCTGGTGATCTTCCCGGGCGCGGCGATCAGCTTCGTCGTGTTTGGCACCAACCTCTTCGGCGACGCGTTGCGCGACCTGCTCGATCCCCGGCAACGCAGCTGAGGACACCACGCGACCAGCATCTTAGAGAGGGATCACGTGGCGACAGCGACCGAAACCAAGCCGGCGGACTACACGCCGCTGACGGGCCCCGGCCACAATGCCGAGATCGTGCTCGAGGTCGAGGGGCTGCAGACCTACCTCTTCACCCGGCTCGGCGTCGTCAAGGCGGTCGACGACGTCTCCTTCGCAGTACGCCAGGGCGACACCTTGGCGATTGTCGGCGAGAGCGGTTGCGGCAAGACGATGACGGCGCTGTCGCTCTTGCGCCTAGTGCCCAACCCGCCGGGCCGCATCGTCGCCGGCTCGATCAAGATCGACGGCAAGGATCTCGTCACGCTTGACGAAGCCGAGATGCGCGACATCCGCGGCAACGAGATCTCGATGATCTTTCAGGAGCCGATGACCTCGCTGAACCCGGTCATGACGATCGGCAACCAGATCAGCGAAACGATCCGGCTGCATGAGGATGTGTCGAAATCCGCGGCGATGGAAAAGGCCATTGCGATGCTGCGGATGGTGCGCATTCCCGAGCCGGTGCAGCGCGCCAAGGAATACCCGCATCAGCTCTCCGGCGGCATGCGGCAACGCGCGATGATCGCAATGGCGCTGTCGTGCAATCCGCGCGTGCTGATCGCCGACGAGCCGACGACCGCGCTCGACGTCACGATCCAGGCGCAGATCCTCGACCTGATCCTCGACCTGCAGAAAAGGCTGGGCACCGCGGTGGTGCTGATCACCCATGACCTCGCCGTCGTCGCCGAGACGGCCCACCACGTCATCGTCATGTACGCCGGCAAGAAGGTCGAAGAGGCCGATGTCGAGGAGCTGTTCGGCGCGCCCTTACATCCCTACACGCATGGTCTCCTCGCCTCGATCCCGCAGCTGGCGGTCATCGGCGGGGACACTGTCGCCGAAGCCGCCAACGTCCTCAATGGGGGCCGGCTGAAGGAAATCCCCGGCTTGGTGCCGGCCTTGACCAATCTGCCGCCGGGCTGCTCGTTTGCCCCGCGCTGCCCGTTCGCCGACGATCGCTGCCGATCCTTCTATCCGCCCTACGAGCAAAAGCGCCCGGGCCACTGGGCCGCCTGCTGGCATTCCGAGCGGCTCTATGGATAGCGACGTCGCCACCATCGCCGGTCCTGAGACGGCGGCCGGTCCCGGCCACAACCGCGCGCCGGTGCTCGAGGTCGTCAACCTGAAAAAGCATTTCCCGGTCAAGAAGGGAGTGTTGCGGCGGACGGTCGGCCAGGTCTATGCGGTCGACGACGTCACCTTCTCGATCGGCGAGGGCGAGACCTTGGGCCTCGTCGGCGAGAGCGGTTGCGGCAAGTCGACCGTGGCGCGGACGGTGCTGCGCCTCATCGAGCCAACCGATGGGGCGATCCGGCTCGACGGGCATGACGTGACCCGGCTCGGCAAGGCCGACATGCGGCCCTATCGCCGCCAGATGCAGATCATCTTTCAGGATCCGTTTTCCTCGCTCAACCCGCGCATGTCGGCGGGTGACATCGTCGGCGAGCCGCTCCAGGTGCACGGCATCGCCCGTGGCGCCGAAAAGGAGACGATGGTCGGAGAATTGTTCGATCAGGTCGGCCTGCGGCGCACCCAGATGAATGCGTTTCCACACGAATTTTCCGGCGGCCAGCGGCAGCGCATCTCGATCGCCCGCGCACTCGCGCTCAATCCCAAGCTGATCGTCGCCGACGAGCCGGTATCGGCCCTCGACGTGTCGATCCAGGCGCAGGTCATCAATCTGATGATGGATCTGCAACGCGAGAAGCGGCTCAGCTACCTGTTCATCGCGCACGATCTGGCGGTGGTCGAGCACATCAGCCACCGTATTGCCGTCATGTATCTCGGCAAGATCGTCGAATACGCCGACAAGAAGACGCTCTTCACCAACCCGCTCCACCCCTACACCGAAGCGCTGTTATCGGCGGTGCCGGTGCCCAATCCGAAATTGAAGCGGGAGAAGCGGCTGTTGCAGGGCGACGTGCCGAGCCCGATCAACCCGCCGCCGGGCTGCGCGTTTCACACCCGCTGCCCCTACGCCTTCGAGCGCTGCAAGATCGACGCGCCGACGCTCGTTGAAGTGAGCCCCGGGCACGGCGTCTCCTGCCACCTGCGGGTGAATTAGCGAATAAGTAAATCGTCACCGTAATTCCGTAATTTGCCATCACTGTAATTGCGCAACGGGCGGGGCTTTTTACTCGCGGCTTGAGGAAGACACCGATGCCGCCACGCGAAGATATCAAGAAAATTAAGGCACGACTAGAAGGCGCATTCAGGCCCTTACGTAGTGTCGCGGAGGTTTGGGACTATGAACAGAAGCTACGCTTGAAGGTATTTGATCAAAACGATCAAGGCGTAGTTCAGATTTCCAAAAGCGTACTTCGTCACCTAAGCGATCAAGACATCCAAGACATAATCGAGCAGGTTAGGGCGCAGCTTCAGGCTAAGGGATTTATTTTAATCAATTAGTGCGCAGGCTTCCAGCACCATCTGCACCTCAACCTTGCGGCGAAAGCGATGACTGCCGCAAGCACGATCTGGCAC
>WNFC01007751.1_pt1 | contig 13814 bp, 13 predicted proteins | sample 5400541 | NCBI WGS metagenome assembly WNFC01 (sample SAMN13153342, study PRJNA577476) | soil metagenome | isolation source: 120 cm saprolite under Douglas fir tree site 2 hole 2 replicate 1 | place: USA:California | collected 2015-04-18
ACGTTCCCAGGGCATCTGTTCGCCGGCTTTCAGGGCAGCGATGTCCTCATCGGTCAACAGAGGCAGGTTCTTGCGTTGCCGGTAGGCCTGCTCCATGCCGATCACGGAATTATTCAACGCCGGGCGCGGCCACGGCGGAAGATGGCCGAGGACGCCATTGGCTACGCTTTTTGGGGACTCGTCTGCCATTCGTCCTTTATAGAAACATTTCGCTCATCAATCTGCTGCTACGAGGTAATTCACGTCCGGAGCGTGAGCTCTGTCGACGTCCAGTGCCGCGATTACCAATTCGGCCAACGCTGCGATGAAAGTCGGGGCGTCGTTGAGCCCAGAACTCATTTCAAATCGTTCAATTCCCAATTTGCGAGCTTGCTCGCGCGCTTCGTGATCGATCTCTCCCAGCGTCTCCACGTGATCGGAGACGAATGAAATTGGGACGACACATACTTCTCGAACGTGTTGGTCCCGCAGATCAATCAGCGTGCGACGCAGTGAGGGCTGAAGCCACTTGCTGGCGCCAACCTTGCTCTGATAGCAGAGGCGATAGCGATTCCGCCATCCGCCCCGCTGCATGATTCGCTCGACTGTCTCTTCGATCTGCCGCTGGTAGGGGTCGCCTTGTTCAATCACCGACACCGGGACGCTGTGCGCGCTGAAGACGATGTCGGCTCGCTGGGGATCAGGAAAACGGGCCAGTGCTTCTTCTAATTTTTCTACTACGGCTTCTAAATAGAGCTCGTTCTCATAGAACGGGTCCACGCAATGCACCGGGATATCGTCGGGGAACCGCCGCCGCCACTCATTCAGGCTGCTGCCAGTAGTGGTGCTGGAATATTGCGGATAGAGAGGCAGCAGCACGACCTCATCGCATTTGGCTGCGCGCAAATGTTCAATCGCTTCCGTAGTAAATGGATGCCAGTAGCGCATGGCCACGAAGCAGCGGGCGTCGAGGCCGGATTCCGTCAGCTTGAGTTGCAAGGCACGGGCCTGCTGTTCGGTAAAACGGCGGATGGGAGAGCCTCCGCCGATGACTGAGTAATGATGCTGAACTTTTTTAGCGCGTGTGCTGGAAATGAGTTTGGCCAAAGGCTTGCGGCCTAGGCGGGCGAAAGGGAAATCGATGATATCGGGATCACAAAAAAGATTAAAAAGGAAAGGTTCGATTGCGTCCAGCGTGTCGGGGCCGCCGAGCTGGAACAGAACTACGCCTACTCGCCGTGTTGGGCTCACCATTCCCCGGGTTTCCTTGAAGAACAGAGCATACTACTCAATATTGAGAAGGTTGGTCAATGTGTCGCGACAGAATCTGGTGGTAGTTTGAAATTGGTAGGATTATTGGAACCTAAAGCGGCGGGGTGCGGCAGCATGAATTGATGAAATGTTGTCTATTGTAGTTTTTATTGGCGGACCACGCATCCACCCCATAACCGAAGTCACTGTTGTGGTCGTATTTTTCTCGCTATCTTTGGCTTTCGTAATTTGGTTCGAGCGGGACAAGCGTCGCAGGGACTGGCTGGAACCCGACACGGAAAGGCCACCAGTCTTTGCTGCGCTTGAAATCCTTCAACCTGCAATTCTTTCTTTCATCCTGATTTGCATTGCGCTGATGGTCATGATGTGGCTACTGGCTCGCTCGAATTAGGCAAACTGTCACGCGTGAGAAGTCTCGGCGGCGGGCGCGACCCCTGATTCAGATTCCATGAATTCAATAATCGAATCGGCAAATTCCGAAGTTCCGGCCTTGCCTCCCACATCCCGCGTCAGTTTGTCGCGAGTGCGGTAAACCTTTTCCAGAGCGTTGCGGATCTTAGTTGCTGCTTCATACTCACCCAGGTGGCGAAGCATCAGCAGGGCAGAACGGATCACTGCCGTGGGGTTGGCGATGTTCTTTCCCGCAATGTCCGGGGCCGAGCCATGCACTGCCTCGAAGATGGCGCAATGATCACCGATATTCGCGCCGGGAACAAATCCCAGTCCGCCGACAAAAGCGGCGCAGAGGTCGGAGATGATGTCCCCATAAAGGTTTTCCATTAACAGCATGTCGTACTGGTAGGGATTCATTACCAGTTGCATGCAGGTGTTGTCCACGATGTGCTCGCCATACGTGATCTCGGGATACTCCTTGGCCACGTTGCGGGAGCAGCGCAGAAAAAGGCCGTCCGAGAGTTTCATGATGTTGGCCTTGTGGATGGCGTGGATCCGCTTGCGCTTGTTCTTGCGCGCATACTCAAAGGCAAAGCGCGAAATGCGGGTGGAAGCTTTTTCGGTGATGATCTTCAAACTCTCTACAACACCGGGAACGACTTCGTGCTCGATGCCGGAATATAGTCCCTCGGTATTTTCACGCACGATGATCAGATCGACGTCGGGATAGCGCGTAGGAATGTGGGGCAGGTTGCGGATGGGACGAAAGTTGGCGTAAAGCTCAAATTTTTTCCGCAGCGCCACGTTAATGCTGGCAAACCCGCCAGCGATGGGAGTCGCGACCGGACCCTTGAGCCCAACCCCAGTGCGTTCGATGGATTCGATCAGCTCTTTGGGGATGTATTCGTGATATTTCTCATAGGCTTCGGCGCCCGCCTGGAAAGTTTCCCATTCAAATTTCAGACCGGTGGCTTCGAGGACGCGCACTGCGCCGCGAGTGACTTCAGGACCAATGCCATCGCCGGGAATGAGAGTGATCTTGTATGCCATTGAATTTGGGATTGCGAATTTTGCCTAGTCCTTCGCCGCAGTCTTGCTGCGAACTTCCGGAGTCTCCTTGGTCTTCAGCAGATCTTTTAGTTCCGTCATGAATTCTTTTACGTCCTTGAAGTCGAGATAGACGGAAGCGAAGCGGACGTAAGCGACCTTGTCGTATCGACGCAGACGATTCATGATGAGCTCTCCCAGTTCACTGGTTTTGCGTTCGCGCTCGGGAGACTCGATCACGAAGCTCTCCGCTTCGTTCACAATCTGTTCCAACTTGCTGATGGGAACCGGCCGCTTCTCGCAAGCCCGCAGCAGCCCGTTCAGCACTTTCTGGCGGTCAAATTTTTCCCGGCGGCCATCTTTCTTTACCACCATGTAGGGGATTTCATCGATGCGCTCATAAGTTGTGAAGCGCTTGCTGCACTTCAGACACTCGCGGCGGCGGCGGATGGAATCGGCTTCCTTGCTCTCGCGCGAATCCACCACCTTATCGTTTGCAAATCCGCAAAAAGGACACTTCATGGGCTTGGGAACTCACCGCATTGTAACAGGCAAACAAAGTCACTCGACGCAGGCAAGTGGCTCCCTGACTGGAACATGCAGACTTTATGAGAAGTTCAAGTGGAGGCAGGAGGTGGGGAGGAAGGCAGGCTGACCTGCTCTTGCTCGCGGCTCTCTGCCGCGAGTTTGCGGAAAGAAAGTCGCTCGCGATGAGCCAGCAACAGGCCGAGGGGAATTACGGCAACGAAACTGACCAACCACAACATGATTCCGCAACTGGCAGCTAATTCGTGCGGTACGTCGAAGACGTGCTCCAACGTCGCAATGGTGGCAAGTTGCGAGCCGCCACCGACGCCCGGCAATTGAATCATCGAGCCCACCATGCTGGATCCCATCAGCAGCAGGACCTGAGTTTGCGGTATCTCGAGTTCCTCGACACCGTAAGAGTGAGTTACTTCCTTGTAGGCCACCGCGATCATGCACCACATCACGACCGAAACGACCACCAGTTGAAGAAAGGAGAAAACGCTGTCAATGGTGTTAAGGCCGCGGTGAAATTCGCGGACGCGAAGCGCGATTCTTTTTCCCAGATTCGCCGCTAGGTGGGAGAAGCGGCGCTCCACCCAACTGGCCAGCGCTTCTCCATTGCGGCTGATGGCGATGGCTATGGCCGTCATCCCAATGACGATGCCCAATAAGATCAGGCCCGCGGTGCGAAATCGCCCGTAGTATTCGAGTTCCCTCGGTGAGTGTGCGACGAAGATCGCGATCATCAGCAGTAAGGTGAAAGCGCCAATGTCGAAAATACGTTCTACCGCCCACACGCCCAGCTGCGATGAAAATGGCAGATTTTCCTTGCGTGCGATCAGATAGGGGCGGATCAACTCTCCCGGCCTTCCCAGGATGGCGAGTCCGGCGAAGCCAATCAAAGTGGGCGCAACCAAACCCCACCAGGATGCTTTCGGCCGTACCGGGCGCAGGAAAATTTTCCAGCGAAAGGCTCGTACTACATAGGCCAGGTAAATCAGGCCGATAGCATGGAAAATGTGCCGCTTGTTGACCTGGTCGGTCTGGCTCCAGAAGGTGGCCCAGTCAAAATTGCGCCACGTTCGAAACTGCACGTAGACGAGAATGGCGAAGACTGCGGCTAACAGCCCGTAGATAATGATCTGTTTCTTACTCATCGACCCGAGACAAAGGAACTATACGTAGTCAAGGTAAATGACCCGAAGGCGAGGGTCAACGTACTGTCGAGGCCAGTACGTTCGGCTCAGTGCGATCCAGGGAGAGGCTCGATTTGGGAAGCGGAGGTCTCTGGGTGCTTTTTCGTCGACGCAAGTTGTGGCTGACTTGTGACCGCCTTTGACTTCGACGCAGCCGAGATTCTCTGTTGTGCACGTTTTTTGCGATTGAAGTCGCGGATAATGCTCGCGACGTAAGCACGAGTCTCGTAGTACGGCGGCACACCACGGTACTGCTCCACGCGATGTGGTCCGGCGTTGTAGGCGGCCAGGGCCTTCACCAGATCGAAGTTGTAACGTTCCAGCAATTCGCGCAAATAACGTGTGCCGCCTTCTACGTTGGACTTAGGGTCGAAGGCGTTGGCGACACCCAGTTGCGACGCGGTGTGCGGCATCAGTTGCATCAGGCCCTGTGCGCCCTTGGGGGACACGGCACGCGCGTTGAATCCGCTTTCAGCGTGAATCACGCTATTGATGAGATCGGGATCGATGTGGTGGCGATTGCCGATGGTATCGATCACTTCGTTCAAACTTTGAGGACGCTCGGGAAGCGGGACTTCGCTTGGACGTGCTAGAACCGGAGGTGTGAGAACCGCTGGTGTGAGATCCTTCTCAAATCGGTCGATCTCATTGGTGGGAATATCCACGTAGCCAGAACGATCCGTACCCAGATAGAGGCGGGTAACAGTTCCCACAATCTCGCTCTTTTCATGCCGGATCGAGAAGCCGTTATGCAGAATGGCGAGCTCGGAAGCGAAGGCTGAAGATACCGCCAGCCCGAACATCAATCCGAATTGAAACCACAATTTCATGCGGAAATTTAATTCTAGACGGTGACGGCTGAACTGCCTAGAACTTGTTCGATGGCCGCAGCCACGCCGTTCTGGTCGTTCGATAAGGTGACGGTCCAGCCATTGCCCCGCAATTCCTCGGACGCGTTTCCCATGATAAACGGCTGTCCGGCGTAAGCAAGCATTTCGATGTCGTTGTAATTGTCACCAATGGCCATGACCTGTTCGCGCGGGATGCCGCGGTGATTGGCCCAACGCTTCAGCGCGTGTCCTTTGGAGCAGCCCTGATTGAGGACGTCGACAATTGACAGATCACGAATTGGATATTCCGTGCGTAAGACGGTGATGTCGTTCTCAAATCCAGGCGTGCGCAAAGCGGCCAGAGCTTGTTGCATGCGCGGGATTGGACCGCAAAACATAGCCTGCACCGGATCGGCCGTCAATGACTTCTCAATCGGGATGACGAAGTCAATGTACTGGATGTTCTTTTCCAGCCAGCGCTGGATACTCGCGTTCAACTCCTGCATATGCTCGAGTACGATTGCTCCTTTGACTTCGGTGTCGAAAGTTAACACGGTGTTGCCGCGAAAATCCTGCATCGCCGAGCAGAGTTTGCGGCAAGTGGCGGCGGGAAGCAGATCGCGATGGAAAGTCTCGCCTGACAGAGAGCGGGTGACGGCGCCATTTGAGCTGATCAGCCAAAGATCGAAGCCAAGCTGCTGAGCGATCGGCAAGGCGAAGGTATGCCGGCGTCCGGTGACTAGTATGACTTCGACGTCCTCCGATTGGGCACGGCGCAAGGCGGCGAGGTCAGTATCCGAAATCTGGAACTGGGGATTCAGCAAGGTGCCATCGATATCGATGGCCAAAAGACGGATGGGGGCTTTCACTAGAACAATTTTAGCATTGCGATTGCCCTGGACCGGGGTTAGTGGGAAAGGTTCGTTACCGGAGAACAGGTCCACACGCGTGCAATAAGGCAGCGTGTCCGCATGCTATATTGCGCAGAATCGTATGGGATCCCTGCTCAACATTTTTTATCCCTGGGGGATCATCCTGCAGGGGCTGGCGATTTTTCACTTTATTCGCCGACGCCCAGATACGTATTGGCTTTGGATCATTCTTTTTGGCGGTGGGCTAGGCGCGGCGGTATACATTGTGGCCGAGGTGCTGCCCGACACGGGTCTGCTTCGGCAATCTTTCAAAGTCTTTCCCCGCCGCCGCCGCATCAAGGAGCTAGAAGCCACCATTCTGGATAATCCGTCCGCCGGCAATTACGAAGAATTGGCTGATCTGTATCTGGAAGAAGGGAAGTTCGCGCAGGCACGCGATTGTTATGACAAATCCATTTCGTCACGCACCGATTCTCCTGATCCTTTCTATCGGCGAGCCATTGCCGCAATTGGAATGGGAGACTTCGTTGCTGCGGTGCCTGATCTGGAGCGCGTAGTGTCTCATGACCCGAAATACGATTTTCAGCGCGCTGCCGGATTGCTGGCCCAGGCTTATGCCAACACCGGCCAGCCAGATCGGGCCGAGGCGTTATTCCGCGAGGTCACAAGAACCTCGACGCTCTCGGAGACTTACTACAATTTCGCTTGTTTTCTGCAATCGCAGCAGCGCAACGCGGAAGCGCGTGAATGGGCGCAACGCATCCTGGCCAAGAAGCCGACCATGCCGGGATATTTGAAACGCCGGGAGCGTCCCTGGTTTCGCAAAGCTAACGGATTGTTGAAGCGTCTGCCGGCCTAAACTAAAAAATCGTGGTTCTTTGACTAGAAGAAATCATCTTTAAGTTGCTGTAACTCCCGATGGCCCCCATCGCTTACCTCGAATGCACCAAGTGCGGCGATCATATTGACGCCTCTCATCCGCAGACGGTTTGTCCCAAAGATGGCGGTGTGCTGTATGTCCGCTATGATTTGGCGACCTTAAAGAAAAACTTTAAGTCGTCGTCACTGGGTGGACGCGCGGCAACGATGTGGCGATATGCGGAAGTGTTGCCGGACGCCGAGCCAGTATCGCTGGGGGAAGGCTTCACGCCGATGCTGCCGAGCCGGGAATTTCCCAACGTCTATATCAAGGATGAAGGGCTGAATCCAACGGGATCATTTAAAGCGCGCGGACTTTCGGCCGCGGTGACCATAGCCAAGAAGTACGGTCTGAAAAAGCTGGCGATCCCGTCGGCAGGAAACGCGGGGAGTGCGCTGGCGGCTTACGCAGCGGCGGCAGGTCTTGAGTCCTACATCTTCATGCCGAAGGATGTTCCGCTTGCCAACCGCGTGGAGTGCGAGATTTACGGCTCGAATGTCACGCTGGTGGATGGGCTGATCAGTGACTGTGCCCGTATGGTTAGCGAAGGTAAAGAGAAGCAGGGCTGGTTTGATGTCTCGACACTGAAAGAACCTTTCCGAGTGGAAGGCAAGAAAACCATGGGCTACGAGGCGGCCGAACAATTGGGATGGCGCGTGCCGGATGGAATCATTTATCCGACTGGCGGTGGAGTTGGACTGATCGGCATGTGGAAGGCCTTTGACGAGATGGAGGAACTGGACTGGATCAAATCGGATCGTCCTCGAATGGTTTCCGTGCAATCATCTGGTTGTGCACCAATTGTTAAAGCATGGGATGAAGGCAAGCCGAGTGCAGAATTCTGGCCGAACGCGAGCACTTTGGCGGCAGGTCTGCGGGTCCCTAAGCCTTATGGGGATTACCTTATTCTCGATATTTTGAAAAAGAGTGGCGGCGCGGCGGTGGCGGTTTCTGACGATGAAATCATGGATGCGCTACGGCACTGGGCGAGAGTGGAAGGAATTTTTGCCGCGCCGGAAGGAGCGGCCGCGCTGGCCGCGTATCGCAAGCTGCGCAACAAAGGTTTCTTCGCGCCCGAAGACACGGTGATTTTATTTAATACTGGTTCCGGGTTGAAGTATCTGGATGTAATGGAAGGTCAAAAGCAAGCTTCGCGAATGGCAGCACCGGCGTCGCGTCAGATCGGAGGAATCATTGGACCGTTCTGAAGGAGCACTCAGCATTCAGCAGTCGGCATTCAGCCCTTAACGACCGCTGCGGCTCTTACCCCGGCTTCATGCTACATTTTCTTCAGTGGGTCTTATGGAACAGCGACTCATCCTCATCAATCTGCTGATCAAGCTGGGCGTGGCGGCCTCTGCGGCCAGCATTCTGGGCCGCTCCGTCGAATTCAAGTCACTGTTGTTCCGGGAAGAGCGCTCGCTCAAGCAGAGAATTTATCTGATCTTATGGATTGCCATTCCTCTGACTTTGGGTGTGTGGATACGGTTCGGGGCCAAGAGTTTCTCGGCAGGAGATTTATCGTTTGAGACTACGATTCTGCTCGGTGTGCTGGGCGGGCGTTTCACTGGGATGGTCGGGGGCGCAATGCTGGCGCTGCCGGCTCTATTGCACGGAGAATGGGCAACCCTGCCTTTCAATTTGCTCTGTGGTTTCACGGTAGGGCAGCTGCGCAATCTGGCTCCTGACCGGGAAGATATCTGGTCGTTCTCTCCATTTATTGATCTGAGCATTTACCGATGGATCCGGCGCAATCTGCCCACGCCTCGCCTGTTCGACTGGCAGATCATGTTTTTTGCCACCATCGTCGCGCTGCGATTTATGCAGACCGAACTCGCCCGTTTTCTTCCATCGGCCACTTACAGCCTGGAGAGCCCAAAGTGGTGGGTTGAGATGTTGATCTATGCTACGTCAATTACGGTTATCGGAATCGAACTGAAGATCTGGAACAGCGTACGTATCCAGATCAAGCTGGAAGAACAGGGACGCCTGTTGATGGAGGCCCGCATGGAAGCGTTGCAAAACCAGATCAACCCGCACTTCCTCTTTAATACTTTGAACTCAGTTTCTTCATTGGTGCGTTTTGATCCAGATACGGCCCGCGAACTGATCATCAAGCTGGCGAATATTCTGCGACGGTTGTTGAGCAGCAGCGACGCCTACGTTCCCCTGCGTGAGGAATTAGAGTTTATCGATAACTATTTGGACATTGAGGTGGTTCGCTTCGGACGCGACAAGCTGCGAGTGGTGAAAGAGCTCGACGCGGCTTCCCTGGACTTGATGGTTCCCAGCATGTTGCTTCAGCCTTTAGTGGAGAACTCGATCAAACATGGTCTGGCTTCGAAGATCGAGGGCGGCAGCATTTATATGCGCAGCCGGATCTCCGAATCCCACTTAATCATTGAAGTCGAAGATGATGGGGTTGGCATGGGTGCGGCAAACCTCTTGGAAAGGCCGACTGGGCTGGGCGGAACCGGCATTGGGATGGCGAACGTCGCCGAACGATTGAAGGTGTTGTACGGCGACACCGCGCACATGACCATCGACAGCCACGACGGAAAGGGAACCCTGGTGCGTCTTCGCTTGCCGATTTTGGAGACCGCGGGCGCGATCCCCGCAGCTCTTTATGAAGAGCGAGCCAGCACGCGGCGGTAAAAATCCTCATACTGCGGAATGATTTCGCTGGAGCAGAAGCGGGATTTTGATACCAGGCGAGCGGCCTGGCTCATCTCCCGCAGCCGGTTATTGTCAGTGAGCAACTCGAGGGCATAGCGCGCCATAGTCTCCACATCTCCGACGTCGGCCAGGTAGCCACTTTTGCCGTGCTCGATCACCTCAGGTACGCCGCCCACGCGGGTGGCTATGGGAACAACTTCGCACGCCATGCCTTCCAGGGCAGCCAGTCCGAACGATTCCAATTCGCTGGGCAGCAACATCACATCCGCCAGAGCGAGCTTTTCGTGAACCTGATCCTGTTTGCCCAGGAACAGCACGTCATTGTGAATGCCTTTTTGAACTGCTAGCCATTCCGCGCGTGAACGATCGGGGCCGTCGCCAATCAGCAAGAGTTTGGATGGGACTTTCTTGCGCACACGGTCGAAGATCTCGATGGTATCGGTAATTCGCTTTACCGGACGGAAGTTGGACAGATGAACCAGAATGCGTTCCCCACGCGGGGCATACTCGCTGCGACGTTTGGCTGCTTCCGGATCGCGAACATATACGTCGCAGTTTACGAAGTTGTAGATCACCTGGATATTGTTCTTGATCTCAAACTCCCGCACGGTGCGTTCGCGCAAATATTCCGAGATAGCGGTCACACCGTCGCTCTGCTCGATGGAATAACGAGTAATTGGCAGGTATGACCGATCTTGTCCCACGAGCGTGATATCGGTTCCGTGCAAGGTGGTAACGAAGGGAAGCTTGCGATGTTTAGGGCCGGCGGCAAGCATCTGGCGCGCCAGCATCGCGCTCACCGAATGAGGGATGGCGTAATGGACGTGCAGCAGGTCGAGCTCATACAGTTCCGATACTTCCGCCATGCGCGTGGCCAGCGCCAAATCGTACGGCGGATAGTCGAACAGGGGATACCGGGAAACTTCTACCTCGTGATAGTGAATGTTGGGATGTGGGCCGGTCAGACGAATTGGCTGAGCATAAGAAATGAAATGAATTTCGTGTCCACGCTGGGCGAGTTCAAGTCCGAGCTCCGTGGCGACAACGCCACTGCCACCGTAAGTGGGATAACACGTGATCCCGATCTTCATGCAGCGGGCTTTTCGCTCTCTCAACAGACTCTCCAGATTCGATGGAAATGGCGCTGCTTGGATTCAGATTTGTGGACCTGACAACGGGCGTGTGTCTAGGAAGCGCCGGTTGGAGCGGTGGAAGATTCTGATTCATGACCCTGTTTTTCAAGGTATCGTTGCAGACGTTTCTGGCTTTCCAGGTCCATGCCGGTAAACTCTATTCCCATGCCCACACCGCCGTCGCATGCTCTGACCACGGCCTGGATATCGATTTTTTCGGACTCGATCCAGAATGAAATGTTTAGTTCCGTGCCCCGAGCCAGTGGCAACATGGTTTCTATATAACAGCCGCGGCCGCTAATGTCTGTGGCGTTGGTCTGCATACGGGTAGCCCGGTTGTCGCGTAATTCGAGAGGAAAGCGGATCCTGAGACGTTCGAACCTCCGTTTATTTTGAGGCGAATCAGCGGCGGGAGCTGGTTTTGTTTCGGCGGGAGCGGGTTTTGTTTCCGTTTGCGCTAATTGGTCGAGCCACGGGCACTGCTGCCCGTCGACTAGTTGCACGCCAGCTTGGATCTTGAGCAGGTGACCGGCATCGATGATCCAAATTACCCGATATCGCGCTTTTTTGTCGCCCAATTGCACGCCAATGACATCCCCAGGCGTGAGTTGATGCTCGATTCCTGAAAGCCTCGCGCCTTGGTTGCTGATGTTGCGAGCCTCGGCTTTTTGAAGGAAAGACTTGCCATCCGCACCCATGCCCCACACTCGTATGAGGAGATTGGTCGCGACGCGAGGTTCCGGTCTATTTCCCATCGCAAGGGAAGCTGTCGAACGGCCTCAACCTGGACCACGTCATCATAAACCTTGTTTTCGGCTGCACTGTTATCGAAATAGTTGCTGATCCCAAATGCCAGCTTAATCCAGATCGCGATAGGAGATAAGCTCGATTCGATTTCGTTCCAGTAGTTCGCGACGGGCTGGGGCGGTCAGGATTGCCAACTCATTCTCTCGCGATTTCTGGAGTCCGAATCGTTATAGCCGGGATGGCAAACCAGCTCCCAGGTGCCGTCGGGCAGATTTTCGATGAGGGATTGAAATAGTTCCTGGTTCCAGGCGCCGGTGGCCACCATGCCTATGGTTCCATCCGTGGTGATCATAGCGGCATTTTTCACCATATCCGAAAAAGATCGAGCGAAGGTTGACAACGTCCGGAATTCGATCCATCGCTTCCATAGCCGGGGGCGCTGAAGCAAGCCTGCCAGCCGCAATGGCTCAAAGGGATTTCGCATTTTTCGGATTCCACATTTTTGGGCGGCTCGCAATAACGGGCGTAATATTTGCGGCAAGATATGGGAGTGCTTGTGGGTATCGAGATGAGTCACAGAAATCCCCGCCGCTTGCAGCCTGCGAATCTGGGCCACCGCTTCCAACTCGACCTGGGCAGGATCGATACCGCCAGTCACGACCCGCCAGGCGAATGCCCCCGAATTCCGGCAGAAGGCAGTGCTATCTCGTCCTTCCAGGAGGGTGTGAACCTGGGATGGTGACAGTTGCGAAGAGCCGTCGAGTAGCACCACGTGACATCCGACGCCAAGCCTGGGCGCTGATGCAACCGTTGTCACGGCTTGATCAAACCCCGGCGCATTTGCCATCAGGGTAGTCGAAGTGACGACGCCTTCCAGGTGCGCCGTCAAGATGGCGCGATTTATTCCGGGCGTGAGGCCGAAATCGTCGGCATTGATGATCAGTCGTCGCACCGCGGGAGTTTAACAGGAGCACAATGCTACGGAAGTGCGGGAAATTATCTCGCAATCGAACGGCGTGGCGGTGGTTTGACCGCTGTTTCCGGGCTCACGTATACTCGAAAAAGATTGTTTCGAGTGCCCCCTCATTTTGCGAGCAGCTCCCAAACCAGATTGAAAGTACGGAAGTGAGGGGCGGTTAGCTCAGCTGGTTAGAGCGCCTGCCTTACAAGCAGGAGGTCGCAGGTTCGAGTCCTGCACTGCCCACCAGTTCGGTAATCCGGTAATCAAACCGGGGACGTAGTTCAGTTGGTTAGAACGCTGCCCTTTTCTGAGGATTCACGATTCCTGACGATTCAGCAACGGCGTTGAAAGTCCGATACCGGCCCTTGTCCATGCCGGGCTCGCGATCTTTGACTCAAGGGTCTGGTAGGAATTTCCGGGCTCTGCACTGCGACGTCAGTGGTACGGAAAAGCCAGATGTCACTGTTATGCGGATTTCTGGGGTCACCTCCGGTGTATGAAAAAACCGAGCGGTGACCGAGAACGTACCCGGGGCTTGCACACCCCGAATTTTGATTCTCAAATCGTGGTCTTCGTCCGCGCGGTAATTGGGACTCACTTGAAAAACTAGCGCAGACCGCAAGCTCTTTCGTGTTCTGCGAGAAGCTGCTAGCATAGTTTTGTGACGACGATTTGCTCAGTTTCTTATTGGCGGTTTATTAGCGGTTTCGGCCCGATTGGATGCAATCTGGGTCGGCCAGAGCAGGTTGGGCAATTTATGCAATTCGTGCAAAGCCGCATAAACAGTGGCGATTGCGTATCTCGTTGATTTGGCGAGTGGGGACGTAGTTCAGTTGGTTAGAACGCTGCCCTACCAGTCTATCTAAACCATATCTATAGTATTTTCAATTAGTTGTGGGATAGCCGTCCAGAGCGCACTGTCACCAAGTGGATCTCTTTTCTCATCCTTAATTAATAGCACCGAGAGACGCTGTAATACCCCATGCTTGGCCATGAGAAGCCGTGCCGATGCCATTGAGGTATTAGGGCGCTAGATATCTCGATCGCTCTGCTTTATCCAAGGTTGGGACAAGAATCCGGGAAAAGCCTTCGACTAATTAAGAGAGCCTTTCAGTCTGTTCCGTAAGCGTTCGAGCAACGCACCTGTCCAAGGGGCGGAGGCCTGGAGAACAGAGGGGTACACGAAGGCGACCAACGCGTCTGAAAGCTCTAGCCGGTTCCATCCCTAGCACCGGCGTAAGCAGATGATCGAGATCTTCGA
>WNFC01009512.1_pt1 | contig 13813 bp, 15 predicted proteins | sample 5400541 | NCBI WGS metagenome assembly WNFC01 (sample SAMN13153342, study PRJNA577476) | soil metagenome | isolation source: 120 cm saprolite under Douglas fir tree site 2 hole 2 replicate 1 | place: USA:California | collected 2015-04-18
GAGCGCGTATCGACTGCTTCGGAGGAGGCGAACTCATGACGCCGGCTTTGCGGCGGGCGCTCGCTGGAATGCCCGGAGACCGGGCTGCGGGACCGCTGTCACAGGCGATCGAACCCTCCGGCAGCGATGGCGGCCGTCAGGTGGCTGAGGGGCGCGCGTCCGTCTACATCGCCACTGTGGCGACCGGAAACCCTCTCTACGTCGGGTCGACGCGCCGGCCGCGCTCGGCCCCGTCGCAGAGGATCGCCGAGTACCTTCGTGACACGCGCAAGGCCAGCCGCAGGGTCCAGGTGTATGTGCTGCCGCTTCGACCGGATACTCCACGGGCGGTAATGCTGGCCATCGAGGCGGATGTCGTCGCCGCCTTGCGCCCATCAATGTGCCACCGGCGCCCGAGGCCAACCCGGCGCCTGCTCGCCGAGGCGCTGGGCGCATCGGCCTCGTCTCCAGAGGTTGCGTGATGGCGACAACAGATAGGGAGCGCGTCGCGGTCTTCATCGACTACCAGAACTGCTATGGCGCGGCTCGCGAGGCGTTCCATGACCCCGGCAACGACCCGAGCCAGCTGGGAAACGTCCACCCGCGTGCGCTAGCCGAACTCCTGGCCGCAAAGGGAGGACGGCAGCGGGACTTGGTCCACGCGGCGGCCTACACCGGCTTGCCCGACCCCACGCTCGACCCCAAGACCCACCGGGCCAGGTCGAGGCAGATCGTGGCCTGGCAGGCGAAGGGCGTCCACGTGGTCAGCCGGCCGCTGCGCTACCTCCCCCGGTGGATGAACGAGAGGCCGCGGGAGAAGGGCATCGACGTCAAGCTGGGGATCGACGCGGTGATGATGGCGCTCCGGGGCGGCTACGACGTCGCGGTCGTGGCATCCTGCGACACGGACCTGGCGCCGGTCGTCGAGGCCCTGCTCGAGTTGGAGGCAACTCGCGGCGCGCCGGCGGTTGAGGTTATCGCCTGGAAGGGCCGCGAAAACCGCATCGGTGTAAGCGGCAAGACGCTGACCGAGCGCTGGATCGGTCCCAAGGACTACGCCGCCGTCAAGGACAGCACCGACTACAACATATAAGTACAGCGTTACCTGCATGGGATAGATACCGACCAGCCCATTGGGTTAGGCAGACAAAAAAAGGGCCCCGCCAGTCCGCTCTCGCGTACGGCGGGGAGCAATGTCCCTATCTTAGCCGACACGGCCGGCAGGCGGGAGCGCCGGTCAATGGCCTCGCTGAACTGTGACAGAAACGTTCTGGAAGTTCCGGGATACGGGGCGCCGGACGTACGCCGCGCGAACGGTGGCCGCCGCGTATCCTTCGTCCGTGCCTCGACAGAGCCGCAGACGCGCGATCCCGTCCCAGGAGCCGTCGTACGATCCGCTGACCCGGATAGAGCTCGGCCGGAGCGTGGTCAACGCCCTCTTGGGGCGTCCTTGCGGGCGGCTGCCGCCGGAACCGTTCGGGGGGATCGGCGTCTACGCCATTTACTACCACGGCCCGTTCGACCTGTACGGTCCGATCAGCGCCAAGGACTGCGCGACTCCCATCTATGTCGGGAAAGCCATCCCGCGCGGAGGGCGCAAGGGCTTGGCCGGCTTGGGCGCGCACGCGACGAAGGAGCTGTTTAATCGCCTGCGCGATCACGCCGACTCCATCAACGCCCTGAGAACCTGGACCTGAAGGACTTCTCGTGCCGGTACCTCGTGGTCGATGACGTTTGGATCCCGCTCGCGGAGAATCTCCTGATCGCCCAGGCGCCACCATTGTGGAACTACGTCGTGACAGGCTTCGGAAGCCACGCTGTCGGCGGCAAGCGAGAGGAGGGCGCCCTTTCAGCTTGGGACACGATCCATCCGGGCCGGCCTGACTCCAAGAAGCTGGCGCCGGGCAAACTGACGCGCGATCAGATCCGTGGCCGGATCAGGGAATTCTTCGCGAAGGGGCCAACCGCCGCCCGCGGCGCACCGGAGACCTAAACGGCGGCCATGTGCGGGAGGCTTCCGAGACCAGCCTCCCTGCAGTGTCTTTGTCAACAAGGCCTGTGGGAAATACAGCCAGAGCTTCAATCTGCACATCGTCTCTTAGCCTCTTAAGTTCGCAGCCGTTGTTGACGGCATCGTTTGCGTGGTTTCGGGAATCGGGCTTGAAGAAAAGGGGAGGGCCGGAGGCGCCCAACCTCAAGCGACACCCGGGCAGCTGATCGGCAAAGATCTTACCGAGCGCCCACCTTGACGGCGACCAGATGCTTCAGCAGGTCAGGACTTCTTCAAGTCAGCCGTCGCGGCCCGGGAGATCCATGACGAACCCGATTAATGATGCGGTCCGCGACAGCAGGAAGATCGGCTGAGAGCTGGCTTGTAAAGACTCTCATGACTATCCAACCCCGGGCTTCCAGCAGCTGGTTTACTTCGCTGTCTCGTGCCATGTTCCGTGCGATCTTCGCGACCCACCATTCACGGCGAGACGGAAACTGCTCCTCATAGCCCTTAAGACCCCGTTCCCTCCATCCAGCGCCGTGCCAGAAGTCACCATCAACAAATACAGCAACCCTTGCTCGCGGAAACACCAAATCCGGGCATCCCACAAATCGCCTGTCGTGGATCCGAAATCTAAGTCCCTTGGCATGAAGGTACTTTCGCAGGGCAACTTCAGGCTTCGTGTTCTTGGCACGAACAGTGGCCATGATCTTGGAAGTAACCGATGGGTCACGGACACTATCTATCGAACCGCCACGAATTCTTTCCGGGTCACTCCGAGAGTACGGAGAATCACTCGCCCCAGCGCTTCCGCCAGCCTGACCGGGACGGCGTTTCCGATCTGCCTCATGCATTCCGACCGACTCCCCTCGAACCGATAGTTATCAGGAAACGTTTGGATTCGAGCGGCTTCCCTGACCGTAAGATAACGGACTGACCTGTCGTCCAGCACTATGACACCCTCCCCTCCCGGCACGCCATGCACACCTGCTTTGAGTGTCTTTGCCGGCGCATCAAGTGTCGAGCCAGTGTGCCCAGGATAGACGCGGGCACCGGGCCACTGAACATGGTTTGCCACAGGCCCATCGTCGAACAGAGGACGGGCGTCAGGGAGCCCACGAATGGCGTCTCGAACACTTCGCCACCGCTCGGTCTCTAGGCCGGCAAAGGGTAAGAGGTTCAGGTCGCCATCCAGAATGAGTCGATATGGGCCACGAGCAAGAAGCAGCAACATCTGCGCGAACCGCTTGGATGAAAACTCGCTCGCGTCGTTGCGGAACTCCATAGTTGGCGGCGTTTAGGGGTTTCCATTCCACGACATATCTCTCAACCGCATCGACGACTCGCTTGGTTCGACGTAGCCGATCACAGTGCTCCGTCCAATGCTCGCTGCGCCGCCGAGTTATGTAGGGAAGACTGAGCTGCAAACAGACATAGTCGAAGTAAGGTCGGAAGTCCGGTCTCACGAGACCAGGAACATTCTCGATCAACACGGCCTTGGGACCGCACAGCCTGACCGCCTCCAGAAATGCCGGAAACAGATTTCGGTCGTCAGCGCTACCTTTATGGACACCCCCTAGCGAAAACGGTTGGCACGGGACGCCTCCGGCAAGCAGGTCGATATCGGTTGGTAACGATCCGAAGTCGAATTCAGCAACATCCGTCTCAAAAACCTGGTCCTTAGTCCATCCCGCACTGATTTCGGCATTTGCGCGCAGGGTATTGCAAGCGTCTGAATCCCACTCGACGAGGGCGGTATGCCCGAATCCGGCCGCCTCGAGGCCTAACGCTAGACCTCCTGCCCCGGCGAAAAGGTCGACCGAACTAGTCATCACGGTGTAAGAAACCTAGCATGGAGATGCGACAGCTGTCTGTCATAAAGCTGCGCGCCCGGCGGGTCGACTGATCGAAGCCAAACCTGCGTGCGTTGAAAGCCCGAGGGTACCAACCGGCAATAGGTAATCGTTGTTGTCTCCAACGCGCTTCAACCCCCTCACTTGCAACCCGCCGTCGCCTTCGGTCAGAGACCCTGGATTCACCTAAGCAACCGCGACTTCAAAAAGCCAGGCGGCCCTATTGTCTGGATTCGGCGGCCATCGGTTCAAGCGGCCGTCGCTCCCAAACGTTATTCGTCACACATGCTCGCCGTTCCGTCAGGATGCGCTCGGTCCATAAGGCCAGCGGGCCAGCGCTTCAGTTGCGAGAATATCGGCGCGAGCCCGTAGTGCATCCGGATTCCAGTCAGCATATTTGGCAGCGAACTTCCTCGTCATCTTGTACTTTGAATCGTCCTGAAATATTGGCCGTTTTCCTGCGTAAGGTCCGTTGCTCACCCCGATGTTCATCGCCTGGGTTAACGGCAGGAGGTTTGCGAGTGTGTCGTCAAAAAGAGCACGCTCCTGGGCTGAGAATGCCTCCCATCCCGCTGCAGGAGTCTGCGGAAGAACATGCTCAATCGAGAAATCCAGCTCATCATCCACGTCGCCACCGAGTGCGCGATTCAGCTCGTGAAGTAAGTATGGGGTAACTTTGACACCGTAGAGGCGCCGTTCGCGGATAGCTTTGGCAAAGTCCTCGTCCGTCGGCCACTGAACTGTCTTCGCCGATGACATCACAGCGCGAACTGCATCAACGCTCACGGTGCCCAGGTTCTCCGCGTCGGCCCAGAGCGTCTTGAAGAGCGCGTGCAGACCTGTCGGCTCCTGTCCGACCGTGGCTCGCCGCGTTAGGAAAGAGTCGAGCACCGCGAGGATATCGACACAGGTGCCCGGATCAAAGCTCCCGCTCCGCACCTCGCGTGACAGACGCATCGTAAAGGGGAGCAATGCCGACGTCGCCCTCATGAGGTAGAAGCGTTTGAAGGCCTTTCCTACTGGCCCGGAGTGAGCCGATATAGGTTGTCCGGTCTGCAACATCATGTAGTCAGGCTGGTATTCGCCGAGGTCTTCAATTACCTTCGAGCCGGAAAGCTTCCGCTCGACCCATGACTCGCGCAGCTTCTGGTAAATATCGGCCTTCTTTACGTTGGGCTTTTCGATGAGGCCAAACGGAAAGAAATAGTTCTCAAACAGGCCGTTGGACGGATCGCCAAAGCCTTCAAAGAATGGCTTCCAATGGTTGTCCTCGAGGTCTTCGACCGAAAGCTTCGACTCCCGGGCGAATATGTCGTTTCGAACCAAATCGCCGACTGTCATCGGCTCTTGCCCGGAGTTCAGGCTGTCGAAGATCTTGGGCCCGTTCAGAGGGTCAATGACATTGATGACGACCACCGAGAATTGGCCGAGCATTGTCTCGACCAATTCCTTGACAAGGGCGTTGCCCCCTTCACGCTGCTGTTCGCGAAAGAACCGCACCGAATCGTTGAAGTTCTTCTCGATGCGCTTGGACGGCTGTGGCGCTGACTGGGTCAGGTAGGCGATATCGATTTTCTCTGTCTGCTTTCGCAGATCACCTGTTGATAGGAGGCGCTTCAGAACGTCGTTGAGTGGCTGGCGATCGTCCCGGGATGGCTGCAACTTGATTGTCGCGGCCTTGTTATACGTAAACTCGTTATTGATCAGATAGGTGAAAAGGAAGCGCTGCGCGTCAGTCACACCGTCGTCGGTGCCGGCAAGAATCATTGCGGCAGCAACCAAGTGCAGATAGACCGTGGTCACTCGCTGCTGACCGTCAATGATTTCGTAGACCTCGACGTCGGGAAAGTTCGAATCGACGCGGTGAATGATCACCGCTCCCAGGAAGTGCAGGTCGTCATCGGACTCAAGCGTTGTAAGTAAGTCGATTTCGAACTTCTTGACCTTCGCCGGCATCCAACGATATGCGCGCTGGAACAGCGGAACTTGATAGATCGTATTTTTGTCGAATAGACGACGCATCTGACGCTCGTCGGTGTTGTGAGTCAGCTTAGTTTCGGCCATCTCTTATTCTCTTATGACTGTGCCGTCGATCGGTCTCGTGGCTATGCAAATTTCTATCCGTACCGAGGAATCCAGCGTACCGATCAGGGTCGCCGCCAAATTCACGGCCAGACTAGCGCACAACCGCCCCTCCCGTGTGGGAGATAATCGACGTTCAAACATTGATCAATCATTTCCCCTTTCGGGCAATAGCGTCTCGGTGAATTATGGCAGTTGTTGGCGGGATAAGAGGGATGTTCCAAATCAGACCGCGCCCTGAGCTATTTCAACTAGGTAGCAGAGTGCACTCGCCAATCGCATCTGGTCCGGCGTGCGACAGCGGGCTTTTAGCAACTCCGGGCTGCAGACCAGGATGACTAGGCCCTGAGCTCGAGAAGCCGCGACGTTGAGCCGGTTTAGGCTGAAAAGGAAGTCCAGGCCGCGGGGAGCGTCGTCGACCGAAGACGTCGCCATCGAGTAAATCACGACAGGGGCCTCCTGGCCCTGGAACTTGTCGACCGTGCCGACGCGGGCACCGTCCGGAAGTGTTTCGATCAGCCGACGGACCTGGGCGTTGTATGGCGCGACCACGAGAACGTCCTCAACCGCGATTGGCCGCGTTACTCCCTCTCGATCGGTCCACGGCAGGCCAACAAGTGCTCGAAGCGTTTGGTTGACCCGGTCGACTTCTTCCGGTGACAGCGTCCGATTGCCGCTATGGTCGACAGCGAGGTAGCGCAACCCCAGCCCGCCACTGCCGTTGCTCACGGCGAGGTTCTGGCGTTTAGTCGAGTCGTCAGGCTCGAGCTTGCCGTCGTAGAAAGCCTCGGACACAAAGGCGCAGACCGTGGGGTGAAGTCGGTAGGTCGTCTCAAGAAAGAGCCCGTAGGAGGTCGGCATCGTCGGCTGGTACTGGATGACGTGATCGAGAACCGATCGGTCGACTCCATCCGGATGGATCCCATGCGATGGTTGACGAAGCTGGTTCGGATCGCCCAACAATATAAGGTTGTTTGCGGCGCCCCCGATTGCGAGAACGTTTGCAAGCGCCATCTGCCCAGCCTCGTCGACCACTAGGTAGTCCAGCTTCGCCGGGAAGCTGGCACGGGCGAACAGCCAGGGTGTCCCTGCGACGACCTCGACCTCATCAGACGCCAACGTCGCTTCGACTGTCGATGAGCTGTTGGTGCATTGAACCTCTTGTGAATCGCATCGGTCGCGTTCGTTGGCCTTCTGCATGGCGCGGACGGTCTGTCCCCTGCGCCTGGCCTCCCCCATCGTCTTGTCCAGCAGGTTTCCTATTACCTTGTGACTGTTAGCCGTTATCCCAACGCGTTTCCCTTGCTTGACGAGGTCGACAATCAACTCCGCGCCGATGGTCGTCTTCCCAGAACCGGGCGGTCCCTGAATCGCCAGGTACGTCCTGTTGAGCCGAGGCGTCAACAGCAGCGCCACGTCCTTTGCTCGCTCGCCCGCCTGAACCAGCGGCGCTCCTTCGATCACCCCGTCGATCCGAGGCGGCTCGAGGCACAGCAGATCGCGTGCCGCCTGGTAGGGGCCATGCCCAGCAAAGCCGTGAGCGGCAGCGCGCTGGCCCAGTCGCATCAGGGCATCGCGTTGCTCCCTGGTCGGGATCGGACTGGCGGGGATCAGGGAAGTCGGATGCGGTGACTCGGATTTCACGCCCCGACTCAGGTCGATCCATCCCGCGATCGGATCGATTGCCGCCACTTCGCCGGCGCCTGACTCTGTCCGCGGATCGTGCGGCTGGTCGCCAACTCCGATCTTGTATTCCTGATTCGGGTCGAACCAGTAGCGAAAGACGTTGGAACGATTCTCCTGGCGCACTTCGCCGCGGAACTCGATCGCGCCAATCGCCTCGCGATCCTCTACAAGCTGCTCATCGGTCAAGGAGCACTTCCGGTAGTACTCCCACCATTCGGACTTTCCCTCGCGGCGATGCCAGTTGAGGTTGTGCGCCAGCAGGTATCGCGCCTGCTCCTCCTTCGACCGGTCGTCCTCTTCTTCGGGCACACCTTCTAACAACCGATCGACGAGCACAGCGGTCCGCGAGTCGATGTCGCGTAGCGTTTCGCTCGGCTCAACTTCCTCGGATCCGGGCTGCGGGATCTCGCCGTACTGCGCAATCGCCTCAAGCCGCCGCGCCTCCAGCCAGTCGCGTAGTTGGGCTGTCGACAGGCAGTCGTCCTCGTTGTAGCGGGCAATCTCGTCGAGCAGCCGCTGGTCGTGCGACTCGAGCCAGTCCTCGTAGGCAACGATGCTGCCAGCCGCGTCGACGATCTCGGTCGATCGCTTGCCGCGGTAAAGCGACTCGAGTTCCTTCAACGAATACGACTCGGTCCCGATCCGAACGGTCTGCCGGACAATCCGATACAGGTCGACGAGCACCCGGCCGCGCAGGAGCTGGTCGACCTCGGCCTCCCGGGTCGCATACGTACTCGCCAGATACTTGAGCGCGTTCGGCTCGTAAGCTGCGTAGTGATAGACATGCAGATCGGGATTGCGGTTCAGCCGCTCAATCAGGAAGTCGATGACCTGCTCGAAGGCACGCTTCTCTTCATCGGGATCGTGGCCCCAGAAGGTGTGATGCACCGCATCCCTGCCCTCCCCCTTGAGGGGGACCGTGTATTCGAGAATGCCAAAGAGGTACTCGAGGCCGTTGTCGCCGACGAAGGGATCTCCCTCCATGTCGAAGAAGAGGTCGTCCGGCGTTGGCGTGGGGAGCGACTGGAAGCCCAGATGCTCGCCAAGCGGCGGCAGGACCTCAAACGGAAGCGTGTCGCCATGCCGCTGCTCCACCTGGAGACGAGCCTGCTGTCGGAGCCGGGCGATAGCCATCTCGTTGATGCCGTGGATCGGCTGGTCGACAGGACTGGCGCCGAGCTCGGTAACCGTCTTGATTCCCGCGAGGTTCAGGCGCCGGGTCTGATCTCGACGCATGCCGGCGACCAGGCAGAGATGGTCGTCCTGCCGACGGCGGAGCTCGCACACGTCGATCCAGCGACAGATGCGGCAGTGGTCGACCGGATCTGGATAGGTGGTCGCGGGTGGCCCAAACACGGTCTCCTCGAACTGACGCTTGACGCTCCGGTAGTAGGCTCCGTAGTCCTTCAGGCGCAACTCTTGCTCACCGCCGTCGCCGAGGATTAGCCGAATCTGTTCCGGCTCGACCTCCTGGACGGCAGCAACCTGTTCGGCGTAGACGCAGCACTGGAGGACAGCCGCCGCCTTTGCTTTCCGCGCGAGCTTGGCGTCGGCGACCTCGTAGCCATAGGCGCCGAGCTTGCTGGGGCGGTCGACCCGTAGCAGGAAGTCGGGATGGCACCGCCAGCGGCCATCGAAGAAGGTGCCCTGGTAGATGACGTCGACACCCTCGCTCACGGCGGCGACGGTCTCCGCATGGGCTTTGGCAAGGCCGGCAATGGTTCCGTCCGGGAACGGGAACTCAACCACTCGCTGGTGGCTGGTTCGGTAGGCGGCCAGACGGCGAGCCTCATGTTCGAGGCCTCGTCGGGTCAAAACCTCGAGTTCCGGATCCTTCCGCACGGGACGCTCGATCTCGCCGCGAGCCGCGGCCAGCTCCTGCTGGGTTAGGTGCTCGCACTCCAAGAAGCCCGTCAAATCGGACGGGCTGACGATCAGCCGGCCATCAAGAAACTGCATATTGCCCTTCTACTCCAAGGATCACTCTAGGGCTGCCCTGCGACAGCTGTCTGTCGCACCTATCTATTGCTCGCAAGTACGGCGTCAACGGCTTCCTGAAGCGCCGTCGTAAGCGCATCGACGTCCTCCCGGCAGTAGAACTCGAGGAACGGGTAGGTTTCGCCACGCAGCACCGCCAGGATCCGTCGGACCTTACCGCGCCCGCTCTGGAAGTCCCGGAAATCGTGGTTTGAGATCAGGCCAACGTTGATCCATCCGCACTCTGGCCAATTAGTGTTATCCGGTTCGCGCCACCCAGTGACATCGATGACACAGGACCAGCAGGCGGTCGTCAACAGCTTGCGGTAATGGGACACGGTGCGCCTCCTTGAATTTGACTAGCCCTGGCAGTCCAGGGCCGTTTATAGGAGGCCGGTTACCACGATTCGAATTCTAGGCCGTCTTGCGTAGCGGGTCGAGACCCCTGAGGTGAACCCGCCGGTGGGCCTCCTGCAGCGTCCCGTCGAGGATGGCCGGTACCGGAAGCCCGTATAAGACCAGAAACTCATATTGGTTCGCCAGCTCATCGACAGTCTCTCCTCGGGCGGCGTCGTTATCCCAAAGCCCCATGACGAGCATTGTCGAGAGCTGTTACGACAGCTGCCTGTCGGAGTTCAAAAAACAGAGATCTCGGAAGCGCTACGCGCGGGAGCGCCTTGAGCCTGCCGTTACCTGTGAGCGCCCGAGCAATACGGCATCAGAAGGCAAGATTATGGATCCGCTCTTAGCTGTTAGAGGTGCCTCGTCGATGATCTCCAGTAGAAGGTTCCCCAGATCTATTGGTGCAACGCGATATCGAGTCCACCGATCATGAGATTTGGGACCAAGGTTTGCCTGAAAGGAAAAAGAGATCCGCCCTGCCCTCTTGCCGGTGCGTCCCAACTTGTGAAACACACGCGACGGAATCAAGAAGGCCGGGTCGTGGAACCGAAGGTCGTGGACATCGTAATAGGCGAAGAAATACCACAGGCGCGGATCATTCTGGACGCGGGTTTCCAAAGTGTCGAAGCGGATATCGAGATACGTGGCCCTATGCGTTTCCTTGGAGGTGTAAAAGGCAACTTTGACCTGGATACCGAGGGCCGGAGCCCGTTTAAGGTGCCGGCGTATTTCGGCATCGCGCCCCTCGTTGTCGACCGCAGGTGAGTACACCTCAAGCTGCCCATTGCCTGTGGCGATCGCGGTAGCCAGAAAGACGAACTGACCAATCGCGCCTTTCTGTACTTTTGACAGTGGCACGGACCTAAAACTCCCCCGGATCGAGTTCTTGTCGAGCCTTGGACTCCGCGGTAGTCTCGGCCCGCGACGCCTGGGCGGCGGCGTAGCGATGAAGGTCTGCTTTGGTGAATCGACCGGGTGGCCCGGCTACCGCAACTTCGCAGAAGACGTGCTGGTATCGCCAGATGGCCGTATAGCGATAAAGCCGATTCCCATCGAGGTTGCCCTCGAAGTAGTGGCTCTCTTCGCCGAGCTGTGGGCCCGCGAATTCCTGGTTGCCGGTCTGCGCGAGGGCCTCCATCGCGCCTTCAACATGGCCGCTCGGAGGTTTGTCCGGTGGAAATACCAGGGCCTGACTGACGATCACGGGACCGGGGGATTCCGGCCGAAACATAGTGACGTAGGTGCTGACCGTGTTCTCGCGAGCGTAGTCAAGGGGCCCGGAGGAGTTTTCCAGGGGGATGTAATCATCTGGAACATCCCAGGCGCCCAACACCATGCCGGCGGCAGGCATCGTCGGCCCCCGGGCGCCGCCCCGACTGTTTAGGGCCATCCGGATGCGCTTAGGTATGGCGCCGCCCAGCCCGTCTTTGTCTGTCGCATATAGTTCCCAGTCCCCGATCCCAGGCAAGCCCGATTGAGACCGACTCATCGGGGCATGCCAAACCTCGTGCCGGCCCTTCTCCGCGATGTGAACCAACAGCAACTCGGTTCGCTCGGGATCGTCGACCGGTTGATCGACATACTTCGGGTCACGGCTCGCCCAGGCTGACGTGCGAAACGCCAAGCGTTGCAGACTGCGATTCGCGACGATATCTGGCAAGGCTCCGGCAAGCCAGTGAACGTGTCCGCGATCTAGCCGCAGGTACAGTGGCGGAACCGGAATGACGTGTTGGGCACCGTAGTCGTCAGCCGCGAGCAGCACCATAACCTCGTCGTCCTCGGGTTCTTCCCAGCGCAGCGCAGCCCCACGACTGCTCTCTAAAGCCCACCGCCGGAAGTCTTCGAAGGTCACGGCCGCCGCGATTGTACTGCGGATTCCGTGCTTGCGAGCACCAGTGAAGGCTTCGATCGTGGGCCTGGAGGGTGCCCTGCTGTCCTTGGGCCTTGACCTAGCGCTGCTCAAGATTTACGCTCGGTAACCGAGGGGTACAACAAGACTTGGCGGGGGCGGTCACGAGGGAGGCGCCGGAAGCTGGGCTTGGCCCGCTTCGGGATCGGATCAACTGGTTCTTTCATCACTACGACTTGCCATGGACGCTGTTCATGGCTCTCCTTGCTCTTGTCTATGTCGGTTTGGGCCTGGAAGAAGAGCAGTCCAGTCCTCTCATAAGCCTCCCGACCGCCGAGCTGATCCTCAATGTGATCACCGCGATATTTGTCACCGAGTTCGTCGTCCGCATTTATGGCGCGGCGTCGCGTTGGCGGTATCTCAGGCGGCACTGGATAGACATACTGGCCGTCCTGCCTTCGTTGCGCTATTTACGTCTGCTCGGACTGGCCCGACTTGCGATCCTGCTGCGCCTACTCAGGATCGTACGGCTCGGTCTCATCGCCCGCAGCTTGATCGACGCCAACCGGGCTGCCGGGCAATTAAGTTGGATCGCCAAGCGTAATGGGATTCAAACGCTGCTAATCGGGGTCTTCGGTCTTGTCTGGATCGGCGCCGGGCTGACCTACGAGTTCGAACACGGCGTCAACCCGGAGTTCGCCAACCTTGGAGACTCCGTTTGGTGGGCCTTTACGACAATGGCCACTCTCGGTCATGGAAATGGACCAGCAACCGTACCCGGTCGCGTGGTGGCCTCCCTCCTGATGGTTCTTGGCATCGCGTGCTTCGGCCTCGTCACCGCCACGGTGACCACTTTCGTCATGCAGCGCACCGAGGGGGTCCATGACTACAGCACTGGCGACCTGATGGAGGCGATGAAGGAGATGCAGACGCGGATGTCCCGGCTCGAGGACGAATTGACACGAAGGCGCTCTGATTGACCTTGTCTTAAGGCCCGTACAGAGGCTGCCGGTTTCCACCATGGTATGAGCATGACCCCGAACGCCCTCCCGAATGGCTGAACATGCCATCAACGCACTGCTCGACGTAGCCGTTGGTTGACTTCCAGAACGACGCAATGCAACTGAAGTAACTGCAGAAGTTACCCGGCGGGCTGTAGATGTAGTTTCCGCCGCAGAAGTTATAGCCCCAAGGATTGTTGGGGGCCCCACAAGTGTTCGCGACTGGTGGAGGTGGTGCCTGTGTGGCCACGACCGGAGCGGGAGTCGCCGGTTCGGGTGTCGGCGTGGGAGTGGCAGCCGGTGTTGCGGTCGCAGACGGAAGGGAACCTCCACCAACAGCCAGAGGTGAAGAACTTGGCGTACGCGTCGAGGTATCTGCGCAAGCGGCTCCAGCCAGGGCAAAGGCAAGGCAAAGAGCCCAAACGGCCGTAGTTCGGCGAAGTTTCACGCCCCCAGGACCCCCTCGCCACGAAGAATGGCACAGTCACCTGCTGTGGTCAACACTTCCGATCGCGTAGGGGGGCGCCCAGCACAAAGACCTGCTGCAAACGCCTCAATGACCGGTCGTCGCAGGGTTCTGCTCAGGCGGCAGTTGCCACGGGCTCGTTGATAGCTCTCGGCAGGGCCTGCGCTCGGTCAGCGGCTTCGGACTGAAACAGCAGGAGCAACCGTAGTTCCACCCATGGGTCGCCGGGGTGGCGGGCAAGTACGGCCGCAATTTGCTTAGTACTGATCTCTTTCATTGCCATTAAGCTTCGCGCTGATGCCCGGTACCCCTCAAGCATCAAACGTAGGGTTCCGTTCCGGTGCGCGTGAAGTAGCTGGCTGCGAGGCTGCCGGAACCAGCGGCTCTTTTCGATGTCAAAACCTTAGGTTGCCACTTATTGCAATGTCATTGGACTCAGCGTAAGCTGCCGCCTAGGCAATCAGTCGCGTCCTGAAGAGGAGGAGGGGAATGACTCTAAGGCGCCTGTTCGTAGGAATCGTCGCG
>WNFC01006217.1_pt1 | contig 13812 bp, 17 predicted proteins | sample 5400541 | NCBI WGS metagenome assembly WNFC01 (sample SAMN13153342, study PRJNA577476) | soil metagenome | isolation source: 120 cm saprolite under Douglas fir tree site 2 hole 2 replicate 1 | place: USA:California | collected 2015-04-18
AGCTTGTGAGGCGGTGCCCACCCTTGGGGAAACTTTTCTTTCATGGAGGCACGGTGCTGTGACCATCGCAAAGGTGTGGGATCGGACTTGGGGGTATAGTTATCCGTCTGGTATCGAACTTGAACGTTCTTCTGATCGTCTTCGTCTGCCTCCTCTTCGGAGAGCGAGGGTGGCCGAGACAGACGTCCAACAACGCCCCAGTCCCTGTGACGCAAGGGGTACGGTTTCCCAGAGCTATGTACGCATCGAAAGCGAATTCTTGAATAGGCCGCGACAAGGCTCGAGGGTGTCAAAGGACAGTAGCGAGTGGGGATGAACTTGAAGGGCAGCATGAAGAAATAGACGATGGATCACGTGGTTGAGTATACGACTAAGTAGCACAGCCACCGAATTCTGAACACCCGTCGTTAACTCGGTTGAGCGTGTGTGTTTTCTCAACGGCTTGCTCTCGTCTTTGCTGTCGTATAGGGCTCGATTTTCACTTCTTTTGTCTCTATCGCTTTGTCTTTTTCTCGTCATGGCCGATGTCTCTGACCCCAAAATCAACGAAGGTACCTTTGGTCAATCCATAATGCGTCGTCTATTCCTCACGAGGCTCCAGCGTACGAGGATGTTCGGTCTGACAAATCTGATACCAACTGGGCTCTCATAGATTACGAGGTTCGCCTATTATATTTTTATTTTCCTACCCTGCCTAATTGCTCGTATCCCAGAACGACCGTTCTGATAAATTGGTCGTCACGGCTACAGGCACTGGTGGCCTGACTGAACTGCAAGAGAAACTAGAGACCGCTAAAGCCTCTTTCGCTTATGTTCGTGTCACGTACTCCAACGACAAGGAGTCCCAGCGTGAGAAATTCATTCTCGTTACGTGGATCGGCCCTGGGTGTAAGATCATGAGAAAAGCAAAGGTATGTCTCTCAATTACGTGGGTATTCGTATGCATCTGTGACACATTTTCGTAACAGATCTCTGTGCATGCGGCTGACGTGAAGTCCGTCTTCCGCACGTATTCCATCGATGTCGCGGCGAGGGAGAAAGTTGATCTGAAGGAAGAGCCAATCGTTGTCCGGTTGCGCAAGGTCGTCAATCCTACTTTGTATTCTAGTCGTCAAGGGACTGACTCTTCTGTCCAGGCTGGGGGCGCCAGCTACGATGGTGTGTAGGGCCGAGACTCTACCCAAGGTCCTGGTATTGCCTACATTACTACTGCCACATATCTCTTGGTCGCGTTACCATCCAATACCACTATCACCTGTTCTTGAAGAGAAACTCCCCATCTGCCTAGGTTGTGTACCATCTTTCCAATCATTCGTTCTCATGTTGTGATATTTTTCAAGTTTTCGATCCCTTCCTCGTCGAGACGCATGCCTAACCATTCGTCCAGGGCCTTGGCATGGAGGCATTTATCGTAAAAGTCAATAGAGGGCTGGTTCCACTTCGCGGCCGTGAGCACAGTTTAACTGACATCAGTGTGCTTACCTTGAGAACGGACCAATCCATACGAGCGCAGTCCTACAATCACGTCAATTACATGGTCAAGTAAAAGATGTCGGTACTGTGACCTTGTCTTGCGCAATTATGGCAAGCTCTTTGAACAGCGCCTTTCCTATGCCTTTGCTCCTGTACTCCGATTTAACGTAGAGGTCTTCAAGCTGTAGAACATCTCGGAATTTGCCTCATGTTGCCATCCGAAGATCAACATACGTATAGCCCTGGCCTGCCTGTCCACGTCGAAAAGTTGAAAAAGTACAGAGCAAAACCAATCGCTTCTCCGGGAACATCTAGGGATCCAGAAAATACAAGAAGTGCGTTTGCGATGCGAGTTTCGAAAATATGCTTTCTGATCTACGAAAGGATTTGGAATCTATGGAACGCTGGCCGCAACCATTATCTCGATGCGGGCTCACCAGTTTGGGGGTTGCTACCGCCAAGTGTGGTGATTTTTCGTAGACAGCCTGCTCCCAATGAAGCCATGAGTGAATACAATCCGAGATATATAAGAGATAGACTCATGCCAACTCGTGGATGAGCTGTAGGATTGCAGGCTGTAAACGTTGTCATCTCATCCCCGTTGCCCGGGGCGTTCTCAAGAGTCGAAACGTCGAAACTTACTTACCACATCTTCTGGTTGTACAGGTCTGATGAAATATGCAGAATCAGACATATCTCAGAGGGACAACTATCCAACCACCGTACTGTGGAGTACTCCACTCCACTCCACCCGCAGGTCCACCCGAGCCGAGGTACAATCAAATCTCACTCCGACTACGCCACGGCAAAGATCTAACCTCCGATCGCTCAAATGGGCGCTTTATTTGCTCTTTGACCTTCTGTCTGGCTATCTTTTCACTATAATACGAACTGAAGATATTCCTCTGGATGAAAGTGGCATCGTAATTTGTGAAGTTATCAGAGACGATTTTCATCGCCAAGTGTGGATAGAATAGCAGGTCAGAGGGTCTCACCAAATATGTATTTATTTACTAGTATTTGGTTGCCACCGCGAAACCTTGTTTTTTCGCCGACGACCAACCAACACAAGCCAAGGTCCCAGACAAATCGAACTATGGATCCCGCAAAACTGGCCAAGCTGCAAGCGCAGGCGGCCTCAAACAGGATAGGTACGTCGAGGCGAACGCTGGCGGGAGTGGGCGGTGCCCCCCGTGTTTCGTGTTTTTTGTGGGTCTGGTTCGTATCGGTGCTGATGCGCCAACGCGCGTGTACAGGCGGGAAGGGGACCGTGCGGCGAAAAATCGTGCGCAAATCGAAACCCGCGAACGCACAGGACGACAAGAAGCTACAGGGTGCGCTGAAGAAGCTGAACGTGCAGCCGATCACGGGCGTGGAGGAGGTCAACATGTTCAGGGAGGACGGAAACGTGTTGCACTTCAGCGCTCCCAAGGGTGAGTTCATTTTCATCGCTGGTACTTTCTGGAGACTCTGACGATCTTTTTTCATCGTGTGATGACTAAACCTTTTTTTTCTTTGTTGGGTGTGGGTTGTGGTTTATGTTCGGCGACTCGGTGCCACTTACTCTAGTGCATGCTGCGGTTTCAGCGAATACATTTGCGATCTATGGCGCTGGGCAGGTCAAGGAGCTTACCGAGCTCGTCCCAGGCATTCTTAACCAGCTCGGCCCCGACTCGCTCGCGTCGTTGCGCAAACTTGCAGAGTCGTACCAGGCAATTCAGCAGGGACAACAAAGGGCCGGCGCCGGCGCTGCGGAAGACGACGACGACGACGTACCTGATTTGGTCGAAAATTTCGATGTGGAGGAGCAGAAGAAGGACAACACGCTCGAGGAGCTGAACTGAAAATTCCTTCACGGCATGTAATTTTCGGTGGCGAGAAGTATGTAGGATATACTGTCTTTTCCCTCGAGAACCAGACCTACACTTACTTACTTTCCGCCTCCCTTCCTTGCCTTTCCCCCAGGCGTTTGCCGTTTGCTGAATCATTATCATGTCTGTCGCGCATTTTGTATGCTTGCAATCCTATCTGTATCTGATGCATTCTACTCTTTCGGCTATTGGACGAGTCCAGTGATGTCTACGTTATGTTCGACAAATCTATGGCGGTCATTCGACCTCTCTCAACAAAGGGATAAGCATTGCAATGAATCTTGGCACACTAGCCTTCTCCAGGCGCAGCGCTGTGCATGCCTTTGTAATGAGTCGGCAAAGTACTACAGCACATCAAGTTGCATTCGCCACTTTCCTCAGTTTCCTGGCCTTCCTCCAAGCGGAAACCTCCTTCAACAGGGTGACCAAGAGAGGGACCGCTACTGGGGCGAACAGAGGAGTATACACGGCATACTTGTGCTCAGCTGGGAAGTAGAGCAACGCCAGCATTCCCGGATTGAAGAAGGCGCGTGAGGCGAGCGTTAACGTCCTGCTCGAGTGTTGAAGGGCCAACACAGGGGCATTCCAAACCCCGGAGTAAAGCTTGAAACCGTTTAGACATTGGCAAGTAGTCGAAGATACTAGAACTCACCACTTCAAGCGCCGAGAGCGCCTCGAGGACATCGCCCCGGACATCTTGCCCAACGGGCATATTCGGTATCTGGTCAACCAATTTGACGATGCTCTGTAACGTCTCCCTACTGCTTCCCACATTCTCGAACGCACGTTGGCGATAGAGCGTGTCCAATTGAAAATCGGTCAATGGTTGATTGAGTTCAGTCGACTGTACCTCCCGGGGTAGCTCGGAAACACCGATAAGTCGCAGAAGTTGGGCTCGGAAGCCACTGAAGACGTGATCGAGCTCCGCTTCTGTGAGATGAAGTTTTGATGGGGTATCTGCTGGCAAGTTCAACAAGACAATACCACCCCACTGTGGCAGTATGAAGGCGTCGGAAGAGATGGGTTGACCTGGATCTATGAGATCGCGGCCTGGGCAGAAGCAGCAAGACTCACTGGCGTCATCAAGTATGCGAAGTGGTGCGTGGGAAATGGATGGAACGAACACGACAAAATGGAGAACGGGATCGTTGGACACGCTAGACGCTGTTTTATATCGTCAACTTGAGAGCTTGTGTCAGCTATCGTCTTGGATACTTACCTAGTGTCCACTCGGCAGAATTCACAAATACTTTGAGGTTTTCTTGCGATAGCCCGTGTATGATATTTTCCCCATTGCTAAGGACCCGCGGTTCGAATGCTAGCGGGGCGTAGAACCGAATTTGGCTTTCGACGGTGAAGGTGTGAAGTTTGGACGTTTGCTTTATAACGGGCGCAATCCACCCTGTTGATAAGCTTAAGTTCTTCTTTCACTGTGAAGAGAATCAATGAAGGACCAACGGGATATCATCTCGGCGATGTCCCATCCAACCACAGCTCTGCCAGCTGCAGCATCCTCATTGAGAAGGGTGAACGCGAGGCGATAGCGAGGTGAGTATTTAGCGACCAGATGGCGGAATGTCCCAGGTGGGGATGGGGTCCCGTACGGAGTCAACAGAGACAGTAACAAGTCGGGGGCCTGGTTTGCTATTCGTGGACATCTCGGTTACAAAGATCATGCCAAAGGTGCACAAAACTGACCTTGGTGTATTGGGACAGATAGATGCCGCCTTTGGATAGTAGGGAATTGGGTTTCTCCATTCAACGAGATGCTGTATGCATCTGATGGCGCAGACTACCCGAGCGGCGTTCAGATCACAAGACATCCACGAAGCGGGAAACCACTGACTGACAGCTCGAAAAGGGTCTACCGAGAACTCTAGATGGCTGTACAGCGCAGGAATTTTTTCTTTCCTCGACTCGAATATTGACCGTAGGTTCTGCGCCACGTCGTCCGAGAGCGTTCCCGGGCTTGTAGCGTCAACTGTGACACTGATAGGTAAATGGAGCTTATTATCTGTTAGATGGAGACTCAGAATAGCCATTAACACTAAACCAACCTCTTTATCGCCCAGGGCGTCAACGCGAGATACGGGCAGTGAAAGCCTTTCGATGCTTGTAGTTGACCACCAGAGAGGGAGGGCGAGGACTACGACAACGAGATAAGATGTAAGTATCAGCGCGCGTGTCCGTGGACTTTCGAATGACAACGTAGAGGGCTCCTTCCACCCTCGGTCACTCATGCTGTCGTGGAGCCCTTCAATTGTCTGCCTGTCTGCCCTTGACTGACTGACCCTTTGCTTGAGTGCAGCGGTGGTGCGGTTTAGGTCTCGGCTCGCGCCGGCGGTGTTTGAATGGGTGGCTCCAGGTCAACGCTACGGGACTTTACAGGCACACTCACAAGTCCCCCTCGCACTGTTTCCTTCTGCAAGGCTCCATCGCGTTCAGGGAATACCCAAAAACTGTTCACCCTGCTACACGCGCGTTCCCCTGCTCCTACGCGACACCCGTACAGAGATTTCTCCGTAGAGCCTTCACCTTAAACGTCGTCCCTCGGACCCTCAGTCCGTATTTATTACCAGTCTCATTAGCAGCTCGTTCGCGGACACGTCTTCATCTTCGGGATATCGATGTCTGTGTACATCTCTCCTACTCGTCGACCTTGGAGCTCACATCGTATTTCTCATTCGCCACAGTGTTTGCAAATGTCCAACGCTCCAGTTCCACCATCTCCTGGTCCGTCTCGCCCACGCCCGGGTTTTGGAGGGTACCAACCCCTACCCGGAACCACCTTCTATGGATATAGCCTTCCAAACTCTGGCAGATTTCGTGGTGACTCTAGACGAGCTCAGCCTTCATATCGCTCGAGGGATCCCCATGCGGATCACTATGACCCCCCTATGACGGTGACAAATTCCGCTTCGGCTGCGGAATGAACTATTCTCATTCCCAGGGCCATGACCCATCCTCTGATCCATGGCCGCGGCGCGAGGTCATGGCAGCGAGGATGTTCGAGCCGTCTGAGTCTTGGAAACATGAGCATGTGTAAGTTTTCGGATAGTCACGAAGACTCTGTTCCTTCTTGTTTACCTCGATCATTCTTAGATCTGACTCAGGATTGGATATCTCTGAGCGGTTTGTCGAGGTTCGTACTCGGATGCCACCACCTAGAGAAGACTATGTGTACCCTTATGGCGGTGACTCCTATCGCGCCGGGCCTCCTTATATCTCGAGACGGGACTCGGTACATCCGCGCCAGACCAGCGTCTACAGACCTACCTACATTGAAGAGGGGCGCTGGAACTCTTCATACCCCTTGGATGATACCTCGAACTCCTGGACTCGCCAGCGATCTCCGAGTAACACATCTCGACCTCCCCGTGGGCGGCTGGACTATAGAGATGTGTCGTATGAAAAGTCTCTCAGCGGTTCACCCCGTTCTTCCCGGTTTTCATCGCCAAGGCATTCTCGCGCCGCCGCCTCGCGCACGGCTCCATCCCCGTCTTCGTCCTCCATTCGCTCCTCTAGAGAGCGGTCAAAATCTTCGCCACAGTCTCGCGAGCGTTCTCGATCGTCTGTGCGGTCCTCTGCTGACTCTTGCTCCTACACTGCGGAACCTCCTGTGCGACCGCAGGTTCAGCGAAGTCACCCTGTCGGTCAATTCCGTGGTCGGCGTCGCGGTGGTGTGCGATCTGGAATGCGCTTTCCGGCGGATGGCGTTCGTGACCCCATCGCTCCCCCCCTTGTGCCACCCTTGACGTATTCAAATGAGTTGAGGCCTGATGATCACCCTGCCGTTCATCCTTCTCTCCCTCTACGTCCTTCTCCGCCTTACCTTACTCCTGGACCTGGTGGACGAAACCGCTTCCCCGAACGCGGGTTTTCTGGCCCTACACAGAGTAGATACCACGATCCCCAAGCTAATAGAGGTGAAATTTTGGAGTGATTACCAAAAGCCTCGTGGATGCTGACAAATAGTGCAGGAAGTTCGTTTAACCTTGGTGCTAATCAACAGGGTTACCAACTTGGGAGATCAAAACGAAAACGGCGTGGGGGTGTCAATCGGAAGAAACGCGGTACGTTCTCGCAACAAGCGGAGCCGGTTCCGGACACGTTAAGCGACTCGAATGCAATGCTCTTACCTCAGGAGGGCCCAGGAGGGTTTGTTATGCATGCTTCATCCCCCGTGGACGAAGTCACGACATCAAAGGACTTATTCATGTCAGCGGTGTCGGATCCTCAGGCGGTCACCCCTGTGGTTCCGGAGGAACTTCCTGCCTTAATGCCCCCAGAGCCAGAAATTAAACCCCCCTTAGTTACAGGGAAGGGATCTCTACCCTTGGGAACTCTTAAGTCGGAGGACCTTAGTCGAGAGCCAGAGGTTCCCACTCTTGTCACGATGGATACAAGTCGACCAGGAGATACAGGCGAGGCGCCATCCCTCCCTGATGGTGACAAGAACAAATCCTCACCTATGAATGAAGTGGTTCCAGAGCTGCCGAGGCTCATCATCCCAGCTTCTGGATTCTCCGTAGAACCCCCGTTAGCGCAGGAGAGACTCCATGAGGTGACCAAGACCGATTCGTCCTCTCTATCTCAGTCAGCATTATTTTCTCCTGTTCCTGTGGGAGCCACCACCCCCCAACTTCCGCAGTCGGAGCCTTCCTTGGAACAATGCAGCACACCACAACTCCTCCCTATCAATGGTCTCCCAGATGCTACCACATTCTCCCCCGCGTCTTCGGTAGCACCGACTCCGAGTCTACAGACACCCTCACCGCCCTACGTAGCCCCCGAGGTCGTTGTGGCAGCACCTGTAGTACAGGAACCAGAGGATGAACCAATGCCTGCCTCGCCTGTGTCGTCAGCATTGCAAGCTGTTGGCGTTCCCGCAATTGTGCGCCTCGACCGTGATGCCTTCTCCGTTTACACGAAGGAGGCAGAATCATTAACTGAAGCCCTGCGCATGGTGGTTAGTGCGCGGCACAAGCTAGAACTTCAGTCTCGTGAGGAGCGTGTTAATCCCATCCTGATGTCCAATAGGGCCGTATCCGCGCCTTCCCCCGATGTTCCCGTTCCATCAGCGGATGCCCTTGTGCAAGAGGTCTTGGGTTATCGTGCGGAAGGCACAATTCAAGCTTTCGAGTCTCACGTTCGGGATTCTTTAGTTGCAAATATGACTGCCCGCCAGGAAGCCGTTGATGAGAAGATTGTACGACTCCGCAGAGAATACCTCGCACTTCACAGAGAGTGGGTTGCGCGTTGTGCTGAATTGGACAACTCACACCGGGTCGATCCTGCTGCTGGTGAAGTATCTTCCATCCCTACGCGTACCACTCGCCGTTCTGCTGCCGTCCTCGGGGATGCTGTCCGGTCAGATCTCGAGATGGAGCAAATTATTGCTAGCCTGGGCAATGACGAACTTTATGATCCTGCCCATCTTGCGCTGCGCAACCTTGCTATCATCCCAGACATGATCTCAGTCACACGAGGCAAAGTCGATGCTGTCTTCGACGATACGAACGACACTGTCAATGACCCTCAATCCTTTTTCGATCCCTCGCCGGGCCTCTCTGAGTGGACCGATGATGAGGTGGAAATTTACAAGCAACGCTTCGCCAAGTACCCGAAGCAATTTGGCCACATTGCTGCAGGACTTGCGCACAAGACACAGGCACAATGTGTCCAATTCTATTATCTGCACAAGAAGGCACTTATCGACTTCCGTGAGGCAATTGCCACGTATGGCCAGAGTAAAAGGAGACGTGGCGGAAGGAAGACAGATAAAAAGAAGGGTGGCCTGCTCGCGGACATTCGCCAGCACGATGCAGAGGTTTCGAAGGAGCAAGATCCTTTAAAACGCCGGGCGGGTGCAGCTGCGAGGAGGCGACGCGAGTCGGCTAGGGCAGCGCCACGCCGGAGTATCACGGCGGTACTGCAGGAGGAGCAGACACCATCGGGGACAACGCCGACGCCAGAGCCAGAACCCGAGCCGATGCGCCCCAAGCGTCGGAGAAATACCCGCCCGGTCGCTGAGCCGGAGCCAGCTGGGACAGAAGATCCGCCATCCAAGAGGAGCAGACGAGCACCGCGAAAACCACCCAAATTAGTCTCAGCAGATACCTCGACGGTGGAACCGAAACTGGTGCCCAAGACGCCTATCAAAGCCCAGAGCACATCCATACAAGATATAAGTGAGGACGTGTACGAGCATGCCGTTCATTCGCTGACTTGTACACATCAGTGGAATTGCTGGCCCAATACGGAAAAGACGTCGGACGCCTAGCTGCGTCCATGCCGAACAAGGTGTCTACTCTGCCCTTTCCCCCCTTTTATTTATTTAACATTTTTCTCTCCAGACGAACGCTCAAGTAGGCAATTTGAGCGCGTCGAACCTCGAGCGGTATAATCTAAGCACTGTCGTGGCACAGACTCCTGGACCCTCGCCGACGACTGATCCGCAAGACGACAAGAAAGATTCGTCCGAGCTGATTCGTGATATCGCGAATGCCAATCATGAGCGCTCATGTGTGGTCAACGATGTGCCCCCAATCTCAGCAACCTCGCGATCCCACCTTATGGATCTCCCTTCCCACTCTTTTTCTATTCCTGGTTCATCCTCGGGCCCAACACTGCCCCTATACTCCTAGTTCACACTCCAGCGTCACCACCCACCTATCCTCTCTCCGATTTAGATGTAGACGTGTATCGCATCTCTTCGTTACTGTATTGTTACTGGATCTTAGCGACACGGACTATTTATGTACCTTGTCCACCAGATAATTGTCTGCATACTGTACGCCACTCTTTTTTGCATTTTCTTTGGCAATCGGAGACGCGTGGATAAGGACGGGTAGAGTACCCGGCGATACCCCATACCGAGCAAAAGTACAGAGTTAGCTGAGACCTAGCGTCTGCCCTCCACCATTATGATGTGATAACCAAAGTTCGTCTTGACAAGAGGTGAAAGGATGGGCTTATCCACAGTGGATGGCTCAAGGGCAAACGCGGCATCTTGAAATGGGCCCTTCATGTGACATCAGATGCAGCCATTCTGAACAATTGGACGCAAAGGGCACGTACCACCATCGATCCGCGAACCATCCAGCCCAAACTACCACCGGCTTACAAGAACACGTTTTGAGCACGATACTCTGATGGATTAACAAGTCGATGTACCTTTGGCCTTGTCCTCTGAACATTCCTGAGCGACTTTGTCGAATCGCTCTCCGGCCTTGGTAGCACGACGACACGAGAGAGGTCACGGTAGATAATAAGAAAAGAATGTCTCCGAGAAAATATGAATGTATGGCATACCTGTATGCGCTGGAGTGCTTCCATGGCCTTTGAGTGTTTCTCGCAGAGAATGTGCCTCACATTGATGGCCGTAGCGGCCTTCAGCCCGCCTTTACCCTGAAGCGTTCCAATCAGCACAACGAAGCAGAAAGGAGGGGCTGCAAACCAGTCCGGTTACGGGTATTGCACGCACCTTTCCTCCCTTGTCTACGGCCTCTTCGGCAGCCTTCCCTTTGCCCTTGTCGCCACCCTTCTTCTCCACAGGTTTTTTGTCTTTGGAGGCGGCACCCTTTGGCATTGGTGTAGTAGTCAGGGAGAAAGAGAGACTCGGAAGCCTTGCAAACTCCTCTCCTGAAGTGTCTTGACGACATGTTGTGTAAAAAGCCGGTGCTGTGCTGTAGGGCGCGCCACCAATCGGATAGCCGGGATTTACCGCTGATGAAGGAGCCACATGGGAGACGGCGGGTCCGATAGACTCAAATCAAGTCACGGGTAGCCGTCGAGTGGACCTTCAGGGAAAAAAAGCTCTAGGCCGGGCTGTTCAGTTCGACCGTCGATCGTATTGATTCTTTCACCCATCATGGCCGACAAGATCACGCGCATAGCGATCGTCGACGACAATCGCTGCAAACCCAAGCGTTGCGCGCAGGAGTGCAAAAAAGTACGTGTCGCGTTCCCTCCCTCCCCCCCAATCTCGTCAGGAAGCGTGTTGTGTTCTGATCAGCCCCCCTCGACGAAAAAAGTCATGCCCCGTCGTAAAAATGGGTCGGTGCTTTCATCACGCGGATTGTTGCTGCGTGCGATTTTTTAATTGTGTATGGTATGACCATCGTTTTTGCAGGTAAGCTCTGTATAGAGGTGAAGCCCACGGACAAGATCGCGTTCATCTCCGAGTTCCTCTGCATCGGGTGCGGCATCTGCGTCAAAAAGTACGTGCAGTTCTAGGGTTTCTTGTGCGTTTCGCTCGAATCATAGTTTCTAGATGCCCATTTGAGGCCATCGCGATCATCAATCTTCCTACGAATCTCGAATCTGCAGTCACGCATCGGTATACCGCCAATTCTTTCAAGCTCCATCGTCTACCCACCCCTCGACCGGGTCAAGTCCTCGGCCTTGTAGGGACTAACGGTATCGGAAAAAGCACTGCTCTCAAAATCTTAGCGGGAAAGCTCAAACCGAACCTTGGCCGTTATGATGTGCGCTCTAACGAATCATCGACTTCCGACCCTCACATTATGCCACTGGCAGGACCCACCAGATTGGCAAGAAATCTTGAAATATTTCCGCGGATCGGAACTGCAAAACTACTTCACGAAGGTCCTCGAGGATAACCTCAAGGCTCTCATCAAACCTCAATATGTCGACCACATTCCCCGAGCGATCAAGAATCAAATGACCGTCAGCCAAATGCTCGATTCCAAGTTGGAACTCGACAACAAGCAAAAGCTATGCGACGACCTCGAGCTAAACAAGGTTTTGGAGCGCGAGGTATCCCAGTTATCTGGAGGCGAGCTCCAACGATTCGCGATCGCTATGTCGTGCATCCAACGTGCGGACGTGTGCGTCCTTTTCTCTCGTATCCCGATGTTGCCTTAGTCCTTCTTCCAGATACATGTTCGACGAGCCTTCAAGTTACTTGGACATCAGGCAACGACTGAAGGCTGCCGAAGTCATTCGCCAGTTGTTGACGCGTGACAACTACGTTGTTGCCGTGGAGCACGACCTGTCCGTCCTTGACTACCTCTCCGACTTCGTGTGCTGTCTATACGGCAAACCATCCATGTACGGTGTCGTCACAATGCCTTACTCTGTGCGGGAAGGTTGGCCGATTGGCTTGCTCGCTATCCATTGTTGACGTGATGCAGGCATCAACATCTTCCTGGACGGTTTCGTCCCTACCGAGAACTTGCGGTTCCGCGAGGAGTCCCTTTCCTTCAAAATGGTGGAAACTGCAGAGGAAATACTGGTCGATAAAACACGGCACTACTCCTATCCAGCCATGACAAAAACGCTCGGTAGTTTCAAATTGACGGTGGAAGAGGGTTCGTTTACCGATTCTGAGATCATTGTCATGCTCGGCGAGAACGGGACCGGAAAGACAACGTTCGTTCGCCTGCTTGCTGGCGAGGAGCCGGACAATCCAATAGACAAACAAAGTATGGCCGTGTCGCTCAAGCCGCAGACAATCTCGCCCAGGTTCCCAGGCACCGTTCGCATGCTCTTGTTGAAACAGATCAAGGCCGCCTTTATGCACGCGCAGTTCCAGAGCGACGTCGTGAAGCCGATGAACATTGAGAACATCCTCGATCAGGAGGTCAAGACGTTGTCAGGTGGTGAGCTCCAGCGCGTGGCCATAGTCTTGGCACTGGGAAAGCCCAGCGTGAACGTTTACCTCATCGATGAGCCCTCCTCGTGCGTGTTTGAGCGTCCTCGACAAAATCTACGGGAACTGAACGAAATTCAGTTTCTTGGACTCGGAACAGCGCATAATTACAGCGAAGGTCATCAAGCGTTTCATCCTACATGCAAAAAAGACGGCTTTTGTTATCGAGCACGATTTCATAATGGCGACTTACCTCGCTGACCGCGTCATTGTCTTCGAGGGCGCTCCTGCGGTCGCCGCCACTGCTACCCCGTATGGTTCTTTTTTGTCCTTGTATACTGTACAGCAAAGATTGATCGCAATCGTCATCACCGCAGACCACAATCGTTACTCACGGGCATGAACAAATTCCTTCAGTCGTTGGAAATAACGTTCCGTCGCGACCCAACCAACTTTCGTCCGCGTGTGAACAAACTCAATTCGGTCAAGGACAAGGAGCAGAAAGGTCCGTGCCTAGTTTGACGTTTTGCGGGCGCCGTTTGACGGCCTTTTGCTTTTGTGCAGCTTCGGGAAATTACTTCTTCCTCGAGGAGTGAATTGTCTTGGCCTCTGCGCCGTCGTTCGATGTATGATGGATGCACCGCACCGGGAAACGCGCTGGCGACGCCCCACCTGTGGGACCTGGTTATCAGGGTCGGTGTGATTGTAAAGGGTGGATGGCGTGACGCATAACTTAACTCGGCTGTAGCATTACGACTTTGTATGACCCCGAGCGACTCGGACAATTGAAACTTGTTCTCGAGCCAGAGTGGCGACCTGTCGGAGTTGAAAATAATACAAGGTCCGCGATAA
>WNFC01006774.1_pt1 | contig 13811 bp, 13 predicted proteins | sample 5400541 | NCBI WGS metagenome assembly WNFC01 (sample SAMN13153342, study PRJNA577476) | soil metagenome | isolation source: 120 cm saprolite under Douglas fir tree site 2 hole 2 replicate 1 | place: USA:California | collected 2015-04-18
CGCCGCGGCGAAGACCGCGGCGTTCTGGGTAGTTGCTGCCTTCGTGCCGGTGCTCATCCTCGCCCTGGTCTGCGCCTGGGCTTTCACCTCGCGCGATGCGCTGAGGAAACGTGACGGCTGCCCTGGCGCGATGCCGTAGCGTATTCAAAGATGATCGTGGCGAATCGTTTCCTACCCGTCACGCATGAATTCAACTGCAATATCAGATCCGTGGTTCGAAGGATGAGCGTAGGGCTTGGCACGGCCGAGCAACTCGTACGCTCCGTCACCGAATTGCGCATCGAGGCTGCGCGGCATGCCCGCGGATTCATCGAAGCCGAAGATCGACAGGGCCACTACACCACCTTCCCGCTGACGACCGTGTCGATCGGTGCCGTCTACGTCACTCCCGGGATGTTCCACGTCGCGGAGGACGTGGCCTCCGCCGCGGCAGCGGCCAAACACCACGCGAAGCGGCGGAATGCCGGACTCTACATCCATGCTGCCCAGTCCGGATCGGATGACCCGGCAGACACGTCGCTCCTGAGCGCGCTTGCCGTCTAGCCGGCTGCGGCGCGCGCGAGCGCGGCACTCGTGGCCGCCTGCCATTCGTCGATCATGCGCTCGTACTGCCGTGGATCGAGGAATTCTTCGACGAAGGCTTCCGCCTGCGGTTGCAGCGGCGTCAGTGTGTACGCCACGCTCACATCCGTGCCGCCCCGCGTGGATTCCGTGCAAATGACGTCGACCAAACCGATGTTGGACCCGTGCGCCAACCGCGCGTAACTCACGCGACCCTCGGACGGCCGGTAGTCGATCACGATCCACGTGGTCGTGTGGGCCTGGTGATTGCGGGTCTGAAACGCGCTGCCGCGTTCCTCCGCGCCGCTCAGCATCACCGGGTCCCATCCAGGCGCCCATTCGCGTTCGCCGCGGGCGGTGAACAGCGGGAACACTCGTCCGCGCGGCGCGTCGAGGTGAAAACTGCGCATCTGAGTGCGCGGAGCTTGGGGCATCACGGCGATCATCGGTATGGGCTCATCGGTCGGCGGGCTCACGTCGACGGGGAACTCGTCGAATGGGGGCATTTGTCGGTACAATGGTACCAAGGTACCATTAACGCCTTGCCGCCGCAAACCTGCGATCATTCGCGCCAAGGCCTCTGACTGGAACTCGCCATGACCGCCAAAAGATCCCCGCCGCACCCCGCGCCGCGCGAAGTCGAACGCATTCAGACCGGCGTGCGGCTGGAAAAGCGGCTCCTCAAGGTGCTCAAAGGATTGGCGGAATACCTTGACCTGTCGCTCGGCGACCTGCTCGAAGGGATTGCGCTCCAGCGCTCCATGCATTGGAGAACAAGCCGCCCTTCAAGCGATTGACCCTCGAAAAAATTGCGCAATTGCGGCGCGTCTACGGCTTCGACCTGGTCGCCGCGGACAGCCATCGCCTGCGCGAACAAGACGGCGGCGGATGACGCCGTGCGGATAGCGCCCATGGAGCTCATGTGACTACCTTTCTGCTGGCGTTCGGAGCCCTGTTCTCGATCGTCAACCCGCTGTCAGGGGCCTTCATATTTTTCGGCGCGACCCGCGAGCTCGACCCTCGTGTGCGCTCGCGGGTGTCGCGCTGGGTGTCGATCTACGCGTTCTCGATCGTGACCGCATCGTTGTATGTCGGCGCCTACGTGCTGAGCTTCTTCGGCATCTCCATCCCGGTGCTGCGGGTCGCCGGCGGCATCATCGTCGCCATGTCCGGCTGGCGGATGTTGAACGAGCCCGACGCCACCGAGCAGCGCCGCAGCGAGACCCCGAGCCCGCGCTCCATCGATGTCCCGCCGAGCCGGCTGGCGTTCTATCCGCTCACCATGCCGCTCACTACCGGCCCGGGAACGATTTCGGTGGCGATTTCCCTGGGCGCCGGCCGCCCCCGCGGCTCCTATGCCGCGTCGCTCGAATTCTTCATCGAGACACTCACCGCCGCGGCACTGCTGTCCCTGCTGGTGTACGGGTTCTATCGAAACTCGGCGCGGCTCGCAGGTTTGATCGGCGCGACGGGAACTACCATCGTGGTGCGGCTGTCTGCCTTCCTACTGTTCTGTATCGGGATTCAAGTGATGTGGAATGGAGCGGCAGAGCTCCTCGGCACGCTCCCGCTCGGCACCGCCGGGACCAGTTGAGCGGCACCAGTCACGGCACTTCGCGGCGCCGGGCGGGAAGGTTCATGCGACACGACGTAAGTACGGGACGCGATGTAAGTACGGGAGTTGGCTAATGAATATCGGGTTCGACCGGCGGCAATTCCTCGCCGCCAGCGCCGGCGCTTTGTCGATCACTCTCATGCCGAGGAGGAGCTTGTGGGCAGCCGCGGGCACCGCCGTGCCGCCCGCTCCGGTGGCGCGCATCGACGCCGTGCACGACACGTACTTCGGCGAATCGCTCAGCGATCCCTATCGCTGGATGGAGAACGGCAAGGACCCCGAGTGGCTGCCGTTCTTGAAAGGACAGAACGATCACACCCGCGCGATCCTCGACGCGCTGCCGGCCCGGGCCCTGCTGCTCAAACGCGTCCGGCAGCTGTCGGGCGATACGGTGACGACCAGCCGTGTGCAGCGCGCGGGCGGCTTGATCTTTTTTACGCAGCGGCCGCAGGGTGCCGACAATTTCAAGCTCTTCGTGCGCGACGGCGCGGCGGGCCATGACCGCGTGCTGGTCGATCCCACCCAGGAGAGCGGCGCGAAGAGTCATGTGTCGCTGGACTGGTGGCGTGCCTCGCCGGACGGCCGGCATGTGGTTTACGGCCTGTCGAAAGACGGCAGCGAGGATTCGACATTGCACGTTCTCGCGGTCGCCGACGGCAGCGATCTTCCCGAGCGAATCGCCAACACCCAAGACGCCAATCCTCAATGGCTCGACGACGGCAGCGGATTCTTTTACAACCAGCTCACGGGGAAGGTCGATACTCCCGAACGATTTCTCGACAGCCAGGCGCGCTTTCACCGGCTAGGCACGGATCCCGCCAAAGATCCCGTGCTCATGAAGCGCGGACTCGTCGCCGGGATCGATTACGATCGAATCCAGGCGCCGTACATCGTCACGTACCGGGGTTCTTCTCACGTGGTTCTCCTGCTGAGCGACGTTCGGCCGGAGGCGCGTGCGTTCATTGCGCCGCTCGCCGATGCGATCGCGGGCCGCGCCCGATGGACACCAGTAGTCTCCTTCGAGGATGAGGTGACCGACGTCGATCTCGACGGCGAGGATTTGTACTTGCTGGTCAACAAGGGCACGCCGCGCGGCCGTCTGGTCAAGACGTCCGCCGCCGCTCCCAACCTCGCGACCGCCGCCGTGGTCGTGCCGCAAGGCTCCTTCGTGATCGAAAGCACCTCGCGCGCGCGTGACGGCTTGTATCTCAAGATCATGGATGGCGGCATCAGCCGCTTGCAAAAGCTCGAGGGTGATGGCCGAGTCGCCGACATCGCCCTGCCCTTCGAGGGCACCATTGGTGCGGTCTATGCGGTACCCGATCTGGACGGCGTCTTGATTTCGCTCACCGGTTGGCTCACTCCGGCCGGGATCTATTCGGTCGATACCGGCGGCCGCATCGCCGACACCGGCATCACGCCGAAGCCCTCGATCGATGTCAGCCGCTATGAGGCCAAGCGATTTTTCGCGGCCGCCAAAGACGGTACGAAAATTCCCTACACCATCATCTACCGCAAGGGTTTGAAGCTCGACGGCCGCGCGCCCACCTGGATTTCCGCTTATGGCTCCTACGGCCTCGCGACCTACACACCGGCGTTCGCCGGGCGGACCCTGGCTCTGGTCGATACCGGCGCGATCGTCGGCTACGCCAATGTGCGCGGCGGCGGCGAATACGGACGCGAATGGCACAAGGCGGGGCAGCTCGCCAATAAGCCGAACACCTGGCACGATTTGATCGCGGTTTGCGAGGATCTGGTGGCGAAGAAATATACCTCGCCGCGGCATCTCGCGATCGGCGGACGCTCGGCGGGTGGCATTGCCGTAGGACGGGCCATGACGGAACGCCCCGACCTCTTCGCCGCGGTCGTCGATGGCGTCGGCTGGTCGAACCCGCTGCGCTATGTGGTCGAGCAGAACGGCTATGGCGAGGAGCCCGAATGGGGCGCCGTCAACGAACCCGAGGGTTACCGCGCGCTCAAGAGCATCGACAGTTATCAATCCGTGAAGGACGGCACCCCGTATCCCGCGGTTCTATTGACCACCGGCGTCACCGACCCGCGCGTCGCGCCCTTCCACGTGGCGAAAATGGCGGCACGGCTGCAGGCGGCGACGAGTTCCGGCAAACCCATTCTGCTGCGCGTCGACTTTGACGCCGGGCACGGCTTTGGATCGACTCGCTCGCAGCAGGATCGCGAGGCCGCCGATACCTACGCGTTCCTGCTGTGGCAGCTGCGCGGCTAGATCATCCGCCGGCGCGGGTGCCGGGGTCGCCCACGTAAATCTTGCCTTCCTTCATGACGAAGACCGGATGTTCGGTGGCATGCATGTCGGCGAGCGGATTGCCGGCGACCGCCACGACATCCGCCGATTTCCCCGGCGTCAGTGTGCCGGTCTGATCGGCGAGCCCCAGCAAGTCGGCGCCGCCCGCCGTACCCGCCATCAGCACCTCTGCGGGAGCCATGCCGTTCTTGGTCATCAGTGAAAGCTCGCGCGCGTTCAAGCCATGCGGCTCGACCCCGGCATCGGTGCCCATGGCAATCGGCACTCCGAGTTTCACGGCGTGCTGGAACATCTGCTGAGATTGCGCTCCCGCGGCACGGGCCTTCGCCGCGATGGCCGGAGGAAACATGTCCAGGTGTTCGCCCACCCACGCGCCGGCGAACAGCGTCGCCACCAAGTACACGTGCTTTTTCTTCATCTCCAGCAGCGTATCGTCCTTGAGGAAGGTGCCGTGTTCTATCGAGTCCACACCCGCCGCGATGGCCATCTTGGCGGCGCGGTCGCCGTGACAATGGGCAGCCACCTTGCGCTTCCAGGCGTGCGCTTCGGAAACGATGGCGTTCATTTCCTCCTGCGTCAGCTGAGGATTGTCCACGGGGTCGGACAGCGACAGCACGCCGCCGGAGGGCATGAACTTGATCACGTCGGCGCCGTACTTGATCTGATAGCGCACCGCGGCCCGGCACTCCTCGGGACCGTTGCACACGCCCTGGATGGGACCTGCCACGGCAATGCGTTGCGCCGGTACCGGGTCCTGGTCTGCGTGGCCGCCCGTCGATCCAATCGCATAATTGGCAACGAGCATGCGCGGGCCCGGTATCACTCCCGCATTGATGCCCTTGCGCAGCCCCAGCGAGACATAGTCCGAGGAGCCCACGTCACGCACCGTGGTGACGCCCGCCTCGAGCGTGGCCTTGGCATAGTGCGCGCCGTACATGGCCTGTTCGGCGGGGAAACGCATGATGCCGTCGAACCAATCGTGATACCAGTTGCGGCTCGCCTCTTGCGACAAATGCACATGCGCATCGATGAACCCCGGCAACAGGGTGGCGTCGCCGAGGTCGATGACCTCCGCGTTCTCGGGAATCCTGGCGTCCCCGCCCACCGCCTGGATCTTGGTGCCCGAGACCACCAGCACACCATGCTCCGTGAGCTTGCCGGACACCGAATCGAACAGTCGCGCGGCCTTCAGCACGATGGGTCGAGGCGCTGGGGGAACCGCATCCGCGAGGCCAGATTGCGTGAAAATGATTGCCGCGACACCGAGCACGCAGCAGGCCGCCATCGTACGCTGACTCATTGATTGCATCCCTCTGTCGTAGACATCTTTGGAGTTGAACATGGTGGAATTGAGCGCGCAGAGGATAAACGCAAAATTCGGTCCACGCCACGGCGCCACGCCACGGGCACAGCGCCACGGCACAGCGCCATGACCACCGCAACGGTCCGCGTCTAGGGGCGCCTGCGCAGGCCCGCAGGAATCAACATGAATCCCAGCACTTCAAAAAGTCCGTGAGCGACCAAGGCCATGAGGGCAGCGGGGATGGCGCCGGTCAGTATGGTGGGGACATCGTTCAGCGAGAGTCCGGAAACGATGGGCGCGCCATAACCGCCCGCCCCCACCAGTGCGGCCAGCGTTGCCGTGCCGATGCTGACGATGGTCGCGGTCTTGATCCCCGCCAGCAGCGTCGGGCTCGCCAGCGGCAGCACCACGCGAAACAGCACCTGCCGGCGGTTCAAACCGAATGCGCGCGCATTCTCCAAATGGATCGGGTTCACGGCGCGAATGCCGGTGAAGGTATTGAGCACCACCGGCAGCAAACTATACAAGCACAGCGCCGCCAAGGCGGGTTTCGTCCCCACGCCGAATACCGGAATGAGGAAGCACAACAGCGCGAGCGAGGGCACCGTCTGTATCACGGCGCTCGACAGCAGGATGGCCTGTCCGGCGGCATGGAAACGCACCGCCGTCACTCCCAAAGGAATGCCGACCAGGACCGAAAACAGCAGCGACACGCCGACCAGCCACAGATGCTCCTTCGTGCGGCGTGCAACCTCGTGCAGCCATCCATGCGAATCCGGAGCCGCCGCCCCGAGAAATTGCGCGGCTATTTTGGCAAAATCGATCTTTTGAATGTCGGCCTCCGCATTCATGTCGAGCATGGCCTCTTCGCTGATCTTGCCCTCGAGCCCGCGGAGCGCCTCCCATTCGCTCGGATGCTTCTCCACGAAGGATTTTCTCGCCACCCAGACCGCCTGATACACCGGAAAATAATTGTGATCGTCCTTGAGCAATCGCAAACCGAGCTTCTTTATTTTCGCATCGGTCGAATACACGTCGATCAAATCGACGGCATTCTGATCGATCGCCTGGAAGCTCAAGGTATGCTCCATGCGATTGATCTTTTGAGGATTGAATGCGAGATGATAGTTGTCGACCAATCCCGGGTACCCGTCCTTTCGATCCATGAACTCATAACTGAAAGCCGCCCTGACCGCCGACTGTATGGGAATCAAATCGCCTATCGAGCGCAGGTTGTGTCTCTCCGCGAACTCCTCTTTCACGGCCAGCGCGTAGGTATCGTTGAACCCCAATGAACCCGACATGGTGAGACCCATGTCCGCCAGCGCCTGCCGAATCTCATCGAGAGATTTCAATTCCGGCCTCTTGAGAATGGCCTCCGCCAGCGTTCCCGTGTAATCCGGGTACAGGTCGATGGCGCCGCTCTTCAAACCCTCGAATAATATGCCCGTGCTTCCCATCCCGAGCTTGCGGGTGACCGGCACCTGCGACGAGGACTCGATCGTCTGCGCCGCCATCTCTCCCAATATGTAGCTCTCGGTGAAAATTTTGCCGCCGATCACGATGCCGTCCGCGGCGAACGAAGTGCATGGCCACAGAGTTGCCGCGGCGATTGCGATGAACGATGTGCGCCTCATTCCAGTTCTCCCGCGTCGGGAAGCGTACGCTGCGCATTGATGAACTGACTCACGAATGGACTGGCCGGATTGAGCAACAGGTCGCGGTAGGTCCCGGTCTGCATGATTCTTCCTTCGTGCAGCATGGTGATCTGCTCCGCCAGAAAGACGGCTTCACCGAGATCGTGGGTCACCAGAAGCACCGTTTTCCCCAGCCTTTGAAAAATCGATTTCAATTCCTGCTGCACACTCCGTCGAATGAGCGGATCCAATGCCGCCATCGGCTCGTCCAGCAGCATCACGGCCGGATCCATCATGGCCGCGCGCATGATGGAGACCCTCTGTTTCTGGCCGCCGCTCATCTCACGCGGAAAGCGCGTGAGAATCTCCGCGTCCAAGTCGACGATTTTGCGCAATTCCTCCACACGGTCGTCGATTCTGGACTTGCGCCAGCCGCGCATCTTCGCGATCAACGCGACATTGTTCCTTCCCGAGATATGCGGAAACAGCCCGCCGTCCTGGGGCACGTAGCCGATACGGTCGGCCCATTCGACCGGGGTGAACGACAGCAGCGCTTGATCGTTGATCTTGACGTAACCCATGTCGAAAGGAATCAATCCCAGGGTGATCCGCAGCAGCGTGGTCTTTCCGGAACCGCTCGAGCCGATCAACGCATGAGTGGCGCCCTTCGGAACGATCAAGTTCACGTCGGCGAGGACGGATCTCCCCTCGAAGGTCTTATGGATATTCTGCAGCTCGAGCATGGCGGTACCGTGGCGAAACCTACGGTGCAGGATCGGCCGGTCTGTGGAATATGGGCTCGCGGCGCTTCAATTCCTCGAGAACGGCGGCTGAGCGCGGAGCGGCGGCGAGCGTGGGTTCCATGCCTACGTGAGTTCCATGCGTAACTGAAGTCTACGGTTGAGCGGCTACTACCGCGATTTCAATCCTGAATTCCGCCGATGCCAGGTGAGAACTCATGACCGTGGCACGCGCAGGTGTTTCGCCCGGTGCCACCCATGCCTGCCATACACCGTTCATTTCCGCGAAAGTAGCCATGTCCGTGAGCCAGATGGTCGCCATCAACAACCGGCTCTTGTCGGTGTTTGCCTCCGCCAGCAGAGCGTCGATCGATGCCAGAATTTCCCGCGTCTGAATGGCCACACTGGCGCCGGGGGCAACCTGTCCCGCCAAGTATACGGTCTTATTGTGTATGACGGCCTGCGACATGCGCGGTCCGGTTTGAATGCGCTTGATCATGATGATGACACCCCTGCGTTGCAGTTGTGCTTCCAGGGTATACCGGCTATACGATCGATTCACGATCATTTCAAGCGCTTGGGCGCGTTTGTAAATCTGACAATTCACGAGGTAAACACATGGATCTAGGAATTCGGGGGCGGACGGCGATCGTCTGTGCATCGAGTCAGGGGCTCGGCAAGGCCTGCGCCCGCGCGCTCGCCGAGGCCGGGGTCTCACTGGTCATCAATGGACGCAACCCCGCGCTGCTCGATCAGACGGCCGAGGAAATTCGGCAAGCCACGGGGGCGGAGGTGACGCACGTGGTCGCCGACGTGTCGACCGTCGAAGGGCAGGCAGCGCTGCTCGCCGCCTGCCCCGCCCCCGACATCCTGATCAACAACAACGGGGGACCGCCGTATCGGGACTTTCGCGAACTGGATCGCCAGGCCATGCTGGCCGGCGTCACCATGAACATGGTCACCCCCATCGAGCTCATTCAAAAAGTCATCGATGCCATGGCAACGCGCGGATTCGGCAGAATCGTGAACATCACCTCCATCAGCGTCAAGATGCCCTTGGCCGGATTGGATCTATCGAGCGCCGCCCGGGCGGGCCTCACCGCCTTCGTAGCCGGAGTCGCCCGCAAATACGCCGACAAGAACATCACCATCAACAATCTTCTGCCCGGCAGTTTCGACACCCAGCGCTTGCGCGGCGGCTTCGCTGCCGCCTCCAAGCAAACCGGAAAACCGGAAGCCACCCTGGCGGCGCAGGCCATGGCGCAGATTCCTGCCAAGCGATTCGGCACTCCCGCGGAATTAGGTCAGACCTGTGCTTTTCTCTGCAGCGTCCATGCCGCGTACATCACCGGTCAGAACATCCTGCTCGACGGCGGAGCCTATCCGGCAGCGTTCTGAGTCGTCGCCCGGCGTTCTGGGCGCCGGGGTCATGAGGCCAAGGGCTAAATGCCGCGGTCGATCTTTTGGCCGTCAAGGGTTTTGCGGCCGGCAACATGCGCCCGTGCCTGTTCGATGTACCAATCAGCACACTGAGGATTTGCCATGGTCTCCCGGTTGATCACTTTCTCCACGGGATGACCGAGAAATAATTTCTTCATCGGCACTTCCTGCTTTTTCCCCGACAGCGTACGAGGAATGGCCGGCGCATGAATGATGTCGTCGGGCAGAAAGCGCGGTGAGAGGCGCGAGCGAATGGCCCCTTGGATTCGGTTGATGAGTTCCTCGGCGAGCTTGCAGTCTTCGCGAAGCGCGACGAACAACAGCAGACGGCTTGGATGTCCCAGGTACTCGAGGTCCAATATAAGGGAGTCAAGTACCTCGGGCAGCGACTCGACGGCCGAGTAGATTTCACTCGTGCCCATGCGCAGGCCGAAGCGATTGACGGTGGCGTCACTGCGGCCATAGATGATGCAACCGCCGTTCGAGGTGATCTTTATCCAATCGCCGTGGCGCCATATGCCCGGGTACATGTCGAAGTAGCTCGACAGATAGCGTTGATTGTCTTGGTCGCCCCAAAAATAAAGCGGCATGCTGGGTATCGGGCGTGTGCATACCAGTTCGCCCACTTCATCTATGACCGGCTGTCCGGCGTCATTCCAAGCCTCAACCGCCGACCCCAGCTGTCGGCATTGCATTTCGCCCGCAATTTGCGGCAACTCACGATTGCCGGTGCAAAAACTACCGAAGAGGTCCGTGCCGCCCGAAATGTTGTACCACCAGATGTTTGCCGTTCCGATGGCGTCGAACTGCAGGGTGCCCCACCTTTGCACGTCTTCCGCCAGAGGGGAACCGGTGCTGCCAAGAGCACGAATGCGGGAAAGATCACCGCAGTCGGCAATCTGCAGCCCCGCTTTTTTGCAGTTCGCAAAAAAAGCCGCCCCGGCGCCAAAGAACGTGACCCTATGTCGCGCCGCAAAGCGCCACAGCACGCTCCAGTCCGGGCTTTCCTTCGCGCCGCTGGGACTGCCATCGAAGAGGCAGAGGGTGGTCCCCGATAACAATCCAGAGACCTGCACATTCCACATGACCCAGCCTGTGGACGAGTACCAGTGAAACCGCTCGCCGACGTTGTCGCCGGAGTAGCTCGCTCCGAGATCGCCGTGCTTGGCGCTGGCCATTGCCGTCAGCAAGACTCCGCCCTGGCCGTGAACAATGGGTTTGGGTAGTCCTGTCGTGCCGCTCGAGTACAACACCCAAATGGGATGATCAAATGGAAGCCACTCAGGTTCAAATGCAGCGACCTCATCGTCAGCACGTGAGATTGCTTCGCCGAAAGTAGGTCCCGTTGAAAGCTTCCGCAGAGCATCAGCGCTCTCGACCGCAATCGTGGCGCGAAGCGTGGGCAGCGCGTTTTGCAGCTGCTCGATGGTCGCGCGGCGATCCAGACGCTTTCCGGCATAGAGAACCGTTTCAACCGCAATGAGAATCTTCGGCTCAATCTGGACGAAGCGATCGGTGACCGCCTGAATGCCCATATCCGGAGCGCATACGCTCCAAACGGCGCCGAGGCTGGAGCAGGCGAGAAACGCCACCACCGCTTCCGGACCGTTGGTGAGATAGGCTGCCACGCGGTCGCCGCGCTCGACGCCCAGGCTGCGCAGCGCAAGAGCGAATGATGCGACTTGCCGCTCGAGTTCAAACCAACCGATTTCTCGAGTCTCGCCCAGCTCGTTCTCGCTCACGATCGCGGGTTGACCGCGTGCCTCCGCGGCATCGGCGTGACGAAACACATGCCGTGCGTAGTTGACCTGCGCGCCTTTGAACCATACTGCCCCCGGCATGCGGTCGACACAGAGTGCGCCTTCGAACGGAGTCGGCGACTCGATTTGGTCGTACTGCCAGATGCTGCGCCAGAAGGCATCGAGATCCGTGACCGACCAGCGCCACAGATGGTTGTAATCCTGGAAAGACAGACCGAAGTTCGTTTTCAGCCACTCTTGATAGCGGCGAATTTGAGGCGTGGGTCGTGTGATAGGCATGTGTTTTGGGATCGATGTCGAGGCCACGGTGATCAGCGGCCGCTAGGCGAGAGCAAGCCCTCGAAGCCACGATCCGCGACCCGTTCGTTCAAATATAACAAACAGTCAAATGCGGAAGAAGGCTATCGATCGGGCCCTAAGGTGTATGGCGGCTGCCTCGGCCCTGGGTTTCTGGTGGCTGCCTCGAGGAGATTCGCTCGGCTTCCACGAAGCGGATCCGTCATCCGATCCCGGCTGCCCGCACGATCAGAAGCAACCCTGCCGCGACGAGAACGACCCCGATGGCTCGGGCGACGCGCTCACCGGCGGGTGCGAGACGTTCGACGGTGATGGCTGCCGTCACGACAGCCATGGCGCGAAGGTCCATGACCCCGAGACCCAAGAGGATCGCCGTCAAACCGGAACAGCAGTGGACGCAGTGAAGTCCGAGGCGCAGGCCATGACGCCAGGCCGTGCCGGCAGCGGCTGGCGGCGTGCGGCCGCACCCGGGCGCCTCCCGGCAGCAGGCAAGGTAACGCGCCTTCCACGCGGTGAACTGCAGGAAGCCGGCGATCAGGACGACCACACCGACCGCCGCCGGTACCGCGCGCGCCAGCGTCGGCAGGTGCATCTCGGCCGCCGCCAGCACGACCCCCAGCGGAAACGCGGCCATTCCGGACACGGTCCACACGAAGAAGTACCCCGCACCCACCAGCGCGGTCAGCCGACCCAAGCGCGTCTCGCCTGTCCTGCCGACGGCCTGGCGGTAGCGCCACAGCATGGGCACCAAGGATGGCAGCATCATCGCGACCATCATCACGGCCCACATTCCGAGGAACGACGCCGCGGCGCCGGGCCACGTCTGTCCGGGCATCCGCATCCACGCCATCGACATCGTCCAGCCGCCGGGCATCGACATCCCGCCCATCGCCGACATGGACTCGCACCAGACGATCGTCACCGCCGCGCTGGCGGCGAAGAGCAGGGCCGAGACACCGAGGAAGACCCGCTGCGAAACTCGCTCGGTAAACATAGAAAGGCCTATTCCATTCCGGCGGCGTTGCCGCATCGTGCGGCGGCGCTGCCCCATTGCATTCCGGCGGCGTTCCGCCACCAATTCTGCCGGTAGTGCAGCCACTGCTGCAGATTTGCGCGGGCCAATGCCCGCGAAATTCGCACGTGCTCTGAGGAAGGCGGAATATTGGCGATGAATTCCAATATCAAACCGTTGGGATCATTGAAGCGCAGAGAACGAGACTCTCCGTGATCCATGAACACGTTCGTCACGCCGGCCGCATCCAGCTTGCACTTGAACTGCCGCACCACCGCATCTCCCTCCACTTCGATCACGACGCGGCGATGAAAGCCGCTGCGTGCAGTGAAGTGTTTGGGATGAAAGAGCGAGGTGTGCTCGAAGAACGCAAGCACATTTCCGTCCGCCATCTCGAATAGCGTATGACAATACCGTGAACCGTCGTCGCGGAGGGGATCCTCGAGCACAACGGTCGCGACGAGCGGCATTCCCAGTATGTCTTCGTAGAAATGACGCGTTTCCTCCGAATCCCAACAGGCGTGGGCATGATGATGTATGTGCCTGACCGAATTATCGGCCGCCGCCATTTCCGTAGCCGCTGCGTTGTCCTCGCGCATTGGCTCAGCCCCTGCCGTACTCGTCATGGCGGCGAAACCACGGCCCCGTTTCGTTACGTGTCCCGGTCATGTGCTTCGTCATCGCTCTTCTCTCCTTCCTTCGGGTATCCTTCATCGTTCGTTCTGCTCTCGATACGACGTGCCGGTGGGTGGCCGAGAGAGAGAGAGAGATTAGCGCCGGGTATCGAACGGTGGGAGTTACAAGTGTGACGGGATTCCGATGGACTCGCTGATCACTGCCGCGGCGCGTGCGCTCGCGGCGGGTGATCCCCTCGGCGCATTGAAGCGGGTCGCCCTGCGCGACGACGCGCCGGGTCTCGCGCTTCGAGGCATCGCAATGGCGCAGCTCGGCGATCACGTTCGAGCGAAGGCTCTCCTGCGACGTGCTGCGCGTGCCTTCGGTCCGAAGGAGTCCATGGCCCGCGCGAGGTGCGTCGTCGCCGAGGCCGAGGTCGCACTCGTCTCGCGCGACTTGGGCTGGCCTGCGAAGGCGCTCGACGCGGCGCGGGCGACGCTCGAAGAGCACGGCGACCGCGTGAACGCCGCGCATGCGCGATATCTCGAGC
>WNFC01021019.1_pt1 | contig 13811 bp, 10 predicted proteins | sample 5400541 | NCBI WGS metagenome assembly WNFC01 (sample SAMN13153342, study PRJNA577476) | soil metagenome | isolation source: 120 cm saprolite under Douglas fir tree site 2 hole 2 replicate 1 | place: USA:California | collected 2015-04-18
TCATGCTGTACTGGCTTCCGAACGCAGCAACCTCCTCGGCGCGTCTATATTGGGAAAGCTTCAACAAACGCAACAATGAACCGGTTCGAATTCCGGTGGGCTGCAGCATCTTCCCAAAAGAGTTTTTCCGCGCGTCTCGTCGCTGGGCGGAGAAGCGCTACCCGAATCTGGTTTATTGGAATCGGTTGGATCGCGGCGGCCACTTCGCGGCGTTCGAACAACCCGATTTGTTTGTGAAAGAGCTGCGAGCCTGCTTTCGCAAGATGCGAGCAATGTAGATCTGAACGAATTCCCATGCTTTGATTTTGAAACGAGCATCGAAATGTCAAATCGGAATGAAAATCTAGGTGGCCGTCTGCCGCTCCTGGACCCTAAAGGGCTGGCGCCGGCCCAGGCAAAGCTCTACAAAGTCATGGACAATACGCTGATCGCCTGGGCGAACCAGACCGGCTTCGTAGTCAAGACCAGAGACGGGAAGTTCATCGGCCCGTTCAACCCTTCCCTTTACAGCCCTGGTATCACGGATGGCTTTTCCCAATTCATGGATGCGGAACCGAAGAACACGAAACTGGACAAGCGCACGCGTCAGATCGTCATCCTGACGGTGGGAGCTGTTTGGAACAGCCCGTACGAGCTCTATGCCCATTCCAAGGAGGCGCGAAAGGTGGGTGTGCCGGAAGGGGCGATTCGGGCTCTCGCGTCAGGTGAACCGCCAGAGGGCCTCACCTCGAATGAACTTGTCGCTCACCGCTTCGCTCGACAGCTTAGTGCGGAGCGCCGGGTAGACGACGATCTATATCGGAAGGCAAAGCAGGCCTTCGGTGAGGAAGGGCTGGTGGACATGGTCTATCTGATCGGCATTTATCTGGTCACCTGCGCTCTCCTAAATGGCTTTGAAATTCCGGCACCTATCAGTGGCGCAAGCGAAGCAGGCACTGAGACATCGAGTAGTAAACAATACTCATCCAGCGTCAAACCAGTCCAGCCATAAATGGCGCGATGCGGTCGGCCAGTGTGGCCATAACACAAGGCGTCGCAGCCGCCTACAAAAGGCATCCTGTTCGCTGAACCGCATTTGAGAGCGGAGTTGAGACACAGATCGCTCTCTTGCGTGTTTTGCAGGCACATGAATTCGAACGTCTCGGTGGAACTGGCTCCATCCGAGCCGATGTTCGGGCGATTGCTGTAACTAATCGCGCTTTGGGGACTTCCATCGCTGCGGGTCTGTTCCGGAGCGACCTGTTTTACCGGTAGGACATAACTTTCAAGGGGTGAACAAAACGCATCGATCTGCTTCAGGCGGACTTCTGCCTGGGAACTCTTCGCGCATTGCACAACGTCATCGAGCGATCGGTAATTGTATGCGACACAGAGAATTTTTCAGTCGATGAAAGTTGTCTTTAGCGGCACTCTCTTGCAAGCGAGCCGAAAAGCCAACTCGAGCCATCTCGAAAGCTTGCGGCCCAAGAGCAAAGGCCCATTGAGGCTGCTCTGCCCGAAAGCGAAGAACAGGTGTTCGGAGCATCAGGAGCTGCAGCCAAACTCCGCTGACCCAGCAGATCGCATTTAACTACCCTCAACGAATCCCAGAGCACACTTCCGAAATTTCGCGAACGTTGTGAAAATTCGCAACCTGAATACAACCTCAAACTAGCTAGTTTCAATAACTTAAGATCGGCACTGCGCTTGCTAGTGGCGTTCGTAGTTCATCGAAGAGAAGAGACGACAAAATTATGAAACAGACAGCGACATTAGCTGAGCAGGACAGATCGCAACAAACAGGAAAGACAGAAGTGTCACAGGCGCAGCCGACCGTTGGACGCTTCGCCGAGATTCCCCAAGGCCAGTGGACGCCGGAGCAACAAGAGGCCTATCGCTCATTCATCGATGCTGAAGGGCTCGAGCCGGGCGCCGCGCTCCCAAGCGCTCCGCTGAAGATCTGGATGAGTAACCCGAAGCTTTCAAAAGCCGTGGCTTCGCTCATCTGGCATTTACGCCCTTCGCACAACTCCCTGAGTCCGCGTGAACGCGAACTTGCAGTGTGCATCATCACCAGCAAATGGCACACGCCTTACACGATCTACTCGCACGAGACGTTTGCCAAGAATTACGGAATGCCACCCGAGATGGTTGATGCGGTGATTACCGGGCTGCCGGCCTCGTTCGCAAATGAACGCGAGCAGGTGATCTACGAGATGGCTACCGCGCTCGCCAATTCACGTTGGATTTCAAAGGGTCTCTACGATCGCGCGGTGGAGGTACTCGGCCATAGCGGGATCACCGATGTCACGGTGCTGATGGGCTTCTACACAGCCGTATCGCTGACGGTCGGTTTTTATGATGTGCCAGCTCCACAGACGACGATTTGAATAAAGAAACATTGAAAGGAGAAACAACCATGGCTCTAAAAGTAAGACGCGTAGTGACTGGTCACAATGCTAGTGGAAAATCCGTTGTTAAGACCGACGAGTGGGTCCCTGCAGCTTCGCGAGGGATCGCAGGCATCGTGGGCTGCGAGTTGTGGTCGACGGATCAAATGCCGATCGACAACTCGGCGGCCGCTGACGCCGCTCAACGGGCGGGTCTCGTCAAGCACAACAATTATGTGGGAACCGGTGGGGGCACGACGTTCCGGATCGACGAGCTCGCTCCCGGCAATGCGAGATTCACGCACCGCACCGAAACCGTGGACTACTGCATCCAGTTGTCAGGTGAAGTTGAGTGCGAACTCGAAAGCGGTGAGGTCGTGCATCTGAAGGCTGGCGACGTCTTCATCAACCGCGGTGGGTTGCACACCTGGGTCAATAGGGGCTCGGTTCCGTCAGTCGGTGCAGCCGTCATGATCGACGCCAAACCCGTCGAGGTGGACGGCAAGGAACTGCGCACCGTTTATCCTCCCCGGCAAAAAGAAGACAAACAATGAAAATCGCACTCGTGGGCGTGCTCGTGCTGGCTGGTACTGGTTTATGCTTCGGTCAAGCACTCCCACCTGTGCGCGGCGTATACACGCCGGGCTTCAACGCTACCAACTCCGGAGTCATGCCGGAGCCGGGATTAACCTACGCCAACTTCTTTATGGACTATTCGTTTAATCAATTTAGATCTGCGAGCGGCGCCATTTTCGCGCAAAACGACGCGGCTGTATTCATCGACATCAACGCTTTCGAGTGGGTGCCCAAGAAGAAGATTCTTGGCGCCAACTATGCCTTGGCAGCGCTCCTGCCGTTCAGCAACAGCTCTATTTCTTCACCCACGTTGGGCGCCATCGGTGGCGGTGGCGGCTTTGCCGACTCCTTCTATCAGCCGCTTGCCTTAGGGTGGCATTTCAAACGCGCCGACATTCAAGTAGCTTACGGCTTCTTCGCGCCAACCGGACGGTTCACTGCCGGCGCGAGCGACAACACCGGCACGGGATACTGGACGAATTCCGTGATCGCCGGCGAAACCGTTTATCTGACCAAGAACAAATGGACCTCGGTTTCCGCCTATCAACTCTACGAGTTTCATACGATCCAGCGAGGAACCAATATCCATCCCGGCCAGACCTTCAATCTCGACTATTCGCTGATGCAAATTCTTCCGCTGCCGAAGGACATACTCTTGCAATTCGGGTTGGTTGGTTACGGTCAGTGGCAAACTTCCAACCACCGCGGTCCGGGAGTCAATCCAGCCAACCCCGCCCACTATAGGGTCAATGCCATTGGTGGCGCGGCAAATGTCATCATCCCAGCCAAAAAGGCGAGCGTGGGCTTCAAGCTATTCAAGGAATTCTCGAACTCGTCCACAGTCCAGGGATATTCCCTTCAGATTCTGGGCAGTATCACGTTCTGAAACACGGGAAGGAAAGATGAAAAGCCGAATCCAAAGTCAGTTTGAAGACTGCATGAATGCGTGCCCTGACCGTCGGTTTTCAAGTTCGGCAATGAGTAAGCCCGCGCTGATTGCGTACCTGGAAGGGAGACTGCACTTCGTCAAGTGGAATGTCGTGGCAGCTGCCTGCGCGCTCCTCGCAGCGGGAGTTGCCGCTTCGGCGGAACCCGAAAAAGTGGAGTCACAGGTTTCGTCGGAGGGACCAGCTGCCGCGAAACAAGAGGAGCTGGAAATGCTCGCCAAGCTCGCGCAGAACCCGGTGGCCAACGTCGTCAGCGTGCCATTCCAGAACAATACCAATTTCGGAAACGGCCCCCCCAACAACAAGGGCAGCACCCAGAACGTCCTCAACATCCAGCCAGTCGTTCCGATCACTTTGAGCCACGACTGGAATCTCATCACCCGTACGATCATCCCGCTGGTGTCGCAACCGAGCTTCACCCCCGGCGGAAGCGGAAGCTTCGGCCTGAGCAACATCAACTTCACGGCGTTCCTGTCGCCGGCGAATCCGGGAAAGTTGATCTGGGGCGTTGGTCCGGTGGCCACCTTCCCGACTGCAACCTCAGTGAACGTCGGATCGCAGTCAACGTGGGGCCTCGGTCCGTCGGCAGTCCTGCTCGCCATGCCCGGGCACTGGGTTTTGGGCGTGCTGGCGAACAACGTCTGGAACATCGCGGGGGACAGGGCGAACAACATGCTCATCCAGTACTTCATCAATTACAACCTTCCGGACGGCTGGTACGTGACCACGTCGCCGATCATCACGGCGAACTGGAATCAACCCTCGGGGCAGAAGTGGGTGGTGCCGTTCGGCGCCGGGTTCGGCAAGCTCTTCAAGCTCGGCAAGCTGCCGATCAACGGCAACGTCAGCGCGTACTATAACGCTGTGAAGCCCGACATCGGACCGGACTGGACGCTCCGCGTCCAGTTCACGATCCTGCTGCCGAAGCAATTGCTCGGACTCTAGACGGGCAGCGTCGGACCTGGTCCGACTCTTGAATGCTGAAGAACCGGCTCGGCCATCTCGGCTGAAGCCAACTTCCTGGAGGAGAAAATGAGCACCGTAGATTCAACGCAAGGTCGAACTGAACGCACGACGGGGACACCAAGCGCCAGTCTCGTCGCATCGCGCCGTCACGTCCTCGCCGGCGGTGCCGCCTTGGTCGCCGCTGCAACTTTGCCGGCGACGGCTTCCATTACCGCCGAAGCCAGGACCCCGAGCATCCCCAGCCGCAAGACCGGAGAGTATTCAATGATTACAACCAAGGATGGCACTCACCTCTATTACAAGGATTGGGGCAGTGGGCAGCCCGTGGTTTTCAGCCATGGCTGGCCGCTCAGCGCTGATGCTTTCGAGGACCAAATGTTCTATTTGGCCTCCCGAGGATATCGCTGCATCGCCCATGATCGGCGCGGCCATGGCCGTTCGAGCCAGCCCTGGAGCGGCAACGATATGGACACCTATGCCGACGACCTCGCGACGATTGTCGAAAAGCTCGACCTGAAGAACGCAGTCCATGTCGGTCATTCCACCGGTGGCGGTGAAGTCGCCCGTTACATCGCCCGCCACGGCACGAAGCGCGTGGCGAAGGCTGTGCTGATCGCCTCCGTACCACCGCTCATGCTTACGACGCCCGCAAATCCCGGTGGAACGCGGATCGAGACGTTCGACCAGCTCCGCTCCAACGTCCAATCTGACCGCTCACAATTCTGGAAGGATCTCAGCTTACCGTTCTACGGCTACAACCGTCCGGGCGCGAAGGTCTCGGAAGGGGTGCGCGAGTCATTCTGGCTACAGGGAATGATGACGAGCTTCCCTGCTGCATACTTCTGCATCAAGGCGTTTTCCGAAACGGATCAAACCGAGGACCTGAAGAAATTCGACGTGCCGACCCTGATCCTGGCGGGGGATGATGATCAGATCGTGCCTTACGCCGACGCGGCCTTGCTTCAGGCCAAACTCGTGAAGAACGCGACGCTCAAAATCTACAAGGGCGCACCGCACGGATTGTGCACAACCCACAAGAACCTGGTGAACGAGGACTTGTTCGCCTTCATCAAGGGATCATTCTTAAAGGGTTGAGATGCTCGGGCTGGAGGCACTGCCCAGAGGCCAATGAAGCCTCGCAGCTCGGTCGCTACATGGGACCACTCTGCGCAAGGTTACCAACGCAAAGAGCGACACCGCTTGTTGAAAATTAAGTAGACCCCTACTGGTTGCCAGAATCGAAAAAAACCTGTGGAGCTAACCGGGATCGAACCGGTGACCTCTTGAATGCCATCTAGACCCAGTCGCAGTCATGTCCGCGCCTTGGGAGGGTCGTTCAGCAACCACCGTGACAATCCGATGAAAGCCGGTGCAATTCTGGGCAACCCCGTGAAAGGTGGTTGCCGGCCTACCTCTTCCGAGGCCTCGACGGCCGGAGGCGGTGACGTTGCCCTAGAGCGTTCAGCCCGAAGGACTATTGCGACGTGTTGTTAATCAGTACCGAGACGCTGTTGGAATTCTGGTTGGCGACAGCCAGGTCCGGCCGCATGTCGCCATTGAAGTCGCCCACCACAACGGAAAAAGGAGCGAGCCCGGCCCCGAACCACTGCGCCCCCCCGAAGGTCCCATCCCCGTTGCCCAAGAGCACCACGACGACCTCCGTCTCGGCCGCCAAGACCAGGTCCTGCCATCCATCGCCGTTGAAGTCGCCTACTGCAACGGAAGAAGGAGTGCTCCCCGCATTGAAATTCCGCGCGGCCTGGAAGGTCCCATCCCCGTTGCCCAAGAACACCGAGCAGTTGTTGGAATACGTGTTGGCCACGGCAAAATCCTGAAGCCCATCGCCATTGAAGTCGCCCACCGCAACAGAAAAGGGATAGTTCCCGGCCGCCGGGAGGCGCTGGTTCGCCTGGAAAGTCCCATCCCCATTGCCCAAAAAAACCGACACGTGGTTGGTCCAGCTATTGGCCACGGCCAAATCCTGTACCCCGTCGCCATTGAAGTCGCCCACGGCAACGGAAGTAGCGCCATCCTCGTCCCCGAAGCTCTGCGGCGCCTGGAAGCTCCCATCCCCGTTGCCCAAAAGCACCGAGACGGTGGTGCTACCAAGGTCGTTGGCAACGACGAGGTCCAGCACTTTGTCGCCATTGAAGTCACCCACTGCAACAGACGCGGGACTGCTCCCGGCCGCGAAGCTCCGCGGCGCCTGGAAGCTCCCATCCCCGTTGCCCAAAAGCACCGAGACCTCGTGGGATTCCCAGCTCCCAACGGCCAAGTCTAGGGCCCCGTCGCCATTAAAATCACCTACTGCAACTGACGCAGCATCGCTCCCTGCCCCGAAGGTTTGTGCTTCTTGGAAGCTCCCATCCCCGTTGCCTAAAAGCACCGAGACGTTGTTGGAATTCCGGTTGCTCACCACCAGGTCCTGCACGCCATCGCCATTGAAGTCGCCCACCGCCACAGACAAAGGACGGCTGACCAGCACACTGCACGCCGCCAGCCCTGCGCAAACCACCGTCATCCTCTTCTTCTGGATTGCCATCGCTCCTCCCTTTCCCTTCCCCCCTGTAGATGGGTTGAAAGCGATAATCGACTCGGGGAGTGCTCCTCTTCGCTTCGAGTGTCAAGCGGCGGCGCGGTCCCGTCGCAGCTCCACTGAATGACACCAAACAACAGCACAGCCGGTCGTCATTGCTACCTTGGCCAAACGGCAACCGGCTGCGGGAGTCCTCGGGGCACCGACCGACCACGATTGGACAAGTGGGAAGGAGTCGTGTTGCCGTTAAAGCGCGAGCCTCGACAAAACAAATTCAGTGGAGCTAACCGGGATCGAACCGGTGACCTCTTGAATGCCATCTAGACCAAGTCGCAATGATGTCCATCACTTGGGAGGGTCGCTCAGCAACCACCGTGGTAATTGGATGCGATCCGGTGCAATTCGGGGCAATCCGGGTGAAAGTTGGTTGCTGCGTCTAGCAGTAATTTCTGCTCGCCGAGTTACCATGGAGTTAGGCGGGATGTGTCAGATGTCGTATCCAGCACGTCTTAATTCATCGGCCACGCCAACGAGGAGTGTGGCGGGGGATCGTCCGGAATCCCGACCAATCCTAGGCGAGAGGATTTCAGCATCAACTCGGGAGGACTACGGAGGTGGAAGCGGCGGCCCGTCGCTATTGAAGTCGCCCATCCCAACGGACCGAGGTTAGCCAGCATGAACGTTTACGACCTCTACGACGAACAAGGCCGGGTCCGGGCGTTTGAAATTGAGAATTTGTCCATCTCGCAAGGAGCCGTCATCAAGATTCTGAAAAGCATCCCAGGTTTAGTCGTGAAACGATCGCAACCCTGGTATCGCTTTGGCCAAGAGGATTTCTGCGAGTTCGAACTAGGCGGCTCAAGGTTTGAGGCATCTGAGCAATGGGGTGACAGCTCTCGAATCTGGCTCGGTCCCTCCTCGACTAGTTATTCAGATCAAATAGATCTCGTCAAAATCGCGTTCCTGCGCCACAACGCACCGCACTGGGTGTTTCCATTGCGAGTACTTTCGTGGATTTTGCTGACTCTAGGTGCATTGGCGTTTGCAGCATCCCGTGTGATCGAGCCGTCGCTCAAGCGTATCGGCGTCCTCTCGTTCTTGTGCGGTGGATTAGTTCTTATCGCAACGCTTGTGGTGGCCCGCAATTTTCCCGTTCTGCGTGACGGTAATCCCACACCAGGGGGCGAACTTCCGCCCCGGTGACGGAAGGCTACTTTCGGAGCCTGCTTTGGTCTGACGTGCCGCCCTACGAACCGGGAGGCGCACATTGGCGCGGATCTTCGACGAGCGTCAGCCGACCAGGCTTCGGTGCAACGAGCTCTCGCCTATGTTTCTGGATGAAGGCAACAAGCGAGTCGCGCAGGCCCGTCCCGCGAGTCATCCCAAGGTCGATGCGCCCCGGGGGCAGCGAGGAGACCGCCGGCGCCATGTTATCGCCGCCGCTCGCGAGGAAATCACTCATCGCGACTTTGTATCGGCGCTCCGGGTGAATCGGCGAGCCATCCGAGAGCTTCGCCGCTTTTAGCCGCACGACGTCGGAGCAGCGCAGCAGCGTGAGTTGGAGGCCGGATTCCTGGTAGACGCCGCCCGAGCTGTATGCCGCCTGGAGCAGGCGGGTCAGCTCCTCGCCGGTCACCGTGAGGTTGGCTACTGTGTTCTCGAACGGAAGGACCTTGTACATCGTGCCATAGGTCAACTCGCCCGCCGCCACGTCCGAGCGAAGTCCGCCGGGGTTGAGGAGAGCGACGTCCGCGTGCTCCATTTCGCGCAGCGCGTCCGCCAGCACCTCCCCGAGGGCGCTTTCCCCTTCGCGGTTGCGGACCAACTGGTGAGGGACCTTGACGCCGAGCTTTCGCTCCTCCTCGGCGTGGACCATCGCCTCGGCCGGCTTGAGCATCTCGGTTATTTTTGCATCTGGCACCACCGGCCGATTCAGAAAGGACGCCTGAGCCAAGCGAATTGAAGGCGCGTCGCGCAGCTTTCCCGGATCGCAACTGCCGCGCTCATCGACGCGAGCGCAGAGCGGGATCGCCGCCCGGATCTGCGTCCGGTCCGCGATCACCGAGTGCTGCTTGGGATCCAGCCACAGGTCGATCGTCGAGAAAGACCCGCCCACACCGTGTGTCTCGATGGCTGGGACTCCCTTGATGAAGTGGCCGACCACCTGATGCGTGTGGCCGGCGACGATGGCGTCGAGCGTGCCCGGAGGAATTTCCTCGAGCATCTCGAAAAGCTCCTGTTTGGGACTACAGCTGCTGATGTCCCGCGGATTGTCGTAGGAGGCGCATTTGCCACCGGCGTGCATCACCGCGATGACCACCTCCGCTCCGCGTCCTCGCAGCGCCGTCGCGGCCGAGATCGCCTCGAGGGCGAGGCTGCCGAAGCGGAGGGAAGCCACGTTCACTGGATTCGTCGTCTTCGGCGTCGTCGGGGTGGCCAAGCCGAAGATGCCGACCTTCACCCCGTTGACCTCGATGACAAGCGTCCCGTCATTGCCGAGCCAGGAGGGTCGCTCTCCCGTGGCGGCGTCGTAGATGTTGACGGCGAGGAACGGAAAGTTCGCCTGTTGGATGCGTGCCTTCAGCGCGCCGAAGGGATCCATCCCCGGCTCGGCGACCGAGACCGGCCCCACGGGCCCATAGTCGAACTCGTGGTTGCCAATCGCCGTGGCGGTGTAGCCGAGGTAGTTGTACACGTCGATCACTACCGCGCCCTCGGTCACGTTGGACGCGATCGTCCCGTGCATGACATCTCCGCCATCCAGGAGGATGACGCCCCCTGGATTCTCGGCCCGAATGTTCGCGAGGTAGCCCGCGAAAATGGCTGAGCCGCCCATTTCGACGGCCGTCCCGTCGCGAAGCGCCGCGCGGTAGGGCAGGACGTGGCCGTGAAAGTCGTTGGTGCCGACGATCGTCAATCGCAGCGGCGCTGCGGCGGCCTCCCCACCCGATGGCACTGGGCCGGCAGCACCAACGCCCGCCGTCCGACAGGCGAGGCTTAGCGAGACGAGCGGAACGAATAGCGACGCGGTGACCCAGCGAGATTTCATCAGGCCGTAGCGATTAACTCAAGCGAGCCTGTCCGCGCAACGCCGTCAACGCACGCGCTCCCAAACATCTATTCCGTCCTGGCCGGAAGGTGGAAACCGCTGGACGAATTGCGAGCCGACCTCCTTTTGCGTCGCTTCCGATAATTGCCAGTGACCTCGACCGCCCAGTATCGCAAATCGCCAGGCCGATGCCGCTGTTGCCGCCGGTTACCACCGCCACTTTTTGATTTAACTTTACCCATGTTTGGTCTCGTTTCTTTGCTGCGTTGCCTCCTCTCAATTTATTGGGCTTGCCTCTTCGGACTAGATTGAATAATGCGAATTCATTGTTTCTGTCTGTGGACAATGCCAAATGGACTTAAACAGCGTTTCGATGTTTGTGCGGGTGGTGCAGCTCGGTAGCTTTTCCAAGACTGGGATTGCGATGCGCGTCCCGAAGTCGACCGTCTCGAAAAGGATCTCCGAGCTGGAGTCACACCTTCTACGACTCTCTGACGCAGAACGACTCGCAGCCTTCAGCTTACCGAAATGGGAAGGACTTTTTTCGAACAGGCGTCGAGGAGCTTGGCGGAGCTCAAAGGGGCAGAGATCAATGCGCAATCAACAAGCCAAGAGCCGATGGGGCTGCTGAGGGTCACCGCCGTTGCTGACTTTGCAACGCAGGTCCTGGCCCCCCATTTTTTCCGGCTTTATCAAGCGCTACCCGAAAGTGACTCTGGAACTTGTATTGACCGACCCGAGTGCTCGATCTGGTTAATGACAACATTGATATTGCAGTTCGAATTGGGAAATTGACGGATTCATCGCTGAAGTCTTGGAGGCTGGGCATTCATCGTTATCAGCTTGTCGCCAGCCCTGAGTATTTCCCCGATCAAGATTAGGTCGGATAAGGGCGAATATGTAAACCGGGTTGTCCCCCGTGCCTTGCGGAACCGCCCTGCCAGGCCAAGCTGCGGCCCCTGCTCCACAGGGCGGTCTCACCGTCCCATCCGAGAGCCCGGATACCGTGCTTTCACGCTGTCGTCGGGCTCGAACACAACAACCGCGATCTTTCCCGCGCTCAGGATCGGCACGATCTTTTCGAGGTCGGCAGAACAGATGAACGTGACCAACGGGCCAAGGGGAGACGATCGGTACTTGGCAGATCGGTGTAATACCCTGCGCCAGCTCTTACCTCCATCGAGATGTCCATCAATTCGAAGAAGCGTCGCGACCAGAAGCGGAAGCGGCGGAAGACCAAGACCTTGCAGAATCCAGGGGCAGCTCGGGCGCAGGTGCATGTGAAAGACAATCTGAAATCTCCGGGCGTCGAGTCATATGTTCAGCTTTCGGAAGCCACCGAGAGCCGATTGTCAGCCAAGGTCATTGCGGAAGGATTCGCAAAGCTGCACCGAAGCAAGGCTTTCCGACGCCTCTCGGAAATTGCCGCTGCTCTTGCAAATTCAGACGACCAGCGCATTGAGGGCTGGAAGTTCACCGACTGGGCTCTCGGGCTACTTTCACAAGCCGCAGACCCAGGACATCGCGCGGTCGCCGAACGGTTGAAGGCCTCGATGCGACCCAGGCGCACGATTCTACACGAGAAGGGCATTTACCTTATGCAGTCACTGGCGCTCACCGAGGGGAAGGATGACGGCTTTGAAGCCAGCGATGTGGACCTCGCATTCTTGGCATTGGCCGTTAACGACTACGCAGCCGATTGGTTCAAGAGTGGCGAATCGTTGAGCTACCAGGAGCGGCACCTCGCCGATTTTGGCCATTTCGCTCGATTCAACCGCCGACTGGATCCTATTCCGCAGATTATTCGAGGCGAGCTGATCATGAGCCAATACGTTCCGAGCCACCCGGCTTTGAACACGGCAAGCGCATGGCGTGCCTTCCAGGAGCGGGTATTTGGGTGCACGTATTCGGAGCTGATCGAAAAATACCTCGGTCCTCTCGCCTTCCAAGCTGGTTGCTGGATGACGCAAACGGGCGAACCACCGGGCGAACCACCGGTCATTGACAAGAAAAAGTGGGCGGCAGAAATGCAGGGTGGCGCTGCAGAAGGCGAAGCATTCCTAAACACTCTCTGCGTTAGCGCCGACACTGCTCGATCCCAATTGAAAAAGCTTCCCGCTTTGCAAGATGTTGTCAGGTTTCCGCTGCCGTTCTATCGGACGCCGCTGATCCAGTTCCGCGACGATTTCGTAATCGCGGCTTCACCGTGGTTGATCGAGCACCAGCTTATCTTCGGATTCTGGGGCAAGTGCCTTGCCGCGATGAAACAGCCGGAGTCGGGCTTTAACGCCCTGACCTGGTTCAGCGTCTTCGGTGAGCTGTTCGAGTCGTATTGTCGTTGGGTTGCCACCGAAGCGGAACAGCAACCCAATTTCCTGAAGCGATTATATCGTTTTATTCCTTCTCGGTTGGGGGGACCAGATGAGGTTGAAGACTTGGTCCTCGTCGGAAATGCCAAAGTGGCGCTCTTCAGCTGCAAAGCCCGCGTCATGGTTGAAAAGGACGTGCGCGGCGCCAATTCACGTGAAGACCTAATCAACTGGCTGGAGAGTTTCTTTCTGGAGGAAACAGCGGGTGATCAGCGTGGTGGGGCCTTCCGTTTGCTCGACAAAAAAATCGAAGCTATCCGGGCTCGGAAGCATGAACCAACTTTGCCACAGCACGCCAGGATATTGCCGGTGATCATCACGTACGACCATGTTGGCGACAGCTTGTACTTATCGCTGTGGTTGCGTAACAGACTTGACCAGGAGGGGCTTCTGCAGCAAAGCGGTGTAGAGGCCCCGCTTGTCCTCGACGTTTCCGATTTTGAAACACTTATGTCAATTGCAGCATGCGGCGAGGATATTTTCCGTGTTCTGGACCTGTGCCTGACAAGACAAGCAGGTGCAGCGACATTTCGGCATGTTGTTCACGAACTGGTACCTGCTCATTTTAAGAAGCGACTACCGATCTTGGAGCGAGAGTTCAAAGGGCTCAGCGATCGGATCCTCTCCCGATTTGCTCGTCCCGGAAAGACGTGATCGCCGATTCAGCGACGTGATACAGATTCAGCACCGAGACTGTTGGCCCTCAAAGCCAAGCCAGCAGCAATGACCGCGCTCAAGCTACCGCTGTTCGATGTGCGCTGGTCCCACCGGATTGATCGTCAAAGGCGGGACGCTTCTCGTCTGGAGTCTCCCCGCGGATACACGGTAGGTTCCGCAAGGCTCGAGGCGACGATCCCATCGCGGCTGTGAACGACCGCGATCTACGTACGAACGGGAGACATCAGTCATCCAGAGAGGATCCAGGACCTTCGCTGGCTGGAACACTGCAACAGCGACGACTTGCGGCTCCCACGCGCCGACTTGGTGTGCGCATGGACG
>WNFC01005571.1_pt1 | contig 13810 bp, 10 predicted proteins | sample 5400541 | NCBI WGS metagenome assembly WNFC01 (sample SAMN13153342, study PRJNA577476) | soil metagenome | isolation source: 120 cm saprolite under Douglas fir tree site 2 hole 2 replicate 1 | place: USA:California | collected 2015-04-18
GCGGGTGTTGGGTTGGTAGCCGCTGGATAGCGCCGCCGAGGCGACCGCCACGCCGTTGACGTACAGGCGCGCGTTGGTGCCATCGAACGTGCCGACGATGTGGTGCCAGGCATTCAGCGTGCTCGTCCCACCGGGGATGCTGACCATGCCCGCGCCGGAATTGATCCAGAACTCCCAGGCGCCGCTGGTGCCCAGGTACAGGTTCCAGCCCGTAGCGCCCCCTGCAGGCCAGTAGCGGTCGGTTATCACCCCGCGATATCCAGCGCCACCGGTTGGCCTGGCCCACACCTCGAACGAGAACGTGGACGTGTTCAGACTGCCGTCAGTGGGTGCCTGGACGTACTGGCTCGTGCCGTCGAAGCCCACCGACGTGGCGGAGTCGTTGAACAGCGCGCCGGGTTGTCCGAGCGTCGGGTTGTAGGCGTACGTACCGTCGTGTTTGCTCAGCTGGTCGGCGGCGACCGTGCCGGAGGCTTCACCGAGTCGCCAGTAGCCCGCCGGACTATCGGCCATGACCGCGCTGCGATACGCCGAAGGTGGCGGTGGCGGCGGCGGTGTGGGTGTAACAGCCACGGGCACGTTGGTGATGAAGCGGTTCAGGATGTTCGCGGTTGCCTGCTGAATACCGCTGTTCACGAAGTTCGGCCGCATCAGGCCCCAGGCCCACGCCTGGCTGCCCGTGGCGAATACCCAGCTGCCGCTCATGGCCTGATAGACCGACGCATTGTGGACGTCTGCCGCAGGCGGGTTGTTGGTATTGGTGTATGGCGAATTGGCCAGCAGCGTCGCGGTCGAGCCCTGGCTGATGGGCCGCGGGAATTGCTGCCACAGCCGGTCGGCTTCAAAGCCGGTCAGGCCGGGGACGCTGGAGCCATCGGTGAACCCGGAGTTGGCGTAGACCCAGTTGCTGCTGTTGGCCACCACGTACGGCACCGTGGCGTTCCACCCGGCGCCGGTCTGGGAGGTGAACTGCACGCCGACCAGTGTTTGCTCTGGACGGTTTACCGGCGCCTGGCGCCACTGCGTGGTGGTCAGGCTGGGATTACTCGCGGTAATCGGATCGACCGGGTTGGGCGCTTCTGACGTCTTGTACGAGACGAGCACCCGGTTCGCGGCTTCATAGCGGGCCTGCCAGTACACGGGATTGGAGCCCAGGAACCCGAGACTCACGCCTGCGTCGCGCGCATTCTGCGCCGCGTCGTACATGCCCTTTGTCCAGTACTCGCTGTGGCCCGGGACCAGCACGCCTTTAACGCCCAGCGACCGACTGGGATTGAGCTCGGCATCGAGGTCCGTGGTGTACGTAACGTCGTAGCCTGCCTGTTCCTGCCAGCGCAGCAGGTACACCTCCCAGCCAAAGTAGTCGCCTGAGCCGTCGCCCGCGTACGGCCGGTCAAAGGAGACCTTGTAGGCGCGGACGCCGTTCTGGGAATTGAACGTGTACAGACTCTGGCCGCCCCAGTTGTTGTACGCCTGGTACGTGTTGACGGGCTGCTGGTAGAGCAAGCTCGCCTGGCGTGCGTCATCGCGGACTACGAACGGCGTGTAATTCTGATACCCCTGTGCGTTGGTCAGGACGGCGAGGTACAGCCCGTCGGTCCACGTCGTTGGCACGGACAGGGTGTAGTTGGATGTCCAGTTGCACGCGATCAGCAGGGTGGCGGCATCGACGACTGGACAAGCCGGCTGCGAGACGCCGTTCAAGACAGGGGTCTGCAGCATCAGCCGGCCACCGGCGCCGCCGTACCAACCCATGCGGTAGAAGGCGATCGTGAACGTCTGGGCCGGGTTAACGGTGACGGCCAACGGCAGCGAGCTTCCCTTATTAACACTCACTGCCAGCGGGTAGCCCTTGACCTGGTTGAGGGTGTCGTCGGCAAGTCGCGACCCAGCTGAGGGAATCTGCCAGCCCGGGGTGCCCGGTTGCTGGTTTTCCAGGACGATCGGATTGGCAGTGACGACGGTCGCCGTGGCGGTCGGGGTGGCGGTCGCCGTCGCGGTCGCCGTCGCCGTCGCTGTTGCGGTGGCTGTTGCCGTGGCCGCGGCGTCCGTTGCCGTCGCCGTGGCAGTGGCCGCATCGGTCGGCGTCGGCACCGGCGTATTGGTCGGCGTCGGCACTGGCGTGTCCGTTGGTGTGGCCGTGTCCGTCGGCGTTGCTGTTGGCACTGGCGTCAACGTGCTCGTGGCCGTGGGTATTGGGGTCGACGTCGGGATCGGCGTGCGCGTGGGGGTGTGTGTCGGTGTGGCCGTCCACGTTGGCGTTGGCGTCGACGTCGAGAGCAGCGGCAGCGGAGGCAGGGTGAGCGTCGGGAGCGGCAGTGGCAGTGGCAGCGGCAAGATCTGCGCGACCGCGGGTCGAATCGACAGGCTGCCGAAGCCCAGGGCGACGGCGACAATTAAGGTCAGGCGGACTTTGATGCTCATCGGCCAGCAATCCTCAGCCTTTCAACAGGCCAATCTCCAGTCTGCGGTCCGCCAGGTCCACAGTCCTCCGCCGGCCAACGGAGCCCCGCCTAGGTCACCTGACCGATGCGCGGACTCCGCTCCGCGCTGCTACGCGGCCGTCATTGCGCAGCCGTCGGCGCGCTGGCGCCACCAGCGCACCACGTCGCGCGGCAGAGCATGCCACCCCGTCGTCGTCGAATCCGCCAGCTGCGCGGCCATCTGATCCAGAAAGGCCTCGTATACCGTCAGGTGCGCCGGCTCGCGCACGTAATCCGGATGGACGTTGACCAGCGCCAGGCCGCCCCACTCCGCCAGGAATTGGACTTTGTCCAACCACATCCGCGGAGTCCGCTCGCCCAGAATCACCAGCAGCGTGTGATCTTGTACGAGCGTATAGGGTAGCTCGACGAAGCGACCACACATGAACGGCCAGATGCTCATCGTCCCACCAGGCATCGGCTCGTACGGGTCGACGTCAAAACACGACGCGTCGTACTCGATATCGAGTGCCTGGAGCCACTCCGGATTGCGATGGGTGTACGGCGCCCGAAAGCCGACCGCGCCCCACTGGTGCAGGTAGTGATTCAGGCGCGGCACCGCGGCCTCGAAGTTGCCTCGAGACGCGAACAAGCTGCCATCGTGGCGCAGGCCGTGGAGGCCAATTTCGAACCCGCGCTGGCGGAGATCGTCGAGCAGGGATTGGGGGACGGGGTATCCTTCCGCCACAAAATTGAAGGACGACCGGAAGCCGTAGCGCTCGTCCAGGTCAGCCAGCGTCGGCACGAACGCCAGGCCGGCCGGCCCTTCGACATCGTGGGTCAGCGCGAAGGCATAATGCGCACCCCGCGGCCAGAATGTGATCGGCCGGTCGAGGCTGCTCAAGACACGGTGCAGAAAGCGCACGAAGCGATCCTCAACCGGCCAGGCGAGCGGGAACTCCGTTTCTTGCCGCCGTCTGTACCGCCGCCGTAGCGGCGTCGTGGCTGCGCGCGGCAGAAATGGTTTGAGCCGGTAGTACAGTCGTCGACTCCAGCTCAGGTTGTAGCGATCGAAGCCGAACTCAGCCTCCCCGAGAACGTGGTCCATCAGCCCGTCCCAGCCGTTCTGCGCGACCGCGTCCGGTCCACCGGGCAGGAGGCTGGCCGCACTGACCGCAGCCCGAGCCCAGGTCTCGATCGGGACATCACCGCCCAGACCGGACCAGCAACAGAGAGTGTTGCTGGCGTACAGCGATTTCATGCCGCGTAGCGATAAAGGACTTCGCCCAGCGCCCGACAGACCCACGTCGGCGATCGGCGAATCACTGGCGCCATCGCCCGGTTGATCCGGCCGGAGGCAGGCACGGGTGGTTGATCGGCGATCACCGAGTACGCGAGCGGCTCCTCGCGCGCGCCCCAACCAGACTTGAACTCGCGTAGGCCCGTGTTCTCGATGTCGGTGCGACCCCAGTCGAGGACCCGCAAGCCGTGCGCACAGCCCCATTGAATGGCCCGCCAGAACAGTAGATTGTTCGGTCGACGCTCCCAGAAATCGGGATCCGATGCGCCGTACTTGTAGATCATGACGCCCTGCCAGGTCATGAACACCGCCGCGGCGACTGGCAGATCGCCGAAGCTGGCCACAACCACAAATCCGAGTCGCTCACGCTCAAGCATCCGGACCAACGATGCGAAGAAATGCCACGGCTGGATCGGCACGCCGAGCCGCTGCCTGGTCAACAGGTGCAACCGATAGAAGGCGCGCATATCGTCGACGGCCGTGCCGAACCGGACCGTCAGGTCGGCTTGCTCCGCACGACGGATGTTGCGACGGTGATGCTTGGAGATTCCCTGGGCGACCGCCTGCGGATCGTCGACCAGCGCGAGCGTGTGGCGAACTGCGCCAGCGGAGGTGTGCACGCGTTCGTTCGGCGAAAGCGTAGCGCGCACCTCGAGCGCATCCAGCTTCAGCGTGGCCGCGGCCAAGACGAGTGACTCGGTGACCGTGGCCTCGGCGCCGGGTTCAGCGAGCAGCGGGCAGTAATCCGTAAATGGCAATGACACGTATCGGCGCCCGCCCAAGGGTCGCTGCACGTCGAGCGCGGGCGCGCCACCGACGATGTCGCCGTGGGTGTCGATGACCGCCAGGGCCAGCGGCCGATATCCGTAACAGTGCGCCAGTAGCTCAGCCCAGCCCGGGTGGTCTAACGGTCCCGCCCCGGAACACCTGTGTACAAATGTGCGCCACGCCGGATCCGACAGTGGTACCTGGACCGTCTCGAGCATGCTCCGGCTAGCCCGTTGCAGACGGTGCGGCCCAGCGTTTCTTGAAGCTCGCCAGCCCACGCGTACGGTGGGCAATGGCGCGCGTCGCGCCGAGACACACCAGCAGCGGTACCTCCAACAGTGCTGGCAAGGGGTCGTCCGGAGCCCATGTCGCGTACTCGAGCGGGCCGCGCAGGGAGCGCAGGTACTCGCCCGGAGACAACTGACCGCGCGCTGCCTCGCGCAGCGCAGTCGGCACGTCGGTTGTCAGGCGGACCCACCGTACGCCTGCCTGAGCGTGCACCGCCGCGGGCGGCTCGCCCTGGCTTGCGCGCCACTGGAGGTGGGCGAAGTCGGTGCCCGCGCGCTGGCCAAGCGTGTGCCAACCCCAGACCCGCGGGTTCATGTCGAGCAGCTTGGGCCGACCATCGCGCGGGTCGCGCTTGAATTCAACCTCGACCAAGCCGCTGTACCGCATCGCGCCCAGCATGCGGACGGCGGTCGCCTCGAGCGCCGCGTCCTCGATCGACTCGACGTAGGTGCTCGCCCGACCGAAGTCCATCGGATACTGGCGAATGCGGCGCGCGACGATGCGCGCCAGCGGTTGACCGGCGACACAGAGGGCCGCCACCGACAGCTGCTGTTCGCCGCCACCCGGGATCATCTCCTGGATCATGAGCAGCTTCGGATCGAGCAGCTCGCACGCGGCGTCGTAACGGGCGAGCAGCTCGTGCTGGTTGTCGGCTCGCCACGCCTTGGCGACCGTCAGGGCATTGGCCTGGGGCTTGATCGCCGGCTTGACGACCACCGGAAACGGACACGCCAACTGGGCGACGTTGGCCCGGTCGTGCGGGTAGCGGGTCCACGGGCAGTCGACTCCGAGTCGCATTGCCAGCCGATACGTCAGTCGTTTGTCATACGCCCAGCGCAGGACGTGCCAGGGCGGGGTGGTCAGTCGGAAAGAGTGGCTCAGCTGCTCATGGTGACGGGCGATCAGCGCCGCCGTTTCGTCGCCAGTCGGAAACAGCGCCCAGCCGTCGAGCTCATACGTCGCGCCGAGATGAAGCAAATAGTCAATCTGCTCCATCTCCGTGGCTTCCGTTGGCCAGGCCAACGAGCGCTGCGCAAAACGTGACACGCACGCCAGCCGGTGTTCGTCGTACAGGACCCACACCGGGATGCCGCGCCGACCCAGGCTGCGCACGACACCCAGGCCGCGGTAGTCGCCGCCGATGACAATGGCACCTGGTTGGCTCACAACACCTCGGCCAGCGCAGCCGGCGCTTGTGTTCGCGCAACCGGCGCGGCGCTGACCCCGCGCGCAATCCGCTGGCTCACCGCGCGCGCAGCATAGCGGGTGCCCGCGACGAAGCGCATCAGCGGACCGAAGCTTTCCGCCGCGGGCGCTCCGACAATATGCAAGCCCGGTACGGACGATTCGAAGCCGCGATCCAGCACCGGATAGCCGATGGCGTCCGGCACCATCTGCAGCGTCGCTGCGAGCCGCGGATCGAGGAACGGATACAGTCGCACGTCCACCCGATAGCCGGTGGCCAACAGTGCATGATCCACCAGCCGGTAGGTGCCGTCGCCCAGGGCCACGTGCAGCTTTGACTGACGTGGCGTGACCATCTTGATGGTCTGACCCATCGTTACCGAGACGTGCTCCACGCGTGGTCTGAGCCAGCCCGCGCCGGCAGGCCGGATGGCCCGGTAGGCGACCCGCGCCTGGATGTCGCGTGGCAAGGATTTGAACAACGCCGGGCTGCGCGTCAGCTGGTTGATCCCAGGCGGGCCGACGTCGCTCGGTGGATACAGCAGCGGGCGGAGTGGACCGAGGATCGGTCGATCGAAGCGCCGCCTGATCCAGGTTAGTTGTGGTGCACGCGCGACGATTTCCACGCTGGCGCCCACCTCGTGCAGTAGCGCCGCCGATTCGAGCGCACTCTGCCCGCTGCCGACGACCATCACCGATTTTCCGGCGAAGCGCGCCAGGTCGCGATGTTCGGCGGAGTGTGAAGCGAGGTCCGCTGGCAGGCCGTCGAATTGTTCCGGCCGCCGCGTAAACATCGCCAGACCTGTCGCGATCACCACGCGGTCAGCGTGCACACGCTCGCCGTCATCGAGGTCCAGGGTGAAACCCGCGCCCGCCCGCTCGAGCCGCGCGACGTGGCGCGGGTCCAGATCGGGTGCAGCGTGTTGCTGAAACCACATCCCGTAGTCGATGAACCGCTCCAGCGGCACCGGCCGGTTGATGGGCGACCCGAGCTTGGCCTGGTACGTGTTCAGGCTCAGCGCGTTCATCGGATCACCTATGTGCGAGGCATCCCAGGCCGACCGCAAGAGCATGCCCCGCGGCATCTGGTCCTTCCAGAAGGCCATCGGGCTGCCAAAGACCCGCGGACTGACGCCCGCGGCGCGCAAGTGGGCGGCCACCGCCAGGCCATATGGCCCGGCACCGATAATTGCTACGGAGCTAGCCGTCATACCTCTGCTGGTTTCCCTCGATTAGTCGCAGCGCAGTTACGAAATACCGAAGCCGCGGCCAGCCACCGTTCGGGGCTGACCGCGTTATCGGCATTCTCTAGGTGTCCAGGGATCGACCAGGACTCCTGAGCAGGTCGCAGTCAGTTCTCCGACCACCTGGTCGCAGAACGCGTCGACATAGTCTCCGCTCAGGTCGTCACATACAACGAGTGCTACGTGATCGCCAGCGAGCACATTGATGGTCCAGTTGCTGAAGTGGTTGTCTGCGAGCGTCGCGAGCAGCACCACAGAGTTCGCGTTCCCGATGTTCGCGCCAGTAACTGAAATGACTGCGCGCATCAACTCACGATCGGGCAACTCCAGAACCATCTAGAACTCAGGCTCCGCAACACTCAACATCTGGTAGGCAAGGTCTCCTTCATCTACTAGGGATTGGGTGCCCGGCAAGTGCTCCGCGGTCACACTTGCCAGCACACCTCAACTATGAGCCGCGGCTGCAGCTTCGAGCGTCCTCTGCCAGGCCGAGAATGCGCTCGGCCATCTGACCGATTGTTGGCCCTGACGTACAATGGTCGCGTGCTGGTCCCGCCCCAGGATGCACACGCACGCGGCCGCGCCCAGAAGGGCACGCTCGCACGACCACGGCGTGTGTTGCTGATCGAAGATGACGCGTGGATCCGCACCTTCTTACGGGACGTTCTGAACGACGAAGGCTACGTCGTGATCGAGGCGGCCGACGGCCGAACGGGGCTGCGCTTGGCGTTCGAGGAAGGCCCTGACGTCGTGCTCCTCGATCTGGCCATGCCCGAGTTCACCGGCATGGATGTGCTCCACGGCCTCAAGCACCTGCCGCGTACGCGCGGGATTCCAGTGCTCATCCTGAGCGCCTACGGCGCGGTGCTAGGCGCAGCTGATCTGGCCTCAGTGGCGGGCGTCCTCGCCAAACCGACCGACGTACCGACGCTCCTTAAGGCACTTCAAAATGCGCTTAACTCGGCCAAAACGCGCACGCGTGGATCGCCTGTTCGCTCGTAACAGCAACCTCTCAGTCTGTAACGCAGGCGCACGTCTGCAAAAGCGACCGAGAACCTTTGTTACATACTCGTAAAGTTTAGAACACAACTGTCTCCATATTGATTTCTCGTTAGACGCGGTGCATCCTCATACAAAAGGTTGGTTGGAGTTGGTAGCAGGCACCGCACGGCCTGTCTACGAGGCGCCAAGCAAACCCCAGCACTGGGGTTGGTAAGCCGTGGACAAAGGGTCAAACAGAAAATCCGGACGCTTGGCGACGTGGTCTCATCCACATGACTGAGCTCATCGGCGAGCGCAGCGAGCAGAGCAGTTCAGCAACACTGCATGCGCTCCTGGAGCACAGTCGTGAGGGAATCGCGCTCGTCGACGCCGACGGGAAGATGCTGTACGCAAATCCCGCGATCGCGCACGTGCTCGGTGCATCCGCGAACGATTCCCTCGGTCAGAACTTCGCGATCCTCGTCCACCCCGAAGACCAGAGCGGCGCAGCGGAGGTGTTTGCCGAGCTGGTGTCGCGTGGCGGCGGAGAGGCAAGCGGCGTCTTTCGCTGGCGCATCGGCGACGGGTCATGGCACCCGCTCCAGGCGACGTGGACCAACCAGCTTGCCGTGCCAGGCATCGAGGCGGTGGTCACCCGCTTCAGCGAGATCGGCCCGCTGCCACTCCCAGCGCAGCCATTCGATCTGTCGACCAGTCGCCAGTTCCAGGTCCTGATCGAGAACGCGGTCCACATCACCGCCATCCTCGAGCGGGATGGCACCATCCGCTACGTGAGCCCGGCCGTCGAACGGATGCTGGGCTACTCGGCCGCCGCGCTCATTGGTATGAGTGCGTCCGACATCATCCATCCGGAGGATGCGCCAGCCGCCTCGGAGTGCTTCGCCTCCCAGGGCCAACCCGCCGGACTGAGCCAGCTCTGTCAGTTTCGGGCGCGCCACAAGGATGGTTCGTGGCGTCTCCTCGAAGCGATCATCACCAACCGCCTGGACGATCCGCAGATCGGCGGCATCGTCGTCGACGCGCGCGACGTCACCGAACGCAAGTGGTCGGCCGAACGTCTCCAGCACAGCCTCGAGGCGCTGTTGGCCATTCATCAGGTCGGCCGCCTGCTTGGCTCGAATCCCGAGCAACAGGCGATCGGCGCCGCGCTGCTGGACAGTGCCCGGCGCATCGCGCCCATCGACGAAGCGGTGCTCCTGTTGCGCACCGCCAGAGGCAACCTGACGAGCACCGGGGGATCCGGCGGAATCGGCAAAATCTGGCCCATCGTGCGGCGGACGCGCGCGGCGCGGGCGGCTCGCCAGCAGGTGCTCCGCACGGGTACACCGCAGTTCTTTCGCACGCGACCATCGGAGCTCGGCTTCAGTCCGATCGAGGCCTGGGATCTACCCTTACGGGCCCAGGAGCGGGTCATCGGCATCCTCGAGGTCTACGGGACCAATCTGCTCGCGGGGCCGGGCATCGATGAGCTGAGCATCCTGGCTGATCAGGCCGCGAGTGCGCTCGAACGTGCGCGGCTGTACAAGGACCTGGCCGAGCGTGAGCGGCGGCTCGAGGCCCTGGTGCGCCAGTTGCTGCTGGCCGAGGAAGAGGAGCGCCGCCGCGTCGCGTACGAGATCCACGACGGCCTGGCGCAGCTGGCCTGGGCCGCCCAACAACACCTGGAAGCATTCGCCGCCCAGTACCGGGCGCACAACAAGCAACGGCGTGATGAGCTCGGTCAGGCGCTCGCGCTGGCCAGTCGGACCGTCCGCGAGGCACGCCGCGTTATTGCCGGCCTGCGACCCGCGATCCTGGATGATTTCGGGCTGGCCTCGGCAATTTCGTTTGAGCTGCAGGCGCAGCGGGCAGATGGCTGGGAGGTGGAGTTCAACGATGGCCTCGGCTCCATCCGGCTCGACCCGTCGCTCGAAACGGCCCTGCTGCGCGTGGTCCAGGAGGCACTGACCAACATCCGCAAACACGCGCACTCCAAGCGGGTGGCGGTCAGCCTCGAGCGGCGCGCCAATCTGATCTACGTCGAGATTCGCGACTGGGGCCGCGGGTTCCGACCGGCGGTGGCGCAAGCCGCGGTCGGTCCGAGCGAGCATGTCGGGCTGGCCGGCATGCAGGAGCGGACCGCGCTGATCAACGGCCGTCTAACGATCCGCAGCCGGCCGGGCGCCGGAACCCGTATCCAGGTGCTCGCCCCGTTGCGCGAGCTGGCGGGCAAGGCCTGAGACATGAGCCACGCCGCCACCATGGCCCAACGCTCGCGGGTCGCCCGCGTGGTCATCGCCGATGATCACGATCTGGCGCGCGCCGGGCTGCGCGGGTTGCTCAGTGGCGAGCGCGGTATCGAGGTCGTCGGTGAGGCTGCCAGTGGCCGCGAGGCACTGGAGCTGTGTCGGCGAGCGCGGCCGGACCTGGTTCTGATGGACGTGCGCATGCCGGACATGAACGGTCTGGCGGTGACCCGCGCCATCAAGCACGAGTCGCCAGCCACCAGCGTGATTCTGTTCACAATGTACGAGAGTGCCGACTACCTCGTCGAGGCGCTCAAGGCGGGCGCCGCCGGCTATCTGCTCAAGGGCGCGTCCAGAGCGGAGATCGTGGCCACCGTGCGCCAGGTGCTGGCGGGTGATTCCGTGCTGCGGCCGGACCTGGTGCTGCAGCTGCTGCGCCAGATGTCTGGAACGACTGCCGAGGCGCATCTCGAATCGACCCAGCTCACCCGGCGCGAACACGACGTGTTGCGCTTGATCGTGCTCGGCCAGACCAATCGTGAGATCGCGGGCACCTTGAATCTGACCGTCAGCACGGTCAAGACGCACGTCGAGCATGTGATTGGGAAGTTGGAAGTCTCGGATCGCACCCAGGCAGCGGTCCGCGCCATCGAGTTGGGTCTGGCCTCCGCCCATTCGTCCTGACTCCACCCACCCAAAAATCCACCAGGTGACTGACTCGCACGTGGGCCCGACAGCCGATGCTGACACAGGCTACTCGGCGTTTAGTGAGTGTAACGTGCCGAGGATACTGGGCAAGGTTTCAGCTCAGGCAGACAAGCGGGGTGCCGGGCCGATCCGCGTGTTGATCGTGGACGATCACGAGCTCGCCCGCACCGGCATGCGCATGTTGCTCGCCGGCGCACGGCGGCTGGAGATCGTCGGCGAGGCCGCCGACGGGCGCGATGCGCTGATCCTGTGTCGTCGCCTCCGGCCGGACCTGGTGCTCATGGATGTCCGCTTGCCGGACATGGACGGGCTGTCCGCTACGCGCGCCATTCGTAACGCGCAGCCCGAAGTCAGAGTGCTCCTGATCACCATGTACGAGGCGCCCGAGTACGCCAGTGAAGCGCTGCGCGCGGGTGCGGCCGGCTACCTGCTCAAAGGGGCCAGCCGCCGCGAGGTGCTGGCCGCCCTCAAGCGCGCGCTGGCGGCAAAACCAAAACCCCCGATCGACTAAGCGCTCGGGGGCTGAGAGATTCGGGCGCGGCTCAGGGCGCGCGCGGTGCGGTGCTTGCTCAGGATGCGAGCGGTTCCGCCTGCACCCGCGACCACTCCTCGGCGATCAACCGCTGTGCGATATGACGCGCAAACAACAGTCCGTCAAGGAAGCGCTGGCTGTGTACAAGCGCGTCATGCGGCGGACACGTGGCGACACGCGCACCGACTTTGTCGAACTGGCAGGCGCAGTGCCGCTGCATACTGGCCAGAAGGTCGTACGATTCCGCCTCGTTCCCGTTCCACGTTGCTTGCTGCCTGAGCATGGGTTGATCCCTCCGCTACCTCCAGCATCGGCTCCAACACCGTCTTGCACATCGGCCATTGGATGCATGCGTATCAGCCAGGCGGCGGATTTTGCGCGGAGCGAACGATCGTAAGTCCCCGAGGTGGCGTGCCCCGAACGGCGGAGTCAATCGAGCTTGCCGGAGTCCCAGCCCAGGTTGTCCCAGCCGAGATTGTCCCAACCCAGGTTGTCCCATGCCAGATTGTCCCAGCCCAGGTTGTCCCAGCCCAGGTTGTCCCACGCCAGATTGTCCCAACCGAGGTTGTCCCAGCCCAGGTTGTCCCACGCCAGGTTGTCCCAACCGAGGTTGGTCCAGTTGAGGCTGCGCCAATCGATGCCGAGATAATTCGGGTCTTTCCACGTCAGCGGTGATCCAAACAGGAGCGGATAGACCGTGCGGGCTACGGAATCGGCCGGCCGGAAACTCTGGCGAACAAGCGGCTCGCGCTGCTGGCCCCCATGTCGTCCGTGTCCGCCGCCATCGTCGCCACCTTCACCGCGACCGCTGTAGCTCGCGGCCAGTGCATCGATCAGTCCGCTGCCATCGGCACGCGGATCGGGCGCGGGCACCGCCGCGCTGCCTGCCGCCCAGCCATAGCCCTGGGTAGTGCTCATGGCCAGCGCTTTGAGCCTGTCGGGGCTGAGCGACGGTTGTTGCTGGAGCACGAGCGCCGCGGTGCCCGTCATCACCGCGGTCGCCATCGACGTGCCCGACAGGCGGAAGTAGCTTGCGCCGGTCCGGGCCGGAGTCACCCGGTCCGGATAGTGGGTGTCAAGGTAGCTGCCCGGCGCCCGCAGCGCCACGATCCGTCGGCCGGGGGCCACGACGTCCGGCTTGGAGGTCGAGCCCGATGGCGTGCCCCACGAGGAGAAGCTGGCGAGGATATCGTCGTTGATCCCGGCAGTTCCACGGTCGTCGGTAGCGCCAACGGTCAGGACGTACGGGTCATCACCAGGCGCAACGACTGTGCCGGAGTTGGGTCCGCCGTTGCCCACGGCGGCCACCACCGCCACGCCGCGCATCCAGGCGATCTCGGCCGCTGCATCCAGCGGATTAAGTCGGTACGACGGCAGCGCCGGCATACCCAGCGACAAATTGATGAGGCGAATGTTGTATTGGTTGCGGTGGGCGATCACCCACTCGATGCCGCGCACGACCGACGAGATGCGCCCGCTGCCGTTGCGGTTCAGCACGCGCACGTCAATGACGTTAGCGCCTGGCGCGACCCCGATGTATTCGCCGTTTGAGCCGAAGCCGTCACCGCCGACGGTGCCGGCGATGTGGGTTCCGTGTCCGCCCGCGTCGGCCATGCCACCGCGGTCGCCGGCGAAATTCACCGCCGCGACCAGGCGGTTCGTCGGTTGGGTCAGGTCGACGTCCGGGTTGACGCCCGAGTCCAGCACTGCCACCCCGACGCCGGAGCCGATCGTGTCCCGCTGCCAGACCCGGTCAGCATTGATGGCGCGCGGGTACGCGGCGGAGAGCGAGATCCGCCCATCGGTGATGTCGGTCGGGCGGATCAGCGAATCGGCGTGGATGTACGCGACCTGGGGGTCGAGGCTGATGCTCATGATGCCCGCGGCGTTGGCGAAGCCGGCGGCGCTATCGATGATGGCGAGTCCGCCGACGGGCAGACCGTACTGCGCCAGCAGAGTCACGCCGTACTTGGCGAGGATCTCGTTGGTGCGGGTGGGCGCCGTCCCGGGCGTAGGCACTGGCAGCGGGCGCAGCTCGACGATGATCGGCAGCAATTGCAGCGGCGTGGCGCTCATCCAGCGCTGCAACGTGGGGTCGATGGGTGCCAGATTTGGCGGAGGCGGCGGAGGCGGTA
>WNFC01005572.1_pt1 | contig 13810 bp, 14 predicted proteins | sample 5400541 | NCBI WGS metagenome assembly WNFC01 (sample SAMN13153342, study PRJNA577476) | soil metagenome | isolation source: 120 cm saprolite under Douglas fir tree site 2 hole 2 replicate 1 | place: USA:California | collected 2015-04-18
CCACGCGAATAGGGCTCGATCCCGCCCGCGCGGAGCCGCTCGAGCTTCTTTCGTCGGTCGCGAATGACCTCCGGCTCTTCTTGATCGCGTTCCTCAGGCACGTTCCGGAAAGACTAAGGGGAAAGACGCACCCCTAGAGGGCCAGCTCCTGGTCCTCGGCCGCCGGAAACGCGACCACATCGGTGCCGCCCGACTGACGATGGTTGCCCAGGGCCTCCTCGATGAGCGCGTCGATGTCGGTGTCCGAATGAACCGGGTCGTGGTGGAAGAACGCCAGCTGCTGGGCGCCCGCCTGCTCCGCCAGAGACAGCGCCTCCTCATAGGTCGAGTGCCCGAAACCCGCGTGGGTCTTGTACTCCTCCCGGCTGTACTGCGCGTCGTGGACGAGCAGGTCCGCATCCTGGCACCAGTTCGCCATGTCCTTGAGAGTCCCGTTCTCGTTGGTGGCGAACATCGCGATCTCGTTGTCGGTCGCAAACGCAAATCGTGTCGAGCCCTCGTCGATCCGATACCCGAATGTCGGGATCGGGTGCATCAGAAGGTGCGGTGTGATGCGCAGCCCGTTCACCTCGAAGGTCTCCCCGGGATTCCTCTCGATGAACTCCATCTCCGCGGGCATGTGATCGAGGCGCACCGGGAAGTACGCCGGGTCCATCTGGTCCGCGAACGCCGCCTGCAGCGACTTGGCGGAGCCTGCAGGGCCGACGATCGTGAGGTGCGTCCCCGGCACGAACGCGGGTAGGAAGAAGGGAAATCCCTGGATGTGGTCCAGGTGCGTATGCGTGATGAGCAGATGAGCCTGCAGCGGCTCGGATTGGTCGAAGACGCCGCCTAGCTCGGCGATGCCCGAGCCGGAGTCGATGATGATCAGGTTGTTGTCTTTGTCGCGGACCTCGATGCAGGTCGTGTTCCCGCCATACCGCAAGGTCCTCTTGCCCGGGGTCGGCCTCGTGCCACGCGTGCCCCAGAACTTGATCCTCATCGGGGCGCCGTGACCGAATAGATCTGCTTGGTGACGAACACGTCGAGCAGGTCCTTGTCGAGCTTGCCGTCCCCGGCTTCGGAGTGGAGGATGTCCAGGGCCACGTTGCGTGGCACCGCGCGCTTGTAGGGACGGTCCTGCGCGGTGAGCGCGTCGTAGATGTCGGAGATCGTCATCATCTTCGCCTGCAGCGGGATCTGATCGGCGGTCAGCCCGCGCGGGTAGCCCGAGCCGTCCAGCTTCTCGTGGTGCCCGTAGGCGATCTCGGGGATGCCCCGCATCACAGGCGTCCACGGGATCTTGGTCAGGAACTGGAAGCTGTGGGTCACGTGCGCCTCCATCTCCAGGCGCTCCTGCGCGTCGAGCGTTCCCTTCCGGATGGACAGGAATCGGAATTCCTGCGGGTCGAGCATCGGATGCGCGCGACCGGACATGTCTTGATAGGTCTGCTGGGCCAGGAACTCCAGCATCGAAGCCTTGTCCTCTGGCATCACAGTCGGCTCGTTCGCGGAGACGATGCCCTGGATCCATTCGCGCAGGCGCAGCAGCTCCTCCTCGAGCCGCTTGTCGATGGCGGCCACCGCTGCGCCGTCAGACGCGCCGCTGCGCATCGCCTCCAGCTTGTCGGTCGCGTACTTGAGCTGCACGGAACGCTCAACGAAATCGAAGCGGGACTGGATCACTTCGAGCTGGCCTGGCATGAGCTTTTTGGCCTTGACGAGGATGTGCTCCCTCACACCGACCTTGCCGAAGTCGTGCAAAAGGCACGCGTAACGCAGCTCCGTGAGCTGGTCGGCGGTCAGGTAGACGTCGCGGTACTTGCCGGTTTCGATCTCGGTCACGGCGCGCGCGAGGCTGCTCGTGAGCGCCTCGACCCGTCCCGAATGGCCGGCGGTGCTCGGGTCCCTTTGCTCGATGGCCGTGACGCTTGCCTGAACGAAGCCGTCGAACAGCGCCTGGATCGAATCGAGCAGGCTCTCGTTGTCCAGCGCGACCGCGGCCTGGCTGGCGATGGACTCGATCATCTCCAGGTCCTCGGGTCGAAAGCTGACGACCTCCGACGGCACGTTCTCGATGGTGAGCTTGGTGTCGTAACGCCGCTTCGCGTTGATGAGCTGCACGGCCCCGACCACCTCGTTGTTGTAGTTGCGCATCGGCACCGTCAGCATCGACTTGGTCCGGTAACCGAACTGCTGATCGAAGCTCTTGCCGCCGCGCGGCTTGCCGGGCGGCGGGTTGTACGCGTCTTCATACACCTGGCTCCAGCCGACAGTGACGGTGTAGCCGACCACGCTCTTCTCATCGACGGGGACCGTGAATGCCTGGTATGTGTTGGCGAGGGAGTTGTTCTGGCTCGACGCCAGGAACAGCTGCGGCGTGCCGTCCTCGCCCACCGTCTTCCGCCACAGGCTCGCGCCGTCGGCGTTGGTGAGCTGGCGCATGGTCGTGAGGATGAACTCCTGCAGCTTGCCGATGTCCCGCTCGGCCGAGAGCGCGACCCCGATCCGGTTCAGCTCCTCGAACTGGCGGTGCTGCCGGCGTGCCTGCTCTTCGAGCTGCCTCACCTCGTGCTTGAGCGCCACGTTTTCCATCGCCATGCGCAGCAGCTCGCGAAGTCCTTCGCGGGAGATGTCCTTGGGAGGCGCGATCGCCATATCGCCCAGGCCTGGGATTTCCTGGCCAGGCTCGAGCACGACCAACGCCGGCATGACCACTGTGGCCTTGTCGTCGAGCGGGAGCGACTCGAGCCCAAGCTCGGCGAGCACGGCAGCTATTTCGCTGTTCTCCAGGCCCGGTGCCAGATAGATCGCGAACGCGTGAGCGGTCTTCACGGGGCGGTCCACTCAGTTAGTGTCCGGCACCGTCGGCATTTTGCAGGTAGATCAAGCGCAAACCCTCGAGGGTGAGCAGCGGGTCGGTGGCCTGGATGGCGTGCGTCAGCCCGGCAACCAGGCCGGCCTGGCCCCCGGTGGCGATCACCTTGGCCGTCCCGCCCAGCTCGGCCACGATCCGCGCGACCATCCCCTCGACCTGGGCCACAAAACCCCAAACGAGCCCGGACTGGATTGAGGTCACTGTGTTCCGTCCGATCACCGAATCGGGAGCCACCGCCTCGACCCGCCGGAGCATGGCCGTATTCGAGACCAGGGCGTCGAGCGAGATCTCGACCCCTGGCGCGATCGCCCCGCCGAGGTAATCGCCCTCAGCGTTGATGGCGTCGTACGTGACGGCGGTGCCGAAGTCGATCACCACCACGGGGCCGCCGTACTTCGTGAAGGCGGCCAGTGCGTTGGCGATCCGGTCGGCGCCCACGTCCTTGGGATTCTCGTAGCGGATGCGCACGCCTGTCTTGACGCCCGGACCGACCATCACCGGCTCGCATTTGAGGTAGCGCCGGGAGGCCTCGATCAGTGACGGGTTCAGGTTGGGCACAACGCTGGAGATGACCACCCCGGTGACGACGCTCAGCTCGTAGCCGCGAAGGCTGAACAGCTCGCGCAGCTCAACGGCCATCTCATCTGCCGTCCGCTCCCGGTGCGAGGTGACCCGCCAGTCGGCGACCAGCCGCTCGCCCTCGAAGAGGGCCAGCGTGACGTTGGTATTGCCGACGTCGACGGCGAGGAGCATCAGGCCAGCACCGGCCTGAACTTTAGTGGACCGGGCGGGGCCGTCCAAGGCGCATCTCGGGGCTCAGGACGCCGATACGTGCGTCACGGGGCCCGGCGCTGCGTCGTCACGCATGCGGATGCGCTCCTCCTTGCGCCACCCCTTCCTTCGTCTCGGCGCCCGGACCGGCGCCCTAGCGGTCGCCTGCCCCGGTCTGCGCCCCGTTCGCCCCGCCGGTCCACTTACTTCGGCAGGGGTGGGGGGTGCTCCCGGCTCCAGCGCTTCAGCGCCGCGGCCTGGCGGCGTACGGCGGCGGCGCGGGCGACGACCCGCCGCGGGTTGGGCGCCCCGGGCAGGTTCCGTTTGCGCAAGGAGGCTTCGGCGTCCCAGGGCGCCTTCAGCTTCCCCGCCCGGACCGTCCGCCCGACCGCCTCGTGGGCTTTCCGGAAGGGCGTGCCCGTGGCGACCAGGGCTTCGGCGGCGTCGGTTGCCAGCAGCCCCGGGTCGGATGCGGCGGCCGCCAGGCGCTCTCGATCGAATTCGAGCCGGTCGACGAGCAGCCGCGCCGCACGCAGCGAATCCAGTGCGCAGTCGACTGCGGCGAAGACGGCGGCTTTGTCCTCCTGGAGGTCGCGGTCGTAGGCAAGGGGCAGGCCCTTCAGGATCGTGGCGAGCGTGACCAGGCTGCCGATGGGCCGGCCGGCGCGTCCACGCAGGAGCTCGGCGATGTCCGGGTTCTTCTTCTGCGGCATCAGGCTCGACCCGGTGGCGATCTCGTCGGCGAGCCGCACGAAACCGAACTCGGCCGTGGCCCAAAGCACGACATCCTCGCCAAGGCGGCTGAGGTGGATCGCAGTCGACAGACAGGCGTAGACGAGGTCCAGCGCAAAGTCGCGGTCCGCGACGGCGTCGATGCTGTTGGCGGTCAGGCGATCGAAACCGAGCTCGCGGGCGACCACCTCTCGGTGGAGCGGCAGCGTCGTTCCGGCGAGCGCGCCAGATCCGAGCGGCATCTCATCGGCCGCCTCGTACGCATGCCGGAAGCGCTCGGCGTCGCGAAGCAGCGGTTCCGCATGCGCGAGCAGGTGATGCCCCACGGTCACCAGTTGCGCGCGCTGCAAGTGGGTGTAACCCGGCATCAGCCAGCCGGCGTGTTCGGCCGCCCTGGATGCAAGGGCGTCAACCGCTTCGGCGAGCGTGTCGATCAGCTCGGCCGCCGCGGCGCGGGCGTACAGGCGGAGGTCGAGCGCCACCTGGTCGTTGCGCGACCGGCCGGCGTGCAGCGCAGCACCCGCCGGCGTGATCTCGGTCAGCCTCCGCTCGATGACCGTGTGGATGTCCTCGTCGCTGGTCAGGAACTCGATCGCGCCGTCGTATAGCTCGCGGCTGACTCTTCGCAACCCGCTCTCGATCGCCTTGAGCTGGGTGGGCTTGAGGAGGCCCGCTGATGCCAGCCCGCGGGCGTGCGCGATGCTGCCGGCGATGTCGTACGGGTACAGCTCGAAGTCGATCTCGAGCGACGATGAGAAGAGCTCGAGCTCGGGCAGCAGCCCGGCCGAGAACGCGCCGCCCCACAGCTTGCCGCCCTGCTTGCGGGCTATGGCGTGAGCCTCTTGACGTCGCCGAGCAACCCCTTCAGCTCGCGGTCCTGCAGCTGGCCCTGGACCTGGGCCGCGGTGCGCACGCCCATGCCCCACAGCTTGATGAACCCCGCGGCGGCCGACTGATCGAACACGTCTCCCTTGCCGTAGGTGGCGAGCGAGTGCTGATAGAGCTGCGCGGGGCCCTTTCGTCCAACCACATGCGAGGAGCCCTTGAACAGCTTCAACCGGACGTCTCCGGTGACGTGGCGCTGGGTTTCGGCAACGAATGCGTAGAGGGCGTCGCGCAACGGGCTGAACCACAGCCCGTCGTAGACCATCTGCGCCCACTGCTGGGCGACGAGGTCCTTGAATCGCGCGACCTCCTTGGGCAAAGTGATGTCTTCGAGCGCCTGGTGCGCCTGCAGCAGGAGCACCGCTGCCGGCGCTTCATAGATCTCGCGCGACTTGATCCCGATCAGCCGGTTCTCGAGATGGTCGATGCGGCCGACGCCGTTGTCGCCCCCGATCCGGTTCAGGGCCGTAACGAGCTGGAGCGGATCGATCGCCTCGCCGTCGAGCGAGACAGGGACGCCGTGCTTGAAGCCGATCTCGAGATACGCCGGCACGTCGAGGCAATCTCGCGGGTCGCGCGTCCACGCGTAGACGTCGGCCGGTGGCTCCTCCCAGGGATCCTCGAGGATGCCCGCCTCGATCGAGCGGCCCCACAGGTTCTCGTCAGTCGAGTAGGGCGAGCGCACTGTGGCCGGCACCTCGATTCCGTGCTTGGTCGCGTAATCGATCTCATCGTCTCGATTCATGCCCCATTCGCGGACGGGCGCGACGACCTTCAGGTCGGGGGCGAGCGCCGCAGTCGCGACTTCGATGCGGACCTGGTCGTTGCCCTTCCCGGTGCACCCGTGCGCGACCGCGCTCGCGCCCTCGCGGCGGGCGACCTCCACCATCATGGCCGCGATCAGGGGCCGGCCGAGCGCTGTGGCCAGGGGGTACTCCTTCTCGTAGACGGCTCCGGCCTGGAGCGACGGCCATACGAACAATTGCAGGAACGGCGCGCGGCCGTCGGCGACGTAGGCTGCCGATGCGCCCGTCTTGAGCGCTCGCGCCTGGATGGCGTCGAGGTCCTTCTTCTCACCCAGGTCGACGGTGAAGGCGATCACGTCCCAGCCCTGGTCTTTGAGCCAGCGGATCGCGACCGACGTGTCGAGCCCTCCCGAGTAAGCGAGCACGAGCTTCTTGTCAGCCGGCATTTGCCAGGAGCTCTTTGAGCGCCCTGCCGGCGCTTTTCTGGCGGAGGACGGCGATGATGGTGTCGTCGCCGGCGACAGTGCCCGCGACGCCGGGTAGGGCCGCTTCGTCGATTCGACGGGCGACCAGGTTGGCGGTGCCCGGGGGCGTCCTGATCACCGCGACTGGCGAGACCACCTCGACCGACAGGACGAGCTCGCGCACAAGGGCGGCCGCGCTGCGGTAGCCCGCGCCGGAGCGGACCAGCCCGAGCTCCTGTATGTCGCGCGAGATGGTCGCCTGCGTCGCCTGCAGGCCGCGCCTTGCGAGCGCCTCGGCGATCTCCTGCTGCGTGTGCACGGCGCCGCGGTTGACGACGTCTAGGATCGCCCGATGCCGCTGCCCCTTCATTCCCCACGAAATCTGCGGATTTCGCGGGGACCCCTTTGACTTGGTGACTGTCACTTCAGTACCTCGTGCATCGTTTTCTGCGCGCGGTCGATCTGCTCGGCGGTGATGATCAGCGGAGGCACGAAGCGGATCGAGTTGTCGTCGACCGCGTTGACGACGAGCCTTGCCTCCAGGCACGCCTGCTGAAATGCCTTGGCGCGCGGCTCGGCGAACTCGACCGCCTGCATGAGGCCGAGGCCGCGAACCTCCTTGCCGCCGAGGCCGTGGATGGCGCTGTGCAGCACCTCCCCCATCTCGGCTGCGTGGCCGACGAGCCCATCGCGCTCGATGACTGTCAGCACCGCAAGTGCGGCGGCGCATGCGAGCGGATTGCCGCCGAACGTGGAGCCGTGGTCGCCGGGCTCGAAGACGTCCGCTTTCGGCGCGGCCAGGCAGGCTCCGATGGGGACTCCGCCGCCGAGGCCCTTGGCGAGCGTCATCACGTCCGGCGTGATGCCGTGGTGCTGGTGCGCGAACCAGCGACCGGTGCGGCCGAGCCCGGTCTGCACCTCGTCGAGGATGAGCAGCAAGCCGTGCTCGTCGCACCATTTACGCACGCCGGCGAGGTACCCAGGCTTCGCGGGTATGACGCCGATCTCTCCCATCACGGGCTCGAGCATCACCGCAACGGTGCGCGCGCCCGTGGCGGCTTTGATGGCGTCGAGGTCGTTGTAGGCGACGTGGATGAACCCTTCCGGCAGGGGCTTGAAAGGATCCGAGTATTTGGGCTGTCCTCCGGCCGTCACGGTGGCGAGGGTGCGGCCGTGGAACGAGCCGAGCGTCGTGATGATCTGGTGCGCGCCGTCGCGATTGCGGGCGCCCCACTTGCGCGCGATCTTGATCGCGGCCTCGTTGGCCTCGGCGCCGGAGTTGCACAAGAAGACGCGCGACGGGAACGAGAGCTCGACCAGCCGGCGCGCGAGCTCGACCTGAGGCTCGGTGTAGTAGAGGTTGGACGTGTGGATGAGGGCCTTCGCCTGCGCGGTCAGCGCGGCCGCGACCTCCGGGTGCGCGTGGCCGAGAAGGTTGACTGCAATGCCGGCGACGAGGTCGAGGTATTCGTTGCCGGCGTCGTCGTAGACGAGGCAGCCGCGCCCGCGCACGAAGGTGACCGGCAGGCGCCGACCCGTCTGCATCAGGTACCTGTCGGCAAGCTCAGGGGTGCTCACCGAGTCACCGCGTGACCATGGTCCCGATTCCCGCCTCGGTGAACAGCTCGAGCAGCAGCGCATGCGGCGTGCGCCCGTCGACGATGTGCGCAAACGGCACCCCGTCCAGCGCCCGCAAGCAGGCCTCGAGCTTCGGGATCATCCCCCCGCTCACCTCGCCGCTGTCGATGCGACGCCTGGCGTCTTCCTTCGACAGCACCGCGACCACGCCGCCATCGACGCCGAGCACGCCGGGGACGTCGGTGAGGAGGATCAGCTTGGCGGCGCCCAGCGCGACCGCGATCTCGGCGGCGACCGTGTCCGCGTTGATGTTGTAGGCGTGGCCGTCGTAGCCCAGGCCGATCGAGGCGATGACCGGGATGTAGCCGCGCCCCAGCAGCGCCGTGATCGGCTCTCGGTTGATCTGCGTCACCCGGCCCACGAAACCCAGGTCCCCGCCCAAGGGCTCGGCGATGATGCTGGGCCCGTCCTCACCGCTCATCCCCACCGCCTGGCCTCCGAGCCGGTTGAGGGCGCCCACGATGTCAGGGTTCACCTTCCCCGTGAGCACCATCTTCACGACCTCCATGGTCTTGTCGTCGGTGATGCGCAGTCCGTCCTTGAACTCGGCCTTGAGACCCAACCGCTCGCTCATCGCCGTGATCTCGGGACCGCCTCCATGCACGAGCACGGGCTGCATCCCGACGTAGCGCAGCAGGACCACGTCGAGCAGCAGCTCGTCCTTCGCCTGCTCGATCGCGTTGCCACCGACCTTGATCACGACGATCTGGCCGTGGAATCGCTTGATGTAGGGCAGCGCCTCGACCAGGACCTTCGCGCGCTCCTCGACCGTCAGCGTCATGTCGTGTAGTCCGCGTTGATTCGCACGTACTCCTCCGATAGGTCGCAGCCCCAGGCCTCGGCATGGCCGCCGGCCAGGCCCAGGGTGGCGACGATTTCAATCTCCGGCTGCTCGAAAGCCCGGCGCACCGCTGAGAGGTCGACGTCGACGCCCGCGCCTCGCTCGAACACCACCAGCCCGCCGATGCTCAGGTGGAGCTTGTCGAGGGCGAGCTCTGCGCCGCTGTAACCGAGCGCGCAGACAATGCGTCCCCAGTTGGGATCGCCTCCGTGCACGGCGGTCTTGACGAGGCTGGACGAGGCGACGGCGCGGGCCGCGGTCCTCGCCTCGGCGTCCGACTCCGCGCCCTGGACGCGGACCGCAATCATCCTGGTCGCGCCTTCACCGTCGCGCGCGATCGCACGCGCCAGCTCGCGGGCGACCTCCACGATCGCCCCTTCCAGCATCTCGGCTTCGACTGTGCCTCTGCGGATCACGGCGTTGCCGGCCGCGCCATTGGCGAGCACGAGGAACGTGTCGTTGGTCGAGCTGTCGCCGTCGACGGTGACCTGGTTGAAGCTGCGGTCGGCGACCGGCCGCGCCACCGTCGCCATCAGTCCCGGCTCGACCGCCGCGTCGGTGGTGATGTAGGCCAGCATCGTCGCCATGTTCGGATGGATCATCCCCGACCCCTTGCACATCCCGCCGATCCGTACCGGCCGGCCGCCGATCTCGATCTCCGCTTGTGCGGTCTTCGGCACCGTGTCCGTGGTCATGATCGCCTTGGCGGCGTCGATCCCGTGGTCGGGGCTCAGAACACCGGATGCCGAGGCTATCCCGGCCTTGACCGCATCCATCGGCAGGTAACGCCCGATCACGCCGGTCGTGCCCACCAGCACCTGGTCCGGGTCGAGGTCGAGCCGGTCGGCGGTCAGCTTCGCCATCTGCAGCGCGTCCTTGAATCCCTGCGCGCCGGTGCACGCATTGGCGTTGCCGGAGATGACCACGAAAGCCTGCACACGGTTGTGCTGCAGATGAAGCTCGTCGATCACCACGGACGCCGACTTGATCTTGTTGGTGGTGAAGACACCACCCGCATCGCAGGGATTGCTCGAGTAGACGATGCAGAGGTCGTCACGCTGCCCGGTAGGGATCGCGCTGGCGCCGGCGGTGAATGCCTTGATGCCGCAGGCAGCGGTGCCGGCGCGGAAGCCGCGCGCAAATGTCACGGCCACTGGATCGGCGCCTCCAGCGCCGTCTTGCGATCGAAACCGAAGGCGATGTTGAAGCACTCGACCCCCTGTCCCGACGCTCCCTTGACCAGGTTGTCGAGGGCTGCCGTCACCACTGCCTTGTCGTTCTGCGCCGCCACGTTGACGAGGCAGAGGTTGGAGTGGCTTGCCAGCTTGGTGGTCGGGCTCTGCGGGACGACCCGAGTGAAGGGCTGGCCGGCATAGAACTCGCGGTACGCGTCCTGAAGCTGGGCCAGCGAGCCCTTGAGGTCGAAGTAGCACGTGGCGAGGATGCCGCGGGTCATCGGCGCGAGGTGAGGCACGAACGTCACATGAAGTCCGTTGTCATGGAGCGCCGAAAGCTCCTGGGTCACCTCGGGCAGGTGGCGGTGGCCTTCGATCGCATACGCCCCTAGCGACTCGTTGACCTCGCTGAAGTGGACGCCGACCGACGGCGAGCGCCCGGCCCCGCTGACGCCCGACTTGGCGTCGACGATGATGTCCGAGCCGGCGAGCCCCGAGGCCACGGCGGGGGCGAGCGCGAGGATGGCGGCGGTCGAGAAGCAGCCGGGGACCGCGATCAACTCGGCCTTCTCCAGCTCCCGCTCGTGCAGCTCCGGCAGGCCGAACACCGCCCTGGCCAGCAGCGCCGGCGCCGGGTGCTCCTGCCGGTACCACCTCGGGTACTGGGCGGCGTCCTTGAGCCGGAAGTCGGCGCTCATGTCGACGACCCTGACCCCCGCCTCGAGCCAGCCGGCCGCCTTGGCGGCACCGACGTTGTGGGGCAGGCAGCTGAAGACGACGTCGATCCCGGCCGGCTCAGGTTCCGGTAAGAACTCGCCTTCCAGGTCCAGAAGCGGGAACACAGACACGTATGGCTTGCCTGCGAATGACCGCGAGGTGAGCTGTCGCAGCTCGACGCCGGGATGGCGCGCAAGCAGGTTGACCAGCGTGATGCCCGCGTACCCGTTGGCTCCGGCGACGGCGGCCTTCAGCTTCCGGCCCATGAACGCATGAGTATACAAAATAAGTGCATAAACATTCTCGCCTCCCCACCGTGTGGGGGGTATCTCGCCTCCCCACCGTGTGGGGGGTATCTCGCCTCCCCACCGTGTGGGGAGTATCTCGCCTCCCCACCGTGTGGGGAGGCCGGCCTGCTCGCGAAGCGAGCACGCCGGGTGGGGAGAAAGGCTCTTGAATGTGGTTCAGTCAGCTTCGTTGAAGAAGCACGACTCCGCCCCGGTGTGACACGCGGGACCGGCGGGCTTGACGCGAAGGAGCACGGTGTCGGCGTCGCAGTCGAGCCGGGTTTCGATCACCTCCATGCTGTTGCCGGAGGTGGCTCCCTTCTCCCACAGGCCGCGGGTGCGCGAATGGAACCAGGCCTTGCCGGTGTCCCGCGTCTTGGTCCAGGCCTCCTCGTCCATGTAGGCGAGCATCAGCACCTTGCCGGTGGCAGCGTCCTGGACCACAGCCGGCACCAGGCCCTTGGAGAAGTCGGGTTTCATCGCCTGATCTCCAGCCCACGCGCCGCCAGTTCTTCCTTCACGGCGGCGATCGAAAGTTCGCGGAAGTGGAAGATCGTGGCCGCCAGTGCCGCCTCCGCCCCGCCCTTGGTGAGCGCGTCGTACATGTGTGCGGCGGTGCCGGCTCCACCCGACGCGATCACCGGCAGGCGCACCGCCGAGCTGACCGCGCCCAGGAGGGCCAGGTCGTAGCCGTCCTGCACCCCATCGTTGTCCATCGAGGTCAGCAGTATCTCCCCCGCTCCCAACTGCTCGCCGAGGACCGCCCATTCCACCGCATCTCGTCCGGTCGCGCGGCGGCCGCCGTGGCTGAAGACCTCCCAGCCGAGGCCGTTTGCCCGCTTCCTGGCGTCGATGGCCAGCACTACGCACTGAGATCCGAACACCTCGGCGCACCGCGTGATGAGCTCGGGTTCGGCGAGCGCAGCCGTGTTGACCGACACCTTGTCGGCGCCATGGGTCAGGAGCTCGGCCATGTCCTCCACGCTGCGCACGCCGCCGCCGACCGTGAGCGGGATGAAGACCTCGTCAGCAGTGCGCGCGACGGCGTCGAGCAGGATCGAGCGATTGTCTGAAGAGGCGGTGATGTCCAGGAAGACGACCTCGTCCGCCCCCTCCCGGTCGTACAGGGCCGCGAGCTCCGCGGGGTCGCCGGCATCACGAAGGTTCTGAAAGCGCACGCCCTTGACGACGCGGCCGTCGTCGACGTCGAGGCACGGGATGATTCTTTTCGCGGTCATCGCTTCCGCGCCTTCCAGATCTCTTCGCTCATCCGCAGAGCGCCACGAAGTTTTCGTACAGACGGAGGCCGTCCGGGCCGCTCTTCTCGGGATGGAACTGCGTGCCCATCACGTTGACGCGCGCCGCCGCCGCGGCAGGCGAGTGCTCGGTCGACGCGATCGCGTTTCGCGAACCTTCTGGAGTGTAGGAGTGCACGAAATAGAAGTAGGCGCGGTCGGCGATGCCTTGCCACAGTGGCGAGACCTCGGTCTGCTCGAGACGCGACCAGCCGATGACCGGCAGCCGCCCGCTCCGTGTCACCTTGACCACGCGACCGTCGAGCAGCCCGAGGCCCTGGTGCCGGCCGTGCTCCATCGACTCCTCGAAGAGAAGCTGGTAGCCGAGGCACACGCCGAGCACGGGCTTCCCCTTCTTGGCCAGCTCTACCACCCTCCGCCCCAGGCCGCTTTCGGAGAGCTTCTCCAGCGCCGGCGCAAAGGCTCCGACCCCGGGCAGCACCATCCCGTCGGCGCGCTGCAGCTCGTCGCCGTCAGCGGTCAGCCTGGGCTCGGCGCCGACGTGGAGCAGCGCTCGCTCGACCGAGCGCAGGTTGCCGACCCCGTAGTCGACGATCGCGATCACCCCAGCAGGCCCTTCGAGGATGGGACCCCGCCGCCCTGCATCGTTATCGCCTCGCGCAGCGCCAGACCGAGCGCCTTGAAGGTCGCCTCAGAGATGTGGTGACGGTTGCGCCCGCGGATGACGTCGACGTGGATCGTCGCCCCCAGGTGAATCGAAAGCGCTTTCCAGAATTCCTCCAGCACCTCGGACTCGAGCGTGCCGATGCGCCCGCGCAGTGGGACGTTGTATGAGAGGTACGGACGCTTCCCGAGGTCGACGACCACGCGCGCAAGCGATTCGTCGAGGGGCGCGTACGCCGATGCGAAGCGCGTGATCCCGGCGCGATCTCCGAGCGCCTTCGAGAGCGCCTGGCCCAGCACGATGCCCGCATCCTCGACGAGGTGGTGAGCGTCGACGTGGACGTCGCCGGCGCCGTGAAACGTGAGATCGAAACCGCCGTAGCGCGCCACCTGCTCGAGCATGTGGTCGAGGAAGGCGAGCCCGGTCGCGACCTTGACCCGCCCGTGTCCTTCCAGGACGACCTTCGCCGTCAGCTGCGTCTCCCTGGACTTGCGGACCACCTCAGCACTCCTACTCAAGCCGTACCTCAATAGCGTGAGCGTGCGCGCTCAACCCTTCCAGCGCCGCAAGCCGCAGGCACGCGTCACGCAGCATCTCCAGATCGCCGCGGTCGAGGCTCAGGACGCTCGTGCGCTTGAGGAACGTGTAGACGCCCAGCGGCGAGGCGAAGCGCGCCGCGCCTGAGGTCGGGAGCGTGTGGTTGGGGCCGGCCGCATAGTCACCGAGGGGCACGGTCGCATACGCGCCCACGAAGATCGCCCCCGCGTTCTCGATCCG
>WNFC01012833.1_pt1 | contig 13809 bp, 14 predicted proteins | sample 5400541 | NCBI WGS metagenome assembly WNFC01 (sample SAMN13153342, study PRJNA577476) | soil metagenome | isolation source: 120 cm saprolite under Douglas fir tree site 2 hole 2 replicate 1 | place: USA:California | collected 2015-04-18
GTGACCCTAAGGGCCCTTCTGGCAAGACGGATATTCTCAAGGTCCAGACGATAGGCTAGCTCTAACTAGTGCCGATTGTTTCGAAAAACACGGGTTCGATCTCCAAAGGCTTTATTGGTACCCGTTCAGGATGAGACGCTTCCCCGCCAAGAGGACCCTTCATTGCGAGACCATCGACCTACAAACCCCGAAATGCTCAATACCATAAGTTATCTCAAACGCGCTGGCAGGCAACACCAAGCCCCCCTCTGGCTCACAGTCGCAAGTTTCTTGGGCAAATCCCGAAGAACCAGAATCGTCCTCAACCTAGGACAAGTATCGAGACTAGCCAAGGCAGGAGACGTAATCGTAGTACCTGGAAAGGTTCTCGGGTCGGGTATCCCGAAAGAGAAGCTGACAGTTGCAGCGTTCAAGTTTTCCCCACGGGCCCTTGTGAAGATTGAGAAGGCCGGTGGAAGGTGCATTCCCTTGTTTCGACTTATCGAGGAGAATCCTCAAGGCACGAACGTTAGGCTTCTCCGCTAGAACTGCATCGCAATCTTAGTTCTTCGAAAGATAAAATATAGTCGCATTCCGATTCTCCACTCGTTGGGCCGGTAGTCCAGCCTGGTAAGCAAGATGATTGCGCAGAACGGACGTCGCCCTCACACGGCGAAGGTCGTGGGTTCAAATCCCTCCCGGCCCACCACAAAAAGCTCCGAACCAGCGAGGAAACGGATGAAAGAATGGCCTCGATAGACACGTTTCTTCTTGACCTACTGAAAGCAACAGTTGCCCTGTTTGTAATAGTGGACCCGCTGGGCCCTGTTCCCATTTTTGCAGGGCTAACCAAGTCGATGAATCTTGATGAGAAGCGGAAAGTTTTCAGAACCGCCGCGGTTGTCGGGGCCATACTCTTAGCTGCTTTTGCCCTGATCGGCCAGGAGGTCTTGCTATTATTCGGAATATCGCTAGAGAGCTTCCAGATCGCAGGAGGACTGGTTCTGCTCTTGTTGTCGATTGAGATTATTTTCCGCGGTGAACGCATGGACAAGTTAACCCTTGTCTCCGCCGAGGAGACAGCCGTTTTCCCAATAGCATTCCCGCTACTCGTTGGTCCCGGGGCGATAACGTTGACCCTGATATCGATTCAATCTTCTGGAATCTTGGTTGCCCTAAGTGCCATCGTAATCGTCATGTTTGTGAGCTGGGTCGTTCTAAGACAAACCGATAGAATCTATCGGCTGCTAGGTAGGACTGGGGCTGCAGTCATAGCGAGAATAATGTCTCTTTTTATCGCAGCTATTGCTGTGCAGTACGTTCTCGCAGGAATACAGTTCTACTATCCTCCGCGGTGAGCGGCTCAGAAGATCTTCCGGGACTAGAGCTTTGCGAGGCCCATGCGCTTTAGCTGCTTGTACATTAGGAAGACCACTAGAGCGATAACCATGAAGTAGATGACTTGCGAAATGAAGTCTCCGTAAAGAAATACTGACGGTTTCCCTGAGACTGGAGAGGTGACAGTCGCGTTCAGCGACGCCAGGTTTCCCGTGGGCAAGACAAGCCCTACTATCGGATTGATCAGATCCTTGACAAGAGAGTTCACGACGGCGGACGACGCGACGCCTATCACGAAGCCTATCGCGAGGCCGATCACACCAAACGTCTGGAGAAAATCGGTAAATTCTCTGACGAATCCCTTTTTCTTCTCCGTAGTCTTCTCCATCTTATCCATGGAAGGGGACGTTCTGTAATTCAGTGTTTATAATAGCTACGAAGATCCTTGACTTCGAGCACCACACAGTGAGCCGGAGATTTCGTTCCTAGCCTTCAGGCTTGGTTTCCCAGCCTTCATCGTCCCCGGAAGCCTTTGTCGACGGTTCCTTGCTGTCGAAGGATTTCGTTTCCCATCCTTCCTTATCCACTACTACTAGCTCGTCATCTTGATGATCTTCCGGCCTACTAGATTGCCGTCGTTGTTTAGCAGCGTAAACGCCGAAAGCTGCCACCCCGAGAGCGACCACCAGGAAGGCGAAGTCGCCTGTATTACTGCTGCAATTGAAACAACCATAGCGGCCCATTAGAACTTCTCCACTGCCAAAGTTTGCCCCTAGGGCTATCGGCACAAACTTTGCTCCCCGCGCATAAACTGCTCTCATGCTCCATGAACCACTCAGAGATCTGAAGAACGAAGAACTCTCTCCACCATTCGAACTCGCGGATAACGATCCGGAGAGAGATCTGACAAGTGACAGGTGTTCGAAGAAGTTCGATGCTGAACCTATTGAGGCATCTAGGTAAATGGCGCGGCCTCTGAAGTAGGAAGCGGTTAGACCGATCGAGTCGGACAATGATCTGAACAACGAAGTGTGCTCAGAAAATATGGAAGCGCCACCCAGCGAGGCGCTGAGGGGTTCACTGAAACCCTTGCTCTGGGAAATAACAATACCCATTGAGTTGCTGAAGGACCTGAAGAGAGATGACTTCTCAGCGAAACTCGAGGCCGTTCCCAACGAAGCGCTCAGCGTTATGCTTCGAGCCCTTTGCTGAGAGCTTGAAAGACCAAATGAATCTGCGAGAGATCTGAAAAGCGAGATATGTTCTAGGAAGCCCGATGCTGAACCTATTGAGGCGCTTAAGGCCCTCGCGAGACCTTTTGCCTGCGAACCAGCTAGCGCCAGGGACCCTGAGAGAGACCTGAAGAACGAGGTCCGCTCTGTGAGACCCGAAGCCGAACCAATCGAAGTGCTCAAGTTGACGGTGCGGCCCCTAAAGAAGGATGCCGCAAGACCCAGAGAATTGGACAAGGACCTGAAAAGTGACGTATGTTCAAAGAAGGTCGAAGCTGAGCCTATTGTCGCGGCTAAGATTACGGCACGGCCTTCCGACTGAGATGTCACATATCCAATTGAACCCGTCAACGACCTGAAGAGAGAAGTATGCTCCAAGAGAGTGGACGTTTCACCTAGTGAGGCGACCAACCCTCTCGCAAGACCCTTGGTTTGAGAACCTGCAAGGCCTAGCGCACTAGTCAAAGACCTGAACAGCGATGTGTGTTCTGAAAGACTCGAACCCGAACTTATGGACGCGCTCAGCGTCAGGCTTCGACCTTTGAATAAAGAAGCTGTGAGACCCAGTGAATCTGAGAAGGATCTGAAAATCGATGTGTGTTCTCCGAAGCTTGAGGCTGAGCCCACTGAGGCACTTAGGTTGACGGTGTGGCCTCTAAAGAAGGAGGCTACGAAACCGAGCGAATCAGATAGGGACCTGAAGAGTGAAGTATGCTCCACCAAGCCCGAGGCTGAACCCAATGAAACACTCAAGTTCACAGCACGACCTCTATTGAAGGAACTTCCAAGACCTAGAGAACCAGTCAAAGACCTAAACAACGAAATATGCTCCACAAAACTCGAAGTTAGACCTAGGGAAGCACTCAAACTCCTAGCAAGACCCTTAGCCTCAGAACCGGCAACGCCCAACGAACTAGACAGTGATCTGAACAATGAACTCTTCCCAGCAAAACTTGAGGCCAAAGCCCATGAACCACTTAGAGATCTAAACAACGAAGATTTCTCAGCAAGACCTGAGACAAGAGAGAACGAAGTACTCAGCGATCTGAATAACGAAGTCTTCTCAGCAAGACTTGTGGATGAGCCAACCGAAGCACTCAAGTTTGCAGTACGACCCCTAAAGAAAGAACTCACAAGACTCAACGAGTCACTCAGCGACCTGAAGAATGAAGACTTCTCAGCAAAAACTGAGCTTGAACCCAGCGAAGCACTCAGGTTTACGGTGCGACCTCTAAACAGGGAACTCGCCATACCTAGAGAATCAGACAAGGATCTAAACCACGAAGTCTTCTCAGCAAAACTCGAGGATGAACCAAGCGAACTCGTGAGAGACCTGAGAAAACCCTTAGTCTCAGAACCAACAAGATTCAACGAGGCACTCATAGACCGGAAGAGCGAACTCTTCTCAACAAGACTAGAGACTGACCCAAGCGAATCTTAAGAAGGAAGTCTTCTCAGCAAAACTCGAGGTCGTAGTCCACGAACCGATTAGAGATCTGAAGAGCGAACTCTTCTCAACAAAGCCTGAGGTTGACCCCAGAGAGCCAGTCAGAAATCTGAACAGCGAACTCTTCTCAGCAATACTTGAAGCTGGACCCAGAGAGCCAGTCAGAAATCTGAACAGCGAACTCTTCTCAGCAATACTTGAAGCCGGAGACAGCGAAGCACTAAGAGACCTGAACAGCGATGATCTTTCGACAAACCCAGAAGCTGAAGTCAGCGAACTGCTCAGGGATCTAAACAGTGAACTCTTCTGGGCGATACTTGAGGCCACAGTTAGTGAACCAGAAACCGACCTATACCACGAGGATCGCTCAGCAAGACTCGAGGCTGAACCCAGCGAAGCACTCAAGTTTAGGGTACGACCCCTAAAGAAAGAACTCACAAGACTCAACGAGTCACTCAGCGACCTGAAGAATGAAGACTTCTCAGCAAAAACTGAGTTTGAACCCAGCGAAGCACTCAGGTTTACGGTGCGACTTCTCAGCAAAAACTGAGTTTGAACCCAGCGAAGCACTCAGGTTTACGGTGCGAGCTCTAGACATAGAACTGGCGAAACCCAGCGAAGCACTCATAGACCGGAAGAGCGAACTCTTCTCAACAAGACTAGAGACTGACCCAAGCGAAGTGCTCAGAGATCTAGCAAGACCTTTAGTCTCAGAACCAGCCAGAGACATTGAACCAGTCAGAGACCTGAAAAACGAGTTCCGCTCCATAAGACTCGAGGTCGAACCCAGCGAACCAGACAACGACCTAATCAAACCCTTAGTCTCAAAAGTCACCAGAGACAACGAACCGGACAAGGATCTAAATAGCGACGTCTTCTCCGCAGAGACTGCGCTTGAACCAAGTGAAATACTCAAGGATACAGTGCGACCTCTAAACAGGGAACTCGCCATACCTAGAGAATCAGACAAGGATCTAAACCACGAAGTCTTCTCAACAAAACTCGAGGATGAACCAAGCGAAGCACTCAAGCCTACAGTACGACCTCTAGACATAGAACTCGCAAAATTCAATGAGCCAGAAAAGGACCTGAAGAACGAGCTCTTCTCCGCAAGACCAGATGAGGAACCCAGAGAACCGCTCAGACTCTTGGCGAGACCTTTCGTTTGAGAAGCAATGAGAGATATTGAACTAGTTAGAGATCTGAAGAACGAAGTCTTCTCAACAAGACTTGAGGCGGACCCCAGTGAACCAGTTAAAACCCTAGCTAGACCCTTAGTCTCAGAAATAGCAAGAGATAGCGAACCTGTCAAGGATCTAAACAGTGAAATTTTCTCGGCAAAGACTGAGGATGAACCCAGTGAAGCAGTCAAGCCTATAGTGCGACCTTTCAACATAGAACTCGTCAAACCTAGAGAACTAGACAAGGATCTGAACAACGAGGATTTCTCGGCAAAGCTTGAGGCCGACCCTAGCGAATCTGTCAAAGACCTGACAAAACCTTTGGTCTGAGAGCCAGCGAAACTCAACGAAGCACTTACAGACCTGAAGAGCGAACTCCTCTCGGCAAGACTCGAGGCGGAAGTCAGCGAACCACTCAGAGATCTGAACAACGAGCTCTTCTCAACAAAACCAGAAGCGAAACTCAGCGAACCACTCAGGGACCTAAACAATGAACTCTTCGCAGCTAGACCAGTAGTCGAAGACAATGAATCTGTCAGAGACCTTAACAGCGAGGATTTCTCAGCGAAGCCCGAAGTAAAAGCCAGCGAACCTGTTAAAGATCTGAAGAGCGAGCTCTTCTCGGCCAAACCCGAGGCAGAACCCAGCGAAGCACTCAAAGCCTTGCCAAGGCCTTTAACTTCAGAACTCGCAACCGAGAGCGAGTCGGTCAGAGACCTGAAGAGGGAGGACTTCTTAGCTAAGCTTGAGGCTGAACCCAGTGAACCAGTCAGTGTTACAGCACGACCAGCGAACAGAGAACCCGCAAGAGACAGCGAACCAGTAAGAGACCTAAACAGCGAAGACTTCTCAGCAAGACTAGAAGCCAAAGTCACTGTACCGAAAAGGCTCTGACTATATCCCCAAGCAGGCGTAATCACATCACTGGCGCTTGAAACGGTTGTCATGGTATCAGTCGCAGCACCGTTGCCTGTTGACACAGTAGGACTAATCCAGACTTCGACTGTTAGATAGTGAACGTTTGAAAACGGACCTACCGTTGGAGTTACATCATTATACTTTATTGGGCCAGTAGTAGTTGACTCAATATTAGCCGTTCCTGTGAAGTCAAAGAGAAGAGTACAAGTTCCTTCCGAAGCAGTAAGACAAGACCAGACCAGAAACCGCATATTTGCAGTACCAGTTCTTGAGGCGGTAATCGTAGTATCAAACTCCCAAGACCCGCTCTGGATCGTTATACCCCCCAGGTCACTAGGATAGACCCAGGCCTGACCTGTAGGCGTGGTGGTGGAAGGCGTTGCCGTCGTGGGAGACGAGCCAACATCAGGCTGAACTTCAAAGCAACAAGTAGTGCTGCCACCCACTTTGACACTTGTTGTAGTATCAGCCGCTCCAGTAGTAGTAGCTAACTGCTCACACTTAACAGCGCAACCAGCCTGAGACGTAGAGCCATAATAGAAAGTGTGACCCTTACCCTCAAAACCCGCGAGACCGAACGAACCAGACAGAGACCTGAACAGCGAACTCCTCTCCGCAAAACCCGAAGTCATGGTCAACGCGCCACTCAAAGACCTGAACCGCGAAGACCTCTCAGCAAAACTTGAGGCTAAGGACAGCGAAGAGCTCAGAGACCTGAACAGCGAACTCTTCTCAGAGAAACCAGAAGCCGAAGACAGCGAACCAGTCAGAGCCTTGGCAAGCCCCTTAACTTGAGAAGCCGCGAGACCTAGAGAACCACTCAGAGATCTGAAGAGCGAAGACCTTTCAACAAAGTTTGAAGCCGAAGACAGAGAACCGCCCAGAGACCTGAACAGCGAACTCTTCTCCGCAAAACTCGAAGCTGAACTCATCGAATCACTCAGAGTTCTGGCAAGACCCTTAATTTGAGAGCCAGCAAGAGACAGCGCACCAGTCAGAGACCTAAACAGTGAACTCTTCTCAGCTAAGCTTGAGGCTGAACCCAGCGAACCGCTCAAGTTTACGGCACGACCACCGAACAGAGAACCCGCAAGAGACAGCGAACCAGTAAGAGACCTAAACAGCGAAGACTTCTCAACAAAACCTGAAGCCCAAACCAGTGAACCAGTTAAGACCTTGGCAAGACCCTTAGTCTCGGAAGCAGCAAGACCCAGAGAACCGGTCAGAGACCTAAAGAGCGTGCTCTTCTCGGCAAGACCCGAAGCCGAAGACAGCGCACCAGTCAGAGACCTAAAGAGCGTGCTCTTCTCGGCAAGACCCGAAGCCGAAGACAGCGCACCAGTCAGAGACCTAAAGAGCGAACTTTTCTCAGTAAAACCCGAAGCAATGGACAGCGAAGCAGACAGAGATCTGAAGAGGGAAGTCCTCTCTGTAAAACCAGAAGCCGAAGATAGTGAACCGGTCAGAGACCTGAACAGTGAGCTCTTCTCGGCAAGACCCGAAGCCAAAGACAGCGCACCAGTCAGAGACCTGAAGAGCGAAGACCTCTCAGCAAAACTTGAGGCCGAAGACAGCGAACCGCTCAACGCCTTGGTAATACCCTTAGTCTCGGAAGCAGTCAGAGAAAGCGAACCGCTCAGAGACCGGAACAGCGAACTCTTCCCGGTAACACTCGAACCCAGATTCCAAGTTGCAGTGAGAGGCGTTGAACAAGAACGAGGACTGGAGTTGCAAGTCAACTGTCCAGAATTCACATTGGCGACCATGTTACCCATTATGAACGTGATTGAAGCCGCGAGCGCTTTGAAGATTGAAGTCTTCTCAACAAAACTTGAGACTGAACTCAGCGAGCCACTAAGCGACTTGAACATAGAAGTCATTCTAGAAAAAGCTGAGGCTGAAGTCAGTGATCCACTAAGACTCTGAGCGTTATCCCATCCAGGAGTTATGAAGTCCATTGCGGTGCTGATTGTTGTCTCGGTCATTGTAGTAGTCGTAGTAGTTCCAGAATATTGCCACGCAACCCAGACTTCAAACGCTAAGAAGTTACCACTTGTCCAAGTAATCTGTGACTGACTCGCGGTTGTATATGTTCTGGGTGTTGCAGTAGTCGAACTTGCTACGTTGGTTGCGGTGTCCCAATTCTTCCACAGGAGAGTTGCAGTCGTGCAACTGTTAGTAGTGCAAGACCATGCGGTGATGAAGTATCGAGCAACAGGAGTTCCAGTCGTAGAACCTACTGCTCCCGTTAAGTCGATTTGCCATGTTCCAGATTGAATGTCAAACAACCCGTTCTCAATACCAGCAACGTTGTAAACCCAACCCGTCCCGCTGAAACCGTTCGCGGCAGATGAAGGAGTTCCGGTCAGAGACGCGGCAGTCTCAGGTTCAACTTTGAAATATGTTGGAGCTGCTTGAAGCGCATCGCAAAAAATATTCCACCTCGACTCTGCGGTTCCAAAGGTGGCACATGTCGCAGCACTAACTGTTGCAGAAGAAGCCCGTCTCTCAAGTGAAAGACCACCTGTAGAAGTAGTGGTGTGAATGAAAGTTGCTGCGACCCCACCAAGATTTCCCGCTGTTTGAGCGGTCGTATCAGTTTCTTCTTCAATACCAATCCAAAAGTCGTTAGCGTTCAGAGAAGTCACTTGTCCAGATGTACAACTAGCACTTGGGCTTGTAGCAGTTGACGGTGCAGCGGTGCCCCCACCAGAATTGCGCTGACCAAAACAAACAAACCCCGACGTTCCTGCTGCTTTGTCAAAAGGACTGAATGTTCCAGTAGGGTCTTCTGCCCCGTTGATTGCGATGACTTCACAGATACCCCATGTCGGAGTAGCAGAAAGGTTACACGTTATCGTGGTAGAAGCTACAGTCGAAGTAGTATGACAAACCCACTCGCTCAGACCCAAAGCGGCTGTCCCTGCATTTTCCTGTCTCGCAGACGCATCGCACGTCATCCCGGAAGGAAGTGTGGAAGGAATACTCTGAATTGGGGTAGTCGTCTTACTCGACGCCACGAGAACCAAGACAGTGTCAGGCGTTTGAGCTGTCGCCCACGTCGTAACCGAGATAGTGGTGCCAGCGGTCCATAACCCTGTCTTATCAGAACTTGCACCAGAATCTAATGCAGGAACAGTGCCTTCCACTATACTGGTTTGAACAGTGTTAAGAGAAGCTGCGCCTGAGGCTGTTGCGAGTCCTTTGCAGAGCGTGCCACAACTGCCGACTGTGGTGGCGTTGGCGAAGAAAGTGTGAACGTTGTTAGTTGCATGACCAACAGGCATGCTTACCGCTGCAACGATTGCAAGGATCAGCATTGCAGTCAACGAAACCTTTCGCGCTTTCGCTTTCCCTCCACGAAAAACGGGTTGACGGTTTCTTAGCTTGGCACTAAGCCACTCAAGGCCCGGTCCCCGTTCACTCTGAACGAAGTGACCTTACGAGCGAATACACATGTTGTAACACGCGATGATTGGTCTTCGGAACCCAGAAAACAATGCAACGGCTTAGCCTGCAGGGCTCGGTCCTGAGGATGAATAAGAGGATGCTACCACTCGGGTCAGACCTAGGGCCAAAATGCCCTAGACTCGGAGACTACTCGGAGATTGAAAACATCCGAGTTTGGGGTTTAGCCTTCTTCAGCGGGGTGCATGGCACGTCTTAACTCCAGGTCCAGCTTATGGTCCACGTTATCTGTATCGTGTCGAGGTTTTGCAACGTGATCGAGGTAAAGGTAGCGGTGGCTAGCTGGAGGTTGGCTGCGTTGGCCGCGGTGACCTGGTTTACTAGGCATGACTTTGCGACCGCTTGCGTGGCGGTGGCGGTGAACGTTAGAACCACGGTCGAAGACTTTGGCGATGAGCCGGAGATGTCCGTGACGACCCCCGCGGCTCGTGCAAAGCCGTTCGTTGTTAGCTCGGTGTCCGTGGGCTTACCACAGTCGCCGTTCGTCGCGCCGGTAACCGAGTCGGTGGCAACAGGTGCAGTGGTGCCGGCTGACATGGCGATGTACTTGAAGCCGCAGGTGGCTGACGGCGCGCACACCCCGCCGGTTGGGGTCTCGCCCGATGTGATCTGCTGGACATATAGTGCGCCGGCGTTGTATAGCACGTTGTGTTCACTTGTACATGCCTGTACTCCGCTTAGAGTGTGACACTCTTGGAAGTTGGCGTTCAGTATTTGGTAGTAGTGTCTGTTGCCCCATGGGTTCAAGTTCCCAGTAGCTATGTAGCCACCGAGGATGAAGCTTGTGACCACCAAACTTGTTGCCAGGAGAGCAATAGCACCCCTCTTTTTTGTCCATTCTACTTTGAGAAACTTCATTCTATTCTCTCACCTCCCCCATCACTTTTTCTCTAGTAACGACGGACCACGCGAGTGGCCGGACTTCTAGTCTGTGTTACCCTATGAAACCTGAACCGGTACTATGTTGACCACGTGTAATCATCAGAGGCAATTCCCTTGGTGCATATTCTTCCACGATTCATTCCTGATCTATCAAAAACTCAAAGACGGACCAGCACCCCTAGTGCTTGCTCTCTTCTTTCTTGGGAGATTCCTCCCAGTCTCTCTGCGCTGACGGCACCTGTAATGGTGGACCGATTTCCAGAGGCAACGACAACGAGGCTTTTGGCGATGATTCTTTGGCCAGAGCTCTTCTGTTGCGCTTTCCACGGAATACTTCACGTAGAAACCCGAACACACTGAGACTGATTAGGACAGCAGAGACTGCAAGTATGAGAATTGTCGCGGGTGCTGGGTTCAGTCCTGTTTGGGTTGTCGAGCCCGAGCCTATGATCACCCCGCTCACACTGAGAGCTCTTTCGTAGACCAACCTGTCATAGAAGAATACACTTCCGCCAACGATCAATAGTGTTGAGAATACTAGAAGCCCCAGCCTGAGAATATTCTTGTCGCCAAGATCGAAGAGCCCCTTCATACCTTTCATCGTCTATGCCACCCGACCCTTCTTCTGGGACTCCTCCCACTCTCCGAGAATAGCCGTCAGATCCAACGACTCGTATACCTTCGGCGCCTCCACCGGAGCGGGTACTGAAGCTAGTGATAACTCCGGTCCAGTAGATTTGCCAATCCGCTTGAATGTCTTATGCAAGATCCCATATGCGAATAGTCCAACGAGGATGGCCGGGACGATGAGTATCACAATTGTGAGAGGAGTGAAGCTAACATCAACACCGCCAAGATAAGAAGAAACGGAGAGAACGGAGACACTCACCGTTGGCGTCGTAATTGTCCCTGAAAAGACCGAGGCTATCCCCGTTTTTCTACGAACTGCGGCAAGGTAAACGTTCAGGCCCACAACACTGCAAACTGACAGTGTCAGATAGAAGATGCTGATCCAAAAGCGCGACGCATCTATTACGCTACTCGTCCCAAATCCTTCAGTCACAACGAGTTGTCCCAGCCCCAGCCCAGCCGCACCCTGAAAGAGCCATTGTACAGACGATGGAATATCTCGGTCGAGAAGTACACTCACGAGACTCATTGCCGCGAATATCTCTATTCCCAGCAACGTGAAGAACTCCGGTAGCAGCCCCACTTTGTACCCTCGCTCTTTCCGGTCTTAGCTTTCCGCGGGGTGCTGGGTTCGTTCCCGAATTGAGTAGACGAGTCTCTGGCCCGTCTCCGATTCTTCGATCGTCAGATTGAGAATACTCTTGTCCTCGATCTCGAGGAGCCTTGCAAGGTCTTTTGGAATCAGTAGGTACTTGCTACCTTTGATCTTTGTGGGCGTTAACTGAATTCCCATTTTTTTCTACCAACCAGAGCGTTGATTACAGCTTAGCTCACGCCTAGCAATAATCAGGGCGTAACTGTGAGGTTAGGTGTGAAGTCACGGGTTTCCCGACCCGGTAACTACGGGAAAAATTACACTGAACTGTGAAGCTAACTCTTGTTCGATCTCCTGCGACGTCGAAAAAATTACTGGAAGCTATCAAGTGTGGGTTGTCGTCTCGGGGATCGGCCGAGAACCGACTCACATGCATCTTCCCGCGGGGGTTTTGGTGCCCTTAAATATGACGTACGTCATGCCGCTCTTGTCGAAGCCTCAAAAAAACGAGATCAAGCGTGAACAGAAACGAAAGCGAAAAAGTGAGAAGGATCCGGAATTGAGCCAGCTAGAAATCAAGGACCTGCACGCTTCCATCGAAGGAAAAGAAATTCTGAAAGGGGTCGATTTTCAAGTCAAACAGGGCGAGATACACGCGATTATGGGTCCAAACGGCTCCGGAAAGAGCACCCTCGCCTCCACGATAATGGGACATCCAAAATACAAAGTCACGAAAGGCGACATCAGCTTCGACGGACAAACACTGCTCAACCTGGCACCAGATGCAAGGGCCCGGAAAGGAGTCTTTCTCGCATTCCAATACCCCTACGAAGTCCCAGGAGTATCACTCTCAACATTCCTCCGGACCGCCTACAACTCGGTACGGCAGGGAGGGAAGAGAGGGGATTTGGGCCAAGAGATGGTTTCAGTTCTTGAGTTCCGCAAGCTCCTGAAGGAAAAGCTCAAGCTGCTGGACATGGACGACTCTTTCGCAACGCGCTATCTGAACGAGGGATTCTCGGGGGGAGAGAAGAAACGCTGCGAAATACTCCAACTAGCCGTTTTACAGCCCAAAATAGCCGTTCTCGACGAAACAGACTCCGGACTGGACATAGATTCGGTGAAAATCGTCGCCGAAGGCGTGAACAAGCTGGTAGGCCCCGAAATGGGCGTCATGATCATCACCCACTATCAGAGAATCCTCCGATACATCAAGCCCAACCACGTACACATCCTCCTCGACGGCCGAATGGTCAAATCTGGCGGGCCTGAGCTCGCGGACGTTCTGGAGGCAAGGGGTTACGATTGGGTTAAAAAGGAAGTCCTGAGCTAGGGTTAGGTAGAGAACATGGCAATTAGTATAACCGAAAAAGCAGCGGTCAAGGTCCAAGACTATCTGAAACAAGTCAGCGACCAGTCCCTCGCCCTCCGCATATTCGTCAAAGCGGGAGGATGCGCCGGCTACCAGTTCGGCCTGAAACTGGACAAAACCAGCGACAGCGACATCATCGAGCACAAGAACGGAGTCAACATCGTAGCCGACCCAAAGAGCGCAGACCTTCTCGGAGACGCCGAGATTGACTACGTCGAAACAGAGATGGGCGGCGGCTTCAAATTCAACTTCCCTGAAAGCTACCTCACCTGCGGCTGCGGACACAGCTTCGTACCGAAAGGCAAGGAACAGGCTACCGGGGCTCGAAGTCCCGAAGAGCACCACGCCCACTACTAAGCCTCCCCTAACTTTTCCCGGACAGCTTGCCCAGAGCACTGTCAGGGGATACGCCACGCAAAAACAGGCGACAGCATACATTCACGGGGAGAACCCGTTTGATATCGACAAGGTCAGACGCGATTTTCCAATTCTCAACCGCCTGATCAATGGAAAGCCGCTAACATATCTTGACAGCGCGGCCACCGCCCAGAAGCCTGTAGAAGTAATCGATGAACTGACCCGTTTTTACAACGAGTACAACGCGAACGTGCACCGTGGCGTCTACAAGATCAGCGAGGAGGCGACGGCCGCCTACGAAGAGGCACGAGCAAAGATCGCTCGACTGATAAACGCAAACAGTCCGAACGAGATCATTTTCGTTCGTGGGACGACAGAGGCGATTAACCTAGTTGCCCAATCATGGGGTC
>WNFC01011805.1_pt1 | contig 13808 bp, 15 predicted proteins | sample 5400541 | NCBI WGS metagenome assembly WNFC01 (sample SAMN13153342, study PRJNA577476) | soil metagenome | isolation source: 120 cm saprolite under Douglas fir tree site 2 hole 2 replicate 1 | place: USA:California | collected 2015-04-18
GCCGCAGCTGCTCTTCGAGGTGCTCGGCGAGCGAGGTGGCCGTGCGCCCGAGGTTCTCGAAGGGCAAGTCCTCGCGCTCCTCCGTGGAGACGGGTGTCCGCTCGTCCTGCTGGTCGAAGACGGCGGAGGTCAGGTCGAACGGCAGATCGTCCGCGCGCTCCCCGTCGACCGAGGAGGTCTCCTTGGACTGCGGCTCGGTGGGAGCGGGCGCGGGGGCGAGCTCCGTCCCGTCCGCGGCGGTGGCCGTGGACGCCTCGCCGTCCACCTCCTGCTTCTCTTCGGGCAGCTCCTCGAGGAGCGGATTCTCCTCCAGCTCCTTGCGCACGACCTGCTCGAGCTCGAGCGTGGACAGCTGGAGCAGTTGGATAGCCAGTTGGAGCTGCGGCGTCATCACGAGCCGCTGCCCTTGCTGGGGGACCAGTCGCATCGGCATCGGCCACCTCAGGGTGGGACGGTACCATGAGGCGTGGCAGCCGCATCTCGACCGTCCTGCGCAACACTCCACTTGCTGTCCCCGTACCTCACCTCGCAGTGGAATCGGCCCTCTCCCAGGGGCGTGATGACGAGGCGGCCCTGGCGGAAGGGGGCGTCGGTCTGGGCGTGGCAGTCCCGGCAGAGAGCGATCAGCCGATCGAGGTCGAAGTCCGAGCCCCCTTGGGCGCGCTTGGTGACATGGTGCACGTCGAGGCGGGTCCGGACGCTGCAGGCCTGACAGACCCAGCGGGCGCGGGCCAAGACCAGGGCGCGGATCTCTTGCCACTGTTCGAGACTCGCAGATGGTCGGCCTAGCGCCAGCGGTCCCCCGGCGCGAATTCGGCGACGCGAGGCCCTGCCCATGCGGACCCGATTCCTGAGTCCCCGGGAGCGTGCCATGCGCTCAGACCGGATTTTGCCCACGTGGGCAAGAAGCGATGTTTGACACGTCGCTCGCCGCTCGCGTTGGCTTGGCGGCTTGAAGCTCCCACTCGGGGAGGCATTCACGGCACCCGGCCAGGAAGATGGCGATGGGATTGGGCGAGCTGACCACGCGTTTCCCCAGCTCGAAGAAGCGTTCGACCAGCTCCATCGCCTCGATGTCCGGCATGGCGCTCAGCACCGCCCGGCGGAAGCGTTCGCCCGGGGGGCTCGGCTCGCGGCCCCGCGGCAGGGCGTCGAGGGCTGCAGAGACCTTCCCCTGGAGCAGGACTGTGGACATCTCTTGGGCGCATTGGAGCCAGGTCCGCCACTCGCCGAGCCGCTCGATGGCCGGCGCAACTACCGTGGCCTTGGCCAGCCCGACCCGCGCGATGCTGCTGCGCAGTAGCGACCGTTCGGGTTCCTGAAACATCATGAGCATCCGGCCGACGGCGAGGCGCTTGTAGGCCGTCCGCCACGAGGCCAGGCCCAGCACATCCCGGAAGTACGCTTCTTCCGTCGTGTACCGGGTCCCGTCGGCATTGCGGACCTGACTCCAGTAGCTCTGGGCGTGGACCTCCCAGGCCAATTCGCAGGCCAGGACGCGATCGGGTTCGACGCGATCTCGCAGGCTTTGAAGGGCCAGATGCAGGCCCTCGGCGCGCGTCATGGGCGACCACTGGCCGAGGAACCGCCGGATCGCCTCGCTGGAATCGAGGGGGTCGGGCATGGGTGGAGGGTGGACCGCCTTAGAGCACTCGCCCAAGAGTGCCGAGCCAGTCGGGTCCGGTGGGATGCACCCCGGATGGTCGCGGGGCGAGCCGGTCCCCTTCGGGCTGGCCGTCCATCCGGCGTTGCCACCGCCAGAGATTGCCGGCGGCCAGGAAGTCCGCCAGGGTCACGGTCTCGGGGACGGTCATCACCTCCCAGGCCGGGTCATCGACGAGCTTCGGGAGGCGTACGATCAGGCCTTGCTCGGATGGCAGGCCCAGCCGGTCAGCGGCGTGGCGGTAAGCGATGTTCTGGAGGAACGCTTCGGGATAGATTGCCTTGCCGCTCTTCCAGTCGATGACCGTGGGGACGCCACTGACCTTGGCGTAGAGATCCAGCGTGCCCGCATAGCCACAGAGCTCGCAGTAGACCGGCCGCTCGATCGCGACGGGCTGGAGGTCCACGCTCGTGGCCCAGTCCTTCCAGCTCTCGACCGCCCAGACCGCGCCCTCCGGCAGTCGAGGTTCGGGGCCCGCATCCTCGCCGAGCCGAGTGCGCAGGTGCCATTCGATTCCGGCATGGATGGCCGTCCCAATGGCGGCGGCCTTCTGGCGTTCACGATCGGCGGCCTTGACACCGGTCACGGCGTCGGCCACGGCGGAGAGCACGTACTCGGGATCCCGGGCCCCTGGGCGCGCCAGCACCTCCAGCATGGCGGCCTCGAAGTAGCGGCGCTCCTCCTTCGCGTACCAGGGTCCCAGCGCGGGCTTGGCGATGACATCCAGGATGGTGGTGACGGACGGGAGCAGGCGTCCATGGATCGTGTAGAATCGTGCGCGGCTCCATTGGGCAGGTTTTGTCGAGGCGTGACTACCCATGTGGGACCTCCGATGCAGTTGCATCGTGGCCGGACGGCTGTTCGCCAATGCCCGCGTCGTCAGTGTCGGAGACGAAGACATCGAACCCCTTGAACAAGCGTCCGGCTCTAGATGTTTGGGGCCCCGTGTAGCGGATCCGTATTTCCGTCCCCACGCGGACGCTCGAAAGCCGAGAGAGCAATGCCGCGTGCAGAGGAAAGGTCACGAGCCCTGCCACCGTTTCGAGGGTGCCGAGGGGCCCGAACCGGCCCTCGTGGGTGCCCTGCCAGGCCCCCTCGAGCTCGTCGCCAAGAGCCTCCCATTTGTGAAACTGCCCCTGCCTGATCTGTCGCCAACGCTTGAGGCTGCTCAAGGCAATACCCTCCTGTCGCTGAGTTCTTTATTATCACGATCATAATATATACAGGAGGTCTTGTCAAGACCCATACAGACCTGCTAGAAGGCGCCCGTGGCTCTCCGTGGCTTCGTCTTAGAGCTCAGCAAGCGAGAAGATCTTTCTCAAACCGAGATTGCTAAGAGATCTGGTCTGAGCCAGCCACTGATTCACAAGATCCTAAGCGGTATGGGGACTCCGCAAATGCGTACATATCAGAAACTGGCGTCAGCATTCCCAGACGAGTGGAGCGAATATCTCCAACGGCACCCAACTCTCCAGAAGGAACTGCGTCAAACATTCGGCTGGGCCACGGTACGTGGGGAACCTAACATTCAAGTACGACGAGGCGCCTTAGAACTCTTCGAGGCCAGTCTTGGCTTGGACCAACTGCCCGAGATTCCAATGGAGGCCCGGGAGCGCTATCAGAAGAGGGTTCGAGACATCATGCAGCAAGCAAGTCGCGATCTCACAAAGTATAGAAAGGCCCTGCTGAGCACGCCCCGACCGAAGGGCCGCCGTAGGTGAAGCACGACGTCCATCCCTAAACCGCCTATCAACGTCATCCTGCGAGCGCCGTCGTGCGCCAGCTTTCACCCACGCGGAACGCGACGAGACGTGTGTCGCGCGATGTGAGGCCGGATCTCCATCCGGCGAAGATCCTCTTCGGCTCTTCGTAGAACGCTCACAACCGGACGGTTATGAACTGCAAGGATGTGTCTTGAACGGGATTCGAAGCCGTGTTTACGGTCCGCCACGCGCTAGCAGTTGCGAATTGGGCACTTCGAAGACGTTGACTCATCAAAGTGTACCTGGGGATTTGAATTCTGAGGGTCGTTCCCGATCCCTAAGGCACAGCGTCACCCTGAGTGTGTGTGAGGTGACTTTCCTGCCCGGGCTAGGAATGTTGATGTTGTCGTACACAGACGGGTGGTGACAGCGTAGTCAACCTAGGATGCTGCCAAAATGCCCTCGGGACAGGCCGCATCTCATGCCGCACCCTTCATCGCCAGCAGCTCCCGGCTCAGAGTCTTTGTAACCTCCCAAAACATGAGGGCGTCGTCGCTTGTCAATGCTACCCCGTGAGAACGCTCCTTCTCGGGATGGACGTAGTTCCGGTAGTCACGTAGGATTGCGGCGACATCCTTTGCAGAGCGGGAAATCCACTTCAGGTCGTGGCCAACATCAATATATGGAGCCAGCGTCCATTGTCGCAGATCGAGTGGTTTCCTGGTCTTCCCATCGATGGGGGCAGCGCTCGACTTGAAGAGCCGCGACTTGTCCTCGAGTCTATTCGCTCATGCTACAAAAAGGGCCTCTAGGAGACCGCCCATCATGACCGTGGCGGCGAGCGGGGCACCCGCGTCCAGGCAACGTCGACATTCATCCCAACGTCGAAGCAAGATGGCCTGCAGAACGCGACTTTCAGTCTCCGTCGATTTTCGCGTTGTGACTTCTCCAAACGTAACCCAGATGGCGTGGGGTCAGTCCGGCCCCTCAGGACAACGGGCGTTCCTCTCGCCACAACGCATCGCAGGCGGCGTGGAGGTGGAGCACCTTGCCGTCGTGGAACCTGTATGACACGTGCGGTCCGGCCTCCTGACAGGCGGCACATTGCTCATCGGCCAGGCCTGGTCCTATCCCGCCGCTCGCCAATCTCGCGTACGGGTCTGCCGGGAGGGTTCCAGATGCCATGAGCGTGCGAATGTTCGTCCGGATTGTCTGTTCGTCCATCGGCGGGTCACTCGGCGCTGAGGCGCGCCATTGTGGAGTTACGAGGCGTTTGTCATGAAACAGGTGGGAGGCACGGTGTTCGTGACGCACTTCACGGCGGAAACGTGTCGGAACTACCAGTACGACCTATCCGGGCGCGGGCTCAAGAGCAACACGATCCGCGTCCGCTTGGCCACGCTCGGGAGCTTCAGCAAGTGGGCCGTTCGCCGCGACAAGCTGGTCCGCAATCCTCTCGATCAGCTGACGCGCCCGCGTCGCAAAGCGCGGGTGCCAGCCGTGCCCACATGGAAGACGGTCGAGACCCTGCTACAGCAGTGTGGAGTACGCGAGCGCGCGATACTTGCGCTCATGGCCTACGGCGGGCTTCGCCGTGGCGAGGTGGCGGCACTCGATGTCGGAGACGTCGCGCCAGATTTTGGACTGCGTCGAGTCAAAGGCAAGGGCGGTCATGAGGTCCCGGTAGTGTTGCCGACGCCGGCTCGTGCCATCCTCCGCGAGTATCTGGCTACCGAGAGAGCGGCCGCCGCCGCTTCGTCGCCGCTCTTCGTGGTCACCTACAAGCGGCAGAGTGGCCATCGGGTCGAACGGCGGATCAGTGGGCAGCGGCTCTGGAAGCTCGTCAAGGCACTCGGGACGCGGGCAGGCATCCCTGCGCTGCACCCGCACGCCTTTCGGCATGCCTGCGCTGTCGAGCTGCTACGTCGGACAAAGAATCTGCGGGTCGTACAAGAACACTTACGGCACGAGGACGTTCAGACAACGACGGGCTACACCAGGATCACGCAGCAGGACGTCCAGCAGGCGTTGGAAGCGTTCGACAACGACGGGGAGTGAAAAAAGGATCACATCCCTCCCCCCAGGGGAACTAAACTTCGGGGCGAAAATCACCACGAAATCGCCGTGGTGGCCCCAACGGGATTTGCCACCTAGTGGGCCAATACCTGCGGTTCCCCGTGAACGGCACTGCCTTCCGGACTTAGAGGTCCATCCCGACAATCTGACTCCGGGCTATCCGGCCCTAGGCGTCCCTCACGCGCCGCCGGCGCATCTTCCCGGATTAATCGTCGTCATCTCCATGACGCCAGTGATGCCCCCGGTGATGCCCCCGCTGCTGGTAGATCACCACCGGAGCTGGCGCATAGTACGCCGGCCCCGGCACGACGTAGACAGGCGCCGGATAGGCGTAGACGGGAGCAGGAGCATAGTACTGGTACTGGTAGACAACCGGGGGCGGTGGAGGCGGGGCGATGACGACCGGGGGCGGCGGCGCCTGGTACCGCTGGAAGACGCCGACACCGCCCAGCATCTGGTTGAACACCGCAAAGGCCCCGAGCCCAAGGGCTGCGTCCGTCGACGAACCGGCGAAGGCCGCAGCAGGCATCAACACGGCCGCGGCGAGCACTACCGCGATGAGCGTCCTCATAGCGTACCCTCCCCCAAAATGGTTCATTCTGGACCGGCCCAAGTCACCCTAACTGACTGGCGAAAAGCTCGTGTTATTCACGGCTACCAACGTGTCAAGACAGAGGCAGGCTAGTCAGAAGCAACAAACGAATTTCGTTGATCTTCCCGGGCCCTCCAAAGACCGGGAATCTGGCGCCCTCGTCAATTGCGGGAAATCCGGTAAGAGTTACGCGACAGCTAGGAAGAGGCGAAGCGATTTCGGTGATTGCGGGCCCCTGCAATCACCGAAATCGACTCACCTCACTTTCGAGGTGGACGTGATCGGATCGCGATCCCGTTGGGCTCAGTCCGAGAATGCTTCCCCTCATCTCAAGACATGGGACTCAGGTGGGAATCAAAGCGGGAATGGATGGGAAAGTGGGAATCGGACTGGGTTTCCCAGGGCCGACGCTGATCGTGCTTGTCCGCGGATCAAGTCAACTACAAAACCAGATTGACTCCCCCCCCCGGGAGGAGATGCAAATTCGGAGGGTGTTCTGATCTCCGCACGGATGTTGCGTGGGGCACTCACGCCTGATGCGGGCGTCGTAGAGGCAAAGAACAGTGATCCCTTGTCGCCGAGTTGGGCCGCCCACAAGGATTCGGGATGTTCGTTTCCCCGGAGGCCTGCGACCGCGAGCTGACAATGGCATCGTCGCTCGCCTGCGCGCAGGGGAAAGACCTGTAGACGTTCATCACCACCGCGCGCCCGGGCGATGGTGACGAATACCTCGCGCCGACGGAGAGTCACCGCGGTAAGTCAAGGCTTATCGGTCCATTAAGAAAACGGTATTGGCGATTATCGGCTCGACAGCGTACGAGTGGACCGAGCGAGCCGCCCCATGGACGGGCGGCAGGAGGCCACGTCATGATCTTCCGACAGTTCCTCGTCCCCAAGACCGGCTGCGCCAGCTACCTCTTCGGCTGAGGGGGCGCAGCCAGCTGCGCTGTGGTGGATCCACAGCACGAGATCGAGCCCTATGTCGAGGCGGCCGCGGAGAAGAACATGCGCATCACCCACATCTTCGAGACGCACGTGCAGGCGGATCACGTGTCGGGCGCCCGGCACTTGGCGGTCGTCACCGGCGCGCCGGTGCTCGTCCACGCCTCGGCGCCGGTCGAATTCCCGCACGTGACTCTGGAGGACGGCGAGGAACATGAACTGGGCAACGTCCGGATCACCGTGCTCCACACGCCCGGGCATACGCCGGACGGCGTCTGCCTCGTCGTGACCGATCGGACGCGGGGACCCGAGCCGTGGTTCGTGCTCACCGGCGATACCCTGTTTGCCGGCGGCGTCGGCCGGCCCGATCTGCTCGGCCACGGCGCGGAGACCCGGCTCGCCGAGCAGCTCTATGAGAGCCTCTACGGCCGGCTCCTCACACTCCCCGATCACCTCGAGGTGTTCCCGGCGCACTTCGGCGGCTCGGCCTGTGGCAAGGGTTTGAGCGGCAAGCCCGGGTCCACCATCGGCTTCGAGCGCCGGTTCAACCCGGCGCTCCAGTTTCCCTCGAAGGCCGAGTTCGTGCGCTTCGTCCTCGCTGATCTGCCGCCCCAACCCGAGGCCTTCGCCGAGCACCGCCGCCAGAATCTCGGCCAGACGTGAGCCCACCGCGGCTGGGCCTCAGGGAGAACCTGCCCCAGTTCTCCCTGCTCGTCCTGCTCAACGCCTTCGTGGGCGGGATGGTGGGGCTGGAGCGGACGGTGCTCCCGCTTCTCGGCGAGCAGGAGTTCGGGCTCACCTCGAAGACCGCCATCACCTCGTTCATCGTGAGCTTCGGGATCACCAAGGCCATCATCAACCTCGTCGCCGCCCGGCTTTCCGATCGGATCGGCCGCAAGCCGATCCTCATCGTGGGCTGGGTCCTGGCCCTGCCGGTCCCGTTCCTCATCATCATGGCGCCGGCGTGGTGGTGGATCGATCTCGCCAACGTCCTGCTCGGCGCCAACCAGGCGATGGCGTGGTCCATGACCGTCATCATGAAGATCGATCTGGTCGGGCCCCGGCGCCGGGGCCTCGCCCTCGGGCTGAACGAGTTCGCGGGCTACTTCGCCGTGGGCGCGATGTCGTGGATCAGCGGATACATTGCGGCCCACTCGGGACTCCGTCAGCCGTTCTACCTCGGCATCGGCATCGCGATCGTCGGGCTACTGCTCTCCGTGTTGGTGATTCGTGAGACGCGCGGGCACGTCGCGCTCGAGGCGCCGAGCGCCCCCCACGGCCCGCGGCCGCCCGGTCTCGGGCGTATCTTCTGGGTGACCAGCGTAGGGAACCTGAGCCTCTTCGCCGCGTGCCAGGCCGGCCTCGTGAACAACCTCAACGACGGCATGTCCTGGGGCCTCTATCCGCTCTTCTTTGCCGCGCACGGGCTGCCCATCGAGCGCATCGGGACCGTCAAGGCAGTGTACCCGGCCGTCTGGGGCATCCTCCAGGTGGCCACCGGCCCCCTCTCCGACCGCTGGGGGCGCAAGGGCCTCATCGCCTGGGGCATGGTCGTGCAGGCTGGCGGGATCTGGCTGACCGTGCTGGTGCCCAACTATGGCGCCTGGATCCTCGGCGCCGTGCTTCAGGGCCTCGGCACCGCCATGGTCTATCCCACCCTGCTGGCGGCGATCGTGGACCATGCGCACCCCACGTGGCGCGCCTCGAGCCTCGGCGTGTACCGGTTCTGGCGTGACCTCGGCTACGCCGTGGGCGCGCTGCTCTCCGGCCTCGTCGCCGATGCGATCGGCCTCGGGGCGGCCATCCATGTGGTGGCGGTGCTCACGCTGGCGTCGGGGCTCGTGGTGGGCGCGATCATGCGGGGGCCCGCGCCCACGCCGATCGCGACCCGGTGACGACGGCGGGCCCCGGCTCCTTCGATCCCGCGGTGTACGACGCCTGGTTCCAGACCCCGGTGGGTCGCCTGACCGACCAGCTCGAGCACGGAGGCGGCCCGCGCGCTCTTGCCGAAACCCACCAGAATCGCCCTCGACCTGTCCTGCGGCACCGGCAACTATGCCCTGGCTCCCTCCGGCGTCGTGGATCTGGGTCGTGATGGTAGTGCGCGTTTCAGATCGTGCGGGGCGGGCGACTCCTGGGAGTTGGCGCTTCTGCGGACGAGGTAAGATAATAACGGAGAAAAGAGATCTCGTCCGGCGGTACGGAGGTAACCTGATGGACCCACGCCCTGATGCGATCTCGTTTCTGGCCGCGCATTCTCCGTTTGCGGGTGTGGAGGCCGGCACGATGAAAATGATCGCCTCCCGCTGCCGGCCGAGGTCACGGCAATCCGGCGAGAGCCTCTTCCGCGAAGGCGATCCGTGTCGCGACCTCTATATCCTGGTGGCGGGCCGCGTGAAATGCTTTCGCGCCAACCCTGAAGGGCGGGAACAGATTCTCAAGGTCTTCGAACGTCCTGGGGACATCTTCTGCGCGACATCGGCTTTCAGCACCGGCTCGCACATCGTGACCGCTGAGGCTATGAGCGAGGTCAGCCTCTACGTCATCGACGTCGAGACGATGAAGCGCGTCGCGCTCGAACACTCAGCGGTGGCGCTGGCGCTCGTGACGGCCACGGGCGACCAGATGCGGAGTCTCGTCGCGTTGGCCGACGACCTGTCTCTGAAGACGGCAACGACCCGCGTCGCGAAGCCCCTGTGGGAGCGAGCGCAGGCCGAAGGCGGGCGTGGCGGCAAGCAGGTTCACTTACTGCCTCATTCGGACCCGCTCCCACCTTGGCGCGCTCGATCTAGAGTCGACCTTCGTAACACTTGTGACGGACAGCCTGCGTCCCTCCTCACAGACTGTCTACAGACATCACCAAACTCAGGAGGCAATGATATGAGAACTCGATGGAGCGGAACAGCAGGAGCGACCCTCATCCTCGTAGCGAGCGTGACCGCCGGAGTCTCCGCACGAGCTCAGGAGCAGAAGCCCACGCGATCTGACAGTGAGCACGTTATGAGGCTCACGCCAGCCGAACTCACGTGGACCGCAGGCCCCCCGATGCTGCCGCCTGGTGCGAGCATGGCCGTGATCGAGGGATCATTCTCCAGGCCGGGTCCATTTATCGTACGCTTGAAGTTCCCCGCCAACTACCGGATCCCGCCGCACTGGCATCCGGTCAAGGTGACGGTGACCGTGATCTCGGGCACGTTCAACATGGGGCTTGGAGACGAGCTGGATACCGGCAAGGGCAAGATGCTTCCGGCCGGCAGCATCTTCGAGATGCCGGCCACGATTCATCACTTCGGCTGGACGAGCGAGGAAACGATCATTCAGGAGCACGGCGTTGGTCCTCTGAGCGTGAACTACCTGAACCCGACCGAGCACGGCCACGATCAATAGGGGCGCCGGCGCGGCCCGACGCTCGAAAGCGATCGGTGTCGCGCCGCTGTCTACGGGCGCCCTTCCAGTAGCTGGACGGTCACGACGTCAGCGCGAGAGGAGAATCCGGTCGAACGTCTCTGCGTAGGCGTGGCCGTGAGGTTTGCCCAGAGCCGCGCAACGCGCACGCACGCGAGCCTCCATCGCCGGGAAGTCCGGGAACTGGCTCTCGTGGCACGCAATCGCTTTGAGCTTGAGGTCCATCGCCTCCGAGATATCCACGGTGAGCTGGTGGTCCTCCTCCTGCCACTTGATGATGTAAATCTCGCCCACCTTGTGTGGCTCGTAGTCAGGCAACAGCTCCGGAAAGGCCATGTGATCACGGGCGAGAGGGTAGACACAATCGAGCACAACTCCGCCCGTGATGCGGTGGTCCCGGTGGGAGGCGAAGACGTTGGACGTACGATGTGGGTTCTGGGCGATGACGAGATCGGGGCGCCACCGCCGGATCTGGCGGGTGATGTCTCGCCGGAGGTCGCGCGTGTCCGCCACCTCTCCGTCGTCGTAGCCAAGGAACTCGACGTGCTTCACCCCGAGAGTATCCGCGGCGGTCCGCTGCTCCGCCTCGCGGATCCTCGCGAGACGGTCCGGAGTCATCGTGCGGTCCGCCGATCCCATAGTGCCGCTGGTGACGATGACATAGGTGATCTCGGCGCCCTGCCGCACCAGCCCGGCCACGGTGCCTCCAGCGCCAGTCTCCGCGTCGTCAGGGTGGGCCATCACCACCATCGCGCGCTTGATCATCGGCGCCCTCCCTTCGGGTGGACCTTCAGCAAGCGTGGCGATGCCTGACTAGGTCCTTCGCCGGGCGCACGCCAGAGTTCCGACGGAAGCTTCGTTGCGATATCTCTGAGCACAGGTGAACGACCAATTCCTTGAATCTTGGGACAGGCGCACTCCTCCTCGCTCAAGGGGAAGCTGGCCAGCTGTCCGGCTGCACGATCATAAAGGGCCTCATCGAATCTCCTCCATCGCCAACCGTAACCCCTCCCCTGGAGGGGAGAGTCAAGAACGATCGAGCGAAACCGGATGGAAGGCGAACCACAAGCCGGCGGCTCTCGTTGTGTGAGTACCGCAAGAATACCGCCAACTCCGGCATGACTTTCGCCAGGTGCCATTCGGATACCTCCGTCCAAAGGATTCCCCTGTGTTAGAGGTGCTGCAGAAGATAGTTTTTCGAGCCCGTTCAACGCTGAGGGAGGTCATAGCGTTCGGGACGGAGGATGAGAACGCGACTATCAGTCCCTAGGCCGGGTGCCACGGTCGGCCTGCGCCGCTAATTTAGTACAAATCACGGGCCTGCAATCACCGAAATCGATTCGCTTGACCTTCGGGGTAGAGGTCCTCTGAATCGCGAAGCTCATGTCATCTTGTCCGAGCGCCCTCGCTGGCCCCACTCGTACGTCCCTGTGACAAAGCTGTAATAAATGGCCATCAGCGGGTTCCGGCCGGGCCAGTAGGACCCGCAGCGCTAAGAGTCCCCGATGGGCGCGCCGCTGTCGCGCTCGCGGACGGCCTGCTTGAACCCGACCGCCTCGCAGCGCTGCTTGAAGGCGAAGCCCTCGGGGCTGTGGCGCGTGATGCCGTCGAAGATGGTCGCGATCATCTGCGTCGTGGCGAGCCCCATGTTGTCGTAGGCCTGGTTGATCATGAGCTTCTGCATCATGAGCTGGTTCTTGGGCACACCCGCCATGCGCGCCGCCCAGCGCTCGACGGCGGCATCGAGCTCGTCCGCGGGCACCGCCTCGGTGACGAGCCCCATGCGCGCCGCCTCGACGCCCGTGACCAGGTCGCCCGTCAGCAGCATGCGCTTGGCGCGCTCGGCGCCCACTCGGTAGACCCACATCGCGGTGGTCGGGCAGCCCCAGACCCGCGCCGGCGGATAGCCGATCCGCGCGTCCTCGGCCATGACGACCATGTCGGCGCACAGCGCAATGTCGCTACCGCCCGCGACGGCATAGCCGTGGACCTTGCAGATGACCGGCTTGAAGCTTCGCCAGAGGCTCATGAAGCATTCCGTGTTCGCGCTCATGCCGGCGTAGTCCACCATCGGGTCCCAGGGCATGTCCTGGCTGTAGGTGACGGGGCGCGGCTTCTCGGCGTACATCTCGAGGTCGTAGCCCGCGCAGAAGGCCCGCCCCGCGCCCGAGAGCACGATGACGTGGACGGCATCGTCGGAGTTCGCGCGGGCGACCGCATCGCGGAGCTCGCGAGGCAGCGCATCGTTGATGGCGTTGAGCTTCTCCGGCCGGTTGAGCGTGATGCGCGCGATGCGGCCGGTCTTCTCGTAGAGAACAATGGGTGCCGTCATGGGGGGGGCCGTCATGGGAGCCTCCGGAGTCTGATCGCGGTGAAGCCGTCGGTGCCGTGCACGTGGGGGAAAAGACGCAGATAGCCCGCGGCGTCAGACGGTACGGGGAAGCCCTCGCCTTTCCTTTCGTTCATGACTCCACTCCTGCCGTCTAACCGACTGCTATGACGATGGTGCACGAGCGGTCACTTTTGGCTGAGCCTCCCGAGCCACCCAGCTCGCTGGCCCCACTCGTACGCCCATCCGGGCTGTATCGGCTCCTCATCCACACCGACCGGATTCCTCGCGTATCGATGCATCCACGGGCATGAGGAGCCTGACGGTTCTCACCGTCTGAGAACGCGCGTCTTCGACAGCGTCTTCGTTAGGTCAATTCCCCTCCGTAACAATTTAGCCAGTGTGACGCGTGCGAATACGGCCTGGAGCGTTCGCTTCAAGTTCGTTTCGGCGGACTCTGTTCGCCGTGTCAGCCGCCGTGATAATGCCTGCTGTCGCTATACTCAGCACGGCGGTAGAGCATCGAAAGGAGCATGCTCAATAGCATCGCGATATGGGTCGACACGGGCAACGTTCGCGTCGAGAGCCACGGGAGGTACCCGGTAACGCCCAGTTGCACAAGCGCGATAAGCCCCGCCGGCGGGATGAGCATCGCACCACTCATTTCCGCGCACTGCCGCCACCTGTAACCATGGTGCCGCATCAGCGCAACCATCGGGACCGTCATGAACGCAGTCATCTCTGAATACCAGAGGAACGGCTGTTCGACCTGCATCGCCTTATAGCCCTCAGGAGTGAGAACCAGGCGGAATAGGGCGACATATATCGCCATCCCGACAGCCATTGCCAGGACCATCTGCAATAGGTGCCAGAGGAAGTGTCCCAATTTCGCTACGAAGCCCTGTTGATGACGTCGATCTATCTCTATTGTTCTCGCGTCGCCAAGCTTGTCCATTGGATCATCTCCTCTCACGGGCCCCCTGCCTACGACCAGTTGTGTGCTTCGGAGTCAACCCGATAGGCAGAAAGGGCGTTATCGGTCGCCCGGCAGTCCGCTGTGGTCCGGAGCCTCACCGAACGGAGCGCTCCGGAGGCCTC
>WNFC01005577.1_pt1 | contig 13807 bp, 13 predicted proteins | sample 5400541 | NCBI WGS metagenome assembly WNFC01 (sample SAMN13153342, study PRJNA577476) | soil metagenome | isolation source: 120 cm saprolite under Douglas fir tree site 2 hole 2 replicate 1 | place: USA:California | collected 2015-04-18
CGATGATGACCGCATCGGCAAGGAAAGTGCGAACTTCCATCGAGCGCAAATCCATCGCACAGATGCCGCGGCAGGTGTGATTCGAATCCAGCACCGCGGAAAGAAATTCCCACGCCTCGAACTTCGTGACCTTCCCTTCGGATTCGTACCGCCGCACCTGCTCATCGAGCGCATAAAGAAGCTGCTGACCGGTAGTGGCGCCGGCAAAGGCCGTGCGATGGTGCAGCGTGCCCCCGAAACGGCGAAAATCCAAAAGCCCCTCCGGAGTGCGGTTGAACGGCACGCCCATGCGGTCGAGCAGATCAATGATCCCCGGCGCGGCGTCGCACATGGCTTTCACCGGAGGCTGGTTGGCAAGAAAATCTCCGCCATAAACCGAGTCGTCAAGATGCTGCCAGGTCGAATCGCCCTCGCCCTTCAGATTCTTCGCAGCGTTGATTCCGCCCTGCGCGCAGACGGAGTGCGACCGCTTGACCGGGACAATGGAGAACAAATCCACCTGCCCGCCCATCTCCGCGATCTTGATGACCGCCGAAAGCCCCGCCAGCCCGCCCCCCACAACGATAATTTTGGGATTAGCCATTCTAGAACGTTTTTTCACCACAGAGACACAGAGTCGCAGAGGAAACAAGCAAATTCAAAATGCGGCCACGGATATGCGCGGATCAATACGGATTGAGTTTTCTTCAATTGTCTTGTGCTTCATCTGTGTTAATCCGTGTAAATCCGTGGCTGCGGTTGAATTTTGCTTTCTGGGACTCTGTGTCCCTGTGGTGAATGATTTTCGAAATCATCGCATCGTAAACGAATCGCCTGCTCCCGCCCCCGGCAAGAACGGCTGCGCCGGCGTGGTCAGAAACGAATACATCGTCACCGCCCCGACCGCCATAAACCCGACTGCAATCAAAAAACAAACATATCCCCAGCGCCTTCGCGCGATCGGCCCTTGCGTGATCCCCCACTTCGCCGCGAACAGCCACAGTCCGTACGCAAAATGCCACGACGCGCAGAAGATCCCAGCCGCATAAAACGCCACCGCCCAGGGATGGCCCAGCATCTCGTTCTGCACCTTGCCAAACGCCGAAGCCGGATACGTCAGAATGTGCACGCCACTAAATCGCAGGTGCCAGGTATGCCAAACCATATAGAAGAAGGCGACGGCGCCAGTCCAGCGCTGTGCCGAGTACATCCAGTTGCCCGCCCACGGATAATCGGCGACGTTGCTATCGCCGCGTCCCCAGATGTAAAAACCGTAAAGCGAGTGATAAAGAATCGGCAGCCAAATGCCGAACAGTTCGAGTCCAACAACGAAAGGAAAACTGCCGAGCAGCTCAACCTGCTTGGTGTATGCCCCCGGGCCCTTGGTGGCAAACGCGTTCGAGACTAAATGTTCGATCAAAAACAGCCCAATTGGGACGATTCCCGTGAGCGAATGCAGTCGGCGCAAAACGAAAGAACGTCCCTGTCCCGCCTGCAGCGGAGCCACGCCCTCTTTGACTCGTACCGGAGTTGTGGTGCTCGCCGATGCCACGACGTTCCTTGTGAGTTCAGGTATGAAGAGAGAACTTTTTATTATGTTGGCGCGGGAGAAGGGAAGTCAAGGAAGCGATCGCTCGGCTTTCCAAGCGGCCTCAGCAGCAATACCATCAAGGCCCCAGCTGCAGGACATAGTACTGGTACTCAACTGCGCCGAAGGCAAACGGCAACGGTCCCCATCTCGATGAATAGAATCCGGCACCGAGGTCCCAGTCCTGGGTTGCAACCCCAACCGGTAGGTTGACTGCGATTTTTCTCAAAAGCGAATATTCCTTGGGTGGGGGGAAAATATGCTGGTAATTAGGGACGATGACCAAGTCACCGGAACGCAAATCGGAGCGTTCAGTATCTATCGGCCTAGCTCCCAGGGCTTCCATATAGTATTGGAACCCCCAATGGCCTTCGAACCACAAGGCCCCGGCTTGATCCATTTGCTGAAAGGAAAATGCCAGCCTGCGTTGCGCATTGGCGAAAGCCGTATCTCCCCAGGCAATCCAGAATGTGAGAATACCTGCCACCAGCAGCGCCAAGGCAATGGGCACAGGCTCGCGGCGCCCCTGGTCCGCTCGCAAGCTGCCGACGCGGCGTGCCAGCAAAATCGCGGCTGCCGGGATGAGTGGAAGAACAGAACGCGCATTGATCGTGTAATTCAAATACACCGTGAAATAAAAAGTCCCGAAGACCCACAACGCGAGAAACAAAGAATCAGGACTCCTCTTTTTCCAACAGTCAGCGACTGCCAAACTGAGAAGGGAAACTCCGCCTACAGCAAAAAACGCCATTTGGACGCTCACCCACGTCCAAGACGCGCGAGCATGTGGCGCCTTTATTCCGGCCAGCCCAGTCGCGACTATCACTCCCACAACCGTCATTACGGCGGCGGCGATGCTAATCTGCTTGCGCCGCCAGAGTAAGGGAACAAATGTCAGCGCCGTGAGCGTGCATCCTCCGGCAAACGAGAGGCCGATCAGCGCTTTTGCGAACGGTCTGACATGTTCATTGTTATGATGGACACGCTCGAACTGCCCGGCGTCCAAGAACAACCCGTGGCCGCCATAGAGTTTGTAGGTCCAATAATCGTAGGCAACCAAAATCGCCACCGGAATCAGGAGGTAGAAAACCCAAGTTCCCAGGCGGCGCTTCCGCGCCAGCGTATACACGAAGAGTAGGACGATCAAAGCTACGCCAAAGTATTTAGTTAGCTCACATGCACCGATCACGAAGCCCGCGGCGGCGAGGTAGAGTCCGCTTTCGCGCTCCAGTCCCTCAATCCAAAGAATCGCTGCCCACAGCCAGAGAGCGAGCATCATGACATCGCACATGACGCTGCACGCTGAGACCAAAAACCCAGGGGTCAAAAGTGTGGCCAATGCGGCGAGCAGGGAATTCTCCGTGAAGTGCCGGGCCAGGCGATAGGTTCCCAGAACGACTGCAATCGCGGGCAGAAGGAAACCCATGTGCAATGCTCTTTCCGACCATCCGCCAATCCTTCCAATTGCCGCGGCGTAATAGCAAGCCAAGGGGGGGTTCTTCGTTACGCTGGACACGGGCATCGCGGGATCGGAGTACCAAACAACCGGAAAATTGTACGGATCCAGCGGATGCTTCGTAATGTGCTGCGCCGTCCAGACAAAAAGCGTGTCATCAATGTGAAACGCTCTGCCAGAAAAAGGCAGCAGGCACAAGCTTGTGAATACGGCTAAACATAAATACGGGAATAGTGCGCGGGCTGGCGGATGCGCAGTTTCAAGAGTGGACGGAAACCCTCCGCCGATGCCGTTTCTCGCCACAGCAGGCTCCATGCGCGTTCGGAAGCGGTCGCTTTCCGTCTTTCGGACAAAATTCACCTGAGTATATACCCCCAGACTCAGGCTGCGTCCTCGCTCACTTCGAGGCAGGGTTTCGCATTTGTTTTGACGCGACATTTTCATGCCAAACGTTTTCATGCCAATCGAGAAATACGCGAAAGGCCTTGCCCCGGTGACTGTACTTGGACTTTTCTTCCGAGTTCAGTTCTGCGAACGTCTTGCCGATCGCGGGAAAATAGAACAGCGGATCGTAGCCAAAACCGTTTACTCCTCGCGGAGTCTCAAGAATCACGCCCTCTGCCTTTCCCTCAAACACGGCGAGCGTTTTGCTGTCGCGCGCGGCAGCGATTGCGCAGACAAATCTTCCACCACGCTTTTCGGCGGGAACACGCTGGATTTCGCGAATCAGCTTGGCGTTGTTAAGTCCGTCGTCGGTGTTGCTGTCGGCGAGGTGCGGTTCCTCCGCGGCATAGCGGGCAGAACGCACTCCGGGCGCGCCACCCAGCGCGTCAACCTCCAGGCCGGAATCGTCGGCAATGACAATCTCTCCCGGCGCGTGGCGGCTGTAGGCCTCGGCCTTTTTTCGGGCATTGGCTTCGAAGGTTGCGCCATCTTCGACCACAGCCGGCAGCGACGAAAAATTCGGAATCGCCCGCGCTTCAATTCCATGGCCCGCCGCCGCACCGGCGAAGTCGCGAAGTTTTTCGGGGTTCGAGGTCGCAATCAGAATGTGCTTCATGCAGTTCGAGAGCGGATCTCGGGAGCGTAAGGGACTGGTCGCCTCGACCTCCATGCCCAGAAAATCGCTAGCGCAAGTGCAACCATCGTAATTGCCGCTCCCACTATCCTGTCCCAGCCTTCCACAAACGTAATCTGAACCCGGCTTTCTCCGGCAGCGACCGGTACCATCAATTGTCCCGTCGTTTGCGCAGTCTGGGTTACAACTGCGTGACCGTTCACCAAAACTCTCCACGAGGGATAATTGAACAGGCGAAACACCAGCTTTCCCGGCGCACTCGTAGTGGCGATCACCAGGCGCGATTCTGCCTTCCAGTCTTGAACCTCTAGTTCGGCGCGTCCGGTTCCTCGAAATAAAACTCGCGGCGCCCGTTGGTCAATCTCATACGGATCGGCCGCAACGGGCACGTATTCATCCGTACCCTCGTAGCCGGGCCCATCGTGCTGATTGTCCACCATCTCGCGAAGGTCGGCTGCAGCGTCCCACCATGGAACCTGAACCCGGTGCCAAAGCAACAACACAACCGCAAGCATCGCGGCATAAACCAGGGCGCGAAACCACCAGCGGCGAGTCGCCAGCGCCACCAAGACTGCAAAAGGAACGTTCAGGCACAGCAGCCATCGCCACGGCAGTTGCACGTAGCGCAACTGCGGCAGGTGCAGCCACAGCGGAAGCGTCAATCTGGTCATCAGCACGGCGGCCATCGCGCCCCACGCCGCCAGCAACCACCACGGTTCCTGCTTTCGCAATCGTCGGGGCAGAAACAGCGCCACGGCGACAATCACAATCTGCCAGACCGCGATCGTGGATACGAGGAGATTGAACCGGTAGTGGTCCGGATCGCCGGCAATAGCTGTGAACAGAAAGTTGTCCTCTGGACGCACCCCCGGTGCCAGCACCTGTCCGAGGTTGACCCAGCTCCGCTGGTGAAATACTGGAAGAAGATAAAAAGCCGCCAGCGCCGCGCCCAACACGCAGGCCGCAGATCCGTAGGCGATTACCGAAAACGACCGCCGCGAAATCGCCACAGCCAACACCAGCAACGCCAGTGAATAATTCATCATGACCGCGCTCGGCACATTCGTGAGCCAGCCTGCGGCGATCAACAGGCTCAGCGGCGCGACCACGCGCGGGCCATCTTCCTCTGTATCCGATCGCAGAACGAAAAGCAGCAGCAGCGGAAGATAGGCAGCCGCTAGCAACTCCGCCATCGCGCTGCGCCAATAAACAATCACCAGATGATAAGGATTCGCAGCATAGACTGCGGCGGCGAATAGCGCATCATTGCGGGGAAGCCAGCGCTTTGCCACCAGGAACATTGATGTCCCGGAAAGCGCCAGGGCGATCCAGATGTAAACTCCTGGGACCAGCTTCCACGGAAGAATCATTCCAAGCACCGCGCCCACCTTCCACGAAATCGGCGGATAAAAAATGAACCGCGCCTCGCCATATCCGTAATGCGCCATCGCCGCCCAGTGGGGATACAGGACCCCTTGCTTCCAGTGGTCCACCACCTCCACCCAGGCGTTGAAGTGAACTTCGAAGTCGTGGCCAGAGGGAATTCCAAGCCAGAAAAAGGGAAGCACCACGCCGAAAGCCACCACGCCAATCACTGTCAGAGCAAGCGTCGCATTCGAATTGGGCCACCGAGACATGCCGTGTGAAAGGAGAATACAGGAAAGGCGAAAATCCCTCGCGTCCGCATCAACGGCACGAGTTCTTTTATACTCCCAGTATGAGCTCCCGGCCTCTGATTGCGCCCATCCTCTTTTTTTTTGTGACCATTTGCTCGGCTCAAAGCGCCCCAAGTTTTCCTCCACTGGAACAGTGGAAGGCGGCCGTCCTTGCCCGAGACGCCGCGACCTTAAAGTCTCTCTACAGCACCGGGGCTCAGATCAACACCACCTCCGGCAAAGTGGACTCCGATGCTGACGCCCTGTTCTGGACGGGGTTAAAAGCCAAGACAATCGATCTGTCCGTCGCCCAGTCGGGCGCTCCGCAACCGGGCACATGGGCCATCGCCTTTCAGGCGAAGATCACTACTGCTCCATCAGGACACACCGTCCACGTGGTGGTTGAACAATTTTGGCAGGAGCAATCCGGCATCTGGAGACTGGTGGCGGTCAAGCGCGATGTAACTAAGCTTGAGCAACCGCTTTCGCTCGATGCGAAAATCTATCCCACAGGCGATGCCCGGCAGGAGATCGCAGCAGCTCTAGCCCGCGCAGCCAAATTCCGCAAGCATGTTCTCCTCGTCTTTGGCGCCGACTGGTGCTACGACTGCCACGTCCTGGATCGGGCTTTTCACCGGGCGGACATCGCAGCCGTGCTGAGGCCAAACTATGAGCTGGTGAATGTGGACATTGGCGAGGGGAACAAAAACCAGGACCTCATGAATGAATACGATGTGCCGATGAAGCGTGGCGTTCCGGCGATCGCCGTCCTCGATTCAAGTGGCAAGCTCCTTTATAGCCAGAAAAATGGCGAGTTTGAGCGCGCCCGGGCATTGGGACCGGAGGATTTGCTGGAGTTCTTGACGAAGTGGAAACCGCAGGCTAGATAGGACAGCAGTCGTCGTCAGTTTTGTTAGTCCCGTTCAGAGCGAGCCGACGACGAACGACGGACGCCTCTACTTCTGGGCAAATTCCCCATTGCGTTGCCTGCGCAGTGTTTCCAGGAAGATCTCCTCACTGAAGGACTCGTGATTACGCAGCAGATCAAGCAACGGGTCTTCCAGGTCGTCGTCGTGCGCCCCGTAAGCGCTGGCCGCACTCTCCAGTGATTGCGGCGAAACCAGTGACCGAGGCTCAATCCCGGGACGGCTGATCAGGAACTGAATGAATCTCTCCGTCTGCTTGCGTTGCTGGGTGGCTCGCGCCGCAAGTTCAATTCCCATGCCGCGTGAAGGATGCATCACGCGCACCAATCCCCGGATTTGAAGTTCCACTCCGTCGGCGCTAAGGGTCAGTGCAACCTGCGCGCGTTCGGGAAAAGGCGCTGCGGTTTCGATGTAGCACCCGCCCAGGCTCAAGTCGGTGAGCGTACAGTCGGCAACCGCTTCTGGTTCCACTGCAGAGGCCGCCTGCGAGTTCTCCCGCAGCCAGCAGCGCAGGGCCGCGCGCACGCTGTCGGGCGTGCCCGTGAACCGAACCCCCGACTCACCATTGGGATTTGCCCACGCGACTTCACCCATGATTTCGAATTCCGAAGGCGACTCGGGAAGGTTAAAACGGGCACGCAGGCTGGCGCCCGGATAAAGCGGCTGAGCCGCCAGCACGTCCATTCCGCTGTCGCTTAAGTCCAGAAGGATGCCCTCGAGTTCAGCGGGGCCATCGCCGTTTTCCAATCGCAACCTCACCGCTACCTGGATCGGTACCCGGAATGAACTCCGGCGCTCGCTCTTAATCAACGCAGTGGCGGCGCGCAGAGTCGTTTCTGCCTGCTTCGCCGAGAGCGGCTTGTACAGAACAAAGTTTGCGCCCGCGCCAAACACATTGCGCACCTTGTCTTTGTCGCTCAGCAAAGCGACTGTGATGGGACGTTTCTCAGAAACGCTGGAAGTATTTTGCAGTACCAGGGCAGCGCTATGGGGATCGTCGAAATCCACCAGCACCGTCTGGAACCTCTGCTCAGTAACCAGGCACACGGCATCAGAATAACCGCAGCACTCGACCATCAGTCCCAGGTTGTGTAAAACCGGCGCGAGTACTTCGGATGCCTGGTCGTCTTTTGTAACCAGAAGTGCGCGGAACGCCATAAACAGAGTCGGCTGGTTTACGGCCAGCGAGGAGCCACGCCGCGCGCTACCGGCTTGGCCGGCGCCGGCTGGTTCGACTGCGGGGCCGCAGCGGCTCGAGCAATCGCCGGAGTTGGCTCGTCAAGCTCGGCGAGGACCGCAGCATCGTCATCGTCGTTGTCAGCCAGCAGTGGAGCTACTTCGCGCAGTTTCTCCGCCGCCTGCTGCAGCATCTCGATCTGCTTGCCCAGTTGCGCGTACTTTGCCTGCTTACGCCGCAAAACCTCGTGGATATCCTTCATGCGGACCCCCTATAGAGGAATCTTAGAAGGATAAGAGCGGGGGTCAACGGGGAATGACCCAGCGAGGATTACCGGGGTAACACTGTTTCGCCGGCCGATTAGATGGTCTGAGGGCTGGAGGCAAGAGGCGCAGTGCTCGGGGAGGGCACTCGGTGCGGTTAAGGGAAGGCCCTGCCGTTTCCGGCAGGGCTATGAGACTCAAGTTATTTTGTCAGCTTAAGGGTTGCGGTTGAACTAGCTGCGTAGCTTCCGGCGAACAATGCCCGCCAGGCCTACCAGGCCAGTGCCGAGCAGTCCGAGGGTGCCAGGTTCAGGAGTCACGATGGTGTCGCCGCTTACAATGTTCCCGTTCGTAAGCTGAAAGCCGCCTACGATACCTCCAAGATTGTAGGCAACAAAGGTGTTACCGCTAATCACCGTTACCGTACCACCGGTCAGGGTGCTCGAGAACAAGGTCACGTTGCTGCTGTTCACGATCAGAATGCTTCCGCCGGTGAAGACGCCGCCGGATATCGCGCCTGTCGTGACTGTTACTGTCCCCAAATTACCGAGCGTGCCATTGATTCCGGTAAGGGTAGAGGAAATTGTGAGTGACGTTGTAGCGCTACCACTCACTGTTGCTGTACCCCCCAGTACCGTGCCGTAGTTCGTATAGTCGTTAGTGCCAATGCTGTTGGCAAGGGTCGCCGTGGGCAGCGCCAAGGCCAACAACGCCAACAAAATTACTCGTCTCATAGAATGCTCCTCCGATGTGATCCGCTACTTGTTTGTGGGGGAGTTTTCCGGCCTTCTGCGATTTAAGCCAACAGCCCCATCGTTTCATTACTGCCGCAGAATACATGTGTTTCTCAGCATCTCTGTTACCAAAGTATATGACCTCTGGTTGCACTGAAAACAAAGGACTTGTGGCCTATCTTGGTGTTACCCACTGTTGTCGATATGCAAAGCCCTGCACATCCCTGTCCGACTTGGTGCCCACAAGCTCAATGCCCGCTAACTATAGAGTTTTCTTGTGATTGCTGACAATAGCACGTTAGTGGGGGATGGCCCGGAATGCTGTTTCTTCGCAGATCGGGCAAGGCACCGCACCTGCAAGCAAGCGAATTTCTCGGTCATTCCCGATCCCCAAAGAGAAAACTATTTCCCAATGGAGCGATTCTTGGACTTGCGTCTTGATCCGTCCCGCCTTCGCTTCACCGCTCGTAGTAAAGTAAAGGTATCCCTCTTTCAGGAAAAACTATTCTTTGACTTCCAGCATTCGCAACATCGCCATTATCGCCCACGTGGACCACGGCAAGACCACCCTGGTTGACGCCATGCTCCAGCAGAGCGGCACCTTCCGCGCCAACGAAGCCCATGTTGATCGCATCATGGATTCCAACGAACTCGAGCGCGAGCGCGGAATCACGATTCTGGCCAAGAACACCGCCCTCTTCTACCACGGCGTCAAGATCAACATTGTGGACACTCCCGGCCACAGCGATTTCGGCGGCGAGGTCGAGCGTGCGCTCAAAATGGTTGACGGCGTCATGTTGCTCGTGGATGCCAGCGAAGGCCCGCTGCCGCAAACCCGCTACGTTCTCGGCAAAGCGCTCGAGGCCGGACTGCCGCCCATTGTGGTCATCAATAAAATCGACCGTTCCGACGCTCGCCCGCAGGAAGTGCTGAACGAGATTTACGACCTCTTTATTGATCTCGACGCCAAAGAAGATCAACTCGATTTTCCCGTGCTCTACACCAACGCCAAGGCGGGAACCGCTACCACTCATCAGGGCGGAGTAGCCGAAAATTTACAGCCTCTGTTCGACGCCATCGTGAGCACGATTCCGCCTCCGACTGGCGACGCAGCCGGACCGCTGCAAATTCTGGTTGCGAATCTCGACTACAGCGACTACCTCGGCCGCCTCGCCATCGCCCGCGTCTTCAACGGAACCATGCGAACTGGTGAAGATGTCGGCATCGCCAAACTCGACGGCACGATCCAGAAAACCCGCATCACCAAGCTGTTTTCTTTTTCCGGACTCAAGCGCACCGACATCACCGAAACCGAACTGGGTGACATCGTGGCCGTCGCCGGCGTCGAGGGCATCACCATCGGCGAAACCATCACCGACGCCGAAAATCCCTCTCCGCTGCCGCCGATCACCATCGACGAGCCTACGATTGCCATGCTGTTCACCGTGAACACGTCCCCATTCTCCGGACGCGACGGCACCTACGTCACCTCGCGCAATCTCCGCGAGCGCTTGGCGAAGGAGCTGCTCACCAACGTCTCTCTGCGCATTGAAGACTCCGGCACCACCGACTCGTTCAAAGTCCTGGGGCGAGGTGAGCTCCAGCTTTCGATTCTCTTAGAAATGATGCGGCGCGAAGGCTTCGAACTGATGGTTGGCAAGCCCGAGATCGTCACCAAGCGCGACAAAGCCACTGGCAAGCTGATGGAGCCAGTCGAGCGTCTCACCGTGGACATCCCCGAAGAATTTGTCGGCGTGGTCATGGAGCAGCTTGGCACCCGCAAAGCCGAGATGTCGAACATGCACAACCACGGCTACGGCCGGGTGCGCATCGAGTTCAAAGTCGCCAGCCGAGGCCTGATCGGCCTGCGCAGCCAGTTGCTCACCGACACTCGCGGCACCATCGTCATGAACGCGCTCTTCGACGGATACACCGAATGGCAAGGCGAAATCCCGCATCGCCTGACTGGAGTTCTGGTCGCCGACCGCGCCGGAGTTTCGACCGCGTATTCGCTGTGGAACCTGCAAGAGCGCGGCGAATTGTTCATCGGCCCCGGCGTAGACGTCTATGAAGGCATGATCATCGGCGAAAACGCCAAAGACACCGACCTCGACGTCAACGTAGTCCGCGAAAAAAAGCTGACCAACATGCGCGCCTCCAGCGCCGACGAAGCCATCCGCCTAGTCCCCTTCCGCCAACTCAATCTAGAGCAGGCAATCGAATTCATCGCCGACGACGAATTCGTAGAAGTAACCCCCAAGTCCCTCCGCCTGCGGAAAAAAGGCCTCCAGTCAAATATCAGGCGCAAGAAGAGCCAGCTGGCGGAAGTCGCAGAGTAGGAACCGATGGCGCGATTGAACGGGAACGTGTGGGGCGGGTGCCCCCACCCGCCTGCGGGCCACAGGCCCGCTTTTGGTTTTCCCGAACCCTTGCGACGTTCGAGCCACCGTGGAAGAGCGGCGCTTCAGCGCCGCGTAAGTCGCGTCAAATGAGTTGGGGCTTTAGCTCCGGGGTTCACGGACCCCGCCCGCCATCGACTCCTTCAGCCCTCCACAACTTTCCGTTATAATCAGAAAACTCACCGCGCAATCGCGCCCTTAGCTCAGCTGGATAGAGCGTCTGGCTACGAACCAGAAGGTCGGGAGTTCGAATCTCTCAGGGCGCACCATTTTACAAGGGTTCTAGCGGTTTTCCTCCAGAAGCAACCTAGCCGTGCTACCAGTTTGCTACCGCGCTACAAACTAGAGGTACTGTCGTGCCATTGCGCAGAGCGAGAGCGGAGAATAGCTTCGCGGCATTCGATAAGGGATTCAATATGCGAAGAAGCTTAGTTGTGGTATTCGTCTGTCTGTTTTTCGCCCTGGCCGCCCACGCCGGCAGCATTCCAACCTACACTATCACTCAAGGTTCTGCGGTTATTAGTATCAATCCCTTCGATCTCGACCCGGATATCTTTTTCCAATTCTCAGGCAGTGGATTTTCAGTTACGGGTTCTGGCGGAATCTCCAGCAACTTCGGTATTATTGGTGCCCCTCCGGGTTTTGGCCCGCTAGACGCAGGCCTCTCGATTTTTTCGGACTTTTCCAATGATGCCGGTGGCTTCGGTACGATTGGCGGAGTGAATTACTCCTCTCTGTTTTTTAATTCCTTTTTGTTCACATCGGGTCCTAGTTTCAACCTGCCTTCAGGGGATCAGTTCAGCATCACCCTTCCTGTTAAATTCTTCGGAGCCGCCGGGGTTTGTGTTCCTGACCCCGCGACACTATCCTGTTCCTCTGTCCCAGGCAATTTCAATTTCAACGGTAAAGGGACGGCCACCATCAATTACGTCAACCAGAACGGCTCGTGGTTTTTCAACTCGGCGACGTTCACTCTCTCTCCAGTTCCCGAGCCGGGAACATTCGTGCTGCTGGGAAGCGGCATCACAGCAATGCTGGGAGTGGTTCGGCGTGCGCGGCGATCCTTTTTGACAAATTAGACGTGGGGATGCGCCTCCCGCCGAGAGACATCGTAGGTCTTCATCATCCTCAGAAAACAATCACAACGAGGATGACGTTCGCACAAGTTAACCCAGGAGTGAAATCCACCAGCACGGTTTGGTCCAGAGGGAACAAGTCAATTTGGTCGTCGCAGAAGCCAATCGTGAATGGCGTGGCGGTTGCGAGGAAAGTCACGAACGTGACTTGAACAGTCGCCCCTGTTCCATCCACTAGGCTTCCGAGCTGCACGAAGCTGACCGAGCCTTGAACGGATTCCGTTCGGACGGCACCGCGAACGAAAAAAGTACCGCAGCCACTAGAGAGCAGGAGCAATAACAGGATCAGAACGAGAGAGAGGAGGTGCTTCACAAATCACCCCGCAACTGAAAGTTTACACCTATCGTCCGACTCGCGCGTGGGGATGCGCCTTGCGGTACACGTCCAGCATCCGGCCAGTCGAAACCCGCGTGTAAATAGTGGCCGTCCCAAAGTTCTCGTGTCCGAGCAGAATTGCGACCGCCTGGAGCGGAGCATTGTGATTGTGCATGTGGGTAGCGCAGGCATGGCGAAGCGCATGCGGATTAAACGGCGGCAATCCATTTGCGACCGCAACCCGCTTCACAATTCGGCCTACAGAGCGCACGTCCAAGCGCTCCGCTGATTGCTTATGTCCAACGGCGAACAATAGCGCATCGTGGGGCACCCTAACGAGGGGAGAGGGCATTGTCTCGACCCGGCAAGATGCGCGTACAATGGTGCCGTTTTCGAAACCGAAAAGGAAATTCCGGTTAGGAGGACCTATGAAACGCATGCTCGCGATTGCTCTGTTCTGTACCGCTGTGGCGCTGATCGCAAGCGCCCAAGCCGGGAATGTGCCGAAAGACCTTCAACAGACCCTGATCTCGCTTGACAAGGAGTGGGGCAATTCCGGTGCCGACGCCGCCAAGCTCGACAAAATCATCGGCGACAACTTAATCGCTGTCAGTACCAAAGGCGAAGCGCAAGATAAGAAGCAGTTGGTTGCCGACAACGTTGCTACCAGCGCCGGCGTGATGAACGCTTCCTACGTGGCCGACGAATATAAGTTCGAGATGCTCAGCCCTGACGTTGTGGTGATGACCCACCGTGGGACCACCAAGGGCATGAAGGACGGCAAAGAAGTCACTGAGTCGCACCGCAGCCTGCATGTTTTCCAGAAGCGAGATGGCCATTGGCAGGTAGTGGCCAACGCGCAAGTCGCAATAGGAAAGTAAAGCCTACCGACCCTGGACTGTCCGGTTGGAACTTGAAAATCTGCGCCGTCTGAGCGGAGAAATCCCATTTCTCGCAAAGGACGAAGCTGTGAAAAAACCGTTTTCCGGAAGCTGCGAAGAGACGCGAGGGTTGATCTTGCAGTAGAGGAAGGGGTCTAGGTTGACGGAGAAGTAGTTTTAGGTTCCGCCGAGCGGTTGCGGGTTTAGCCGGGGAGTAGT
>WNFC01012436.1_pt1 | contig 13807 bp, 15 predicted proteins | sample 5400541 | NCBI WGS metagenome assembly WNFC01 (sample SAMN13153342, study PRJNA577476) | soil metagenome | isolation source: 120 cm saprolite under Douglas fir tree site 2 hole 2 replicate 1 | place: USA:California | collected 2015-04-18
AACCGCCGCTTTCTATCGGAGACTAAGCAAACCCAATAAAGGCAAATCTCGCACTTCCGGCAAGCAAATATCTCGATCTTCGCGTGCTCAGAACCCAGATGAGTATTGGGGACATCTGGGGGGACATCAATAGAGTGTTAGGGATGAACCGGAAGCTGTTAATTGACGCCAGAGAAACGAGTTACGCGATTTGAAGTCCTCTGTTAACAGCCGAATGCTCTACCGTTGAGCTACCGGGGAACTGCGTGGCACCCCCCATTCTAATATAGCGACGCCCCGGAACCAACTTGGTCACCCTCGAATAGGAGCTACTGGGACCTAGAGCCTCGGTCCGCATGGGCAACGCTAAGCACACTCTGTTCACCGTCCTAGATTTTTTCTGCGCGCGACGACATCGCAATAAGCCGGCGAGACAGCCCGATGCTAGAAGCGGTAATTTATCGAGGCAACCGCCTGGAAATTGTTTTGTCCCGACGAATATAGTTGCGAACGCACATAGTCGGCTTCGATTCGCAGCCAGAGCTGCTGTTGCAACCTTGTCTCCAAGCCCCCGCCGAGTCGAGCCGCAAATCCATTGTTGCCGGTCGCCGCTCGCGGAAAAATGTGGGCACCACCCACGAGGGCGTGCGCAAAAGGCTGTAGCTTGCGATTGCCTTTGCTGATTTTCACTCCCCCGCCATAGAAAAGGTACCTAGCATCCTCAGAGAATGCCGCCGTCACGTTGCCCTCCACAGCGAGATGGTCGCGCAGGTAATAGCTGACGGTCGTATCCAGTCCGTTCATCGAAGCGTTGAATAGCGACGACTGGAATCGCACAAAAGCGTATCCGAGCCCCATCTCCCAGGTGCCCTGCACGTCATCGTCGCGAATCCTTTCCGGCCGAGGCTGCGGTTGCGGCGCCGGAAACGCCGCGCTGAGCGAAGACCCAGACGCCAACGTCGCCGCGTTCACTTCTTGCGCGGCAAATTCAGCCGTTGGGAGGGAAAACAGCAGCGCAAATGCGATCAGCCATTTCATGATTTTCGCTCGCGCAGACCAGACTGCTCCATCGGATGTCCACAGCGGCGTTTTGCGTTGCCTACGCTCGCAAATTCCTTTATCGTTAGGTTTTATTTTGCCGCTAAAAGGCGCGCTGTCAAGCCTGCTGCAAGTGAAAGACGGAGAAACCTGTGAAGAAGAAGATTCGCGCCATTCAATATGGTGTCGGCCCGATTGGTGCCTCTATCGTGCGCTTAATGCGTGAAAAGCAGGCCATCGAAATTTGCGGCGCAATCGATACCGACCCCGCGAAAGTTGGCCGCGATTTGGGTGAAGTCGTTGGCGCCAGCGACGCGCCGTGGGGCGTGAAGATCTCCGCGGATGCCGGCGATGTTCTCGAACAAGCCGCCGACGTAGTCATTCACTCCACTTCGTCGTCACTTGCAAAAGTAATGGACCAATTGCTGGCCTGCCTCAAAGCAGAATCTTGCGTGGTTTCCACCTGCGAAGAGCTTTCCTATCCTTACCGCACACACCCGGACCTGGCGGCGAAGCTCGATGGCGAGGCCAAGGATTGGGGCGTCGCGCTGGTCGGCACCGGTGTAAATCCCGGCTTCGTGATGGACAAATTAGTCGTGACGCTGGCTGCCGTGTCGCAGCGCATCGAGCATGCCAAGGCGCTGCGCATCGTCGACGCCTCCAAGCGCCGCTTGCCGCTGCAAAAGAAAATCGGCGCCGGCATGAGCGTCGACGATTTTCGCGGACAAGTCGCCGCCGGTGTCATCAAGCACGTTGGTTTGCCGGAGTCGGTTGCGATGATCGCGGACAGTTTGAATCTTCCCGTCGACCAGATCACCGAAACGATCGAGCCGGTAGTCGCTCGCGAGCGCGTGCAAACGGAATTCCTCACCGTGGGAGTGGGCCAAGCCGCGGGGGTGCACCAAATCGCTCGCGGATTGAGCGCGGGGAAAGAATTGATTTATCTGGAATTGCAGATGTACGTCGGCGCGAAAGAACCGGCCGACACGATCGAATTGCAAGGGCATCCGAACATCAGCCTGGTGATTCCCGGCGGCTCCCACGGCGATATCGCCACCGCTTCAGTGGTCGTTAACTCCATTCCGGTAATTCTGGATGCTCCCGCGGGATTGCGCACCGCGCGCGATCTTCCCATTGGCTTCTTTTCCCCTAACGCGAAGCCCTGAGCTGCTGCGAGCGGGAATTTTGTGGCCGCTATGAAACGCATCGAGGCGTTCTGAAGCCGGATTAGCCTCCTCAGGAGATTTGCGAAAGCAATTGCCGCGCCCGCGCAGCGAAGAAGCCAGCTCCGCCGTACATCAGCGCCAGCAGCGAAAATCCTGCGATGATGCTGATCCGTTGCGCGATCCAACCCAGTGAAAAGCTCATCAGAAGTTGCAAAATCGTCGTCAATACGGCCATCGCGGATTGCGTGCGCCCCATGAAGTGGCGCGGCACGATGCTCATCAGCGAAGATTGCGCCACCACGCCCGCAAGCGCACGGCACATACCGAAAAGCGCTTGCACAGCCACGGCGCCGATAAGAAACGACACGAATGGAACGATCATGTGCCCCGTCGCCAAACCCACAATCGCTGCAACGTAGAGTATGAGCCGCAACTTCTGCGACAGTTGGCTGGCGATCAGTCCTCCGGTGACCGCGCCCGCGGCCCAGCCCGCCTCCAGAAAACCAAGTCCTCGCGCGCCCGCATGCAAAATGTCATTCGCCAGCGCGACGAGCACCACGTTGGCGCTCACCACTCCCGCCATCATGATGGAATGCGTCACGCCCAGCGCGCGCACCACCGGCTGCTTCCGCAGATACGCAAAACCCTCTTTGAGGTCGGCATAAACCGCCAGCGAGAGCCCAGCCTCCGCGACTTCCGGATTTTCCCCCGTTTCCAGCGCTTCCGCGGTTGCTTCGGTCGCATCGGAATATTCGCGCGGGTAGCGCTGACTTTCGCGCGGAGAAACGTAGCCGCGCCGGACCTGATACAAACACAATGCGGAAACGAAATACGTGGCGCCGTCAATGGCCAGGATTCCCGCAATGCCCGCGCTATCGTAAATGAATCCGACAAACGCGCCCGCGATCAGCATGCCGCTTTGCACGCCGATCAGCACGGCAGCATTCGCGCCGGTGAACTGGCTGGGCGGAATCACTTCCTGCACCAGCGCGTTCACCGTCGCCCAATACATCGCCGAGCCCGTGCCGGTGATGAGCGTCATCGCATACAGGTGCCAAAGCTCCAGGTGCCCGCTCCAAGCGATGAACGCAGCCGCGAGCACCGCAATCCCGCGGGCGAGGTCCAGCAGAACGCCGAGATAGCGGCGATCCAGCCTGTCGATCAGCACGCCGCCGAGAAACGGCACCAGCAAGCCGGGCAGCGTAACTACAATGACTTGCAGGCTTACCTTTATCGTTGAATGCGTGGAGGCGAGGATGTACCAGCTCACGCCGGTAAAGTTCATGCCGCTGCCGAACAGCGATACGAACATGGCCAGGAAAAAATAGCGGAAGCCGCGCTGCGCCCAGATGAGCTTCCAATCGACTCGTGTGGTTGCGGGGCTTGCCATCGAACCTACTAGCTTACTATCGTAGGCAATGCCTGAAAGGGCGGTGTGCGCGAGAATTTACATTCTCGCGCCGGAATTTACATTTGAAAGGTCAGGGATTTTGTGGGCAATGAAGCGAATTGCGTGGCGAGGTTTGGCAAGCAGAAGGCGCGCGGGAAGGCCCTGCACGAGACATCCGAGCTTGTTTTTCGCAGCGAAGACGGCGCCATGCGCCTGAAGTTTACTTTCGGTGAGATCAAGTCGGTGGCTGCTGCTTCCGGAGAGCTCCGCGTGGAAGTTCCCGAGGGCGCGGCAGTATTTGAGCTGGGCGCGAATGCCGCGAAGTGGTGTGAAAAAATTCTTCACCCCAAGACGCGGCTGGAAAAGTTAGGCATCAAGCCGAATGGCGCGGTTTCTTTGATCGGCAACTTTGCTGCTGATTTTCTCGCCGAGCTGCGTTCACAAACGAAAAATGTGAGCAACGGAAAAGTTGCGATTGACACGGAATGGATTTTTTTCGCCGCCGATTCCTCCAAAGACCTATCGCACGTCGCCAAACTCGCGAAGGGCCTGAAAGGCGCGGCGGCATTGTGGATCGTCTACCCAAAGGGCCAAAAGCAAATCACCGAGAATGAGGTGCTCGTCGCGGGCCGCAAATCCGGATTGAAAGACGTGAAAGTCGTGGGCTTTTCGCCGACGCACACCGCCCTGAAGTTTGTGACTCCCGTCGAGAAGCGCTGAGCTCCGGCATCATCTTCATCCTCACATCGGAAACTCGCGCCCATTTTGCTCGCCAATACTTCGCGGGCGCTCTACTCTAAAATAATTCCTATGAGCTTGCTCGACGTGCGCAACCTGACTGTGGACTTGCCGACGGCGGCGGGATGGATTCGGCCGGTGAACGAGGTCTCGTTACAGCTCGCTCCGGCGGAGTCGCTGGGGCTGGTCGGCGAATCGGGCAGCGGCAAGACCATGCTGGCGCTGGCGCTGATGGGATTGCTGCCGCCGGGAGCGCGAGTGGCCGGGTCTGCCGTATTGAAGCGTGGCGAGACGAATGCCAGCAACTTGACTCAGTTGAACGAAAAAGCGTGGCGCGCGGTACGCGGCCGCGAAATCGCCATGGTGTTTCAGGAGCCGATGACTTCCCTGAATCCGGTGATGCGCATCGGCGCGCAAATTGCGGAAGCGATTCGCGCTCACGAGCCAAGCCTCGGTAAGAGCCAAATGCGCAATCGCGTTCTGGAAGCTCTTCGCCACGCGTCGGTGCCGGAGCCGGAGGTGCGGGCGGAACAATTTCCGCACCAGCTTTCCGGAGGCTTGCGGCAGCGCGCCATGATCGCCATGGCGTTGGCTGCCGGGCCGAAATTGCTGATTGCCGACGAGCCAACCACGGCGCTCGACGTCACGGTGCAAAAGCAAATCCTCGATCTCCTCGACCGCTTGCGCTGCGAGCTTAAGCTCGGGCTGGTGTTCATCACGCATGACCTGGGCGTGGTGGCACAGGTGGCGGACCGCGTCGCGGTGATGTATGCGGGTCGCATCGTGGAAGAAGGGCCGGCGGCAGAGGTGTTGCGCGCGCCACGGCACCCGTACACGCAAGGGCTGCTGGCGGCTTCGCCGTCGCTGGAAAAAAGGAAGCTGACGCCGATTCCCGGCACAGTGCCACAGCTCATTGCGCTGCCTCCGGGGTGCGCCTTTGAGCCGCGCTGCGGGCTGCGCCGCAGCGAATGTACCGCGGCCGTCCCTGAGTTGCGCAACGCCTCGGCGAACCATGCCGCGCGCTGCGTGCTGGTTTGAGACGGCCGGGGATTCCTCCTGTTGGTTTGATCGGTGACTGCTGGCGACCCTCCCCCCACCCGGGTGTTTTCGCAAAAGAGGCTGCAAGCGATTGAAAACAAAGGAAGAGAGTGCGGAGAAGAGCGCAAAGAGAGGTGAAAGAGGCTGCAACTGCCTGTAAGCAAAAGAGTTGGCGCTTCCGAAGGCCTGAAGGTCTGAGTGTTGGGAACGCTGGAGGGGTACATACCCCCCGGGGATTTGGATGGATGTGAAACGAAAGGACTTGCGGCGGGGAAAGGGATTCGTAAGAGTATGAAAACAAAGGGGCGACAAAATCGAAGAGTTGCGAAAACACACGGGGTTGCGGGGGAAAGAGGGTCAGAAACGGGGACACGGCCAGCAGAACCTTACACTAAGATTACCGCATCCGTTACTGTCTGTCAAGTGAAAAACAAACGCTCTGAAATGGATGGGTTGCGGGCGAGACTGGGGAAGCGAACCACGATGAAACTAGACTCTACGGAAGAGAATCGGGAAAGGTTAGTTCTCCACATTCACTGCGACCTCAACAGACGGCAGGTAATGGTCGTATCGTCGTCATCGGCGTTCTTCCTGCATCTCCAGTAATGAACGACTCCTTCTTGCTGCTCTGTTGTGAATGTTCGTCCGTGGAAGCGGACATTGAAAACCTTTCCTTGTTCCCAGACCCCAACGTCCTCGCAGGAGAGTACCGGGTGCTCGTCCTCTTCCTTGAGATTCAGTGAATTGCACTCTTTGTATTCGCCGTTCGTCCAAGACGGCCAATGAATCGTCGTCAGCTTGTCGTGATAGAAATAGCCGCCCTCGTTCAAGTACCAAAATCCAGTTATTGCTCCCATGAGTCCGCCGATTACGAGTGCCAGTCGGAACGCGTCACGAATCAGATAGCCCCATCTGTTCATGCGTAAACGCTCGTCACTCCTTCACCTTAACCCAGAACACCATAACTCTCTTCACTTTGCGGTCCACTGTTTGCGCATCATCCGGCAGCCAATTCCACGTTTTCCCGTCGTCCTAAGATACGATCGGCTTCTGCGTCTTCGTATCATTGCTGTACCTGGGAGCGTTATCCCCATCTATCAGCAAATCATTTGCATTAAAGGCCGCAACGGTTTTCTTGTAATGGCATTGCTTGATGCCCAGCGGTGCCGTCATAAAGTCACAATCCGACGGCGGTTCATCCCGTACGACCTGACTCATATCAACGCGGTACTCCACTGAATACTTGATCTTGTCCGTCCAACTGTCAGGGAGGAGAATCCAGATGAACAGCCCTATGACCGCGAGAATCGCGAGGCCGCCCAATGTGTATATCGGATTATCGTTGCCTTTGTCTGCCATTGGCGATCTCTAACGCTGATCCGAGATTGCCGCTCTTGCGGAGAGGGGTCTGAATTTCTTGTGCAGCCGTCGCACTATCGCACGGAGATATTCCTTTGAAAGTAGTCATACATGTTGTAGCTCTGCCGGGTTACGAAGACCTGGTCTCCAACGAACAGATTAAGCCAGGGGCATTTCTCCACTAACCTGCGGTCCGCTTTTCCTCCTCTGTGAACGAGGACGTTGCGAATGTGGTGGAACGCATACATGTGCTTCTTGATTTCTTCCTCTACAGGTCCTGAGAGATCAAACGCTTCCAGCAGATGTTCGAATCGGTCCACTCCGTAGCTACGTGCCGCTTTCTGTTGTTCAACCCCGGCGAGAAGATACCTTGCTCGCTCTTCGGTATCCATCAGGTTGAACTCTGCTAACGATACCTTCACCCGGCTGAACACCTCGCGGAAACTCCGGCATATTGATGAGCATTCCCACCAACAGGTCTTCTATGAAGACTTCAAACACTGCCCATAGTGCGACGAGCACGTGGCCGTGAAGTGTGGGGTATCCCTTGTCGGCCTCTTTGCTAACAAAATCTGCCCTGGCCTTGAGTTCTTCGTCCCTCAGTTTGTCTTCGGTTCGATCCTCCGGGAACTCCTCAAACCACTCTTCAAAGAATAGCGGCAAATCTTTAAGGATGACGGCTCCATGCATAAGGGCGACGAGCAACTTCTGTAGCTCGTCCTTCTTAGTGGCGCATGCCCAAATAGGCTCCGCTACCCAAGCCGGGAATACCTTTCTGATGTAACCGCCATCAGAGCCTTTGTGGCTGAACTGATCGTTCATGCCAAGGATTATAACATCCGCCATTTTTTACACTCTCGCCAGTTATCGCCGGGGGTAGAGTATGTCTGATCGGACAGCCGAAACCATCGCTTTCGTGCGCCCAGCATCAAGTGTTAGCGAAGATCCGGTGCGAGGCAGAGTTGAAGCCACGAGTGCTAGATTACGGCTCACCTGTAAGAACGAAGCGAGAACCCCGGCCTGAGTAGGACCGCAGGACTTTTCTGCTTCTTGGTTCCATCTGGTGGCGCGGGGGCGAAAAAAGGGAGTGGAAAAGCGGCAAGACGTTTTCCTCAGCGCTGAAGCGCATTTATGTGGCGAGCTTTATGTCGGAGCTGAAGCTCCGACCCCCCAACAGCTTTCTTCAGGGGCCCTTCCTCCCTCAGGGCAAGCTGAAGCGCAGTTTGATCGCGTCGCTACGTGGGAGCTAAAAGCTCCCACCTCCGGCATTGAGTGGTCACCCGCCGATGTTCTGCAAACGGTTCGACTTCGAGTCCTTTTCAAATCGGTGGCGGAATCTCACCGCAACGAGCCGCATCGCGGCCGGTGGCTGACGGAAGGTGGGAGTGGCCGGGATGCACGGCTCGGGATGGAACCAGAAAAGCAACCACTAATTAAAAAGGCCAACCGGAGTTGAGCCTTTGACTCCCAGAATTTGCGGGGAATCTACGCTCGCCGCTTTGGTAGGTTGCGGAGACCGACCAGAACAAGGGCTATAATGGTTAAGCTAGTCAGAAGAATCGGGAATATCATGTTGGTCTCCTTTCTCAATCTCCCTCAATGCCAACTCTGCATCGGTTTCTATTCTGATGCCATAGTATAGCGCAAAGATTTCTGCGACAGTGAAGAAAACCAGTGCGATGTACCGCCACGATACACAGTGGTGATGCCAGCAAAATGTCGGCCAATCCAGTGCGCCCTTGGATTCGAGCAATAGGTCCAACGGTGAGAAGATCAGCACGAGGACACCGATCTCCCGCAAGGATTCACCGAGCAACCGAGTGCGGACAAGTCTCGTAACCGGATCGAGCTTCGCCATAAGCCCGAGAGGGTATCACGAGACCCCGGCAAAATTAATACGTAGGTATGTTTATTACTGGCTACCGTCTCCACTACTTCTCCCCTCACCAGATCGCTGGGCGGAGATCAAAGATTTTCGCGGGGCGGGCGCTGGAACACGGTAGGATTTCTGACCATGAGCAGTCTCCTGGAAGCTCGTGAACTGAGGAAGATCTATTCTCGTGCGATGGGTCTGCTTGCGGGGAATGGCCACGGTTCACGGAGAAAAGCCTCAGGCCCAAAGAGCGGGCCTAAGCTATAGGGTGATGACGCGCAGAGCCGCTTCATGGCTGTGGACGGCGTGAGTTTTTCCGTTGAAGCCGGGGAAACTTTTGCTGTTGTTGGGGAAAGCGGTTGCGGCAAGACTACTCTGGCGCGAATGCTGCTGCGGCTTATCGAGCCGGATTCGGGCGAAATCGAATTCGACGGACAAAATTTGCTGGCGCTCAGCGGGGAAAAACTGCGGCGGCAGCGCCGGCAGATGCAGATGATTTTTCAGGATCCGTTTGCGTCGCTGAATCCGCGGATGCGTGTGGGCGAAATTGTGGGCGAACCGCTGGCGATTCACGAGCCGGGGCTCTCGAGAACGGAGCGGCGGGAACGTGTGGCTGTCACGCTCCAGCGCGTCGGGCTCGATAAAAACGCGCTGGTCCGCTATCCTCATGAGTTTTCCGGGGGACAGCGGCAGCGCATCGGCATTGCGCGCGCGCTGATTCTGCGGCCTAAGCTGATTGTTGCGGACGAGCCGGTTTCCGCGCTCGATGTTTCCGTCGGCGCGCAGGTGCTTCTTTTACTGCAGGAGCTGCAACAAGAGTTTGGGCTGACTTATGTTTTCATTTCGCACAGTTTGCCGGTTGTGGCGCAGGTGGCTACGCGCGTGGCGGTGATGCGCGCAGGGCAGTTTGTGGACAACTACATCCATGCCTGCGCCGGAGGCGCAATCGCAGCCGGCCATTAGCGCTATCGGTCGGATCATCGGTGTGTTTTTCTCGCCGAAGGCCACGTTTGAAGACATTGTCAGAAAGCCGGGCTGGGTGCTTCCGGTTGTTCTTCTGACGCTGTTCAGCATCGGCGTCAGCTTTGCGATCAACCAGCGGATTAATTGGCGGGAATTCATCAGCCAGCAGATGGAGAAGAGCCCGCAAGCCGCGAGTATGAGCGCGGAGCAGAAAGAACAGCGGATCGAAGGCGGCGCGAAATTCACTCCAGTCTTTACTTATTGCATTGGCGTGCTCGGTCCCATCCTTGGGATTCTCGTAGTCGGGTTGGTGATGTGGGGCGCTTACAATCTTCTGGGCGGTGCAGATAGTAATTTTGGCACGGCGTTCGCCATCACGGCGCACGCGTTCATGACCGGGCTGCTGAGCAGCATCCTGTTTATTCTCGTGCTGTATTTGAAGCCGTACGGGACTGTCGATCTCGAGAACCCGGTGGCGACGAACCTTGCCGCGATCTTGCCGGACGATGCGGCGAAATGGCTGGTGGCGCTGCTGAAATCGTTTGATGTTTTCACGTTTTGGACGCTGATCCTGCTGGCCATCGGGTTCGCGGCTACGAATCCCAAAAAGCTGAGGGGGAGCAAGGCGTTCACCATTGCCTTCAGCGTGTGGGCCGCTTACGTGCTGTGCCGCGTAGGGTGGGCGTCGATTTTCTCCTGATACACTGGCTGGGTGAGTTTTTCGTTTGAAATAGAGAAAACGGATCCGACGTCCGCGCGGCGGGGCAAGCTGAGCACGCCGCACGGCGTTATCGAAACGCCGGCGTTCCTGCCGGTGGGCACGGCGGCCACGGTCAAAGGGCTGACACAGGAAGCGCTCGAGGAACTCGGCGCTTCCATCATTCTCGCCAACACCTATCATTTATATCTGCGGCCGGGGCACGAACTGATCCGCAAGCTGGGCGGCTTGCATCAGTTTATGTCATGGCCGCGCGCGATTCTTACCGATTCGGGCGGGTACCAGGTCTTCAGCCTATCGGAACTGCGCAAGGTTACGGACGAGGGCGTGCGATTTCGATCGCATCTCGACGGCTCGGAGCATCTGCTCACGCCGGAGAAAGCGGCGGAGGTGCAGCTCGCGCTGGGGTCGGACATCGCGATGGTGCTGGACGAATGCATAGAGACTCCGGCGCCACGCGAGCTGGCGGAAGCAGCGGTGAAGCGCACGACGGAGTGGGCGCGGCGCGCGCGAGCGCATTTCTTGGAGTACGCGCAGCGCAACGGCGAGCTTGCGCAGTGGCAATTCGGGATTGTGCAGGGGGCGACGTTCGCGGATCTGCGGCGCACGAGCGCTCGCCAGCTACTCGAGCTCGATTTTCCGGGCTATGCCGTGGGCGGGCTGGCGGTCGGCGAGCCGCATGCGGTGACCTGCGAGATGGCCGGCGAGGTAACTTCTGTGCTTCCCGAGGACCGTCCGCGGTATTTAATGGGTGTGGGGCGGCCCGAGCAGCTAGCCGATTATGTGGCGCTGGGCATCGACATGATGGATTGCGTGCTGCCAACGCGCGCGGCGCGGCACGCGTGCCTGTACACCAGCGAAGGCCGGGTGTCGATCAAGAATGCGCGCTATGCCCAGGACCAGCGGTCAATCGATGCGCAATGTCCTTGCTCGGTTTGCCGGCGCTACACGCGCGCGTACCTGCGGCATCTTTTTGCGGCGGGAGAAATCACCGCGGCGATTTTGGCCACCCACCACAACGTCCACTTTTACCTTGACATCATGCGGCAAATCCGCGAGGCTATCGGGTTTGGACACCTAGCGAAATTCTCATCTGCGATGCACGCGCGCTACGCGGAGGGTCCGGCCTGAGGTTGCAGCAGGCTGAACTGAACGCAGCTCGGGTTAAGGTGAGGCAGTTCCGAGTCCGAAGGCGCGCGGGCCGTCCGCACGGCACCACCAGAAGAGAGCGCTTTGGGTTTGTGGAAGCGGGCAATACCCGCGGTAAGCTGTTGCTATCTCCGGCTAGGTGCACGGCGAAACGGGAAATGGAAGGAAATCAGGCAAGAACATGTTCGCGATGATGACATTGCAATTGCCGAGCGGTTTGGGCGCGGCGCTGGGCAGCCCGCTGGTCATGATGGTCATCGTAATGGGTATCTTCTACGTGATGCTCATTCTTCCGCAGCAACGACAGCGGAAGAAGCTGCAAGCGATGCTGTCGGCGTTGAAGGCGGGAGACAAAGTGATCACCAATGGCGGCATCTATGGCGTTATCAATGGCATTGACGGCGATACAGTCATCCTGAAAATCGCCGACACAGGTTCGTCTCCGGTAAAAATCCGCATCGCGCGTTCGGCGATTACGCAGGTGGAGGCATCGGAAGATGCGAAATAAGCCCGCCAGCTTTGCGATGACGCGCCTTAATTTCTGACTATGCATCCTAATTTGAAGTGGAAAGCTGTTTTCATCGTTGTCGTCATCCTCGGGTGCATCTATGGCCTGTTTGGCGTGCCGACGTTTCCGACATCGGGGGCGGACCTGAAATCGAATTTCGCGCACCAGATCAAGCTCGGGCTGGACCTGCAAGGGGGCACGCACCTGATTTTGCAGGTGCAGGTGCAGGAAGCCATCGCGCAGGAGACCGATCAGACGGTCGATCGCCTGACCAACCAGTTGCGCGCGAAGAATATTCGCTACGATGAAGTCCGCCGCATCGATGATACGCACATCGTGGTGCGCAATGTCCCGTCCGAGCAGTTGTCCGAGTTTCGCGACCTGGTTGCGTCGCAGCTGCAGAATGCCTGGGACATGACGCCCACGGCGGGCGAACCTTCCAGCTATACGCTGACGCTTCGGCAGAGCGCGATTGCCGCCATTCAAGAACAGACGATGCAGCAGTCGCTGGAAACCATCGAGCGGCGCATCAACGCACTGGGCCTGACCGAGCCTACGATTCAGCGTCATGGCCGCAAGGACAACGAAATCCTCGTGCAGCTTCCTGGGGAAGGCGATCCGTCGCGCGCGAAAGCGGTGATTCAGGCGGGCGGCCAGCTGGAACTGAAATTGGTGGAGGATCCGAGTCCTTATCCTTCGCAGACAGCGGCGCTTGCGGCGCACGGTGGCGTGCTGCCTCCGGGAACGGAACTGGTGCCCGGCCGGTCGGACAGCCGCAATCCCGCGGAGACCGGAGAAGTTTGGTACGTGCTCAGCCGCACGCCGGTGGTGACCGGCCGCGACCTGCGCGGCGCCACGGAAAACCGGAACACCAATAATCCGGGGCAATGGCAGGTCAACTTTTCGCTATCCGCGGAAGGCGCTCATCGCTTTGGTCCTTTCACCGAGCAGAATGTCCATCGCCAGATGGCCATCGTGCTCGAGCACCGCGTCTACTCGGCGCCGGTAATCAACAGCCGCATCGACGACCAAGGCTTCATAGAAGGCAATTTCAGCCAGGAATCGGCGCACGATTTGGCGCTCGTGCTGCGCGCCGGCGCCCTTCCTGCATCCATTAAATACCTGGAGGAGCGCACCGTTGGCCCGTCTCTAGGCGCGGACTCCATCCGCCACGGCGTGCAGGCCTCGATTCTCAGCCTGCTGGTGGTGATGATGTTTATGCTGTTCTACTACCGAATGTCCGGTGGGAACGCGGTGCTCGCGCTGGTCCTGAACCTGGTCATTCTTTTGGCCGTGCTTGCCGCTTTTGGCGCCGTTCTGACGCTGCCGGGCATCGCCGGGGTCATTCTGACCATCGGCATGGGCGTGGACTCCAACGTTCTGGTCTTCGAGCGGATCCGCGAGGAATTGCGCAACGGCAAGTCGCCAGCGTCCGCTGTGCAGGCCGGCTTCGACAAGGCGTTTTTGACCATCATCGATACTCACGTAACGACCGTCGTGTCCGCTTTCTTCCTGTTTTTGTTCGGCACCGGGCCGATCCGCGGGTTTGCGATCACCTTGACCATAGGTTTGATCGCCAATGTGTTCACGGCCATCTATGTTTCAAAGACGATTTTCGAATATCACCTGACGAAAATGGATCGCCAGGCGGAACTCAGTATTTGATCTCGTACTAGAACTGCTGCGATTTTATCCAGACGCGAGTACTTTGGGTCCTTCCGTTCATCTAAGTTTGGACGATGACGCTTCCGGGAACAAAGGAATGCCCACTGGAGTCTAAAGAAGGGAAGTACGTGTGGCATGATCGAGTTCTTCAAAGAACCCAACATCGACTGGATGGGTAAAGCGAAGTATTTCTACGCCCTCAGCGGTATTCTCCTTCTCGCCG
>WNFC01005579.1_pt1 | contig 13803 bp, 16 predicted proteins | sample 5400541 | NCBI WGS metagenome assembly WNFC01 (sample SAMN13153342, study PRJNA577476) | soil metagenome | isolation source: 120 cm saprolite under Douglas fir tree site 2 hole 2 replicate 1 | place: USA:California | collected 2015-04-18
CCATTCCAGCCACGGCGGAATCGTGGGTGAGTTGATCGAAACCCGCCTCTCGAAACCCATCACCTCGAGGCCCAGTAGCGCTTGCAGAATCATGAACACGCTGGCGGCCGACCAAGCCTGCGGATAACAGGCAACAGGGTAAGGCACGGGGCCGAGCCGTGGCTCGCGCGGGAAGCCGCAGAAAAGCTCGGGAAGACTCGCGGTCTCCAGGTGCACAGCCGCATCGAACAAGCCCTCGAGAATCCGCAGCGCCCCGGCGCGGTTCCCATACTGTGCGAGGCCCATCGCCGCAATCGCGTTGTCGTGCGGCCACACGGAGCCGTTGTGATAGCTCATCGGGTTATAGCGTCGCTCGTTGGTGCTGAGGGTTCGTATACCCCAGCCCGAAAACATCTCGTCTCCAAGCAGACGCTGCGACAACGCGGTAGCCTGATCCGCGTCTAGCAAGCCGGTGGCCAGACAATGCGCGGCGTTCGAAGCCATCACCCGGCACGGTTGTTTTTCGCCATCCAGGGCGAGCGCGACGGTCCGCTCGGGTTCCAGCCAGAAGTCGCGCGAAAATTTCTTTCTTAGCGCAGCGGCCCGTTCGGAAAGACGGGACGCAACTTCGGAGTGCCCAAGCCGTGTGGCGACGTCCGCGATGCTGACGTAGGCGGCATAGACGTAGCCCTGGACTTCGGCCAGTGCGATTGGTGGGCTGGCCAATTCACCGTTCGCGTGAGAGATCGCGTCGAAGGAATCTTTCCATCCCTGGTTCGCGAGCCCGCGCGGCGTCTTGTTTATATATTCGACGTATCCGTCGCCATCACGATCGCCCCATCGCTCGATCCATTCCAACGCGCGCTCGGCATTCGGCCAGAGCTCCTCGGCGAATGCGAGATTTCCTGTCGTCGCCACGCAACGTCCCAATAGCCACAAAAACAACGGCGTCGAGTCGATGCTGCCGTAGTAGCGGCCGAAGGGAACTTCGCCGGTGGCCGCCATCTCGCCCGCACGGATTTCGTGCACGATCTTGCCCGGCTGTTCCTCGCGCGTCTCGTCGATTCGCGATCCCTGCATTTTCGCCAGCGCCCGGAGCGTATGCTCGGCGACCGCCGGATTGAAGGGCAACACCGACAGCGTGGTGATGATGCTGTCGCGGCCGAACAGCGTCGCGAACCACGGTATCCCCGCCATCATGAAAGTGACGTCGGCCGTGTGCGAGATGAGCGAGGTCAGGTCCGCCTGCGAGCGAGTCAGCAGCGAATCGAAGAGGTCGTTACCGCTCGAAAGCCTGGCCCACGCGGTCTGAGATTCCTCGATCTTCGATCGCCTCCCGGCCAGCGCGCTGTCGAATTCGGCCAAAGGCATGGAGCGCCCGCGCCCAACCTCGGGTTCACTGCCGCCCGCGATGCGCATCTCAAGATCGGCGGTTTGGTCTCGATCTACGTTCACTACGAAGGCGGCCCGGTCTCCGCGCAGCGCATGCGGCGTCGTGTCGAACGCGACCTCGGTGAAACGCCGAACGCCATCGAGCCCCTCATAGGAGAATCTGACGCTGTCCTTTCCCAGCTCAGGGGGCAACATTTTACCGCGGCGCTTGCGTTCAATGCCGCGCACTTCAAAGATGTCGGCGAAATCGGCGCCGAGAAAAAACTCGAGCGGAATTTCCAGTCGGATCCCGGCGTAGTTGCGGACCCTCAGACGATGGACCAGCGTCGCGTCAGCCAGAACCCAACTGCGCTCCATCTGGATCAAATCGCGCGGCAAGTTGATCGCGCGGCCGTTCGCGCTCAGGTCCGGATTGGTCAGGTTGACCCGGAGTTGCGCGTTGTCATCGCTCAAGTACGAATTCAGAAAGTACGGCGTGCTCTCATGGATCCTGAGCTCGAAGCGGCTCAGGTAACGGGTATCGCGATGGAAAAAGCCGAGCGCTTCGAGCGGATAGTCAAGAATATCGCCGCCCACGTCGAAGACGGCAAAGCTCTCCCCGTTGGCTAGCACGCGTGAGACGCGCCGCGACGCGAGCGCCGAGGCGAGAACGTAAAAGTCGGACCCGACTTTTACGACGTTGCGCGCCCCACGTTCGCTGTCCGCGAGGCGGTCCTGCGCACTGACGCCGGCGGTTTTGACGCTTCGGCGTTTCACAAGCCGGATTCGGAACTCTTACCGACCGACCGGACTAGTCCGGCCTGATGGTAAGCCTCTTTCGGCTTTCCAAAAACCTTGTGTTGTCCCCCTTCGATTAGCTGGCGATAAATCTGCTCGTAACGATCAACCATGATTTCCACGGTGAAACGATTCTCGAATTCCCTGCGGCACTCCTCGCGCGAGAGCTTCCCGATATTGCGCACTGCCTCGACCATCTCGTCAACGCTCTTCACGATGAAGCCTGTAACTCCGTTCCGGATCACCTCTGGAATGGAGCCGCAGGGCCGCGCGATCACCGGCGTTCCACACGCCAAGGCTTCGATCATAGCGAGCCCGAACGGCTCGGGCCAATCGATGGTAAACATGAACGCCAGTGTATTACCCAGAAATTCGCTCTTTTCAGCTTCGCTGATTTCCCCGATGTATTCGACATCGGGCGGCGACAACAGCGGCTTGATCACCGTCTTGAAGTAATCGCGGTCGACGGCGTCGACTTTGGCGGCGATCTTGAGAGGAATACCTACACGCCGGGCGACCTCGATTGCAAGGTCGGGGCGTTTCTCCGGCGAGATTCTTCCCAGAAACGCCAGGTACTTCCCCGGGCCCGGGCTGAAACGGAGCAGGTCGCGCGGGAGGCCGTGGTAAATGGTGTCGACCCAGTTCATGAGCGGCAGCGGGGTCCGTTGCGCATCGCTGATCGAGATTAAAGGCATGCTCCGATATCGCTGGTAGACCGGATGCAACTCCTCCACGTCCAACCGGCCATGCATCGTCGCGACGGTTGGGACATTGGTCAGCCGGGCGAAGGGAAAGCTCCAGTAGTCGATATGGGAATGAATCACGTCGAACCGGTTCGCGGCTCCCTCGTACACATCACTTATCATCGGAAGCTGAAGGAAGCCGCCGAGCTCGGCCTTGCCGGCCAACCTCAGCGACTGCGGGCACCCAGGGGCGAGCACCGCGGCAGTCTCGGAGTCGCCCGAGGCAAACAGCGTCACCAAATGTCCGCGACGCACCAGTTCCTCGGTGATGTAGGAAACCACACGTTCCGTGCCACCGTAAAGTTTCGGCGGAATCCGCTCGTACAGAGGCGCTAGTTGTGCGATACGCAGCCGCGGACCTTTGGAGTGTGAGTATTTGCTATCGCCTTCATTCCTTCGATTCAATGCTATACTCCTGATATTCGATACTATCGAATGTGAGGTTTTGTCAGATACACGTCTTTCCCGGTTCTCATTCCGGTTCTCATGTGCAGTGCTAATCGGTCCCGAGCGGCTATGCCTCGCGAGTGGCTACGCCTCGATGGTAGAGGCTACGCCTGCATGGTCGACCGGGCGTCTTGCCTTGCAACGGCCGGCTCCAGCGCGAGACCGCGAACCTGCTCCCGAAACAGGCGAGCGTAGGTTCCGCCACGGCTCAGCAATTCGGAGTGGGTGCCGGTTTCTACGATATTGCCGTGGTCGAGCACGACTATCAGATCGGCGCTTATCGCACTGCGCAGGCGATGGGCGATCAGAAAAACCGTTCGCCCTTCCATCAAGCGCTCCATCGCTTCATGGATCAGGTTTTCCGATTCCGAATCGATTGCCGAGGTCGCTTCGTCAAGGATTACAACCTTGGAGTCTTTGAGGAAAGCGCGCGCAAGCGCGAGCCGCTGGCGCTGGCCGCCGGAAACTTTCACTCCGCGCTCGCCGATCACGGTGTGGATCCCGGCGGGCAAATCGTCGACGAACTCGCGCATATTGGCCAGCTCGAGCGCTTGCCAGAGCATCTCCTCCGAGGCGTCCGGGCGCGCGTAGAGCAGGTTGTCGCGAATGCTGGCGCTAAACAGAAGGGCGTCTTGCGCCACCAAGCTCACGCTGTCGCGCAGCGACTTCAGTGTATAGTGCCGCACGTCCTTGCCGTCGAGCAGTACGCGCCCGCCGCTGACGTCGTAAAAGCGCGGAATCAGGTTCGCCAAAGTGGTTTTTCCGGCGCCGGAACGTCCCACCAGCGCCACTCTGGCGCCTCCAGGCACGCTCAGGTTGAGATCGGTGAGCGTTCCACGGACCGGAGCTCCATTGCGCGCGGGGTAGTTGAAGCTCACGCGATCGAATTGCACCACGCCGCGGCGGACCGCAAATGGACGGCTCAGCGGATGGTCGGTAATTTCGGGTTTGATATCGAGGAACTCAAATATGCGCTCTATTGCTGCCAGCGAAGACGATACCACGACCGAGAATTGTGCGAAGCGTTCCAGCGGCAGATACAGAAAACCAAGGTAGGTAAAAAACGCCACCATCGTTCCGAGCGTCATCACGCCCCGCATGATCATCAGCGCGCCCATCCAGACCACGATCGTCGGCGCACAACGCGTCAGCAACTGGATGAGCATCTCTTGCCGGGCCGCGAGCTTGACCTTATCGATCGTGCGCTCACACAGGTGCTCACTGCGTACCCTGAACTGGCTCACCTCGTGATCTTCGCGCCCGAACGACTTGATGGTGGTGGCGCCGGCTACCCGTTCCTGGACTTCGCCGGAAATGGTTTCGAGGGTTTCCTGCATCCGATGGCTTACGGCTTTGATCCTGGGTGAGAAATACCGCATAAAGGTCACCCAGACCGGGGCGATGCACAACGCCACCATTGCCAGCCGCCAATCCATCGCGAACAGGACCATCACCACCAGTCCCAAAGACACGGCGTCCATCCAGACGTCGATGAGAGCCGAATTTACCAGCTCTTGCGCCTGTTGCACGTCGTTCAGCACCCGCGAAACAATCGCCCCCGAAGGATTGCGATCGAAAAAAGCGTGCGGAAGCCGCTGCAGATGAGAGAACAGCTTGCACCGCAATTCGAAGATGAGGCGATTGGCGGCGATGCCCGCCCAGTAGCTGCGATAGTAGCTGGCTATGGACTGCAATGCGTACAGCAACAAGAGCACGGCGCTCAACGCGGCCAGCTTGTGCTCTGCGGTCGGCGTCATCCGCGCCGCATGTGCAAGCCCGACGCACCAGCGGTCAATCACCAGATTGATTCCGTCGAGCTTAGCTTGCGAAGCCAACAGAACGTCGATGACGTACCTAAAGGCCAGCGGAAAGGCGAGCGGCAGGGTGAATTTACCGATCCCCGTCAGCGCCGCTCCGACCACCAGCCCGAGATGCGGTCTGACGAACGACAAAAACCTGGTAAGAGGCGAACGAGAACAATCGACTTCGTTCGAATCCATTGAGCTGAACCTTTTTGACCTGGCAAAAGCTTCCGGGCGACTTGGCCAATTGACAGAGCAATGGATATGCCTTTGGGTTCTGCTCTGTTACGTGACGAAAATTTAGCTTCAATTGGGCTGTATCAACATCGGAACCGCACGAGATCGTCGAGCACTAACCGATATCGGAAACGAGCCGGAACGACTGCCGCCTTTGGGCTATCCGGTTTGAGGGCGATGACACGTGAGCGCTTGCAAAAAAGTGTTTCTTTAATGCGAAGATGTCGGAAATCTGGCATGGTTTTCGAGTGATTTGAGGGGCCGCTCGCGAAGGTTGGATGGCGTTGTCGGGGATTGGAGATCAGGATATTTGCGCCGACGCTGAGGGCGTTCATGATACTCAGCGTTCCTCGGGCGCGGTCACGATCATCGCAGCGATCGTGATCCTGCTTATCTATCAAGGCTACAGCCTTTCGATAGTGGGGGTCGCGTCACCGTGGATTGCCAAGAGTTTCGCCCTGGACCAGGCGAAGCTGGCTGAACTGTTCGCCTGGATGTCGCTTTCGGCGTTCGGCGCGCTCATCTTAGCCCGGCTCGCAGACCGCGTTGGCAGGCGGCGAATCATTCTCTCCAGTCTCGTTTTGGCGCCGCTTTGTGCGGTGGGAGCTGTCATGGCGCGCCATCCAGCTCAATTTGCAGTTTCTGAGATTTTAATTTCCGCGCTGCTCGGCGGATCGGTTTCATCCGCGATCGTTCTGCTCGCCGAGGAGCTTCCCAACGAGCAGCGAGCGCGGGGACAGGCGTTCGCGGCTGGCGCCAGCGCTATCGGGGGAGTGCTTGGGTACATGGTGATCCCCTTCCTGCTGCAGTGGGAATATTCGTGGCGATGGTTATTGGCCCCTTGCATCGCAGGAATTGTGCTGGTTTTTCCGCTGGCACGTATGCTGCCCATCGACTCGCGATGGGCGCGGCTGGCCTCGACCAACTCCGTTTCCGGCAGCCGCTTTTACGACATCTTTCATCCGCTTTATAGGCGTCGCGCGATTACGCTTTTGGTGTGCGCGGCACTCGACACGATTGCCGGCAGCGCAGTCAACGGCTGGCTCTATTTCGACGCGGTTTCGATAATCGGACTCTCGCCGCAAAAAGCGAGTTCCGTGATCGTCGCCGGCATGGTCTTCGGGATGCTGGGTTTTCCAATAGGCGCGTGGGCCGCCGACCGTTTCGGCCGCGTGCCGACGGTGATGTACGTGGGCGGCGCTGCCTGGTTCGGAGCTTTGGCCTTTTACTGGGGCCCGCCGAGCGGAGTGACGTGGCCTTTGGCCTGGCTGACGGCTGCTTACTGCTGGTTCAAGATAGCCTCCGGCGTGCTGACCGTCGGTGCGAACTCGGCTGCAACCGAATTATTCCCGGCCGCACTGCGTACCACGATGATCGGATGGCAGGGGATAACCGCCGCCGTATTCTCGATGCTGGCGCAGGTCATGATCGCGAAACTGATCGGGCCGCTCGGCGGGCTTACCAACGTGATCCGCTACCTCGCAGTGCTCGGCATCCCTAGCGCCGCCATTTTCGGAGCATTCATCGATGAGACGCGAGGACTCCCGCTGGAAGTTGCGGCGAAGGAAGAAGCGTGGGCCCGCGCCAGGAATGTTCGAAGAGAGCCGCTGATGGGCCGGGCATCGGCCGGAGAATCTGGAAAATAGCTATCGGTTGCCTGCAATGACGCATTCGCCCGGCAATAAAACGACTGCGATGTCCAGATCGATCATGCTTTGGCTCGTGTCGCTCACCGCGGTGCTTGTGCTGCTCGTGGCCCCGACCTCTCGCGCTAAGGCGGCGCATCGCAGCAGGCATCGGCATGCGCGGCACGCGCGTAAGGCCACCCCCTCGCCCACGCCGCCGACTCCGACGCCCAAACCCACACCGGCCTTCAAACCGGTCGTCCTCCTTGCGGGTGGTATGGGAACGGTCAACGCTCCGACCGGCGAGACCCCGGCTGTCCTGGACGCCGCGCAGATCTACGATCCTGCCGCTCACAAATTCGTTTTGACCAACCCGATGACAACGCATCGTGACCGTCACGCCGCGGCGATTCTACTTGACGGCAGGATGCTGATTGTCGGCGGGGTCGATACGGTGCTCGTGCCCCTGGTGTCGTTTCCCGGTCCTGCGATGCCGTGGATTCTGTCCTCGACCGAGATTCTTGATCCACATGTCGGACGCTTCAGCGCAACCGCGAAAATGAACAAGCCGCGAGATGAACCCACCGCTACCCTGCTCAAGAACGGTAAGGTCTTGATAGTAGGCGGTGGGGTGAGCGGCGCGGAGCTCTACGATCCCAGGAGCAAAAAATTCGTCCCGACCACCAGGATGGCCGAGAGCCGCTATGGACAGAGCGCGACGCTGCTACGAAACGGCAAGGTGCTGATCTGCGGCGGCGGACCGGCTAGGGCGGAACTCTATGATCCCGCTACCGGCCGCTTCGCGGCCGCCGGCATGATGCGCCAAAACCGCATCTACCACACGGCTACTTTGCTGTCCGACGGCCGCGTCCTCATCGTCGGCGGCAGTCCGTACGCGCGAAGCTCCGCGCTCGACACCACGGAACTGTACGATCCGAAAACCGGAATCTTCAAAGCCGGCCCAAAGATGAAGAGGAGCCGCGCTGGCCATACCGCCACACTGCTTAAGAACGGGCGGGTATTGATAGCGGGAGGACACGACGATGACACTGCCGAGATATATGACCCGGCAGGTCAGCGCTTCCTTACGATACTGCACATGACCGCGAGCCGCTATGGACACTCAGCGACGCTGCTGCCTGATGGCACGGTGCTGATCGCAGGCGGTTGGACTCCGGCCTACAAATCGCTTGCCAGTGCGGAGATTTACGATCCGGCCAGCAGCAAATTCAAAGCGATCAGCACCATGGCACAAGCCTGTGCTGGACACACAGCGACATTGATCTGGGTGCCTCACGCGGCCGGTTGGATACGTCCGACTCCGACTCCAACGCCGAGTCCGACTCCAACGCCGAGCCCGACTCCAACGCCGAGCCCGACTCCAACGCCGAGTCCAAGTCCAACACCGACTCCCACTCTAACGCCGAGTCCGACTCCAACACCGAGTCCAACTCCCACATCGATTCCAACTCCCACACCGAGCTCAACCGCCACGCCGCATGCAACTTCCACCTATGCTCGATGAACTTCCGTTACTCTGTTCGTTCGTCCTGTCAGTCTATCGATCGTCATAGTGGCCGTGGTGTTCGTGATGCCAATGATGCCAATGACCACCGCCGTCATCGAAAAAACACGCCTGCAGCGACAGCATTCCGGTTAAAACCAGCAGCGCCGCTCCAAGTCGGAACAGCCTGATTGTCTTGCTTTTCATAGAGCACCTCCGTCCAAGGCTAAGGGAGAGCATCAACGATGCCAGCCATCCCGGTCGGTTAACTGCACTTTCTTTTGGGCGATCGCCGCGCGATGTGGGAATTTTCCGATTTCCCTGCAAAAAGTACCGAACCATCCTTTCCGAAATCCTCGCGCGTCCCTCGGTTGATCCATGGAATAGTGCGCATGCACCCTGCACAATTCTCCGGGGCATGGAGTTTGCTGTCATGGAGTTTGCTGTCGTTGATGAACGAATTGCGAGGTCACAACAGGGGAGCAGACCCAGATGCAACAAGTTTTGATCCCTACGGCTGAGGAGATTCGCCTGATGGCGCGCGCGCGCTGCCAAAGCGAGCGCATACGGCTTAAGAATGAAATTTCATTCGCCCGCGGTAATGCGTTGTGGGGTGGGCCGTCAAGTGAAAAAACAATCGCCGCGCTTAAGACTGCCGTCGATTCGATTGATGGACGGTTAAACGAGTTGACAAGCCCGGACCACGTCAGTGTCTAACAAAAACTCAGTAGCCTAGTCATCGCGTTAAGCAAATGACTCTAGTCGACATCGTCCTAGTGTTGATCGTGGTCGGGCTCATCATGTGGTTGGTGAACACCTACGTTCCCATGGCGGGTGGAATCAAAAGCCTCTTGAATGTGGTGGTGTTCGTGGTCGTTCTGGTGTGGGTCTTAAAGGTGTTCGGGCTCGTTGGCGCGATCCCCATACGTATTCCGCCGCTCAGATGATTGCGGTTAGGCGGGAGCGAAACGGTGAGTCCTACCCGACGATCGGCCTGGCGAATAATCGGCTATATGGCTGCCGGGCTTGTTCCCACCGTCTACCTGTATTCATGCGCCGCTCGGTCGGCTCCAGCGCCGCCGCCACCGCTGGTACTGCCGGCGATCGCGCAGCCGATCCAGCCCACTGCTACACCGACTCCGGCGAGCCATATCATGAAAGCCTCGTGGTACGGACCGGGCCTGACCGGACAGAAAACTACTAGCGGTGAAGTGTACAATCCGAGGGCGCTGACCGCGGCCTCCAAGACGCTACCGATTGGTTCGGTGGTCAAAGTCACGAACCCGGAAAACGGCAAATCGGTAAATGTTCGAATTAACGATCGTGGCCCTTTTGTCCCCGGTCGCAGCCTCGATCTGTCGCAACGCGCGGCCGAAAAGATCGGCGTCATCCATAAAGGCGTTGCGCGGGTCAAGGTTTCCAGGCCCGCCACGCCAGAGGGGAAATAGCCAGAGGAAAAATAGGTAGGATCTGCGCCCGGCGGGCAGCTCTAGAATGAGCATCATCGGCCGCAGCTCTGGGATGATTGCTGCGCGAGTTGGACTCCCGGTAAGGCGCTTTGTTGAGCGTACTGCTGCGGTCCGGAGATCGAGGTGTGGACGGAAGCCGAAGTACAGATTCCGAGATATTCACAGCAACCAGAAAATAGAAACAGCGCGAAAAGCGGAGCCAGCAATTTCTTAATATACATGTTTAATTCCTCGAAGAGTTTTTCAACACCGATATACTACCGCTGAAAAAGCGCCGGCGACAAACGCCTAATCCGCCACTCTCTCCCGGGGGGAAGGATAGATATGGTTGAGGTCTCAGCAAATGTCGCCGGCGCCAAATCGGGTCGCTCGATTCTAAAAATAGGTTCTAACGGTCACTGCCGCTGGAACCTGGCGACGATTCCGGGTTGTTCGGGTTCGTCGGTCCCGAGGGATTGATCGGGTTGTTCGCATTGCCACCCATCGACGAACCATTCATCGTTGAGCCACGGCCCGAATTGCCGGTAAAGCCAGGCGAAGTCGATCCCGACGTGCCCGCGGAAGGATTGCTTGGCGCGGTCGTCGCGTCTCCGGGGGCGGTAGGCGCAGTTGCCGCGTCACCGTTGTTCGCACTGCCGCCCATAGCCGCTCCACCACCCGCAGCACCAGCGCCGCCACCACCCGCGCCTTGCGCGTAGACCGCCGGAGTCAATGCGCTCAATGCGAGGGTAAGAGCACCGCCGATAAGAAAGCCTGATGTACGTTTGCGTTGTCGCATGATTGGTGTTCCTCCAATTGAAAGATTCGAAAAACTAAAGCGCAATCAATTTGCCATCTTCCTCACAACGACCGCGACTCGGCATCGAATGGCGTTCGCCTCAGCCGAACGATCAAATCACTCCAGGTAGCGCGAGAATGAGTATGAGCAAAAGCAGGCCGCCGATTCCACCTGCCGGGTAGTAACCCCAGCCTGCACTATAGGGCCAAGCTGGTAGGGCGCCCAGTAACAGGAGAATCAGTATTACGACTAAAACAGTTCTGACCATGTTAGTCCTCGTCGGGTTGATGTCTTCGCGGCATCTGGTGTACCTTTCAGCCACATTCTGTTTAGCTGTTCCTTAATTGAAAGATCGCATCATGCGTGCCAGTGCAACGTGTGGTGTGGTACCTATTACATCGTGATTCGACGAGAGTGGTATCGAGGTAATGCAAATAGTACAGGGCGTTTATTACAGAAAAAGGAAAGGCTTGACCTGTGCATCGCGTTACCGTTAGTCGACGTTCTGGTTAGCGACAAAACCCGCTGTCCCCTTCATCGGCCCCTCGACGACCACGACTTCGGTGCCGATGCTGTCACTCGAGAGGACTTTGACGGGGGTCTGATCGTCGATCTTCTTTGCCGACAGATCTTGCTGCGCATTACCGATCAAACCATTCACACCGCCTTGTTGTGCCTTGTGCGAGACCTTAAGGAACGTCGCTTCGTCCGGATAAAGCGGGACGGCATGCTCGCCTCCGGTGGCGACGAGTTTATGAGTTAAAACGGCGGGTTGCCTGTTGCATCCGGCCAGCGAGAGCACCAATGCGGATATTACGATGGCAGTTGTCCTTTGAACCTTCATTTTTCGACGGTCCCTCCGAAGGTATGCACTAATTTCAGCCTCAAGCACGTTCAATTGTCGTGCCGAAGTCAGATCTCACGGGACGCGGCTGATGGAACGGGATTTTTATAGCTCGAAAGAAAAATGTACAAATCCGGCGGCTGTCCACCGGCTAGAAAAGGTCAATGGTCGAGAAAATTATCCGGGACGAATCGAACTAATCAGATGAGGGGATGCAGATTTTAATAACCGGCAGGCGGAAGGCTATCCGTTCGGGCGCCGTCGCCTTCGTACGAGCGCGGCCGCTATTTCCATGAGCTTCTGTGGCGCAACAGGTTTGTTTACGCATTCGTCGAAGCCGGCGACGATAATGGACTGTCGCTCAAGGCCGCTGGCAAGGCCGGTGAGTGCGATAGCGGGAATCTCTTTGCCATGCAGCTTGCGAATCTCGCTGACGAGGTAGAGCCCATCATGGTCTGGCATCGCGATATCGCTTATCAGAACGTCGGGAAGTTGCTCGCCAAAGGCTGCCAGCGCTTCGGCAGCGGAACGCGCGCTTCTCACCCGTGCTGACGCAGCCTCGAACGTCATGGCGAGGGCTTCCAGCAGGTCCGCGTCGTCCTCCACGAGCAGCACCTCCATTTTCCGCAGGTCAGGCGGCACACTCGGCGAACCAGGCGTACCGTCCATTTCGACCGCGTGCAGAGGTTCGGGCGCAAGCGGCAGCCTTACCGTAAGACTTGTGCCCTTGCCTACGCCGGGGCTGGCCGCCTCGATTGTTCCGCCGTGCAGTTCCACCAGGGTGCGAGCGATCGCAAGTCCCAGTCCCATCCGTGGCGGCGCGCGATGGTGGGATCGGCCTGGCTGAAGCGCTCAAACACTTTCGAAATAAACTCTGGCGCGATCCCTTCGCCGCTATCCTCAACTCGGATCTCAATCCGGCCTTCGATGGATGCGCATCGGAGCCTGATTGAGCCGCCGTCCGGAGTGAACTCGATCGCATTGCTCAGGAGATTGCTAACGACCTGTTCCAGCCGATCTTCGTCGCCTAGCACATTACCCGATTCGGCTATCTCGGCGCTAAGCTCCAGCCCCTTCTCTTGAGCCGCTGGCATCGCCGCCTGAACCGCACGTTGCGCAATGCGGGCGTGATTCACCAGTCGATGCTCAATCTGGATTTTGCCGCTGACGATACTCGAAATATCGAGCAAGTCTTTTGCCAGCCTGGCTTGCCTCGCCACTGCGCGGTCAATCGCGGCCAGGGCCTGTTCTTGCTGCTGGCGGTCAACTCGATGCCGAATAATCTCCACTCGCCCTACGATACCCTGAAGCGGCGATCGCAGCTCATGAGAAATCATCGCCAGGAAATGATCTTTGGCTCGATTGGCCGCTTCGGCCTCGGCCCTGGCCTGCTCCGCGTCCCGTCGCTCGGCCTGTTCAAGGGCCAACAGTTCGTCGAGCTGGAGCGCTCACTAATGTCATCCGCAATTTCGGCCGCGATCTGTGTCACGTTCGTGTCCAGGTCGAACCCGTCGACCACGAATCGCGCGGCCCTACATACGGGTCGAATGACAAGGCCGCCCCCGGCATTCTGCTGCTGTGAGTCCTGGTATCCATCGCACAAAATGGTCCCGAGGAACCATGCGCGAGATCGCTAACCCACACGATGACCCTGAGCCTTGTCGCTCCACTGCCAAATCCTATGAGAGCGCCGATTGGCAAGCAGCGCACGAGACTCGCCGCCGTTTCGCATCGCTATGGACGGTTCGCGAGAGCCGGAACGATAGATTGGAGCTCGCCAAATGTCTGCTGGGTGACGTTCGTCGAAGCGCGCCCGGCTACAGAAGCGCGCCCGGCTACAAATGACCAGGGCGAGCAGACACAACAACGAGATTGCTAAGAAACTTCATCACAAACCTCCTTGAGGCAGTTGGTCGGGCGGAATTCTGTACCGCGGACCGATCACCAGAGTTTCATGCTCAGTTGATGCCCTCGTCGATTACTGCGTCCTGTCCTTCCTCTTCCTTTTGCACCTGTGCGGGAGGCGGCGTCACCGTGATCGTCACCTTATCGATCGTGCCGGTAAATTTGTTGTCGCCTTCTTTGTAGTCTTCGCTCACCGGCGTGCCGAGGTCCTCGCCGACGTCCTCGGTTTCATCCGCTGAGAAGACAAACGGTTGAGTGCGCTCGATTCGGCCATCGGCAACCTTTTGGCCGTTGACAAAGA
>WNFC01007763.1_pt1 | contig 13803 bp, 8 predicted proteins | sample 5400541 | NCBI WGS metagenome assembly WNFC01 (sample SAMN13153342, study PRJNA577476) | soil metagenome | isolation source: 120 cm saprolite under Douglas fir tree site 2 hole 2 replicate 1 | place: USA:California | collected 2015-04-18
TCAACCAGCAGCAGGTAGGTAATCGTCATCCCGGCCAGGAAGAGGTAGTACAACCCCGGCAATGGCGTGAAGCCAAGGTCAACAGCCAGCGGCGTGTACGGCAGAATGATCCCGAGAGCGACTACAGTGAGCGTGGTGAGCGCGAGCGGCAGGCTGGGGCGACTGCGCAGAGGATTGCTGGCGGTACGGATGATAAAGAGCACGAGCGTTTGTGTAGCTAGCGACTCCACAAACCAGCCGGTATGGAAGAGCGGCGCGGAGGCCCGGAAGACCCACAGCATCATGAAAAAGGTCAGGAAATCGTAGATGGAACTGATCGGGCCAATGAACACCATGAAGTCCCGTATAAGGCCGATGTTCCAGCGCTGCGGTTTCTGGATGAAGCTCGGGTCAACGTTGTCGGTCGGGATGGTCACCTGGGCCAGGTCGTAGAAAAAGTTGTTGAGCAAGATCTGCGTCGGCAACATCGGCAGAAACGGCAAGAACACGAAAGCGCCGGCCATGCTGAACATGTTGCCAAAATTGGAACTGGTCCCCATCAAGAGATACTTGATGACATTGCCGAAGGCTTTCCTCCCCTCAAGGATACCATTGTGCAGGACCTGCAAGCTCTGCTCCAGCAGAATGATGGCGGCGGCATCTTTCGCCACATCGACCGCGGTAGCGACCGAGATGCCAACATCCGCGGCGTGCAGAGATGGGGCATCGTTGATACCATCGCCCAGAAAGCCCACGACATGATGGCGGCTCTTTAGGGCCATGATGATGCGGTTCTTCTGCGCCGGTGAGACCCGCGCGAAGACGTTGGTCTGCTCCACCACGTGGGCGAGCGCCGCGTCGTTCATGTGGTCCAGTTCGCTGCCCAGGACCATCTGACTGCCGTCCAGGCCGACCTGCGAGCAGACATGCCCCGTCACCAGTTCATTGTCCCCGGTCAGTATCTTCACCTGCACGCCATCACGGCTGAGCGCCTGGAGGACCTCGGCAACATCCGCCAGGGGTGGATCGGAGAAGGTCAGGAAACCCAGCAGCACGAGATCGTGCTCCTCAGCCGCGTGGTAGGCTTGCTGCGATGGTACAGGGCGGTAGGCAAGGGCCAGGATACGCAATCCCTGAGCGCTGAGACGCTGATAGGTGGCTTCACAGCGGGCTCTCGCCTCATCATCAAGCGCTTTCTGCTCGCCATCTATCTCATACATGGAGCATACACCCACGACACCCTCTGGAGCGCCTTTCGTGATCAGCAGCGGCCCCGCATCGCCGCTCTCTACCACCACCGAAAGTCTCCGTCGTTCGAAGTCGAACGGGACCTCATCCAGTTTCTTATATGCGCTCACGTCGAGCGGTTCGTGCTGCATGATAGCAGCGTCAAGCGGGCTTTTGATGCCCGTTTCGTACAAGCTATTGAGGTAGGCGAACAGAAGAACACGCTCAGATGGTTGTTCATGCAGGTCAAGATGCTGATCGAGCGCCATGTTCCCACTCGTGAGCGTGCCCGTCTTATCGCTGCAGAGCACATCGATGCTGCCGAAGTTCTGCATGGACTCCAGATGCTTGACGATCACCTTTTGCTTTGCCATACGTGCCGCCCCCTGTCCGAGGGTTACCGTGGTGATCATGGGCAGGAACTCCGGCGTGAGGCCAACGGCGAGTGCAATGGCGAAGAGGACGGACTCGAAGAGCGGGTGGTGAAAGGCGACACCGGCCAGAAAGACGAAGAGAATCAGGAAGAAGACGGTCTGCAGAATCAAGAAACCGAAGCGCCGGATGCCCCGTTCGAACTCGGTTTCCGGGGGCCGGTGTGCCAGGCGCTCCACGATATCACCAAAGGCCGTATTGCGACCGGTGGCCGTGATGAGCGCGGTTGCGATTCCGCTGACGACGGAGGTGCCGAGACACACGCTATTGGGAGCTTCGGCCAGATTCTGCGACGTGGTGTTCTGATCACCTGCTCTCTTTTCAACCGGCATGGACTCACCTGTCAGTGCGGCTTGCTGCACGTGCACATCGACAGCCTGCAGCAGGTGCGCATCAGCAGGGACGAGGTCGCCAGCCGCGAGGCGAATGACATCGCCGGGGACTAACTCACGTCGTGGCAGCTCAGCCCAACGGCCGTTGCGCAGCACGGTGGCGGTAGGAGCCACCCCTGCCCGCAGTCGCTCGACGACGCGCTGCGAACGATAGGTCTGGACGAAGTTGAGGCTGACGCCCAGGAGCACCATCGTAACGATGATGCTGGCATTGATCACATCGCCCAGGAAAGCAGAGACCACGCTGGCAAGCAGTAAGATGATGATCAGTGGATTGAGAAACAGGCGGAGAAGCTGTACAATGGCTGTGGTATTTCGTACACCGACCGTCTCGTTGGGACCAATCTCCGACAATCGTCGCTGCGCTTCCTGCTCTGTCAAGCCTTGCTCGGATGTGTGTAACTGCTCAAAGAGATCTTGCAGTGGGAGGGACTGCACCCCGCCTGCACGATCTGGCGGGAGCTTCTGGGAGTCTCGTTGCTCAACCTGTGGTTCTACTGATCCTTGCATGCTTTACTCTTTCTCTAGTGAATAAGCGACAAACGTATCATGATTACTGTATCCGATCACGGTTAAACCCGTGTTGAGGAAAGCGGAGATGGCTCTATTCGCCTGTGGGTTCCGTAATTTTTTCTCGATGGAGCGAGTCCCAATAGCGCAGCCAGCGATTGCGCACCGTAGGCTCTCTCAAACCAAGCGTATAGACCGGCGAAATCAAGGGCGCTGCCCGCTCGACCTTCACCAGGACCACGGAGCGAATAGGGTTCGCAGTGCCCCGGTGGGTGTAGTAGGCAACGATCTGCTCAAACAAAGGCCCTTCCGTGAGGATGGTGGCAGTTCCCTTGAAGCGATACCCCTTGCGTATCATCGGGTCCACCACATTGATCTCCGTGACCGGATTGAGACGCAGGTTGGCGATGGTGTGCGAGGAGGTGATATCGGCGAAGACCAGGTGCTCGTCGTCCCAGGCCGTCGTCGTTCCTTTCGGCGAGAGATTGGGCGTGCCATCTGGACACACCGTGGCAATAAAGCCAAAGCGTTGCTCACGCACGACTCGCTTCATGTCTTCCGTCAAGATACCCATCTGCTTCTCCTTCTTTCGGACAGAAGCGCAAACGCACTACCCCTATGGCAATAAGTATAATTCGCGGGCGCTACGCTCGAGCGCTTCACGGAACTGCGGTGCGGCAATCGCGATCAGGCTCCGCGCACGCTCGGCGAGGTCCCGCCCGTGCAGTGCGGCAATACCGAACTCGGTGACGACGTAGTGGACGTGTGCCCGCGAGGTAGTGACAGCCGCGCCCGGGGAGAGGACAGGGACAATGCGCGAGATCAGCCCATCAACCGGTTCGGGCATGCTATCGGTCGCTCTGGACCCTCCCTTATGCTGCGCATGAGCCGTCGCAGGCAAGGCGATGATCGGTCGCCCGCGCTTCGAGAGGGCAGCACCGCGCATGAAGTCCATCTGTCCACCGACACCGCTATAGAGGTAGGTCCCAATCGACTCGGCGCAGACTTGCCCAGTCAGGTCAACCTGAATGGCGCTATTCACAGCAACCATGTGCTCGAACTGGCGGATGACGAGCGTGTTGTTCGTGTAGTTCATCGGACGCATCTCCACCATCGGGTTATCATCAATGAAGTCCAGCAAGCGGCGACTGCCCACCACAAAACTGGCGACGAGCTTGTCCTGGTCCAGTGCCTTGCATGCACCGGTCATCACACCCCGCTCGACAAGATCAATGATGCCATCCGAGAACATCTCCGTGTGCATGCCCAGGTCGCGTCGATCCGTGAGCGCTTGCAGGACCGCGTCAGGGATGGCGCCGATACCGAGTTGGAGTGTTGCTCCGTCCTCGATCAACTGAGCGACATTGCGGCCGATCTGCGCCTGGGTTTCGCTCACCTCGCGGTGGTCCACCTCGTACAGCGGTCCAGCCCAATGCACTGCGAAATCAAGCTGAGAGACAGGCACGAAACTATCCCCATGGGTTCTGGGTACGTTCGGATTGACGAGGGCGATGACAGTGCGGGCATGATCGACGGCAGCGCGCGTCACATCAACGGACGGGCCAAGGGAGCAAAAGCCATGGCTATCTGGCGGTGAGACCTGGATCAGTGCCACGTCTATCGCCAGGAGCTCACCAGGGGCGAAGAGCGCAGGGACATCGGAGAGAAATACCGGGGTGTAGCTGGCACGCCCGGCATTGGCAGCCTCACGAACGTTCTCGCCAACGAAGAGCGCACGCAGGGAAAAGTGCCCGCGCCAGCGCTCATCCGTGTAGGGCGTTGGACCATAGGTATGCAAATGCGTGATTTCAACGTCGCGCAGCTCTTCCCCACGGGCCACCAGTGCCTCAATCAGCGCCGTTGGCGTCGCGCAGGCCCCCTGCACGAATACCCGGTCGCCTGACCCCACCACCTGGACGGCGCTATGCACATCGCACCAGACAGTCATAGTGTACCTCCTGAGCATGTATATTGCCTGCTGGTATTAAAGGTAGCTCTGCCACATCACACATTGATCACAGGAACGGGAACTCACCTCACGAGGTGATCACAATATGCTATTTGTCAAAGGAGTTGGCCAAATTTTCTCAATGCCATTCTTTCCTCGCCTGGACGCTTCCCTTCACAGACCTATCACAAACTGTCTGAAATTGGAGTCATTTCAGATATCACAATCGCATCACAAAAGGAGGGAAGAACCACACATGGCTCTGCCACGCCTTGTATCTCAGTGTGCTGGTGCTTTATTATTATGGTGGGAAGGAGTGTCTACTGAGAGCAGTAATGAGGCCAGCGAGGATGACATATGCTACACCTTGAAGAGAGGAAACCGCTCTCGACAACTGAGCGCATCGCAGCCATGAGTCGGGTGGGCGCGGCGCTCATGAGTGAATTGGATGAGGATCGACTGTTGCATCTGATTGCAGAAGCGGCCTGCGAACTGACTGGCGCAACCTTTGCCGCCTTCTCCTTGCGACCCGTGAATGACGAGGGTGAGCCACTCGTGCCCTCCGAGGGTAACCTGTTTCACCTGGCAGCCGTCGTGGGGGTTACTGAGGAGCAAGCGGCGCTGTTTCGCCGCATGCCACTGGGTGGGGAAGGACTACTTGCTCCCATCTTCCGGCAAGGCGTCCCTGTCCGTGTTGCTGATGCTTTGACCTACATACATCGACCAGAGAAGTCATCCACGTCGCATGCTCGAGATGTACAAGAGGCAGCCAGGCAGGCAGCATTCGCCTTTGCGCACGGACAACTTCCCGCGGAGGGATTGCATTCCATGGGCGTTCCTCGTGGGCATCCCATCGTGCGCAGTTTCCTTGGTGCGCCAGTGCTTGACCGTTATGGACAGGTGCGTGGGGGGTTGCTTCTGGGACATGGCAAACCAGACCAGTTTACCCACGAAGATGAGGTCTTGCTGGTTGGCCTGGCGGCCCAGGCTGCCGTCGCACTCGAGAATGCGAGGTTATACCGGGCTGCCCAAATGCGAGCGCAGGAACTCCATGCTATCTTTGAAACGATTGCCGATGGGGTGACCCTGGTCGACCACGAGGGAAACCTGCTCCGCGAGAATGCCGCCGCTCGCCGGTTGCGTGAGCGACTCAAAAGCACACATGAGGGGGAACAGGTCATCGAGGCGTTGCTGCATGCGCCTGCACGCCGTGCGCTGGATGGCGAAGCAGTCGAGGGCATCACGGTGAGTGTTACTGATGGAAGCAACGAGAGGCGCGAGTACCTGGTCACTGCCTCACCACTACGTCTTGACACAAGGCCATCCAGTCCTTTACTACAGCAGCGGGAGCGCATGAGCACTGTACGCAATGGTGTATCCGGTGTCGTGGTCGTCTGGCAGGATGTGACTGAGCGCCTTCTGCGCGAATCAGAGCGCCAGGCCAGAACCCAGGCGAAGCAACTCGAAGCCATCTTCGAGGCCATGACCGATGGTGTGTTCGTCTATGACAGCAACGGCAACATTGTGCAAATGAATACCACGGCCCGCACCTTATTCGCACTTGATAGCGAGCCTGAGTATGCTTCTCGTCCCCTGGAGGAGCGTCTTGCCCGGCTCGTGGTGCATGATACGCAGGGTCAGCTCTTCCCTAGAGAACACTTCCCACAGGTGCGTCTCCTGAAAGGCGAGGTGCTCGGCGGTGTGAATGCGGTGGATGTGCTGGTACAGGCTCTGGATGGACGAGAGGTCCAGGTAAGCATCGGCGGAGCCCCCCTCTCTGACCAGGAAGGACGCAGAATCGGGGCCGTCATGACCGTGCGGGATATGTCAGAGCGCTATCGTTTGGAGCGCCGTCTCCACGAGGCTGAACGCGAGGCGCGGGAGCGAGCCACCAAACTGGAAGCGATCTTTGAAGCGATGGTCGATGCAGTCTACGTCTACGACGGGGAGGGACGCATTGTGCAGATGAATGCGGTGGCCCGCGAGTTAGCGGTACGCTCGAATCCCCCGGATGCGCTCTCGCGCCCATTGAGGGAGCGCACTCCCCAAACGGGTGTGTATGATGAGCAGGGGCAAATCCTTCCTCGAGAGCGCTGGCCAATCACGCGTATTCTCCAGGGCGAGGTCTTAACCCTAGCCAGGGCGGTAGACATGCTATTCCCCGCCTTCGATGGACGCAACATGTACATGAGTGTCACCGGCGGACCTATGTATGATCCAGGTGGTACCATCATTGGTGCCGTCGCCATTGCTCGTGATGTGACCGAGCGCCGCCGCCTGGAACAGATCGAACGGCAGATGCGTGCTGAGACGGAAGCTCGCCTGGCCTTGCTGCAACTCATCCTGGACGAACTGCCCAGCAGTGTCTATCTCGTCCGTGGGCACGATGCGCGCCTGGTGCTCGCTAACTGTGCTGCTGCGACCGTGTGGGGAGCTGCCTGGCCTGTTGGACAACCTATGAGTGCGTTCTTCAAGGAGAACGGTATCCGTATCTTCGGCGTTGATGGCCAACTGCTTGCGCCTGAGCAGCTTGCCACGCTACGGGCGGTCCAGCACGGTGAGAGAGTGGGTCAACAGCAAGAAATCATCCGCCATCCTGATGGCACCACCTTGCCAACCCTGGTGAGCACCGTGGCACTCGATGGGCACCAGCTGGGCGTGCCGCCGTGGGACAGCACGCTTCATTTTACTGATGAACCAGAGCCCGCAGCTCTCGTGGTTCACCAGGACGTGACCGCACTCAAGGAGGCAGAATACCTCAAAGACGAGTTCATCAGCATCGCGGCACACGAACTGCGGACACCAATTGCCGTTCTGAAAGGCTTCGCGCAGACACTGCTGGTGCAAACCAGACGAGGCAAGGGAGCGGCCCTGGCTGACTGGCAACTGGAGGCCCTGGAGGAGATCGATCAAGCCACGCGGCGCCTGGTCGAATTGATCGAGGATCTGCTCGATGTGACCCGCTTGCAAGCGGGACGGCTCACATTGCACCGGGAACCGACCGACCTGGTGACACTGGTGCAGCGTGTGGTGAGGCGACTGCACATGACGACGGAGCGACACCTCCTCTCCATCGATACCACGTGTACGCATCTGGTCCTGCCCCTGGACTCGCAGCGTATCGAGCAGGTGCTCTCGAACCTGATCGGGAATGCGATCAAGTACAGTCCAGACGAGGGCTCTATCGAGATCATGCTGCGTGAAGAAGGTGAGGCAAAGAGAGTCGTCCTCAGCGTACGTGATCATGGAATCGGCATTCCAACGCAGCAGCAGGCAAGCATCTTCGGGCGTTTCATGCGAGCGGACAATGCGCGCGCCTATGGGATCGGCGGCACGGGGTTAGGGCTCTACCTCTCGCGCGAACTCGTTGAGTTGCACGGTGGGCGCATCTGGTTTGTGTCAACCGAAGGACAGGGCTCGACCTTCTTTCTTGCGCTCCCCATCGGCTCGGAGTAGCTTGACGCTCATGCGCGCTACGAGGAGCGCATGCTGCGCTCCCTTATATATACACGCACCCACCGCTTGCCTCAGTGACAAGCGGTGGGTGCGTGAGCAGAAGACTGTCCGCTTTACGCCCGGAGTACGGCTGGCCTCGGCTATGCGCCGATCAGCACCTTCGACCCCTTGACCCGCGTAGCCCGGTTATATATGCCCATTCACTTTCGCTTCCTTCAGCTCACCTGGCGCAGGCCCTTGCTGCTCCGCTGGTTGTACAATGAGCAGTGGCAGCCTTGTGCCATCGAGCACCCGTTCAGTGATGCTACCCAGCATCCAACGCTCGAAGCCGCTGTGTCCGTGGGTAGCAATGGCGAGCAGGTCACATGCCTGGAACGTGGCTGTGTCTTCACCCAGCTCCGCCGTCCTGATCAAGGCATCCGCTATGTCTTCGTCGGGGACCAAGGAGTAGGTGACCTGCAGGCCAAGCTCTGCTGCCAGGCCGTCGCGCAAGTGGCTCGCTACCGTGCCGAGATAGGCCATTGCCTCATACTCCGCTCGCTCTCTGAGAGTATCATCACGCAGCGTGTCGCCTTGCTTATCTTGAAGCTTCACCACAGAGGTCAGGTGCAATTCGCCTTTCCCTTTCATGGATGCGCCAAGTGCGGCGACCAGGTGAGCGGCTGGAACCAGTGTGACCTCTGCGACGGGAGAACCATCCAGGGCGACCAGTGCGCGCAGTGGGTGCATGCCACCTGCCGGGGATGCACTCAAGCGGTTCTCTGGGGCTCCTTCACGCAAGAGCAGTACGGGGACGGGGCTGTAACGGGCTATTTTCTGGGCGACGCTGCCCAGCGCCCAGCGTTTGAACCCGGTACGCCCATGGCTGCACAGCACAATGAGATCAACCTTGCTGGCTCGAGCAAAGGTGAGGATCGTGTATGCCTCCACACCGAAGAAGGCCTCAGTTTCGGTCTTGAGGCCCTCGAGAGCAGGTGAGCGTGCCACCCGGGCGAGGTAGGCGTTGGCGTGCTCCAGTTCTTCATTCAGAACTGTTTCCGTAAAAGCAGGTGCTTGCACCAGGTAAGGGGCATATTCCACTAGCAGATGCACGACGTGGAGCACTACCACGGTGCCACCTGTGGTCTGCGCGATGCGCGCCGCGATAGGGACCGCTCGCTCCGCACGTGCCGATCCATCCAGGGGCACAAGAATCTTCTGAAACATGTACGTTCTCCTTTCAAGCAGAGGAGATGCTACTCCAGGAGCACCTCGGTTACGCTACGACGCGGAGTGGGTGGGACCTCGGACCCATAGCCCATGCGCAGCAGCAGCTGCGGGAAGCCGACCCGCTCGATGAGGTTGTGCAGCATCAGCCGTATCTGTGGCACCTCGATGGGCTGGTTCAAGAACGAGGCCCAGATCCCCTGGGATCGCGCATACAACAGGATGCGTTCTACAGCCTGGCCCGCCATGAGCCAATCGTAGGCTGTATCCACATCGGTCCCCAGCACCGCAAGCACTGGCGAACCAGCAGCAAGCTGGCGGTCTTTTGCCGCTTGCCCATTGCCTACATCGAAGGTCCGAGCCAGCACAGGGCCCACATAGGACGCCAGGTCGCCCAGGCTGAGCGCGTATCCTGGGATGCCATCACGGCGCTGACTCCGCTTCGAGCGCATCCAGACCGCCAGTTCACGACGGAAGTGGGTGTCTGTCCATTGCATGCGATCAGCCAGGGCCACCAGGTTCGCCACAGCGTTGCGGTCATACTCGTCTTGCACCACGCTGAACCAGGTCCCTTCGGCATGCGCCATTTCCTGCAAGGCAACGAGCACCGGTGCTGGCACCTCGCGCTGCTCAAATGCCTGCCGATTGGTGCGCCGCATGGTGATCGCCTGGAAGAGCGTGTGCTCCCCTGCGCTGGCTTCTCTGTGCTCCCCCAACCGGACCCGGGCCAGCAGGTCTGGATCTTCTGGGTCGGGCAAGGGGTTGATTGTCCCCGTGTATCCGAAATGCCACAGCGCCACGCGCAGGTGGAGCAGGGCAGCGCCGCAACTGATGGTTAACTCGCGGTCATCAGGATCGACGACCGGCAGTGCGCGAGATCTGTCCGCATACAGTTCAACGGCATCCCCGTCGATCTTGAACAGCCAGGGCTGCGTGTTGTGCCCTGACGGGGCCAGCACAGCATAGTGCAGGAGAAAGCGCAGTTGCTCTGCCGGTGGTCCCGTGGTGGGAAAATCCGCTTCGCGCACATCCCAGGGATTCGAGAATATGATAGGCATGTGGCTCTCCTTCGTTTTACAGCGCTGCTCAATACAGATCGGCGCCAGGCAATGGCGGCTATTGCTGCCCTTCTGGCAGCTTCTCTGGCCGCACCACCAGCAGTGGTAGCTTCGTGGCGCCAAGAACCCGTTCTGTCACACTGCCCATGACCCAGCGTTCTAGTCCCCCGCGACCATGCGTTGACATAGCCATCAGATCACAGTTCACAAAACCCTCAGCCCCCTCTTCCTGTTCCTCCGGTTCCGCCGTACTGAGAATGGCATCTGCCGCATCCGCATCTAGCGCGACAGACCACGTGATCGAGAGCTTCAGATCTTTGAGCGTCTCCTGCAAGCGTTCCTTCACCTCCACCAGGTAGGCTTTTGCGCCATCCACCGCCTCTTCGTTGAGTTGAGTGATAAAGCCCTCATCAGCAGTGGTGGCAAGGGGTTTGATCACCTGCATCAGGTGCAGCGCCCCTTTCCCTGGAGTTGCCAGGGCCGCGACGAGATTTGCCGCAGGAACAAGTGCCGTTTCGGCCAGGGGTGAGCCATCCAGGGCAACCAGGACCGAGATGGGACGGGCTGCATCTGCATGTGACGCAGGAGGCGCAGGTTCACCTGCACGCAGCACGAACACCGGCGCAGGGCTCTGTCGCACAACTTTTTGCGCCACACTGCCTAGCACCCAACGTGTGAAACCGGATCGCCCGTGGCTGCATATGATAATAAGATCTACCGATTGCGACTCGGCCTCAACGAGGATAGCCTGCGCCGGCAGCCCAAACAGGACCTCGGTGGTGGTTTCGATCCCTGTAAGTTCACGCGCTTTGGCGACACGGTCGAGGTAGCTGGAAGACACGGACAGCTCCGTCTCGATGACCTGCTCTGTTAAAAGCGGCGCCTGGGCCAGCCCACCTCCGTAGTCAATGGGCGGACTGACAACTTGTAGTAAGAGGATTGAGCCGCCTGACACTCGCGCAACTCGCGCTGCCACCGGTAAAGCCCGCTCCGCACGAGAGGATCCGTCGAGTGGAACGAGAATACGCTGAAACATCATAACGCTCCTTTTTTCTAGATCGCGGTACATCCTGCCACTGCGCTCTACCACCTCCATAAGCGTACCTCGATCATGAGAACGTGCCTGTTTGCCTCGTTGCCTCTTCCGCATGCTTGCTGCAGCGTGCTTCCCCTGATAGAAGCAAGGAGGTGATTCATTTCCTATCTCAAAGATAGCCTTTGCATGTCACACTTCTATCACGAATGGGGAAATGATGCTCACAAAGAACTCACAAAGTAGATCATGCACATTGGATATTGGGCGTGTGAAGAATTTCCTCGGTTGTTGTAAAGCATCCATAGAAAAGGATGTTGTGAGTGACTCGTGATGCTCATTTCGCTCTCTGTGACGTCATTGTGACCGTGCTGACATATCCTCAGAGCAGTGGAGCATCGTCGAGCATCGTGGCGATGCCCGAAAGGAGGAAATCAATGCTTAAGCGCATTCTAGTCCCACTGGATGGATCACCGCGTGCCGAGCGTGCTCTCCCCGTGGCAGCACGCATAGCGCGTACCTCAGGAGGCACCGTCGTCTTGCTGTGCGTCGCCAGTATACCCTCGCCGATATGGCTCAATCAAAGCACCTGGCGGGTATCAGGACCGAAACAGAAGCGCTTCCCGGCTCCGCTGCGCCGACCATCGTCGCAATTGCTGGTAGGGATGATGAGCAACTGGTTGATTTGATCATCCTGTGTAGCCATGGGAGAACCGGTTTCAGGCGCTGGGCTTTAGGCAGCGTCGCACAGAAAGTTGCTCGACATAGTCCGGTACCTGTGCTCATCCTGCGCGAAGGAAGTTATGAACTAGAGGACCGGCTGGTAGGTGCCACACACCCACTGTGTGCTTTGGTTGCCCTGGATGGCTCACCCCTGGCCGAGGCTGCGCTCATCCCAGCAGCGAAGCTGGTGACCGCATTGGCTGCTCCTGGACAGGGAGCCTTGCATCTGGCCCAGATCGTGACCCTGCCGACGATCCAGAGTGAGTATGATTATCAAAAGCGCGATGGTGAGATGAGAGAGCACGTCCTGCGAGCAGCGACAACCGATCTCAGCGCTTTCGCAGACAGCGTACGCGCTAGTCTGGCGGCAGAGCTTGGATTGAAGGTCACCTGGTCTGTAGCAGTGAACGAGGATGTAGCGGATAGCCTCATCAGAATGGCAGAGCTTGGAGAAGACACCGGAACCTACCAGGTCACATCCTGTGACCTGATCGCCATGACGACGCATGGGCGTGCTCACCGGCACGACATTGCCCCTCCTCATTGTCCAACCACATGAGCAGCACACCCCGGCCACAAACGAGCCAGAGCAAGCCTTCTGAAACAACACGATTACAAATAACGAGAGGGTGGCGAACATCAATGAAGAGAGCATATTGAGGATCAAACGAGTTCCATGCTCAACGGTCTGACCTGAGGAGGGTTCGGGGAGTACATCAGCCCTCCCCTCTTTGCCCATCTGTACGAACCTCTGCGATAGTTCTTGATCTCAGTGGTCATCAATCCATGCGCCTTTGGTGCCTCTCACATTAATTTCCTTAGTGGATAGTATCTATCCTGTCCCTCACCATTATGTCACGAACTGCGGAGCTAAAGTCACAGGGGAGTCACGCTCTTCACAGCCAGGGAGATCGTATGTTCCAGGTACTCACTGTGAGGTCTCTGTGATAGTGTTGCCCATAATCGTGCCGCCATTGTGATGGTCAGGGATTACAATACATAGGGGAGTCGGTATCCTCACCATGTTGCTGGTGGCACATTGATCACCAGAGACGATACCAGCCGCGTAAACGGGTACGGGAATGCCATGAAGCCAATAAGAGCCGGGAACCTGAATCACCCGCAGCAAAAACGGCTTCACTACCTTGACTGGCTCAGGGTACTGGCCGTGCTGGGAGTGTTTTGCGCTCACATCATCTATATTTTTGATACCTTCTACTGGCACATGAGAACAGAGCAGGGAACCCCAGGCCTGGAGACCTTTGTTGCTTTCGGTACTCAGTGGGGGATGTCTCTGTTATTTTTACTTTCGGGAGCGAGTGCCTGGTTCGCACTGCACTCCAGAACAGCAGCACAATTCCTTGGCGAGCGCTTCACACGCCTGCTCATTCCTTTTCTTGTCGCTTTCGTCCTTCTCGCGCCACTCCAGGCCTATGTTGAGGCGCTCATGCGTTTGCGCCATCCGGGTCCCTTCTTCCAGTATTTTCTCGCTTTTTTTGCGAACATGCAGATCAGTTGGAATCCGCAGTGGCTGGCAGCTTATGGAAATCACCTCTGGTTTCTTGACTTCCTCTTTCTCATTTCTGCGCTAGCCCTCCCTCTCCTCGTTTATCTGAAGCGGGAGCAAGGCGTGCTGCTCGTCCAGAGACTGGCCGCTTTGAGTGTGTGGCGGGGAGGTCTCTTCGTGTTTGTTCTTCCCCTTGTCTTGATCCAGGTCATGCTCCGTGCTCCGTTCCCTGGCTATCAGAGTTGGGCAGATTTCTTTTCCTGGCTGGCATGCTTTGTCTACGGGTATATCCTCCTCTCTGATCCACGGTTTGCACAGGCCATCAAAAACCA
>WNFC01005580.1_pt1 | contig 13802 bp, 13 predicted proteins | sample 5400541 | NCBI WGS metagenome assembly WNFC01 (sample SAMN13153342, study PRJNA577476) | soil metagenome | isolation source: 120 cm saprolite under Douglas fir tree site 2 hole 2 replicate 1 | place: USA:California | collected 2015-04-18
GTCGCACGCCACGTCCCCGCGGCCGGCGATGCGACCTCGGCGAACCAGAAATACGGCGGCCCGCCGTGCCGCTCACGCGATTTGGCCGCGACGCTGCCATCGGGCGCGATCAGCGAAAGCTCGCCCTCGAGCGGCTTCTCCGCGGCGAAGATGACGCGCAACGGCGCGCCCTTCCACGGCGCGATCGGCGACGGCAGGACCGCGAGCTCGGCGGCGTCCTCGCAGGCGCCGGACGGAGCTTCGGCCCGCGCGTCCGCTGCCGAGAGAAGGAAGACGAAAGATGCGCCTGCGAGCAGCAACAATGCTGTCGCGGCAGCAACATACCGGCGTGCTGGAAACAATCGAGCCCCCTACCCTTCGGCCCCAGCCAAACAATATTGCGGTGCTTTGGCTGAATCATGGCAAATCCATCGTCAGCCGGGTGGCCGCCGGGTCCGGTTTGGGCCGTTTTTGCGGTGGTGACGTGGCGGCAATATGTCCGCTTGGTCTAGTCGTCCGAGATGTTGCTCGCAGGCATTATCGGGCGTTGTTCTCCGAGGGCCGGCTTGGGGGGCGACGCCTGAGGCTGGACGAGTCCGTTCGCGCGGCCGAAAGCGATCGCCGCGCTACCCGGGCGCGGCCATGATTATCCATTCCGGCGACGTCGGGAAGCTCGACGTGCCCGATTGGTGTCATAACAAAGCAGGTCGAGCAAAATGCTCAGCATATACGGAGATCTTATCCGGCCGATATTCGCAACCAAGTAATTCATGACCGCGAGCTTCGAATCTCGCTTTGCCCGATTGAGAAATTCGCCGCCCAGCTCCGTCATGACTTTGTTCTGTTCCTTCAGGGCCTGGTAAATCAGCTTCCTATATTCCGGCAATCGCGTCGCATTGAAGGATCTGATCTTTAGGCTCAAGATGGTGAACAATAGCTCCAATTCCTCGGAGTTGAACGCAAGCCTCTCCTCCGATCCGTACCTGGCGAGCAGCTCACGATGGCGATCGTCAAGCATGCGGCTACTGTCCCGGTAGGTAGGTCGAGCAGAACTCGACCCAACAAACTGTCATAGCTTTGTGTCATCGCCACTGAGCAGGTCGCGCACATTGGACGGAACGGGAAATCCATATCCGCTTTGGCGCTCCAACCACCGGAGCGACCCAGACTGGTGGTAGCTGCTGGTGTAAATTTCTATGCCGATCTTCTGCAACGCCAGAATTAGCGCTTGAACCGAGTCGGCACCGGCCGCAAAACGTGACCACTTTTCGTTCGGCCAGTCGATCTCGTATCGGCAAATCCAGGCGCCGTCATTCTGTTCCGGCCGGAACAGACGAACTGGCACGTCTTGATCGCCCGACGGGCTACTGACGACGAGACGCCGCTGGGCAATCAGCACGGCTGCACCTCTTGGAGTTGGCTCCCAAGAAGCCATTGAATTCCACCTATTGCGAGGGCTCCGCTCGTGATTTTTCAGGGGAGACCGATCGAGACCGCCATCCCCGAACCGGCCGACCGAAGGAAGGGCCGTCAGAGTTGGAAACACTCGACTTGGCTCGCCGTTGCACTCGCGAGCAGGGGGCAGTACCGTGAATGCTCGGCCACACGCCCAAGTCACTCCTTGGTGGCGCAACAATGTTAAAAACAGCAAGCTTTCGGCCAGCTCGGCTGCGTCCCACGCGAACCCGCATGCTCGAGCGGAGAATGCCGACATGACGTCTTATGGTTTCATGATCGATCTTAACAAGAGTGAGATGGAAATTCTGCAGTCGGCGCTCGCACATTATTTGACGATGTGCAAGAAAGAGATCAGGAAAGGAGGGACTGTGCCGTTTCTGGCGCACAAGCTGACGATCAAGGATCTGTCTGCAAGACTTGCCAGGGAAATCGAGGCGATAATCTGGAAGCAGTCATTACCAGAAGATTTTGCACCGGCGACCACGCGGCTGTACGATGAATTATCGCGTCACAAAGTGGCTTATGCCCAGACCGGCCAAAAATGGGAGGCCGTTCGGCGCGCTGAGATGATCCATATTAGCGGAAGTGAGATGGACACTTTGCAGAAGGCGCTCTCGCATTACCGCACCGTGTGCAAGCAGAAGATCGCAGAGGGCGCGCCTGTTCCATTTATCGTGCGTATGATGGAAATAAATTGGCTGCTCTCGAAACTTGATGATCAGATCGAGAAACTATTCTCACGCGATGACTTGCCGTACGTCGTCGTGGCGGGCAAGCGCGCCCCCAAACGCCCTGATAGAAAGCGGAAGCCGTGAAATCAGTCGAACCCAGAACCAAAGTGGCCAGTCCAGTAGTGAATGATCTGCTCATCGCGCGGCACGAGCTCGGTGGATTCGGGAGATTCAAGGCGCCGCGCCTGCTCGCTCATGAGCAGCCGGCGCTCAGCATTGCGAGACGCGACTTCCGGAGCTTGTCGCTGGTACATGTCGTATGCTTTCTCTCGTGGATATCCCATTCGTCTGAAGAATTCGGGGTGAAAACTGTTTGGGCCTCCCTCAATCATGTCGACCATGTGCTGTATTTCGTGGATGCCCATTGTCTTGGCACGTTCCAGAGTGGGCGCGCGGATCTGCACCAAGCCGGGCGTGGCGAATCCCTGTTCGAGCTTGTCCCGATCGATGGTTAGATACGACTTCGCCCGGGCCAAGTGGGGATAATTCGCGCGCGCGCCCGGATGATAAAAGTGGTCAAATAGCGGGGCAACGTAGAACGCACGATTGTAGCCCGGTTCGGGGATGGGTGGCGAGGTCAACTTACCCGCAGTAGGGTTAACTTGGTATCCGGTGTCCGGTATCTCGAATACCCATCGACGATCAGCACTACGGCCCAAATTGGCCCGCTGCCAAATCTCGTTGGCTGATCTCCCGGCCGCTTCCATCTCCTCGGCCAGGGGTACCCTGCTATGAGGAAACCATTTGGCGAGTCCGCCGCCCAGTATTGCAAGCTTCTTCGCAACGGGAACTGCCGCTTTTCCGGGCCCCAGAAATCCAAGCAGCTGGTCGATAAAGAACTGCTTGGCCTCCTCCTCGGTCATTTGGCCGGTGGCCGCCCGATAGGCGTCGTCAGTCAGATACGTGAATAGCTGCTGCAAGCCCTGGCGAACTGTGCGTGCCGCCGCTTCGCTTGGTAACAGAGGCGACTGAAGAGCCGCCATCGGCTCGTTCGAGGAAAGGCGTTCGAGCGTTGCAGGGACCGCCGTGTGCGGCACGGCAGCCTGCCGGACCAACGGATCCAAGAACGGCAAGCTCGGGTCGATGGTCAGCGGACCTCCGCTGAGCCCTCGCGGTTCGGGCCACGGGGGAGTGATCGCCTGGGCTGCCAATCGGGGTTCGAAGGTCGACGGAGCGCCGGTCTGCAACCAAAAAGGAATGTTTTGATCCGCCGAGCTCTGCCACCGATCCGAACTCGGTGACGTGCCGTTCGCGCCCATTGCTACGGTCTGCGACCAGTACGGAATCGTTCCGGCTGAGGCGGTCGAGCCTGTCGGTGACGGCGCAGGGGGTGATGCGAGCTGGCCAAGAATTCCCGTGCCCGCGCCGGGCGTCATCGCCGACAGCAGCCAGGAGGGCGCAGCCGAATCCCAAACGCCGCTCGGCTGCGATGGCGGCGGTCCGCCATTGGCATCTGCGCCGATCGGATTCGCGAGGTTGCTCGATGATCCGAAGGGCGGCGGGAGCGTGCCGATCAGCCAGTTCGGCATCCAATACGGCCAGTCCTCCGGCCGCAAGAACCAGCCAGGCAGCGGGATTTGATCGCTCATGTGTGGTCTCCTTGATGCAAGAGGAAGTGTCGGCAGGCTTGCGGGCCGCGCGAATCCGTTTCGGGAAAAAAGCAACTGTGCCCCGCACGCGTCTTGAGGGGCGACGACGGCTCCGTCGCATAGACGTGGATGGCCGGGACAAGCCGCGTAGGCGCTGACTTAAGAGGCTCTCCAGCCGGTCATGCGCGGGCTTGACCCGCGCATCCATCTTCTTCGCGAGAGAGTTCTTCCGAGGATTGATGGATTGCCGGGTCAAGCCCGGCAATGACGACCTTTACGTAGCGCCCATGGGGACCAGCCCGGCCATGACGAGACGGCGGAACGAGGCTGTTCACCGTGAAGCGCACGGGTTTTCAAGAAAGCCTCGAGGTATTTCGTGGCCGCGCGGGTCAGCTTCGGGTCGTCGCGGAAAAAGCCGACAGCGGAGTTGCATATAGGGCAGAGCAGGCCTCGCACCGCGCCGGTCTCGTGGCAGTGATCGACGCAAAGCATCTTGTCGGACTTTTCCCTGCAGATTGCGCAGGCGCCGCCCTGACGGGCCAGGAGCTCATTGTAGTCCTCCCAAGTCATTCCATATTTGAACTTGAGGTGACTTCTTGCATTGCGAACGCGTTCCCGTTCGCGATACTCAGCACTGTGCTCGCGTTTAAGCCGCCGCAACTTGTTGATCCGTGGCCTGTGTGCCTTTTTGTACGCGCTTCCTGCCGCGAGCATTTTTCGTCGAAATTCCGGATCCTGCGCAAATCTCCGCTTTTGCCACTCGCGGCGGTAGGCGCAGATTTTCTCGCGATACTCGGCGTCTTCCGCATATCGTTTCGCATGCCTTTCGCGGCACCGGGCAAGCTCTCTCTCTCTCTCGATCATTCCATTCCTCTCCAGATGGCCTCTTCTTTCGTTTCTCGCTTGAAGCCACTGACTTGCAGTCCTCAATGTTCTCCGCACGGCATCGGCGGACTCGAACCTGCGGGCGCGCACCGGCGCGACGCGCGCGAGCGCGACGCCGGCCGGCCGGTGTCGGTCTGGATCAGAGCGATGGGCGCGCGGATCGAGCGCGTGCGCGCGCGTGCAGCGATCGCGCCGATGCCGTCGCGTTCACGCCGGCGTCGAAGCGTCGATCAATTCGAATTTTGAGCGGTTAGAGCACGTTCCGGTGAGGTGTGGTCAGCGGCGCGAGCGGCGGACTCGGTCTGCTCCCTCCCCCCTTTTGCGAGAGGGGGCGGACTCGATTCTTCGTGGTGTGCCCCCCACCCCGGCTCGCTTCGCTCGCCGACCCTCCCCCGCTTCGCGGGGGAGGGATTCTCACCGCGCCAGGATGACGTCACCGACCAGCGAGGAGTGATCCCAGGGCACCTGCCGCTCGCGCGTGGCCGCGATCACGTCGGCGCGCACCCGCTTCATGAGCGCGCTGATCTCGAGCGCGGGCGTGGCGATGTGCTTGAGCAGCGCGGCGGTGAACGGGCTGTTGCGGCCGTCGCCGTCGAGCGCGACGTTGTCGGGCTGGGTGGCGTAGGCGATCATGGTGCCGACCGCGCTCTGGATCGCCGCCAGGCCCGAGCCGACGGCGGTCGAGCGCGCGCCGAGCGTGCGCGAGAACGACCGCGCCAGCGGATTGTCGCGGCAGGCGTCGAGAAAGACGAGGTTCACCCGCTTCTCCGCCTCCATCTGCGCGAGGATCTGACCGACCTCGATCGTATCGAGGCTGAGGTCGCCGGCGCGCTCGAGCTTGGCGTCGACCGGCACGAGATAGTTCCGGCCGCCGACCTGCAGGCCGTGGCCGGCATAGAACAGGAGCGCGAGATCCGCTCTTTCGAGCTTGCGCCCGAACTCGCGAATCTTGTCCTCCATCGCGCGCTTGTCGAGGTCACGGCCTTCGACCACGTCGAAGCCGAGCTTGCCCAGCGCCTTCGCGATGTCGGCGGCGTCATTCGACGGGTTGGGAAGCTCGGCGGCGTATCGATACTTGCCGTTGCCGATGACGAGCGCGACGCGCCGGCCGATCGGGATGACCACCTTGGCGGCCCCCGGAGCGGCCGGCGGGAGCGTGACCGCGGCCTGCGGGGCGCCGGACTTGGCGCCGCTCGCCTTGGCGGCGAGCTTCTGCTCGACGCGGGCAATCCCGTCGGCGGCTTCCCGCCCTCCCACCTGTTTCTTGTCGGGATCGAAGTTGAGCGCGACCTTGAAATCGGCGAGCGCGGCCGCCAGGTCGCCTTTGCCTTCGTAGGCCTCGGCGCGATATCGGTAGGCGTAGAGGTATTGCGGAAGCAGCCGGAGCGCGGTGTTGAATTCCACGAGCGCGGAATCGTATTCGCCCTTCCCGAGATGGTAGATGCCGAGCACGTTGTGGACGCCGGCATGGTTGGGATTGAGCCGGAGGCCTTCGTTCAGATCCTTGAGCGCGAGATCGAGATCTCCCTTGCGCGCAAAAGCGGCAGCGCGGCCGGCATACGCCGCCACGATTTTCGGATCGAGCCGAATTCCCTCGTCGAAGTCGGCCTTTCCGAGACCATAATCACCTTTGAACCGCAGGTAACCGACGCCGCGCCAGACGTAGGCCTGGGCGAGGTCGGCGCCGCCGAGCTTCCTCGCCGAGATCAGGCGCGTGCAGGCGGCAATTCCATCCTCGCGGTCGGGCGCCCGGGAGCACGTCGCCCAGTCGGCGCCGCCGAGGGCGGCAAGCTTCTGCTCGACGCGGGCGATCCCTTCCGCGGCCTCGACGCCTCCCCTCTGCCTCTTGTCGGGATCGAGGCTGAGCGCCATGCGGAAATCGGCGAGCGCCCGGTTGAGCTCGCCCTTGCTCTCGTAGATCTCGCCCCGGGTATTGAAAGCGTAGAGGTATTGCGGCGAGAGCCGGAGCGCCTCGTTGACCTCGGTCAGCGCGCGCTCGTAATCGCCCTTCTTGTTGTAGTAGATGCCGAGCACGTTGCGCACGCCCGGATGCCTCGGATCGAGCCGAAGGCCTTCGGTCAAATCCGACCAGGCGCGATCGATGTTGCCTTTCCGGATGTAGGCGGCGGCGCGACCGGCATAGGCGCCGGCGATTTTCGGATCGAGCCGGAGCGCCTCGTCGTAGTCGGCGATGGCGCGGTCCCAGTCGCCCTTGAAGCGGATGTAGGTGGCGGCCCGCGAGACGTAGATTTGCGCGAGATCGCGGCCGCGCAGCGTATTCGACGTGATCACCCGCGTGCAGGCGGCAATCGAATCATCGCCGATCCACCTCTTGCAGGTCTCCACGTCATCGGCCCGCGCCGGCGCGGCGGCGGTGCCGATCAGCGCAATCAGGGCCGCAGCGAATGCCGGCAGCAGGCGCATGGTCTCCTCCCCGACGAAGAATGGCGGTCGGTCGTTTCGACGGCGATTATACCTGGTTCGATCGCGATCACGAGGGGCGTACGATGGGAACCCATCACCTTCGCCACCATGATAGCGGGAGAGACGATGGGTTTCCGCCCGCTTTCGCGGGCGTCAACCCATCCTACGCGTTCGAGCGCATAGGGCGGATCAGCGTAATCGGCCGCATCGCGATCGCGGCGGCGGGTTACGGCGAAGACGCCTACCCGCCCTAACGCTCACGCTATTGCGTTCTCCTCATACTCGATCCGCCGATAGAACCCGCTCGGCACCCTGCGGTCGAGCGTCATGGCGAGATAGCGGAAGGCGTCGGCGGCGTGGGAGGTCCAGTCGTGGATCGGGCTCGGCCGCAGCGCCTTGAGCTTGTCGTCGAACTCGGAGCGGTAGAGCTTGAGCGCGTCGACGCCGCGGGCGCAGCTCCGCGCGTCGAACCAGCACCGCGGGAGGAACAGGCGGACCGCGTTGATGCCGTCCTCGAGGCGGTGCAGCCCCCGCCGCCTCAGGCTGACGGCGACGGATCGGTGCTCTTGGCGCAATTTTGGATTATGCGATTATCCTACATGATTTTCGTTACATTGTCAAGTGAAAAATTCGGGACAACGATGGCTACATCTGCGAATGCGTTCATAGCACATATACAATATGTAGTCAATAGCCTAGGGCAAAATGTGATCGGCAGCAGAATATCGCGTGAAATCAGGTACTTGCCGCGATCGAGGCCCTGCGGTTGCGTCGCGCAGAGCCCGGGCTCGCGACTCATTCGCGCCCCAGGACGATTTCGATGGGCTTCCGCCCGCTTTCGCGGGCGTCAGCCCATCCTACGCAGTCGAGCGGCCCGGCCGGACCTCAGATCGGCGTCTTGGACACGCGCCCGGTCGCGTCGACGAACCAGCGCTCGCTCGGAAACGATTCGCCCTTGAAGCGCGCGCCGAGCCAGTCGGCGACCAGCGCCGGCAGATAAGGACCGAGATTGGTCGAAGGGACGCCGGCGGTGGCGTGGCGGGCATCCTGGTAGACGACGAAGCGCTTCGGCCCCTTGATCGCCTGCAATAGCCGCTCGGTGTTCGTGAGCGGGCTCAGCTCGTCGTGCTCGCCGGCCGCGCAGAGGTACGGCATGCGGATGCTCTCCGCCCGCCCCTTCGCGCTGGCGGCGACGAGGGAAGCGGATTGCAGGAAATGACGGCGGTCCATGGTGTCCTCCCATTGTTGTTCGGCGGCGGATGGGTGCAGGCAGAGTCTAGAGCGATTCCGTTCGTGCAAACCATCCGCCGTCATTCCGGGGCGCCACCGATCTCGGGCTTGCCCGAGATCGGCACTAGCATGTCCAAGTCGGCTACAGCCGACTTGGAGTGCGGCGAGCCCGGAATCCATAACCACGGGCCTGGGGTTATGGATTCCGGGCTCCCTCGCTGCGCTCGGGCCCCGGAATGACAGCGGAGAGATTGGCGACAATCGACCGAAACATGCTCCAGCAGCAAGTGCAGCTCGTATGGATACCGTCGGTGTTCGCAATGGTGCGAACGGAGCACACAATGGTATACTTCTTTCGTCGAGATATACCCGGCATTCGCCGGCGACTGCGGTTCTGCTCTCATGGCCTCGATCCGGCTCACGCGCTTGAGTTTAATCGTCGCGGCATCGCTGCTATCGGCGACGCTGCTCCATGCGGCCTTGCCGACGCCGGGGGAGAAGCCGGCGCGCGCCTCGCTCGCGGGCGAGCTGCTGATCGCCGCGCCGGTGATGACCGATCCGCGGTTTCACCAGGCGGTGGTCCTGATCGCCAAGCACGATCACAACGGCGCGCTCGGCATCGTGATCAATCGGCCGCTCGGGGAACGCTCGCTGGCGCTCCTGCTCAAGGCGATGGGCGAGGAGGCGCAAGCGGTCACCGGCAGCGTGCGCATCTTCGCCGGCGGCCCGGTGCAGCCGGAGATCGGCTTCGTCGTCCACAGCGCCGACTATCGTCGCGCCGAAACGCTCGACATCGACGGGCGCGTGGCGATGACCTCGAGCCGCGAGATCCTGCGCGACATCGGCAACAAGCAGGGACCGAGGAAGAGCCTCATCGCGTTCGGCTACGCCGGCTGGGCGCCGGGCCAGCTCGAGGCCGAGCTCGGGCAAGGTTTCTGGTTCACGGCGCCGGAAGACCCCGGCCTGGTCTTCGATCTCGACCGCGACAAGGTCTGGGACGACGCCATGAAGCGTCGGACGCAGGACCTCTGACGATCGGGTCATGCGAACGGTCCCGTAGGGTGGGCAAAGGCGCGAGCCAAATATTCAGGTGTGGCCACGCGACGATCGCAGCGCCGTGCCCACGCGTGAAAGCTACGTCATCACCGATGGGCAATCGTGACGCATACGCAAAGCCGCGGCAAGGCGCGTGGGCACGGCGCGCGAGGGCGCGCCTTTGTGCACCCTACAGAAAGCTGATGTCAGCGCGATGCGGGACTCGTGCAGTCCCGGCTCGGGGTTACGAGAGCGGAAGTCAGGCAGCAGATCGAATGCGCTACTGCGCCTCGCGCAGCTCCGGGTGCGCCGCGAGGCGCGCGGTGTTGAGGCGGTGCACGGCGTAGCAGACGACCGCGCCGAGCGCGAACGGAAGCGCCGACCACATGTAGAGATGCTCGACCGGCAGGCCGACGAACAGCGCGCCGACCAGCGGACCCACGATCGAGCCGATGCGTCCCAGGCCCAGCTGCCATCCCGAGCCGTTGGCGCGCAGCGAGGTCGGATAGATCAGGGCGCCGACCACGTTGATGCCGGACTGGATGCCGAGCACCAGGAATCCGGCGAGGAAGGTCGCGGTCAGCAACGCGCCGGCGGAGCTCATGGCGGCGAAACCGATCGAGGCGACGACCGGCACGGCGACCGCGAACATGACGGCAATGCCCAGGAAGCGCTGGCGCTGCAGCCACCAGCACAGCAGCAGCGCGCCGACCGTACCGCCGACCTGCAGCACGGCGCCGGCGAGCGCCGCCGTCGTGGGCGGCAGCTTGGCGGCGGTGAGGAGGGTGGGCGTCCAGCTGAGCAGGAAGAAGTAGCCCATCAGGTTGAGGATGAAGAGGAGCCAGACGAGGGGCGTGATCAGCGCCAGCCCCTGGCGAAACAGGTAGGCCGGGTTGAAGCCCGGAAACTGCTTCTCGTCCTCGACCACGAACCGCGCATTGGCCGGAACCCGGTAGCCGGGGCTGATCGCGGCAATGAGCCGCTCCATCCTGCCGCGCTGGCTTTCGTGCAGCGCCATGAACTTGATCGATTCGGGCAGGCCGAAGACGGCGGCAATCGCGATCACGATCGGCACGATGCCGCCGATCAGGAACAGGATCGGCCAGCCGTGCGTCGGCACCAGCGCGGCGGTGACGAATCCGGGAATGGCGCCGCCGATCGGCACGAAGCCGACCGCGATGATCGCCAGCGTGGCGCGCAGCTTGCGCGGCGCGGATTCGGCGTTGATGGCGACGACGTTCGGGATCACCCCGCCGATCCCGAGCCCGGCGAGCAGCCGCAGCCAGAACATCTCGTTGAGGTTCCCCGCATACGCGGCGGCGAGCGTGAAGACGCCGAACAGCAGGTTCGAGCCGACGAGCGCCGCCTTGCGGCCGAAGCGGTCGCCCACCCATCCGAACACCGCCGAGCCGATGAGGATGCCGAACAGGCTGGCGCTGAACACCGGGCCGAGCGCGCCCGGCTTCAGGTCCCATGCTTTGACCAAGTAGGGCGCGGCAAAGGCGATGGCTGCGATATCATAGCCGTCGATCAGGGCGATGAAGAACGACCAGGCGATCAGCCTGATCTGGAAAGCGCTCAGCCCGCGCTCGTCGAGCAGCCGCGAGACCTGGACTTCCGGCAGGTCGGCCATCGTTTCCCCCTGATCCGGTCTCTGGCGGACGCAGCATTACCGTCTTGCGCGAAATGATATGGCAGGGCCTGCGCGATGAAAAGCGGCCACGCCAAAAGCCGACGAAGCAGTCTAGGAAACAGTAGGGTGGGCAAAGGCGCGCAACGCCGTGACCGCGCCTGGACATCGATCGTCCGTATGCGCGCCGTGCCCACGCGTTCCCGGCTTGCCGGTATCATCTGCCGACGCGTGGGCACGGCGCCGCGGTCGGGCACGTGCTGGAGTTAGCCATTGTGCGCGGCGCCTTTGCCCACCCTACGTGTGATCCAAGTCGCGCGAGCACGACGACTCGGGCCCGGCCGTCGTGGCTGATCTGCATCCGGGAAATCCACCGAGCTCTCGCCCTGCGCGGGGAAGGCTGTTATTCTCCGCCGCCATCAGGGGCTCCGAGCGTTTCATGGCGCGGCTCTTTCTCCTCATCGCGCTCCTTGCCGGTTGGCAGGGCAGCGCGGCGGCGCAGGACTATCCGACGCGGCCGGTCCGATTCATTATTCCGTTCGGCCCCGCCGCCGCGACGGACATCGCCGCGCGCCTGTTCGCGGATCGCCTGTCCGCGCGCTGGGGCAAGCCGGTGCTGGTCGAGAACCGTCCGGGCGGCGACGGCTTGGTCGCGATCGGCGCCTTCACCGGCGCCAACGACGACCACACGCTGCTGTTCGGGCCCGCCGGGACCTTCGCAGTGCACCCTTATGAGCACGCAACGCTGCCGTACGATGCCGACCGCGACCTGCTGCCGGTGGTGGGCATCGCTGTGGTCATCCTGGCCATATCGACCCCGGTATCGCTGAAAGTCGACACGATGGCCGAGCTCGTGGCGCTGGCGCGCGCGCAGCCGGGAAAGCTCAATGCGGCCGCCGCCAGCGGCAACTCCGATTTCCTGCTGTTCGGCTTCCTCAAGAGCAGCGGCCTGCAGGTGGCGAGGGTTCCCTATCGCGACATCCTGCAGGCACCGAACGACCTGGCCGAGGGCCGCATCCAGCTGTTGATGACATCGCTCGCCGTGGTGCAGCCGCACATGCAGGCCGGCAAGGTCAAGGTGCTGGCGGTGACCAGTCGCAAGCGCGCCCCGAGCGCACCCGATGTTCCGACGGTGGTGGAGGCGGGCTATCCCGAGCTGGAGCTCGACAGCCCCATCGGCGTGTTCGGGCCGCGCGGCATGCCGGTCGCGTTGCGTGAACGCATTGCCGATGAATTTCGGGCGGTGGTCGCGGCGGACGCGGTCATCACGACCCGGATCGAATCGACCGGCCAGATCGTCGCCATCCGCGGCCCCGCCGAATTCGCCGCCGAGATCAAGGCGCTGCGCGCCAAGCTCGCGGCGGCGGCCAAGACCCTCGGGATCAAGTCGGCGCAATGAACGCGGCGTCCGTGTCCTCGATCGTCGTCAACGGCATCCGCGTGGAGCTGATCGAGCGCGGCGCCGGCAAGCCGCTGCTGTTCCTGCATCCCGGCATCGGCATCGAGCCGACCGCGCCGGTGCTTGATCTTCTGGCGAGACGCGCGCGCGTGCTCGCGCCGGTGCATCCGGGCTTCGGGCGGTCGGAGCAGCCGAAGGCGTTCGACAGCGTCGACGACCTCGCCTATCTCTACCTCGACCTGCTCGAGCAGCTCGATCTGCGCGACACGATCCTCGCCGGCGTGTCGTTCGGCGGCTGGATCGCCGCCGCGATCGCGATCAAGTCGGCGCACCGCCTGTCCCATCTCGTGCTCGCCAACGCGGTCGGCATCAAGGTCGGCGACCGCGAGACCCGCGACATCGTCGACGTCTACGCGATCCCGGAGCGCGAGCTCCTCGAGCTCGCCTATTTCGATCCGGAGGCCGGCAGCCGAGACTACAAGGCGATGCCGGACGAGCAGGTCCTGGCCGCGGCCCGCAACCGGGAAGCGACCGCGCGCTATGGCTGGTCGCCCTACATGCACGATCCCAAGCTGCGCGGCCGGCTCAATCGCATCCGGATCCCGACCCTGCTGCTGTGGGGGGCGAGCGACCGCATCCTGTCGGAGCGCTACGGGCGCGCCTATTGCGCGGCGATCCCCGGCGCCCGCTTCGAGACGATCGAGCGCGCCGGGCACTTTCCCCACCTGGAGCAGCCCGACGCATTCGCCGGCCGGATCTTTGCCTTCGTCGAGGAGACGTCGAAATGAGAGTGTACCAGTTCACCGAGCAGCCGTATCCCGACGCCTGGAAGGATCACGCCGGCTCGCTGCGGGTCAATCTTCCCAACCGCAAATGCGACCCGGCGATCGCGGCCGACCTGTTCCACCGCTATTACGACGAATGGCTGCTCGCCGACGAGCTCGGCTTCGACATCATGCTCAACGAGCACCACCAGACCGCGACCTGCATGTCTTCGACCTCGATCGTGGGGCTGGCGGTGCTGGCACGGCAGACCCGGCGCGCGCGCCTGCTCGTGCTCGGCTACCCGGTCGGGCACCGGATGGATCCGCTGCGGATCGCCGAGGAGCTTTCGACCATCGACGTGATCTCGCGCGGCCGGCTCGACATGGGCTTCATCAAGGGCGTGCCCTACGAGTTTCCGGCCTCGAACCAGAACCCGGTCGGGGTGATGGAGCGGTTCTGGGAGTCGCACGATTTCATCATCAAGGCGATGACCAGCCACGACCAGCCGTTCAACTGGGAGAGCAAGCATTTCCATTACCGGCACGTGAACATCTGGCCGCGGCCCTGGCAGCAGCCGCATCCGCCGGTGTGGAGCACGACCGGCAGCAAGAGCAACGCGCGCGTGCTGGGCGAGCGCGGCTACGTGATGGCGACGCTCGGCACCGGCTACAACACGC
>WNFC01008358.1_pt1 | contig 13802 bp, 11 predicted proteins | sample 5400541 | NCBI WGS metagenome assembly WNFC01 (sample SAMN13153342, study PRJNA577476) | soil metagenome | isolation source: 120 cm saprolite under Douglas fir tree site 2 hole 2 replicate 1 | place: USA:California | collected 2015-04-18
CGGGCACGTATTCGCTGAACAACAGCTCGGATCGGTAGGTCGGGATATAAAAGTGCAGCTGGCGGAAGATATCGTGGGCCAGGACGACGGTGGTCGATTCGGGCTGCTGGCGCAGGAATTCGATCTGCGCGGATGTGGTCGCATCATGCGCGCGCAGATCGGGTAGACGGCCGGGGCCGACACCACGGGCAAAGGCCTGGATGTTCCAGCCGATGATGGCGGTGCTCAGCAGGGCCGCGCCGGCAATGCCGAGGAAGCGCGGCGGGGGCAGCCAGCGCCAGCCGCGGGCGAGCAGCACGCTGCCCAGTTGCATGAGCTCGTCGCGCAGGTCGAGGATTGCCAGCGAGATCAGGATGCTGGCCGCGGGGGCCAGGGACAGCACGTAGCCGGGCTCGCCAAGATGGGCGAAGACGTACACCACCAGCGGCGGCGCGATGAGCACACCGAGGAATCGACTGCGATAGTCGGCCGCCAGCCGTGCCGGTCCGAAGCGTTTGCCGATCACGTACAGCACCAGAATCAGCCCAATGCCAAGCATCTGGCGCAGGTAATTGATCAGAAAATTTAGGTTGTAGGTCGCTTGCGTTTCGCCGCCCGAAGCGAAGTCGCCGACGACGTACGCGGACTGGGGCGACCAGACTTTCAAATAGTCCGCCAGGACCTGGCGGTAGACATCCCAGCCGCCAGTGAGCACGATCATCGGCACGGCCCAGGCGATGACGATCGCTGCGGCCAAGGCTACGGCGCCTAGACGCAGGCGCCACGAGACGGTCCACAGCGCCCACAGGCCTAAAGGTAAGCAGAAGACGGCGGCGTCCCAGCGCACACCGGCCGAGATCGCCCACATCACCGCCATGGCCAAAATGAGCCGCTGACGGCCGGCCAGGACCGAATGCGCCAGCCATGCTAGTGCGACGGTCTCACCCGCCAGCGCAACATAGGGATAAGCGACCTCGCCGTAGCCCCAGAAGCCGACCGTGCACACTAGCAGCAGCCCCGCGAGAAGCGCGGCTGCCTTGCCGAACATCGCCCGTGCCAGGCCGATCGTGCAGGCGACGGCAACGGCGCTCCAGGTGATGCCCTCCAGGATCAGCGCCCGATTGGCGTCGTGGACGACCAGGTCGATGGCGCGCGCGAAGAACACGTACAGCGGATAGCCCGGCGGATGCGGCTGGTGAAACGCGACGTTGTAGAAGTCGCGTACGGCCAACGCGTAGTTGGCCGAGTCGAACGCGTACAACGTCTGCGTCATGAACGGCAGCCGTGACGCAATTGCCGCGACCACCAGAATGGTGGCCGCGACGCTGAATGGGACTTTCAGGCGAATCGTGCGCCGGCCGCGTGGGCGGCGATGGATTCGCTGACGAACTGGCGCATTTGATCGCGGAAAACCGTGCTATCGAAGCGCTTGGCGTGCGTGCGCAGCTCGCGGGAATCCCAGGCCGTGGCTTCGGCGCGCCGCACGGCCTCGATCAAGCACTCCACCTGCTGTTCCTTGAACAGCACCCCGGTCCGCCCATCGACGACGGTGTCCAGTGCGCCACCGCCCGCGTAGGCGATGACCGGCCGACCACTCGCGTTGGCCTCCAGCGGCGCAATGCCAAAATCCTCTTCGCCCGGAAAGACCAGCGCGCGGCAACGCGCGTACAGCTGCTTCAGCTCGGCGTCCGAGACGCGGCCGACGAATTCGACGTTGCGCCCGGCTCGCCCCTTGAGCGCCGCCAGGTCGCGCCCGCCACTGCCCACGATCTTGAGCTTGATGCCCAGCCGGGTGAACGCGTCCACCGCCAGGTCGATGCGCTTGTACGGGATCAGCCGCGAGACGATCAGGTAGTAGTCTTCCGCGCGCTCCGACGTGAGCGCGAACGCGTCGCAGTTCACGGGCGGATAGATGACGGTCGAATCGCGGCGGTAGTACTTGCGAATGCGGGCGGCCACCGTGCGCGAGATGGCCAGGAACCGATCGACGTTCTGCGCCGTTGCCACGTCCCACGAACGGAGCTGGCTGATCGCGGCCGGCAGCACCAATCGCGCCGCGGTGCCGAGTCGCTCGCGCTCGACGTAGGCGTGGTAATTCCAGACCCAGCGCATCGGCGTCAGGCAGTAGCTGATGTGTAGCGTCCCAGGCGGCGTAATCACGCCTTTGCAGAACGCCGAGCTATTCGAGATGACCACGTCGTAGCCACTCAGGTCGAAGCTCTCGAAGGCCAGCGGATACAGCAGCAGGAATGGCTGGTGATTGCGCGTCACCAGCGGCAGCCGCTGCATGAACGACGTGCGAATGTCGAGGCTGCGGATGGTGGCCGACATCTTCTCCGGCCAGTACATCGAGGTGTACACCGGCGCACTCGGAAACAGCGCGTGCAGCTCCTCGAGCACGCGCTCGGCGCCGCCGTACTGGTTCAGATAGTCGTGGACCAGGGCCACCTTGAGCTGTCCACTTTCGGGCGGCCGGCTCAGGACGACCGTTTCGGCGGCGCGATCGATGACCGCCACCTAGAAGGCCCCCTTACCGCTCAGCACGGCCGGAATCGTCCGCAGCAGGATGCGCAGGTCCAGGCCAAGCGACCAGTTCTCGATGTACATGATGTCCATGAGTACCTGCTCCGAAAAGCCAAGCTCGCTGCGCCCGCTGACCTGCCACAGACCGGTAATCCCAGGCAACGTGTCGAGGCGGTGCAGCTGCCAATCCTCGTACAGGGCCACCTCGCGCGGGGTGGCCGGCCGGGGTCCAACCAGACTCATCTCACCAGTGACCACGTTCCAGAGCTGGGGCATCTCGTCGATGCTCCAGCGGCGCATCAAGGCGCCCAGTCGGGTGCGGCGCGGATCGTCGCGCATCTTGAAGATCGGACCTTCAGCTTCGTTGCGCTCGAGCAGCTCGCCCAACTCACGATCGGCCCCGGGGCGCATCGAGCGGAACTTGTGCATGCGGAACGGCCGCCCGTCGCGCCCGACCCGGATCTGGCCGTACAACGGCGACCCGCCGCGATCCTCCACCCAGATCAGCAGCGCCAGCGGCACGAAGAACCACGCGAACAGGATCAGGATCGTCAACGACAGGACGACGTCGATGACCCGCTTCATGATGAAGTTCACGCCCAGGATGGCGTGGTCCTTCATGCCCATCAGCGGAATGCCGTTGACCGTATCGATGTCGAGGCGACCCAGGCTGACCTCATACAGATCGGGGACGAGGCGGAACTGGACGCCGTCGCGGCGGCAGTGATTGACGATGCGCATGATCGCTTCGTGCGACGCGCTGGGCAGGGCGATGACGACCTGCTCGATGTGCTCCTGGTGAATCACGCGATCGAGCTCGTCCGGCGTTCCCAGGCGGTGGAAGCGGCCGAAGTCCGTGTGGCCGTCGGTGGCCAGGAAGCCGGCCACTTCGTAGCCCAGGTGGGGTCGTGCGGCCAACGCCTGCATGATCATGCGGCCGACGGTGTTGTCGCCGACGACGAGCGTGCGCGCCACACCGATGCCGTGCTGATGCAATCGGCCGATGAGAAACAGGCACACTGCTCGGCCGAGGACCACCAGCAAGGTGATGAGCACCCAGGCGAAGATCAGCGTCAGGCGCGATTCAGCCGGATAGCGCACGAACGTCGATCCGGCGAAGAGGACCATGACCGACACACCGGCGGCGGTGAAGATCGTCGAAAAGTCGTCGAGAGCGCTCGCGGCGCGCGGCAGGCGGTACAGCCCGCGCAGGCCGAGGATGAAGGCGAACACCAGCGAGAGGGCGATCTGCAGCGGCAGATACCGTTCGTGCTCGACATAATTCCCAGGGTCCAGGTCGACCACGAGGCCCAGGCGGTAGCGCGCAAACCAGGCCAGGTAGAACGCCAGATTGACCGCGCTGATATCGATCGTCACCAACGCCACGCGTTTGAAGATGATCAGGACCTGGGCGCCAAATGTCGTCCGCACTACGGCATTGGCATCGCTGCGCGCGATGCGGTGCGCGGCCATGGCCAACGGCATTGGTCTGACCGGTGGACGCGGCGAAGTTGCCACTACTGTCCGACCGCCTGCGCGTAGCTGGCGATGGTCTGATCGGTCATCGCGCGCCAACTGAAGCGGCTGGCCTGGATGCGGCCGGCCGCGCGCATTTCCATCTGTCGTTGGGGGTCATCGAGCACGCGCTCCATCTCTTGCGCTAGTCGGTTGGTGTCCTGGGGTGGAATCAGGACGGCGGCCTGGCCGGCCACCTCGGGCAGCGACGCCGCGGTCGAGGTAACCACCGGGGTGCCACAGGCCATTGCCTCGAGGACAGGCAGACCAAAACCCTCGTACAGGCTCGGGAACGCGAAGAGCCGGGCGCCATTGTACCAAAGTGGTAGTTCATCTTCCGGGACGAAGCCCAGGAAGTGCACGTCATCCTGTAGGCCCAGTTGACGCACTGTGTCGAAGATGGGACTGAAGCGCCAGCCCGATCCGCCCGCGACATATAGAGGTACGCGCGGCGCGCGCAGGCGGGCGTAGGCGTGCAGCAAGCCGACCAGGTTTTTGCGCGGCTCGAGTGTTCCAAGGGCAAAGACAAAGCTCTCAGGCAAGCCGCGGGCCATTCGGAAAGCATCGACTTCCGAAGAGGGTAAAAGCCGATAGCGCTCCTCGGCCGCCGGGTACGTCACGTCCACGCGCTGCTCGGGCACGCTCAGAAGGCGCACGATATCACGTCGCGCGTGCTCGGAAATGGTCAGGATGCGCCGCGCGCGGCGGGCGGTCGCCCGGGTAGTGGCGGTCAGGTAGATGCGATTGGTGAGATTGAAGGCCTTCGGAAATCTCAGGAAGCTCAGGTCATAGATCGTCACCACGCCTGGCCCGGCCCAGCCCATGGGCAACGCGTACGCCATGCCGTGGAGCAAATCGGGCTTTAACGCCGAGAGTTCGCGGGGCAGGATGGCTTGCTCCCACGCAATCCGCACTGCTGGACGTATCGTCCGACTCCCGCTGGGATGGAAATTCAACTTGCCCCAGCCGTTGGTTGTTGGCGCGGTCGGCACGTAGACGTCAAAGGTATGCCCGCGATTGTCACGGCCCAGCTCGGCCAGCAGGTGATAGATGACACGGCTGATGCCGCCACTGCGGTACGTCTCGGCGAAGGACAGCAGTTGGGCGTTCAGGGCGATATGCATTTCGGGCTTGACAGCGGTTCGAGTCTATTCGGTCGAAGGGAGTCCCCACTCCCGCGGGGAGTATCGCCGCCCCATGGCGGGCACGGATTGCTACGCTGCAGGGGTTGTCAGATCGGTGGCTCGCGCGACGTTCTCTCGGTGGCGACGCCGCCGTGTGGGTCGCGAGCGGGCTGCTATTTCTGGCGGTCGCCGCGTTTGTCCTGGGCGGCTCGCGCGAGCCTGGCCTGGGCATGTTGCTCATGTGCATGCTCGCCGCCGCACTGGGCGGCATCGGGCTCGTGCTGTTGGTCTGGGCGATCGGCTACCGGCGGCTGGTCTACTGTCTGGCCGAGAACGACCTGCGCATCGAATGGCTCGGCCGCACGCTGATCGTGCCGTATTCGGCCATCCAGGGCATCTCGACCGGCCAGCGATTGGCCGGCCACGCTGCGCCCCAGGCTCTGCGCTGGCCCGGCATAAGCGTCGGCCCGAAACGCGTCCGCGGTCTCGGTCGGCTGCGCTTCTTCGCCACTTCGACGGACCAATCCGATCTCACCTTAATCGCTGTCGAGCACGGCGGGGTGATCGTCTCAGCACGCGATCCAAACGGGTTTCGCGCGGCGCTGATCGAGCGTGTCGAGGACAGTGAGGCCGTTCGCGGTGATATCTGGGAGCTGACCCCGCCGCGTGACGTCCCCTGGACGGCCATCGCGGACCCGTGGCTGCCGGTGTGCGCGGTCGTCGGCACGCTAGTTCTGCTGGTGATCGTCGGGATCATCACGGCCAGGTTCGACGCCTTGCCCGACCAGCTCGCCGTCCACTTCGACGCGAGTGGTCGGCCGAACCAGATTGCATCCAAGTTCGACCTGCTGCGGCTGCCGCTGTCTGGACTGTTCCTGATGGTCGTGAATTGGGCGCTCGGGGTGTGGGTGCATCCACGCCAGCGCTTGCTCGCGCGGCTCTTGTGGATCGGCGGCGCGGTGGTGCAGCTGGTGTTGTTGGTCGGCGTGTTGCGCCTGGTCGTGTGAACGACACTGAGCTCGTGCGCCTGGTCGACGAGCTCGAAGAAAAAGCCTCCGGTTACATCACGCTCGAAGATGTTGAGCGCGCGGCTGGATTCACAGTCTCAGCCGAGATTGAGAGCGGCCTGCTGCTGGTGGATTACAGGACACGATTGGATGGCACGGCCGTGACGCTGTGCCGCCTGAATCGCCATCATCCGCTCGTGGTCGAGCTCACCGGCTGGTAGACCAACCGAAGCGAGAAAGCGATCTTGCGCATCGTTTAATGCCACGGTGATCGCCGGGCTGCTTATCCTTGCGCAGAGGCGAGCGCAGGCGTGACCCAACTCCGAGCTGAGATCCTCGTCGGTCAGCGGTACAGGTTCCTGCATCGCATCAGCGTCGATCCGTACACCGAGACATGGAAGGCGTTCGACAGCCGCCTCGGGCGCCCGGTCGCGCTGCGGCTGCTCTCCGAACAGGCCCGCGGGAACAGCGCCGCCCAGGCTGACCTGCGCGGCAGAATGCGCGGGCGACCAGATCCCGGTGCCCCGCGCGTGCTCGACGGCGGGGAAGACCCGCTCTATGGCCCGTTTGTCGTCGGCGAGCTGGTCGAGTCCGCTGGAACCACCCAGCGGCTGCCCGTGCTGGACGCGGTTGCACCGAGTCCGCCGCCTGGCGGTCTCCAGCACGGGCGACTGTTGCTGTTCGGCGTGATCGGCGGGATCCTGGTGCTCGTGGCGGCACTAGCCGTCGCCGCGTACGTGCTCGCGCCAGCCAATGGGCCGCCCGGCGGGGTCAGCGTGACCCCGCCGCCAGTGGCTGGCGCGCAGTCTGGCGCCCCAGCGACGCCGCGACCTACTGTAGCGCCGACGCTCGCCGCGGCTCCGCCGGCGCAGGCGGCCCAGCCAACGAGTCGGCCGACGTCGCTACCGGCCATCCAACCCACGGCGCAGGCAACTGTGCAGACGAGCGCCCAGGTCACGCTGGCGGCCGCCGCGCAATCCAAGCCGCCCGCCGGCTCGCCCGTCGATACGATCCGCCAGCACTACAGCTTCATCGACGCCAAACGCTACGCCGATGGCTATGCCTTGATGGACACCCACTTGCGCAGGTTGAACTCGGCCGCCGAGTACCAGGGCTGGTTCGTCGACAAGATCTCGATCAAAGCGGTCTCGGTCGAGCTCGCCTCGCAGACCGACACCGAGGCCGTGGTGCGCTCCGTAGTCGAAACCACGGACAAGATCGATGGCCAGAGTGTGACCCAGCGCGTGTCCGAGGAGTTCGTCTTACACGCCGAAGACGGCGCCTGGCGAATCGACCAGGTCTCCCGAGTCTGAGGCACTCTCCACGTAGAGGCGGAGATTCGCTGGCGCGGACCCCTTCGGGGAAGAACGTTGCAGTGGGGCGAAAGCACTCGCCTAACTCGGCGGCGGGATGCGGAAATCCTGACCCAACACGACGCGAATGTCAGCGCTCGCGTTGGGCGTAAGCAACGTGCTGATGGCGGTGGTGGGAAAGCGCAGCGTCGTGGCTAAGGCCTGGGCCGCGCCCTTGTCTTCGGTCAGGACCTGGACGATCGACGAGCGGTAGTCATTGCGCTCCGCGGCGGCGATCCGGACGACGTTGAAGCCCTGTGCGGTGAGGTAGTCGGCGGCCTTCTGGCCGAGGCCGACCGTGCCGCTGCCGTTCAGGACTTCGACTTTGGCGCGCAGCTCAGGATGCGCCGCGGATTTTTGCGCGGAGGCGATCGCGCGCCGGATCGCCGGTACGTTGGGATTAAGCAGGTCGGCGCCGTCCTGACCCTTGAAGGCGGTCACGTAGTTCCCGTCGATCACCAGGTTGACGATCCGATCCCGATCGATCTGCGACACGAGCTTGGCCAGAGAGAGCATCTGCACCGGCGAGAGATCCGTGCTCAACGACTTCTGGGCAATGCCCACGAGATCGGGCGCGCGTGCCAGCATGTTCAATTGCAGGGCGCGATTGCGCAGGCTGACGAGCACCTTCTGTTGGCGCGCGGCACGAGCGAAGTCTGTCATGCCGTGCCGTGACCGCGCGTACATGAGCGCGGTCGCCCCATCCATCAACTGCGGACCAGGCCCGAAGTAGATACGCTGGTAGCCGTAGTCAGGCGTCGGGTACTCGTCGTCTTTGACCGGCCAATCCACGTCGATGACGACGCCACCGGCCGTATCGATCAACTGCTCGAAGCCCCGAAAGTCAACGCGTGCGTAAAAGTTGATCGGGACGCCGAAGTCGGCCGTGACCGTCTGGCGGGCCATGTCGGGTCCGCCGACGGCGTGGGCCACGTTGATGCGCTGCTGGCCGCCGCTGCAGCCCTGGCGCGCAGTACAGCCGGGGATGTTCACCCACATGTCGCGCGGCAGCGACACCAGCGCTGCCGACTTGGAGACGGGATCGATGCTGAGCACCATCATCGTGTCCGAGCGCGTACCCGCGATCGGCTCGTCGTCGCGCTTGTCGATGCCGAGCACCAGGATGTTGATGCGATCGGTACCCGTCCAATCGGGCAACACTGTTTTGACTACGGACGCAAGTGAGGTGGAGACGTCAGCCGGTTTGACGGGGATGCTGATCGGGCCCGGGTTGATCGCGACCGGCACGGTCACCGACATCGGCCCGGCGCCGACGGTCACGACGCCGCTCGGCGGGCCGGGTCGCTCGATGGCCCGCGCGGCAAGCGCGCGCCAGTTGGCGACGAACATCACGCCAAAAGCGACGCCTCCGAACACAAATGCCCAGAAGGCGGCGACAGCAAAGATAGGGGGACCCGAGCGGCCCGGACTGGGCGCGCTCATGGGGGACACAACAAACCCATGGGCGGCTGAGGTCGATTATAGGCAGTGTCCGCGCCGGACCCTCTCCGGCGCCAGTAACGGACCGTCACGCTTCCGTGACGACTTGAATTGCCTGGCGGGCAATCTCCGTTGGTACGTCGTCGTGGACGCGGCCGGCGCCGACGCGATCGGCGAGCACCCAGCGCTGGCGGCTGCCGGCGCGCTTTTTGTCCAGCGACAATTTCTCCATAACTTCTTCCGGAGGCGCTGGCCACGATTGGGGCAACGCGAGGATTCTGAGCAGCTCTGCCTGCCTGTGCGCGGCTGCTACAGGCAGGATGTCGAGCCGCTGGGCGATTTCGGCGGCGGCGCGCATGCCGATGGCGACAGCTTCGCCATGCAGCAAGGTGCCGTAGCCAGCGCCGGCTTCGAGGGCGTGGCCGACCGTATGACCGTAGTTGAGCAACATGCGGTCGCCTGATTCGCGCTCGTCGCGTTCGACGATGTCGGCCTTGAGCTCGATTGACCGGGCGACGATGGGCGCGAGCTTGTCCGCGTCTTCTGGCCCGAGGCGGCTCGCGATGTCTTCCAGATGCGCGAAGAGGTCCGCGTCGAGGATCATGGCCATCTTGGCGACTTCGGCCATGCCCGCGCTGAACGCGCGCGGCGAGAGGGTTGCCAGCAGGCTGGTGTCGGCGACGACGCACAGCGGCTGGTAGAACGCGCCGATCAGGTTCTTGCCGCGCGGATGATTGACGCCGGTTTTGCCGCCGACCGCTGCGTCGACCTGGGCCAGCAGCGTGGTCGGTGCGTTGACCAGGCCAATACCGCGGAGAAAACAGGCCGCGGCGAAGCCGACCATGTCGCCCACGACGCCACCGCCGAAGCCGACGAGGACGTCGCGGCGCTGCGCACCATTGGCGACGAGCCAATCCCAAATTTTTTCGACGTTGGCCAGCGTCTTGTCCGATTCGGCGCCCGAGAGGCACAAAACCGTTGCTTCGGGCAACACGCGTCGCAGCCGTTCGCCATGGAGCTGCATGGCGAATTCGTCGGCCACCACAAAGAGGCGCCCCTCGAATCCCGCGTCGGCCATCGCCCGCGGCAATTCGCCGAGCGCGCCCGGGCCCGCCAGGAGCGGCACGTCGCGCCCGCCGGCCTTCAGCCGCCGCGTGGTGACCGTCATCGACTCACCCTAACTTGCCATCCGAAGGATGAGTGTCGACCCCGTAAGGTGACGTGCCGCTACGCCTCGCCCACGCTTCGCGCCTCACCGCCGCTGCGCGGCTCCACTGCGAGTGTCGAACACAATCAAAAGAAGATTTCTGCTATCGCGCCGGCGCAGGCGTCACCGCGGACCGATGCGCGCGCTGCCACGCCAGCCAGCGGCGGCGGAGCTCGCCGACCAGCTCGTACCTGGAGCGGTCGTCCACGCCGATCGTCACGTGCGCGGCGGAATAGGCTTCTTTGCGCTCGGCCATCAACTCCATCACCCGCTCCAGCGGGTCGGGACTGTCGAGCAGCGGTCTCGGCCGGCCCGACTTGCTATTGCGCAGTCGGTCGACCACCGTTTCGGGTCTGACCTGCAGGTGGATCACCAGATTGCCCGTGCGCAGCTTGGTGCGATTGTCTAGGTTGACGAACGCGCCGCCGCCGGTGCTGACCACCTGGTTCTGCTCGGCCATGATCTGGTCGATTGCCTGGCTCTCCACCGCCCGAAAGGCGGCCTCGCCGTCCTCGCGGAAGATCTCGGGAATGGTGCGGCCGGTCATCTCTTCGATGTAGCGGTCGGTGTCGACAAAGTTCAGCCGCAGCCGCCGCGCGACGTTGCGGCCGAGCGTGGTCTTGCCGCTGCAGCTGAAGCCGACCAGGATCAAGTTATCCATTCGCCGCCTGATACGATTCGAAGTTGCGCCGCGCCTCCTCGAGGCTATCGCCGCCGAACTTGATGCGCATCGCGTCGGCGAGCACCAGGGCGACCATCGCCTCACCGACGACGCCCGCGGCCGGCAAGACACATACGTCACTGCGTTCGACGTGAGCGATATCACGCTCGCGTGTGGCGTAGTCGATCGACGGCAGCGGATTGATGAGCGTTGAGATCGGCTTGGCCGCGCCGTGCACCACCAGCGGCATGCCGTTGGTCATGCCGCCTTCGAGCCCGCCGGCGCGGTTGGTCGGCCGGTGCCAGCCGCGGTCAGCGTCGTAGTCGATGATGTCGTGCGCCTGGGAGCCGTGGCGCGCCGCGTTGGCGAACCCGTCGCCGATCTCGACGCCCTTGATCGACTGGATGCTCATGATCGCCGCCGCCAGGCGTCCGTCGAGGCGCTCGTCCCACTGGCCGTACGTGCCCAGGCCGATGGGCAGTCCATAGGCGATGACCTCGAAGACGCCGCCCAGCGTGTCGCCGGCGGTCCGCGCGGCCTTGATCAGCTCCGTCGCCTGCTGCTCGAACTCTTTGTCGCCGGTGCGCATCGACGACTCTTACGCGTGACGCGGTTTCGCGCGCGCTCGCACGTTCGAGCACGTTGCGTACGTCGTTCAGCCCGTACTTGACGACGCCGGCCAGGTCGGCATGACCTGGCCGTAGACGCGTCACGGGCTCGGGTGGGTTCGCGACGGGCTCGATGTCCATCTTGCCCTGCCAGTTCGCCCAGTCCTTGTTCTTGACGACCATGGCGATCGGCCCGCCCATCGTCACCCCGTGGCGCACGCCGGCCACGATCTCGACGCAGTCGTGCTCGATCTGCTGGCGGCCACCGCGACCGTAGCCCTTCTGGCGCCGGGCCAGGTCGACGTCGATGTCCTCGGCCAGCACGGGCAACCCGGCGGGCAGGTTCTGCACGAAAATTGTCAGTTGCGGACCGTGTGACTCGCCGGCGGTCAGCACGCGCAAGTAACCCAGGCTCATCGGCCCGCCACGCGCTCGGTCAACGCCGCGGCGTACGCGTCCATTGGCGCCGCCTGGCCGGTCCAGCGTTCGAAAGCCAGAGCAGCCTGATGCAACAACATTCCCAATCCATTTTCAGCCCTCGCCCCGGCCCGGCGCGCCGCGACCATGAAGCCGGTCTCGGGCGGGTTGTAGGCCAGGTCGATGGCCACGCAATCACGACTGTAGCAGCCGGGGTGGACGACCGGGACTTCGCCGTGGTGGCTGAGCGAGGTCGCGTTCACGATCACGTGCCACTGGGCTGAGGGTGGCGCGGCGGCTTCGGCGAGATGGCCCCACGACAACTCTGTGCTCGAGAGTCGGGGGCGGAGCGCTTCGATCAGGGTCTGGGCGTGTTCCGGGGTGCGGTTCAACACCCTCACGGAGCTCGCGCCGAGATCTGCCAACGCCCAGACGGTGGCGCGCGCCGCGCCGCCGGCCCCCAGCACCAGGGCTGGCTGACCCGCCGCGTCGATGCCGACCTGGCGCATCCAGCGCGCCAGGCCGCGCGCGTCGGTATTGGCCCCGATCAGCCGCCCAGACTGGTTGACGATCGTGTTCAGCGCGCCCAGGGCCACAACTTCTTCAGACAAATCGTCCATCAGCGCCAGCACGGCCTGCTTGTGTGGCGCGGTCACGTTGGCGCCGAGACAATCAGCTTGACGGAAGGCTGCCACCGCGCTGATCAGGTCTTCAGGCGCAACGTCGCGCGCTTCATAGTGCGCGTCCATGCCCACCGCCGCGAAGGCAGCGTTGTGCAGCGTCGGCGAGAGCGAATGTGCCACCGGATGACCGATCAGGCAGGCCCAGCGGTGGGTCAAGACGCTGGACTCACGACCCGTTCGAGATCGGCCCAGAAACTTGGATAGGAGATCGATACGCTATCGGCGCCGGCGATCTCGGCACCGCCGCCCAAGGCCCCCGCGAGGGCGAACAGCATCGCCATGCGATGGTCCTCGTGACTGTCGACCCGACCACCGTGCGGCCTGGATGGGAGGATGCGCCAGCCATCGGCGGTCGCTTCGATGTCGCCGCCAAGAACAGAAAGCCCTTCGGCGACGACGGCCAGGCGATCGGACTCCTTCGTGCGCAATTCGGCCGCGTCGGTCACCGTCGTTTCACCCTCGGCGAACAGCCCGAGCAGCGCAACTAACGAGATCTCGTCGATCGCCAGCGGCACCAGTTCGCCGCCAACCTCAATCCCGTGTAGTTGGCTGGACCAGGCCACCAGATCGGCCACCGGCTCGCCCGCGACGTCGCGTTCGCGCTCGATCTCGAGGTTGGCGCCCATGCGCTGGAGAATGGTCAGCAGCCCGGTGCGGGTCGGATTCAGCCCGACGTTCTCAACCCGAATCTCGGCGTCGCGGTGCAGCACGCCCAGGACGAGCCAGAACGCGGCGGCCGAGAAGTCGCCGGGCACGGCCACGTCGACGCACCGCAAGGACTGGCCCGGTGTCAAGCGCAACCCCTCGTCGCGCGCGAGCAACGAGGCGCCCATCGCGCGCAGCAGCCGCTCGGTATGGTCCCGCGTCGGCGCCGGCTCGACGACCTGCGTTTCGCCGTCGGCGAACAAGCCCGCCAGCAGCAGCGCTGACTTGACTTGCGCACTGGCCACCTGCAGTCGGTGCTCAACCCCGTGCAGGCTGTCGACTGGCGAGATTGCCAAAGGCGGCAATCGCCCGCCGTCTCGCCCGTCGATCTTCGCCCCGGCCCGACGGAGTGGCTCGACAACGCGTGCCATCGGCCGTTTGCGCAGCGATCCGTCGCCGCTGAGCACCGCGAACAGCCCCGCCCCAGCCAGAACGCCGCTGAGCAGACGCATACTCGTGCCTGAGTTGCCGCAGTCCAGCACGTTCGATGGCTCGCGCAGGCCATGCAAGCCGACGCCACGCACGTGGACGCGCGGACCGTCGCGTTCGATCTCGACGCCCAGGTCGCGCAGGCAGCCCAG
>WNFC01021717.1_pt1 | contig 13802 bp, 14 predicted proteins | sample 5400541 | NCBI WGS metagenome assembly WNFC01 (sample SAMN13153342, study PRJNA577476) | soil metagenome | isolation source: 120 cm saprolite under Douglas fir tree site 2 hole 2 replicate 1 | place: USA:California | collected 2015-04-18
GACTGTAAGCCCGTACCGCGGAATGGATCGTCGCCATCAGCAGTGCCGCCGAAATTCCCTTCCCACTGATGTCGCCGACTGCCAGAATGAGCCTGTCCGAGTTCAACGAGAGAAAGTCATAGTAGTCCCCGCTGACGGTCCGCGCCGGACGGCAGAACCCGTGGACCTCCAGGTTTTCCAGTTGCGAGATCTTCCGAGGAAAGAGCTGGGCCTGGACTTCCTGCGCAATCGCCAGTTCGTTTTCCAGGCGCTGCTTCTCTTTCTGTTCCAGAATCAGCTTCTCAATCGAAGCCGTCATGGAGTTAAACGAGTTCGCCAGCGTCGCCAGCTGATCGTTTGATTTGACTTCAATGCGATGACTGAAGTCAGCGCGGTTGATGTGCTTGGTCGCCTCGTACAGCTGGTCCACCGCTCTCGTGATGCTGCGCGTCAGCCTCGTCCCGATGAACAGAGCCAGCAGTTCGATGATCGCAAACACGATCGCGACCACTAGTAGGATGTATTCGACGCCTCGCGCAAGGTCTCCTAGCGCCTCGAAAAGCCGGTCGTAGAGAACGGAGGGCCGCGTTTGCACGCGCACCAGCGCTCCCGCTGGTTGCCGTTTTCCGGTGGTGCCGGTCCAATCCACTACCGACAGCGGAGTGCCGAACGTGATCTCACGATCAAATATGCTGGTGGAAGCGGGAACTGCCCCTGCCGTGAACGTCTGCGCCAGCTGTCCCCTTACTTGTCTATCCTTGCTTGTCTCGAGGCCCGACTCTCTTTGATCTTCCACCGGTTGCGGCGGTTTAGGGTCGCTCTGCTGCGTGCTGGACGCAGGCTCCTGAACGGTTCCGTAGAGCGTTATCTCTCCCAGATTGGCGGCAATCTGGTCCATCAGCGACTTGTCCAGGGGCTCGCTGGATATGACATACACCGGCTCCGACGTGGTTTTCGCCACGCTCGCCACGCGCACGTAAAGCTCATCATGGTCGCGCACGATCTCGCGAAAGTCTTCCTTCAGGAACGAAGGCAATGAAATTGCAGCTGCGCCCGCCGGTCCGGAGCAACTGGGCGGCAGCCGGGTACCGTGCCAGGCGCACACCTGGCGGCGCAACCAGTCCGGACCACGCGAGCGCATTCCCGCGATAGTGTCCGCATTCGGCTTCTGCCCCTTGTCGAACTGCGCGGCCAGTTCGTGGGCGATGGCCCGGTTGGCTGCTTCCATACTTCGCAAGTGGCTGGTGATTTCCGAAGTGACTACAAAACTCGCGAACTGCCCGGCAAAAAGATAAAGAGTGATGAACGAAATCATCACCAACAGGCAGACCGGGATCACCCCGATGAAGATGTAAGTCACGATCAACCGGTTGCGCAGCCGCCACAGCATTTGGGAACGCAGCCACCGGAAGCCCACGATTCCGAACAGAAGAATCGCCAGCCCGCTCAGGAAACTCACCCACCCGCCCAGGCTGGACGACACTTTCGGAGCCAGACGGCTGGTCAACATCTGGACGGCGAAGAGAAGCAGATCCAAGGCAAGCACGTACGCGCCGGCACGCGCCGTCCGGGACTCGGGCCACAACCCTTTCTCCCGCAGCTTGCTCTCGAGTTCCAGACGTACAAGTCTCATACCGCCGTCGATTATAGGGCGTTCCCGCCCGCTCAGATTTCCGGATAGAAGTCGAAAAATGCTTCCAGGCTCAGGACGTGCATCGTGACGTGGGCCTCGCGCCCATTCTTCAATTTCACCGTCGCGTCGCCGACCTCGCCCAGTTCGTCAGCGGGCAACAGGCGCATTCCATACACGAGAGTCAGGTTTGCCATCCGTAGATTGTAAGTCAGTACCCGGTAACCGGTATCCAGTACCTGGGAAACAGCGAAGATCGAAGGGTGGCTGCGGCCCCACTCAGTACTAGGTACTGAGTACTGGGTACTGCTCTAGCCTGGAGGCCAATGCAGCGCCCGCCCTCCCAGCAAATGCACGTGCATATGAAACACCGACTGTCCCGCTCCAGGACCCACATTGAGCACGGTGCGGTAGCCGTTCTCGATCGAACGCTGCCGTGCAATCTCCGCTGCCGCCAGATGGCAATGCCCCAGCAGGTCCGCATCTTCCGCCGTCGCTTCTTTCAGCCCGGCAATGTGTTTCTTGGGGATAACCAGCACGTGAGTGGGAGCTTGCGGGTTGATATCGTCAAAGGCAAGAGTGTGCTCGTCCTCGTACACTTTCTTCGACGGCACTTCACCGCGAACAATGCGGCAAAACAGACAGTCAGCCATAGCGTAGATTCCGTCCTGCAGAGATTGACGTCCTGAACGAGTAGCGTGGAGAAAGATTGATGGACCTGTTTCTTCGGAAGAACAATACCACTCAACCAAGAACTGGCCAACTGGGAAGTTTTCAGCGTGCAACACAGTAGAAAAACTGTTGCAAACGACAATAGTTCAGTCGAGCCGTACCAAAAACACCGCCCCCTCCGGAGTTTCCGTTTCGCGGGCCAGAGTCTGGGCGCGCTCCCGGTCGTCATCCAGCACGCGCACCCGCACCCACCAGTCTCCGACCGGACTCGCAAACCGCAGCACCTTTGCCGTCCGATAGCGTCGTTGCAGGTGGTCCGCGACCTCGCTCGCATTCCTCTCCTCTGCGAACGAACCAATCTGCACCGCCCAGCGTCCACCGCTATCGAGCGGCGAAGGAACCTGCAACACTTCCAGCCGCACCTTGGCAACGCCCGGCAGATAGACATCCAGCGCCTTCGCCGCCGCCAGCGACAGGTCGAGAATGCGTCCTTCCACAAACGGTCCGCGATCGGTAATCCGCACCATCGCCCAATGCCCGGTCTTAGGATTGGTCACCCGCACGATCGACCCGAGCGGTAGCGTGCGATGCGCCGCCGTCATGGCGTGCATGTTGTACACTTCGCCATTCGACCCGCGCCGGTTGTGATACGGAGCTCCGTACCAGCTCGCCATCCCGGTTTCTTCGAAGACTGGCTTGGCCCCGGCGGGCGCTTCAATTTTTTCGTCCTGACCCTCTTTATCAGTTGCGGATGATTCGCCCCGACCCGTGGCCGGCCCAGATCCCGAACCAGATGTCGGAAGCGCTGGCGGCGGCGGAACTTGCACCTCCGTCCTCTTACGTCCACCACAATCGCTGAGCAACAGAGAGGCCAGCAATAGAAGGAGGCAAGGCAGGGCAACTCGCAACAAACGATGTTGTGGAAGGGGAAAAACGTTCAGGAGGTTTTTGTCCGCTGCGCTTCCAGATAGTCCGCAAACTCGGCCAGCTTCACGGCCGCCGTCCGCAGCGCCTTCGATGAATGTGTGCGCACCGCCGGAACCACTTCGTCGTTGAGGTAGACAACCAGGTTGGCGGTTTCCTTCTCGAGCGTCTCGGCAATATTCGCTACCGAGCGATTGAAGCGTGCGGAGGCGTCCTCCACCTTGCGGTCGAATTCGGTCATACTCATCCTGCCGGAACACTTTGATCGTCACGCGTATGTTGCGGTCACCAGGCGCCTTCATTATCCCGTCCCGCCTCCGTCCGGTCAATCCGGGCGAATCACCTCCGCTACGTGCGGGAGTTGATAATTGGCCTTTCGGGAGGGCACGGCTTTTAGCCGTGCCTTAAAGCCCGCGAAGAACTTGGGCTTTAGCCCCTGAGGTACGCCTCCACATCGCTCAAATGTAGCGACGCCAACATCCCGCCCACTCACGGTACAATCTCCCGCATGCGCCCCAGGCTGGCAGCAATACCGCTCCTTCTTTCTTTGATGCTCGGATTGGCCTGCACCATAGCCAAAGAACGCCCCGCGCGCTCGTTTGCCGAAGCCACCGGTGGGGAAGCCCTGGAACGTATTTTCTGGAAGGAAATTCAAGCCGGAAACTGGACCGAGATCGAGCGCGTGCTCGCTTCCAACTACATGGGCGAAACTCCCGCAGGCTCCCTGGACCGCACCGCTACCCTCGACCAGTACCGCCAGTGGAAGCTGACCGACTTCGCGATCGGCGACCTCAAAACAGAGATGAACGGGCCGACGTTTATCGTGACCTACATCATCACTCTGAATGGAACCGCCGCCGGCCAGCCGCTTCCCTCCGGACCTCAGCATATGATGACCGTCTGGCAAGAGCACAAGTCCGGATGGATGATCATCGCGCACAGCGTCAGCCAGCCATAAAATGCACGTTCTCGCCGCCCGCGCCGAAACCACCACTGTAGAGACGCTGCATGCCGCGTCTCGCGCATCTGCGAACCACCAACCAGCCTTCCGCCGCGCTCTCCTGGGCTGGTACGACCAGAATCGTCGCGACCTCCCCTGGCGGAGAACGCGCGACCCCTACCGCATCTGGATATCCGAGATCATGCTGCAACAAACCCGCGTGGCCGCGGTCCTCGAACACTATCGACTTTTTCTCGAACGTTTCCCGAATGTCCGGACGTTAGCTGCAGCTTCCGAAAGCGCCGTGCTAGCTGCCTGGAGCGGACTCGGCTACTACCGGCGCGCCCGTATGCTCCGCCAATGCGCCCAGAAGATCATGGCAGAACATCGCGGCCGTTTCCCGCAGACCTCCGAAGTCCTTCAGACCCTGCCTGGAATCGGCCGCTACACCGCCGCCGCCATCGCCAGCATCGCATTCGCCGAACCGTTCGCGGTGGTGGACGGCAACGTCGAGCGCGTACTACAACGGCTAGCTGGCAGAAGTCTTACCGCGAAAGACACCTGGCAGCGCGCCCAATCTTTGCTGAGCCAGTCTCGCCCCGCCGATTTCAATCAGGCCATGATGGAACTGGGCGCGATGGTGTGCACTCCACGTCAACCAAAGTGCGGCACCTGCCCCCTCAGGAAATGGTGTGTAACGAAAGGCGAAGCCCCGCGCACCACGCCGCCGCAAAGTCAGTCCAGAAAGGAAATCTGGTGCACACTGGATCAACGCGACGGTCGCATCCGCCTCGTGCAACGTCCGTCAAACTCATCTCTGATGGCAGGAATGTGGGAACTTCCGCAGGGCATGCTGGCTGTCCCCGGCTCCAACCACACATCAGCCGCAGCCGCGAAGCGGCGAGGGATTGCCCATGGCGCAAGCCGAGAACAAGAGGCAGCCGCGAAGCGGCGCAAGATTACAGCCCACGGCGCAAGCCGTGGGTTTCCAGCGAAAAATGAGGAAGCCCCGAAGGGGCGAAAGAAGAACTTGCGTGCACACTCAGAGGCGCGAGGGAACAGCCACGCCGCCCCGTGGCGAACCTTCCGTCACTCGATTACCGCAACTGACTACACCGTACACGTGATCCGCGCCTCCGTGCCCGCCGCACACGGCAAATGGATTGCGATCGAAAAAATTTCCGACGTGCCGATCACCGGCCTGACGCGTAAAATCCTCAAGGCAGCCGGCGTCATCTAATTTCTAGGCATCAGATGTTGTTGTTGGTTTCCTGACACCTGAGACCTAACACCTGAGACCTGAATCCATGAAATGGCTCAATCGTCTCTTTGGAGGTCCGCAAGATATGGCCGCACTGACAGCCGGAACGAAAGCCCCGGACATTTTCCTGGCTGCCGTTGATGGCAAAACGTTTTCGTTACAAGACGCTCTCAAGAAAGGCCCGGTCCTAGCCGCCTTCTTCAAGGTGTCCTGCCCCGTCTGCCAGTACGCATTTCCTTATCTAGAGCGCCTCCACAAAGCCCACGGCGACCAAAAAGTCACAATCGTCGGCATTTCGCAGGACGACAAGCGCGACACCAACGCCTTTTTGAAAGAATACGGCGTCACTTTCCCCACGCTGCTCGACGATCCCAACGGCTACTCAGTCTCGAACGCCTACGGCCTGACTAACGTCCCCACCTGGTTTCTGATCGGCCAGGACGGTGAAATTGAACTCTCAAGCGTCGGCTGGGTGAAGAACGAGATGGAAGATCTCAACCGTAAACTGGCAGAGTTGCAAAAGGCCCCTTTACCGCAACTGTTCAAGCCCGGAGAAGACGTCCGCGACTTCCGCGCCGGTTGAAGCTCGAAAAACTGATCCCGCGGTCGCGGGACAAAAGACAACGATCGTATCCCAAAACCTATCGGCAATTTCGCGCCTGAGTGTAGTCGCCAACTCCAGCGTTGGCGGGGTGGGCGATTGCATCATTTTTATCCCGCGACCGCGGGATCCCAACAACCACGTAGTTTCCGGTTTGACCGACCATTCACCCGGAATCCGGAAGAGAGCATGGATTGAACTCTTCACTGGCCCGTTCTCGTCAGAGGTTCTGGATTGAATCCTGTTGTCTGACCGCGGCGCGCGCACCTGTCTCTACTTTCATGAGAAGAACGCGACCAGGCCGCCGATGGTATCTTGCAGTCCGTGGGCCAGCATTCCTGGCCGCAGGCTCTTACGCCAGTAGGCAAGCAGTCCCAGGAGACATCCATGGACCATGACGACAACCATAGCCTTGCCGTAGAAGCCGTGGCCGAGGCCAAAGACCACCCCTTGAAGGACGATAGCGAAGAGACGGCTGCCGGTCCACGCGCTGAATTGTTGCGTAAGGTATCCGCGGAAGATGAGCTCTTCACAAAAGCCACCGCCCGTCGTCGCGAGTACTAGCCACACCATCAGCTCGAACACGGTCTTGGGCGTGATATTGGCCATGTTGCTGTTGGCGTCGCCCCCAATGAGATGAACCAGAAGCCCTGTCAGCGGAATTGCGACAACAAGAAACCCGATGGAAATTCCTAAATCTCGAAAGAAACTGCCCAGTGTCTGCCAGCGGCCTGAAACCAAACTGCCGATTGAGATTCTGCGGCGTCTGAGCGCTAGCCAGATCAGAAACACCTGAAACCACTCTGCAATCAGTACTGTGAAATAGCCTGAGAGCCGGGGACCGAGGCCTGGTACATGTGCGTTTGGCAGCCCGTGCTGATACCAGCTCGCGACAGACATTATAGCTAGGGGCACTAGCACCAGCACGGTATGCCACCAGGGCGCGATGGGCTCTCTCGCAGTATCGGCGGACGCTGTCACTGTGCTTGATAACATTGTGTCTTCGTCTCCCCTCACCATTCCAGCAAGCATGTACGGGCTGCTCGGCCCTAATGGCGCCGGCAAATCCACTCTCATGCGGGCAGTACTAAAATAATCCCGAACAATAATTGCCTCAACTTCATAATATTCATAATTAACTTGCTTATCATGCAATATTAGATAATCCTGGTTCCGGCGAGGCCTAACCTTGTTTGCGGAACTCGAAGCTCTTGTTGCAGTAGTTGAGACTGGCTCGATGGAGCGAGCCGCCAACGATCTCCACCTTACGCCTTCAGCACTGACTCGAAGGATTCAGCGCTTGGAGGTCGAACTTGGTGTTGTTCTCCTTGACCGGCATTTCAGACCTCCGAAGCTGACCCAAGCGGGATTCGAGGTTCTAGAGAAGAGCCGCGCTATTCTTTCGTCTCTGAGCGATCTGAAGGCTTCCACCTCCGGGACCACAACCCCGGTTGGGCCTTTTCGTCTGGGTCTCTCTCATGCCCTGGCGCGGCCAGAAATATCTAAGGTCATCATCGAATTGGGGAAGCAGTTTCCTCTCCTTCAACCCAGCATTTGCAATGATGTAAGTTGCCAGTTATTGGCACGTCTGCACCTCGGTGAATTGGATGGGGCCCTTGTCGTCTTGCCCATTGAAACGGCCCTGCCGCACCATCTGAAGGGAGTAACGCTCTCGCATGAAGCGATGCGACTCGTGCAAGCACGAACTTCGGCCCAACGAAGGTCTTCGAAATCCTCAGAATTTTATCGGCGGAATTGGGTTCTTAATCCAGCCGGATGTTTAGTGCGAGAAGAGATAAAAAATCGGGTTGAACGGCTAGGTGCTCCACTCATTGTTGCCGCCGAGCTGCACAATCCGGACTTACAACTCTCGCTCATTGCTGGAAATGTGGGTGTGGGAATATTGCGAGCCAGCTTTCTACGGACACACTCTCTGCGCACGCGACTAAGCGTTATTGAGCATCCAAACTTCAATATTTCAATCAGGATCGCTTTCTTTCGCGGCAGGTATCTCGGCACACGAGAGCACGTAGCCCTCGAACTTCAGCGGATACTCGTGAAACACTTCGAAGGTGTCGGAGAGACCCTCCCTCCGAGTCATTCTGCGGATCGTGGCGGCCGGGGCTTCTTAGGGCACTAATCGGGATGCAACTGACTCGGTCTGCGACTAGACGTCGAATCGTGCGACTCAGGACCGCTAATTTTGCGGGCGGCCGCGACCACTGCACGTTTTTTACCCTCCATGCTCAGGCAATCTCCACCAACTATCGGTCAACTTCTAGACCCGACGGCGCACCCGCGCTAGTGCTCTCGTAACCCCGCCTGACGCACCCTTTCCTTTACAATCGCTCCATATTCATTCCCAAACTCTCGAGGGTTTCTGCATGACCATTAGCAAAACCGCCGTGCTCGCCGCCGCCCTGTCGCTAACCGTCGCGAGCGCCGCTCAGCCCAAGCCCACTCGTTCGCAGACCACGTCCCGCCGTCTTCCCGGCACTGCCATCGTCGCCATGCAAGCCATCCGTCCCGAGAACATCGAGACGCACGTCCGCTTCCTCTCCCACGATCTTCTCGAAGGCCGCGGCACCGGACAGCGCGGAGGCGACATTGCCGCTGAATACATCGCTGCCCAGTTCGCTCTCTACGGCCTGAAGCCCGCCGGCGACAAAGGCACCTACATGCAGAAGGTCCCGATGGTCGGCATTACGCCCGACGTAGCCTACGACCAAACCCAGCAGCCCGCGTCCGACATTGACGCCGAGATCGTCTACGTCGGCTACGGCATCGACGCTCCCGAGTACAACTGGGACGACTACAAAGGTGTCGACCTAAAAGGCAAAGTCCTGCTCATGCTGGTCAACCAGCCCGCCGACGATCCCAAACTATTCCACGGCAAAGCGCTGACCTACTACGGACGCTGGACCTACAAATACGAGCAAGCCGCCCGCAAAGGAGCCGTTGGCGCAATCCTCATCCACAAAACCGACATGGCCAGCTACGGCTGGGAAGTAGTGCGCAACTCGAATTCCGGAGAAAAGTCTTTCCTGAAACTCGACGGCGCACCCAAGCTGAAAGTCGCCGCCTGGATTCATCTCGACGTCGCCAATAAGCTAGCCAAATCCGCCGGCCTCGACCTCGACAAGATGATGTCCGATGCCCGCTCCCGCGACTTCAAGCCAGTCCCGCTCAATGTCCGCCTGACCGCGCACATGGCCAGCAAGATTCGCCCGTTTGAATCGAACAACGTGATTGCAGTCCTCCCCGGCGCCGACAAGAAACTGAAAGACGAAGCGGTCATGTACACCGCGCATTATGACCACCTTGGCATCCGCCCCGACATGCCCGGCGACAACATCTATAACGGCGCCATGGACAACGCCACTGGTTGCGGCATCCTGCTCGAACTGGCCCGCACCTACGCCCAAGGCGCGCAGAAGCCGCGTCGCTCCATCTTCTTCGCCTCCGTCACCGCCGAAGAACAAGGACTGCTAGGCTCGGAGTATCTCGGCAAGCATCCCCCGATTCCGGCCAACAAAATCCAACTCGACCTCAACTACGACGACGTAAAGCCCCTGGGCTCTCCCGAAGAAGTGCAGGTAGCCGGCGCCGAGCGCACCAGTTTCTATTCAGTCGTACAAGCGCTGGCCACCGAGTTCCGCTTCACCATCCGTCCCGACGCCCGCCCCGAAGCAGGACACTTCTATCGCTCTGACCACTTCAGCCTCGCGCGCGTAGGAATCCCCGCCTTCTCAATCAACGAAGGCATGAAGTTCAAGCACCACGACGAAGCCTGGGGTCTCGCGCAAGACGCCGACTACACCAAGAACCATTACCACCAACCCAGCGACGAATACCATCCCGGCATGGACTACACTTCCGACGCCGCCATGGCCCGCTTCGGCTTCGCGCTAGGATGGGAAGCAGCCAACCAGTCCACCCAAGTCACCTGGGAAAAAGGAGACGAATTCGAAAAAGCCCGTTTGGCCGGTCAGTAAGAGAGGGCTCCCCCGCGACATCTCGGCGCCCATGCTAACCTCCTCCTTAGTGTTGCAGATTCAGTGAGTTGCAAGCAGGCGGACTCAGCGCTCGACTCCTCCGCGCAAAATGCACCGCTTGCCAGCGCCAGAGTCTGCCCCGAACCGTGCCGATGCCCAAGCTCCCGATCTTCCGCTTTGGATCTTCCGAACCGACGCCTCGGCCCGACCTTCAATTTCAAGGACTCGTCCTTAACCTGACCGATCTTCAACTCGGCGTGGACAACCTGCGCTATGACGTCCACCTGAGCCCGCGCGTAACTGAAGAGTTGAAATCGCATCTTGCCCGCTACATCCGCCTCTTCGGTGGAGTGGAAACACTATTCGGAATGGAGACTCCCTCCGCCGCGCGTGCTTCATTTCAACGCGCTCCAGTGGAAGGTCACTCGATGGGTCGCAAAACCGCCGCTGGCGACCTCAAGAGCCTGCTGGTGTCGCTTCACCTCGCCATCCTGAATCGCGCAAAGGTCGCGGGAAATCCCTCCATCGACGTCCTCGGACGCCTTGCCGTCTTGAAATTTGTCCGCTCCGAACTGCAAGCGCAGTTTGCCCGCACCCTCGAGCAGTGTCGGATGAAATCCAAGTCCCTCGAAGGCCTCCGTCTGGCCAAGATGCACGAGACCCAGGAACTGGTCGCTACCTTCCAGGTGCGCAAGAAAATCATCCAACGCAAAGCCGGACAGGAAATCTTCCGCCTGCTCCGCGAGATCGAAAAAGAAACTCTCGCCCGCACCCGCCGCTCGCTTTTCGGAGAAACCGCCAACGACTCCTATCGCCTGTTTCTAAACCCGCTCATCCTCACCGAAGACGGCCGCGATGACTATCTCTGCGCCGAGCACTACTACATGTTCGGCAATTTCGATAAAGATCCCGACACCTTCGCTCACCTCCGGCAGCTGGCGCTCGATTTTCTCCGCCAACTAGGATACGAAGAGCCCTCCGACGACAACCTGTTGGAGCAAGCTCTGAACGTCCCCGAGAACGCCGCCACGCTGGTAGGAACCGGCGAAGCCGCCGCTCAGACCGATGACAGCAATCTCAGTATCAGCATCAAAGACCGTCTCGATCTTTGGACACGCATGCTCCAGAAGGAAAACATTCTTCCTCACGTGATGGCGTCTTACGAAGCCGTAGGGCTGCTGGGCGAATACGCGCGCGTGAATCCCCAGCAGTTGAAAAACGCTCTGATCTCTCGCGAGGAATGCGTCCGTGTAGAAAAAATCATCGCCGAAGGAAAACTCCCCGCCGACCGCCTCCATGCCGCCATCGGCCGTGTAAGTTCTGCCCGAACCCCCGAGCGCGCCCGCATCGCCGCCCGCCTCCTCCGCGACCTCTTCTGCTACCACCGCGACCGCCGAGGCCTCGAAGCCATCACCAGCGGTCTCGACAGCATCAACTTAATCGCCGACGACAAGGTCCGCGAACTCTCGAGCCTCAACGGCATGCTCTACGAGTTCCTGCCGCCCGAAGACCAGAAAGCCGCCGAGGACCGCGTTCTCCACCACGTCATCCTCAAAGCCGACGTCCGTGATTCTTCCATCCTCACGCGCTCGCTGATGGAAAAAGGCATGAACGCAGCGTCGTACTTCAGCCTGAATTTCTACGAGCCCGTGAACAAGCTGCTCGCAAAATACAATGCCGGAAAAGTTTTCCTAGAAGGCGATGCCATCATCGTCTCCTTACTCGAGCGCGAAGGCGAAGCCATGCTGGCCGTAAGCCGCGCCTGCGTTCTGGCCTGGGAAATCCTGAGTCTGGTGCGCGGCTACAACGAACTCCTCGAGCGTTCCGGACTGCCCCAGATGGAACTAGGCCTCGGCATCGCCTATCAGGATTCCGCCCCGCTCTACCTCATGGACGGCGATCACCGCATCATGATCTCCGACGCCATCAACGAGAGCGACCGCCTCTCCTCTTGCAACAAGCGCGTCCGCAAAAAACTCGCCCCCGACGCCGGCCTGTTCCGCGTCTACACTCTTCAAATCGGCGGCGACTCCACCGCTGACTCAGACGACGGCGCCCATTCCGAAGACATCACCATCAACTACAACGTCAGCGGAATCTGCCTGAGCGAACCGGCATTTCGCAAGCTGCGAACCGAGATTTCTCTGTCCCCATGGCAGGCGAATTTCAAAGGCCCCGAGTTCAAGGAGCCTGGGTCTAAGAAAAATGACGAGCGATGGACCGACGAGCAGTGCGAGTTCCTGGTCGGCACCGTTCCCCTCGCCAACGGAGCCTTTCGCAAGATCGCCATCCGCAAGAGCCGCATCGCCCAGGTAGACCTCCGCGATTTCTCTCTCCTGCACTGGACCGACCGCTTCTATTTCGAAGTCTGCGCCGACCCCGCCGTCTACGCCGCCCTGCCCGGGGAGAAGTCGGCAGCGTCGTCCGAGCAACGCTAGTGTCGCTCAAAAAACAAGCGGAGGGCACGACTCAGTTGTGCCGCAAGCAGGGAAGGTGGGAGGCATGACTTCAGTCGTGCCGAAAGCGCAGGACCTGCTGTGAGTTGGAGTGCGCCGGGAACGATAGCAGTTACGGAACGTTGGGTTGCATACACTGTTTTCCGAGGAGCGGTACACGAAGTTCTGGATTTACACTTCTTCCTTTTCGGGTTGTATTGGGGATGGCGCTCTCGTCTTCTTCGGGGGAGGAAAGACAGGAACCCGCCGACACATGGGATGCGTCCTCGTGGAGGGACCTTCGCCGCGCGGACTCTCGAAAATTCTGAGGACGCGTTCCCATTTGTTACGTACCAACCAGAGCAGCAGAACGTCGGGGACAGAGATACGCCTGGCTCAACTACACCCGCATTCCGCTGCTGAGGCGCATCGTCTCGGCGTCTTTTCGGGTGCCAACGGAGCCTCCGGCAAGATCGCCATTCGTAAGAGCCGCATCACCCAGGTGGACCTCCGCGATTTCTCTCTTCTGCACTGGACCGACCGCTTCTATTTCGAAGTCTGCGCCGCCCCTGCCGTCTACGCGGCACTGCCGGGAGAGAAGTCGGCGGCCGAGAAGGCCTAATCCGTCAAATTTGCATAGTGTTCCACGTGGAACATTGTCAATACTGTAGGATAAGTACACTTATGTACGAGAAATGCAGGGAAGTGACGCTCAGCAGTGGACTTAGGTCTCTCGTTGGATGACTTCAACTCGCGGCCTACAACGTCGGTAACTCCGCGGATGTGGGACACCAGGCTCCGGAAAAACTCCATGCAACGGACGATTTTGGGGAGGGCACGACTTCAGTCGTGCCGATCAGAGCAGAAGTGGGAGGGCACGACTTTAGTCGTGCCGATCAGGCGTCAAATGAATGCCGGCTTCAGCCGCTGAGGTTCGCTCTTGGCCTGCGGAGTGACTTTTCCGCATTCTCTCTAGTCAGGCCGATCAGCCGACGGTGTACACAAAAAGAAAGCTCACCCCGGCGGCTGAAGCCGCGTCATTTTGGGGAGACATACGGCACGACTGGAAGTCGTGCACTCCCGTTTCGGCACCCTCGCACCCCATCGACGCGGTCTTCCGGAATCCCTCGCCCCGGTCGAGTTGCGCGATGCCCCGGCGAATCTTTGCGCCGATTCGCTTCCCGATTCTCCAGCAGCCAGCGGTCCTGTTCTTCCTGGGTCTCGAGCAAGCGCAGCAACACTTCTTCCACGCTACCGGACCCAGTCGCTTGCAGCTGTTTTTGAAGGCGGGCTTCCAGGGCCGCGTCTCGGATCTCGATATTCATCACCGGTTCCTTGCGCTCAGTGAGTTACCTTTTCCCGAAT
>WNFC01027100.1_pt1 | contig 13800 bp, 17 predicted proteins | sample 5400541 | NCBI WGS metagenome assembly WNFC01 (sample SAMN13153342, study PRJNA577476) | soil metagenome | isolation source: 120 cm saprolite under Douglas fir tree site 2 hole 2 replicate 1 | place: USA:California | collected 2015-04-18
AACGGGGATGGGATCACGGAGCGCCGGATCGTGCGAGTGGCCTTGTCTGACGGTCGGCCCGGCCCTCCGCCAATACTTACAGCAGGACGCCAAATGCCTCTCGGCCTGGTAACTAGTCTTCAGGTACTGCCCGACGGCCAGCCTAGGGCACCGACGCCAACGTCGGCAAGTTCTCGTCATGGCCGTGAAGCGAACATCACCCCCCTTTGGCGTGACCGCACCTGAAGCGATCCGGCTAAACGATCGGGCCCAGCTTGGTTAGTCACGTCGCCCCGTCTGCGGTTTTCTAAAACGCATTCGGGCTGCAGCAATGATGCCGATAATCCGCCGTTTAGCGCGTGCAACGGTCGCGGTGCGCGGAGCGGACCGAGGGCTTGTCAAGCCATATTTTCGGAGTCTTGTCAAGTCTGCTTAACAGGAGTAGCGTGGCCGCAGCATGCCCACTGCGGAGCATCGTCGACCGAGGTCCCACGCCAACTCACAACCTCATCAGCGTTCAGTCGAGAAGCCCGCCTCAAATCTCCCGCAGAAGCTGGCCAAGTTCTGGGTGAGCTCCATCGGCGTTCTTCTCACTGGCGTCTACGGGGCCGTCTATTCGGCTGTCAAGGACACCGCCACATCGTTTGTCCCCTCGGCCCGGAGCGTGGCCTCCTTCGTTACGACATACCCGGCGGTGACCTACTCGGTGCTCGGGATCGCTGCGTTGGCAACGATCGCAGCCTTGATCGCAGTGTGGCGGGACCCCGCCGCGGTCCGAGCTTCGCGCTCGGCGATCACCTCCTGGCTCGAGCGGCCGATAGTCGGCCTCACTTCGCTCTCTGTCGCAACAGCGAGCAGCTGCGCGCTTATCGGGGTCATGGCGCTTCTCGCGGTCCGGCCGGCGTGGTGTCCGAGCCGGATCTGCGAACCGGGTCTCGCCGGCTATCCGGGTCCACAGGACGGCTACATCGGTGCCGACGTCTTCGCGATTCAGAGCGACACTATCCTCATTCCGGGCGATCCGACTGCATATTCGCTCGGGCACCTCCCAGTCACGGTTGGTGCCAGGACAGTTGCGGCCGTGCTGGTACAACCTGTGACGGGGCCGACTGCGCCTTCCAACCAGCCTTACCGGCTGGCGGCGAGGATTCAAAACTTACGGTCGGATCTGGGCGAACTGTCCATCGAGGCGGTCGCGCTGGTCGTGGCGCAGGCGAGCGCGCCAGGCCAGGTCAACGCATGGCGTCAAGGCGCAGTTGCCGATTACGAAGAGAATCCGTTCCTGGCTGAATACGCCGGCGAGACGGCGAGTCAAAAGATCCCGGCGCTCTACGTGGGTCCTGTGCCGTTCGGCCACGTGACGCTCAAACCGGGTGAGAGCGACGTGCTCACGGTCAAGGTCTGGTCAGGCCTACCCGCTGATGTCACCTACCGACTGCAGATCAGCTACCGATACCTGAACCAGGCCAACCTCAGGACCTTCGTGGATCCCCAGACGATCGAGGTCGTGTTCGCCAGCCAGCTGCAGTGGAGCGAATACCAGATGCGCGGCGGCAAGATGCAGCCGGCGTGACCAGGTGCCGCGCCGCGCGACTTGCACGACTGATCTCCTCCACTATCTGGCTTGTCGCGAGTTGCACCTTAGGTCAGGCACAGCTCTCAGCGCGGGCGTCGCCGAAACCCACGCTGGGCGCGCAGAAGGCGCGATCGCCGGCGCTCGGGCCTTCGCCCACGCCGCAGGTGAACGTCAGCCAGAACGTCGTCTTTGGGTCGAATTACTTCGGCCGCAATGGCGCGCCGCATTGTCCGAACTGGCCGGACCACATCGACAACGTCGTGCTTGCCCAGGCCCGGCTTACGTACACAACTGATGAGATCAGCCGGATCGCGCCGGCCGCCAACGGCGGCCTCCTGAACTACAGACCAGGTCGATGCTAGGTTGCTCGACGTCCAGCCCGGGGTGGCTACCGGCGCTCCGGCTTTCCCTCCGTCAAATATTCAAGGTGTTGTGGGATCCTCCGCCTGCGCCTTCGAGCTCGACGTGACCAACACTGGGACTAGTGTTGTACAGATCCCTCGAGTTGGACTCCGCCTCACCGACTCCCCAGTTCCGAACCCCGCAATCTACCACGTAGTGGAGTTTTGTTCGGTCCTCCAGAGCCCGCGCTGGTGTGGTCCAGAGATTGGCGCAGGACCGCCGCCCTGCGCTGCCTATGGCGTCGAGGTCCCGCTCGACGATCGACCGCCCGGGTCCGACTTCCTGAACGTGCCGGCAGCGGTCGACTACAGAACTGATCAGCCGTGCCCGCCGGTGATGCTGACAACTCAACAGACCGTGACATTGGTCATCGGCGCTTACTCGATGATGCCCGTCATCTACCACGCAGTTCCCGTCATTGAGGTGATCGCCCCACCGTCGAGCGGGACGGCAGCCTTCTCAGAGCTAGCCGCGATCTACGCATTCGCGGACCCCTCGCAGTTCGCGTGCTACAAGCTCTCGGGGTCGACGTTTGTGCTGTGGGAGCAAGGGGCGGCAGCGTACGACTTCGCTGCGAACGCTAGAGCAGGCGCGTGGTGTCCCTAGGTGGCATCATGAGCTGCCGCCGCGCGACGCGGCTCGCAGGGCTGCTCGCAACGTCGATCCTCCTGGTCGCGAGCTGCAGATTTGGTCAGGCTTCGGCAACGCCTGCGCCAACTCCGACCCCGACACCTACTCTGAGCCTGAGCGCCCAGCCGACGCCGTCGCCAACGCCGACGGTGACGCCAAGCCCGCTCGACGTCAGCCTGGTGGTGGCCTTCGGTACCGTGTATGGGCGCACTGGCGAGCCGCATTGCCCGAACTGGGTGGACCATTGGGACGACGTCGTGCTTACTCAATCGAAGCTGACCTATTCGGCCGATGAGCTCAGCCGGATGTTGCCGACGATCACCAAGACGGGGCCGAACTACGGCGCGCTAGACCCTGCCTTCTATGCGATCCAGCCTGGCGTGGCCACCGCGCCCGTGCCCGGTTCGCGCCCGGGCGACGTGGCCTCGCTGAGACTGTCTTCGGCCTGCGTGTTCTCAATTGAGGTCACCAACACGGGAAGCACGGCCCTCCAGATCCCGCGGGCCGGGCTCCGTCTGACGGGTAATCCGCAGCCGAACCAGGCCAGCTACCGCTTGGTGGAGTTCTGCTCGGTCGCCCACGACACACAGTTCTGCGGACCGCAGGTCGGTGGCGTACCTCGGCCGTGCTCCGTGTACGGCGTCGAGATCGGACTCGAGAATCACACGTCAGGTGACGACGTCATGAGCGCGCCTGAGCAGATCGACCAGAACGGGCAACCCTGCCCTCAGCTGACGCTCAGCCCGAACCAGAGCGTCACCATCGTGATCGGCGCGTACTCGACCGACCCAATGATCTACCAGGCGGAACCAGTCCTCCAGGTGATCACACCGACGGCCCAGGGCATGGTCACCTTCGTGCAACTCGGCGCCGTCTACGCCTTTGCCGATCCGTCGCAGTTCACGTGCTATCGCTTGTCGGGGTCGACCTTCGTTGTCTGGCAGCAGGGCGCATCCGCATACGATTTTCACCGGAACCAGAGTCTGGGAGGCTGGTGTGTTTAGGCGATAATGCCGCCGAATGCTTATCCGGTTTGCTCCGCCAGGGCGAACGCGCCAGCCTTGATTTCTAGGTAGGTCGTGGGCGGCAGCTTGGCTCCGATCCCGAGCAGGGTCTGGAAGGCAGCCATGGGCGTGCGCCGACGGTTGAATCGGAACACAAACTCGTCGAGATAGGCCTGCAGCTGGCCCTCGGACGCCGCGATACGTGCCCTGGAGCCAGGTCTTCAAGTTGCTGATGACGCGGTGGGCGCGAGGCAGGACTTCGAGGCCATCCTCACCTAGCCTGAGGGGCACACAAACTCGTACGACCTCTATCGAGGAGCCTCCGATGTGGTCGGCCGCGGGATCCACCGGCCAATTCGATTGGCACCAAGTAGCCGGGCGGCTGCCGAGAGAGGTGCAATTCCCTCCTGAGCTCACGGTTCAACTCTCGGGCGTTGCATCGGGCTAAGCCGCCGGCGTCGTCGATCGCGTACTCGCAGAACCGCGCCATCTCGTTCATGTAGCCCAAAACGGTGCGACTTTCTGTCTTCGCCAGAACCACGTGGCGCGGGTCGAGAACGCCGAATCGGTCAAACGGAAGGCTCTCGGCCTCGAGCTCCGCCTGAATGGAACCCACGACCGACCTGCCGATCGGTACCAAGTCGGCCTTGCGGATGTCCGGAACGAAGACCGAGAACAGGGTGCCAGCATGAGCCAATAGCAGGCATTTGCGACCGTCCAGCCAGAGCAGGTTGGCGTACCAATCCTGGTCGCTGGGCGCGATTGTCACGAGGTCTCGTTGACGCGCACCCAGGAGCGACAGCATCTTGACCGTGCACCGCAGGACCACGCCACCCATGGTATGGGCAGATCGGCTGGGGCTTCAGGCCGCGGCCGGCAGCGCCTCGCGCGCGTACTCCCGCAACAAGCTGCCGAGTCGTTCGGTGCAGGTTAACGGTCCTGCTGTCGGGACCGGATCGGAGCGCGCGATCGGGGTCCGCAACCCAAGAGCCCGGTGGGGACGGGCCGAGTTGTAGTCCTCGAACCACTCGGCAAGGACCCGCTCGAGATGGCGGCGGTTCAGGATCAGGATCCAGTCCAGACACTCGCGCCGGGTCGATCCGATCTGCCGCTCGATGTGGGCGTTGGCCTTGGGCGCCGCAATCGGCGTCCTGATCACCTCGATTCCCTCCGCCCGAAAGACAAGATCCGAGCCACCACCGTACTTGGCGTCGTGATCGCGGACCAGGAAGCGAGCGTCGACTCCCACCTCGCTGAGCTCCCAGCAGAGGTTCCTCGCCTGCTGACTCACCCAGACCGCGTCCGGCCGCTCAGTGACCGCGAGCCAGATCACCCTCCTGGTGGCCAGCTCCATACATAAGAGGACGTAGAGCCGCTTCAGGAACACGGTATCGACGCTCAGGAAGTCGGTGAGCACGATCGCCGAAGCCTGGGCTCTCAAGAACGTCTTCCAGCTCAGCCGCGAACGCAATGGCGCGGGACCGATCCGGTTCCGGCGCAGCAACTTGCGAATCGCGGTTGCGGAAACCACGTCACCGAGCTTGAGCATTTCGCCGCGAATGCGGACGCAGCCCCATTTCGGGTTGTCCTTGGCCATCTCCAGGATCAGGGTCTGTAGTTCGGGATCGAGACCTGGTCGCCCCGGACCTCGCCGGCGGCCGAAGGCCGCCCACTTCCTGCGCACCACCTGGCGGTGCCAGCCGAGGACCGCCTCGGGCTGGACCAGCATCCCGATCCATGGTGCCCGGCTTACTCGGTGGCTCAGCGCGGCCATGATCGCCCGGTCGGCCACGTCGAGCTGCGGCCGCTTCACTTGACGGCGAACAACTCGCAGTTGGTGGCGAAGAAGCAGCAACTCCGCCTCAGGGTCGCGAACCCGCAAGCGCACGTCGGCGACGTCGAGGAGAAGGCGCAGGAGAGAGTAGACAAACGCAAACCACATCCGGTGGCGATGCTAGCGGTTAACTACAGCAACTCCGAGTAGCCAACCCACCGAGGAATAAGTGTGCCCCTCAGGCTGGCAAGGTTGTCGACCGTTTGGTTCTCAAAGAAGAGAATCACCACGCGATTGATGGCCCTGGGTTAGCTCCACCTCCACGCGAAACCCTCAGGCTGGACTGGCCCTGCTCGGCCTTGCATCACCTTAGGTGACTGCTCCTCAAGTGCAGACGATTCTGAAGGTTGCATGCGCTGAGTCCAATGCGGTCGGATCAATGACTCGAATCGCCTCCCAGCCGGAAAAGGTGAATGCCGGCCCTCCTAGGCGCCAGGTTTCGGTGACGTCCTGTGAACCTGAACCGTTGAATGTCAGCGTCTCGATCGGAGCTGAAGCCCCATCGCTGCGGATGAATCGGTAGGAGACCGTTCCAGCGCCAACCGCCGAGATCCTTCCAGAGAAGGTGATGGTCACAGGACAGACTCCGGAAAAGTTGAAAGGGTCAGCGCGCACAATTGCTTCGATGACGTGGAACGAAGTCGAGGTACTGGTTGTTGGAGTCGGAGATGGTGCGGCGGAGAAGGGAAATAGATGGCTTTGATAGAGGAAGGTCAGGAGTCCGGTAGCTGCCAGAATGACCGCCGCTACGCCGCCAAGGACTGTCTTTTTATCCATCGTGATGTTGAAATCCTCAGAGGTACCAAACCCCGCGGGCCTTGGTCATGCAAGTCTGGTCGAAGCACTCCCCGCCGAGTTGTCAAATCTCTCGGTGTGTAAAGGTCCGACTGAACGCGATCTCTAACCAGCTAGCCGTCCCGCGATTGGGGCTGCGGAGTCAAAATGTACCGCCGAAGGGGATGTCTGTCAAGTGGCCCGCTTGACACAACAAATCGATAACGGTCTTTGTTGCCGCCATCCTGAGGACCTTGCGGGTTTCAGAGTGGCGATTGGAGGACGTCCTCACCGGCCGGCCCGGATGTTGTGATCGTGAGGCGACTGTATTGGGTGCAATAACTAGTCGGGTGCCTGTCGGGCACACAAATTCGTCATGGCGATCATCTGGTCAGTCCGGACGTCGGGACAGCTGAAGCCTGGTTGAAGGGTCGGTTCTGACACCAGTCGAGAGCGGTTGGCAGCCATTGGGCGAGTCGGATTCAGGCCGCGGCCGGCAAAGGCGCGCGCGAATTTTCGCGCAGAAGCCCGCCGCGTCTCTCTTCGCAGGTCACAGGTCCCGACGTCACAACCGGGTCGGAACGCGCAATCGGCGTCCGCAGATCGAGGCCACGATGGGGCCGAGCCTGGTTGTAGTGTTCAAACCAGACAGTTAGGGCGCGCTCAAGGTGCCGACGATTTAGGATCAGAAGCCAATCGAGACACTCGCGCCTGGTCGAGCCAATTTGGCGCTCCATGTGTGAGTTTGCCCTTGGCGCGGCGATCGGAGTTCTGATCACAGCCATACCGTCGCCCTCGAACACGAGGTCGGAGCCACCGCCGTACTTGTCATCATGATCGTGGATCAGGAATCTCGCGTGCACACCAAGCTAGTTCAGTTCCCAGCTTATATTCCTCGCTTGCTGGGTGACCCAGGCAGCGTCTGGCCTATCGGTCACCGCGAACCAGGCATGGGAGGGAGAGAGGTGTCGATAAGAGGCGCCTATCGCCAGCCCAATTGTAGGTAGCCATCGTACAGCGGAGGTTCAGGGGTTACCGATAGCCCTCAACGATCGTTGGGTTGCGACTCATGCTTCGCCTTTCGACTCAGCCCAGGGGAATAGTCACGGCTTGATCTGGTCCCAGACCGATAGCCAGTCGGAAGCAATTTGCTTCTGCGCCGCAGCCAGCGTCATCTGCCCACCACAGACTTGGCGGTGCAGATAGTTCTCGACCTTGTCCTTCTCGTGGGCCCCCGGCGCATATGAGCGCATTAACTCGGCTTTAAGCGGATTCGTGTAGCTCACTGGGGGTCGGATAGTTGCGGTGTAGCCGTAACACAAATCGTTCGTTGGACATTCGACTGGGTCACGCTCGGATTCAGCACGCCCGGGGTGCAGGTATGGTCGGGAGACGAGCCTTGAGCGGCGCAATGAACAGGCACCGTCGATGCAACTGCTGCGCCTCCTGCCCCGGCTGCGAGTGCCAATGAGCCAATAGCCGCGATTCCAGCCAGCCGCTGTCTGGCCGAACGTTTCCGATGGGGAGCGCTGGTCTTCGGCCGAGCGCTCATTGACTTACTGTGGCTGGCGCGTCGCTTGCGGCTGGAGCGGGACCCGACGATCGCGGATTGAATTTCAGGATCTTGCTTAGGAAGTCGAACCAGAATGGAGCTCCGAGGGAAATGGCCAGCGTCGTCAACAAGAGGCCGATGATCTTAAGGAACCAGCCGAAGGCGGTCTGAGGCAATACAACCCAGCCGAGGGGAATATCGAACTGGGAAAGCGTGTTGAGTGTGTCCTCTAGCCCCGCCGATGGTGCAGATTGCGCTGCTCCGGTCAGCCAGGAGCCCCAGGCGTAAATTTCGGCTTGATCCAAAGCGATCGTAGTGAATGACGCAGTCGCTATCAAGAGGTCCTTCGCGAGTTCATCCGACTGAGGTGCACAGAAAGTCCGTTGCACCGCGCGGGTGATCGATAACGACGGTTTGGGCAAGCCAACCGGTCAAGACGAGCCGCGGCCAGCGCTTCGCGCGACGTTATCCATTCAGGCGGCGCGATGGTATTCGTTAATCAGTCCGTTGAGGCGTTGGTGACGCAGCACCGGTCCTGAGCCAGGAGTGGCCGCCGGCTGAGGCGGGTGAAGGTCAAGTGCAAGATGGGGTCGCTGCTGGTTGTAGTGATCGATGTACTCACGCACGCCCAACCTTGTTGCTTTATGAATACTTCCATCCGACGACGTTCGGGTAGCGTGATGCGAGTCGACGGACCATGGTTTAACGGGAACACGCCAGGCATACCTTCCTATCGGTAGATTTCGACAGCAGGTTGTCAAGTGTGGTGTCAAGTACCCACTTGACGAAATCCTATGTGGCGAGGAGAATCCAGGACGGGAGCTGCGGCACCCTCGGAGTACTGCCGAATCGACAGGGAGGCCAAAGATGGCACAGCGGGGAAGACGCGAGCGCTCCACGCCACAACGTCCTGAGCGCGCCAAGCTACAGCCTCCGGAGCATGAGCGGACCCACTTCCGTGCGCTGGTGCTGGCTAACCCGAACTACTTCGGGAATCTGAAAGACAGCCCTTACAAGCCCGTCAAGGAACTGCTCGAGAACACAAGCTATGAGGTCCTGACCTGCGTTGGTTTGAACCCGCAGTTCAGCCGCCTGGAGGCGATCGTAAACACCAATCTGGACTTCGGCTACGGTGGCGACCTCTGCTCCTCGGGCACCCCTGAGTACGTCCGCTTCTACATGTCGTTCGATGGCGGTGCCACATGGCAGGACATGGGCATTACTTCGTTCATCGCCCACGACATCGCGGGTCCCAAGCCGCTCGAGTACGCGGTCACGCTGCAAGTCAGCCTGGGAGAGCAGTTCTGTCTGGTTGAGAACCTGGCCAGGGTTCGCGCCATTCTCTCGTGGGACTACGCGCCGCCGGCCAACACCCCAAGCTTTGCGCCGACTTGGGGCAATGTGCTCGAGGCCGACGTGCAGATCCAACCAGCCGAGCTGCTACTCATCGGCGATCTGCTCAAAGAAGCAAAGGTCGCGCTCACCAAAGAGCTCGAGAGTGTCCTCGACCCATCCAAGCAAGTAGCGCTCGCGGCTCCGAAGACGTTGAGCGTGGCCGAGCTGGCCGCCGAGTACCACGGAACCAAGGTGCCGTCACACCGTTTCCTCTTCGCAGCCGCCCAGCAGGCGATGACGGCCTCCACGCCAAGCGATTACCTCACGGCCGCGTCGGCCGAGCTCGAGTTCGATCTGGGCAAGGCAGTCGCCACGATACTGGAGACATCGGGCGATACGACGTTCGAGGAGCTTTCGTGTGTAGGGCTGGACCCCAATCTCGACACGCTGAACGCCGTACTGACGGTCAAGCTTGCTTCCGGCTACTCGGGCGGTCTCTGTACTGCGGGTAGTCAGGAATTCGTCGCTTTCTGGATCGACTGGGGAGACGGTGCGGGCTGGACCTATGCGGGCACCACGTCCGTCGGGGTGCACGACATTGCGAGTATTCCCCCGGGGGGTCTACATTACGGACTCTTCCTCCCGATCGACCTGACGTCGAAGCAGCGACCTTGCGACCAGGGACCCATACTGCCGCTGGTGCGAGCGGTGCTCTCCTGGCAAGTCCCACCGCCGCCGGGCAACCCCGACTACGTACCGACCTGGGGCAACCGCCAAGAGACGCAGGTACAGGTCCCTCCGGGACAGGCAGCGCCTGGCCACACACCTTTCATCGAAACGGTAGGCAACATGGCGGTGACCAGCATCAACCCAGTGTCGGGTCTGGCCAATGGTCCCGCGGTGGCGGCTGGATTCACGACAACCGACAGCCCCTTCGGCGGCGTCGTCGTGCTCACCGGGCACGTCGCCAACCCGCCTTATGTCCTGGGGGGCGCTACTGCCCTGGAGTACCGCGTCTCGGTCAGCAGGGACGGGGGCGTCACCTGGCAGCCGCTCAACAACCAGTTCACGGCCTTCCTCACCTACCTGACTGCAGGCATCTGGAGTGGGCCCTTCCCGATCACCCAAGTCTCAACGCCGGACGGCTGGTACACGTACTACGAAGACATCAGCGGCCCTAACAAGCGTTTCGTGGCCGAGAACGTCCTCGCCCAATGGGTGACAGGGGGTCCGATGACAGGGCTCTGGCAGATCAAGTTCGACGCACGCGACCCGAGCAGCAACACCGTCTACCCGGGCGTGCAACTGATCACCGTCGACCTGGACAACGCCGCCCCAACGGTGCAGATCGACATCACGAGCGGGGGTGGCGCATGCGCCGACTTCATGGCCGGGACCGTGATCGACGGCACCTATGCTGTGGCAGACGAGCACTTCGGCCAATACACCTTCTCAGTTCAGCCGGTCCCTGTGCCCCTGCATCCCGGCACCTTTACCATCAATCCGTCCGGTGGAGGCGCGTTCACCGGCAACTCGCCCTTCTCGCGGTCGCACCCTGCCGTCCCGACCGACGGCGAGCATGGAACCTGGTCGCTCGACACGACCGGGATGCAGCGGTGTGGCTACGTCATCTACCTAGAGGCGAGGGATCGCACCATTGTCAACAGCGGCTACGTCGGCTGGTATGCGAGCACGGTCGTTGGGCTTTGCCTCAGGACATGACATTGAATTGCAGGAAGTAGCCTGTCGGAATGCTTCTATAGGTTGTCAGAAGCTCAGCGTTAGCCGGCTGCGAAAGTCTGGAAGGCCTCGGCACTCGGGATGAGGACGACGAGATAGTCGGGTCCAGAAGCATTAGGTAGAAGAAGCCGATTCCGGCCACGCCGAGAAATAGGCTGGGAGTTAGGTGACAGGCGGCGTTTCCACAGCGATACACCGCGTCGAATTTTCCGCGTTGCCGACTTGGGCATCAGGACCTACCCGGCGCGCAGGCTGCCGTGGGCTTGCGGAACTCATGGGGATAACACCAGCTAGAAAAGCCGCGGTACGCGGCGCTGCATCCGACCGTTTAATGGCGGGCGGACTCGGCTAGTTAAGTCAGGCGCCCCCCAACACTTGACGGTCCAACCGTTGGCTGTTATATGGCGGCCAAGAGCCGGCGCCGTCCGGCTGATTCCATAGGAGGCGCAGCCATGCGCAAGTTCACTCTCGCCTCAGTCCTGGCCACCGCTGCTTTGCTGCTCACCATAGTGACAGTCTTGGCAGACAGCATCGGGCCTGGGGTCTAGTCAAGTAGTTCCGCCCGCGTGGCTTTCGTCATAGCGTCTACAACGGCCGGCGTGATATAACGCCGATATCAGCAATCGTCAAGCCAAGCCACGCGGGCGCCTGCCCGGCGTCGAGGTCGATCCGGCGCTCATCAAGCGGGCGCGACTTGACGCCGGACTAAGCATGTCCCAGCTTGCGGGATCGGACGTTACGCGACAGACCATCTTCCTGATTGAGGCCGGTAAGAGCCGGCCGTCGATTCGAACGCTTGAGATTATCGCGAGCCGCACTGGGAAGGCGGTCCGATCCTTCCTTAAGGCGCCTGGTAAGAATCCACGAGACGGTTCGGTCCGAGCAGATGCTCGGGTCGAGGAGCTTCAAGCGCTCTGCCTGCAGAACCAATTCGACAAAGCCATTGCACTGGGCGTCCCAATGCTTGAACAGCCAATGGCGCCGAACGATGAGGCGAACGTTAGACACTACATCGGCCAAGCCCTGGTGCGCTCGATGCGACCTGACCCGGCTCTTGAGCACTTGCGCCGAGCTCAGGTACTCCTTGAGCAGGAGCCGGATCCATGGCTGGTGGTCGAGTGTGCTGACTGGGAGGCGTGCGCCCTCTACCTAAAAGAGGATCCTCGGGCGCTGTCTGTCGCCGAGAGGGCTCTAATGCTGTGTCGCGCAACCGAGCCTCGCCTTCCTGGAACGGAAGCGCGAATTCTCGAGCACATAGCCACCGTCCACGTTAAGAATCACACGTATGACCGAGCCATCACCTTCTACGAAGAAGCACTTCAGGTCGCTGGCACGATGCGCGACCTGCCCCGGCTAGGCCGGACATATCACGGGCTCAGCATTGCGTACCAAGAGCGCGGTGAACTTGGCAGAGCGATCGAATACACACACAAGGCGCTCGCGCTCTATGCGCTCGAACACAACACGGCCTTGCAAGCTAACGGCGAAAACGAACTCGGCCTTCTGCTGATGCGACAGGGCCAGGTGGAGCGAGCGGGGGCTGCTTTTCGAGCCGCTTTAGCACACCTCGAGGAAGGTGGTACCGAGCGGACGAAGAGCCACGTGCTGCTGAGTCTCGGCGAGCTTCAGCTAAGGATGGGCCGACATGACGAGGGCGTCCAGTTAGTCAAGAAGGCGATCGACCTGGCGGAGCGGCTTGATGAACGTTTGGCTCAGGCGAGCGGACACGGACTGCTTGGCAAGCTATACGAAGGGGTCGCCAAACGAGAACTAGCCGATAAGGAGTTCCGTCTTGCCATCAGACTGCTCAGTTCGGAAGGCCTGAACGACCGACTCGCCGAAACTCATGCCTCTTACGCCGAGCTACTGGACGCCCGTGGTGATGGCCGTGGTGCCAGCCGGCACTGGAAGCAAGCGGCGACGCTTGCCTTGGCGAGGCAGGCTAGCCCTCTGCGTACCGCCCAAGCCGTGTAGCCGCCCTCGACTTCACTACCTTTCGGCACCCCAAAAAGGTTCGTGCTGATAAGTGCTCACTTACCGTCAGCGATCCAAACCCGTCCCTTAACGGCCACTTAACACAGCGGGGCTCAGCTTGGCCCAACTTGCCGGCGATCAAGTCTCGCGGACGTTCATACATTTGATCGAGCAAGGGCGATCCCGCCCATCGCGAAAGGTGCTTGCGCTGATTGCCCGCCGGACCGGCAAGCCGATGGGCTACTTCTTGATCGCGAATTCGCGGAACTCTGAATTAGGTGACCAGCTGGCCTCAGAACTTTCAGAGGTCGCAGCGCACATCCGGCGTTTCGTCTCGGCGACGAGGCCCAGCAAACTCGAACGTGGCGCGTTGAACCTGGTCGAGGCGTCTGTCAGACATGGGGCAGATATCGCCCGAAGCCTAAATTCGAAACCACCGCGGTAGTTCCCTAAGATCGGTTCGAGTAGAAATCATCAGCGTTTCGAGCGCGCCTCGAAAGCTTGACGACATGGCCCCGACAAAGCTGTTAAGTAATTGTCGCTTGACAATGTTAGTCCGACCTCATAACGTCCAAACCACCTGGAATGCACCACACCAGGCTGTTTGGGGAACGATTCGGGTCCGCGCAGTCACCGTCGTATGAACGAGTGGAGCGCAGCTCTGCTCAGAAAGCGATCTTGACAGCGTTTGAGCGCCGCGCCCTTGAGCTATTTGCTTCGGGCTTGCCCCGCGGCGAGATCGCGCAGGTCCTCAATCGAGCGCCGAAGACGATCAGCAACAGCCTGACGACGGCGAAAGACAAGATGGGCGCTCGCTCACTAACTGAGGCGGCCGTACTCCTCGCCAGCGCGTTGAACGGCTAAACATACGACTCGAGAAAGTCAAGGGAACCGTTCCCTTTTCTTTGCTTCCTAACCGGCTTATCGTCCCGGCATCGGTGGCCGCGCGGGCTGCCATGCGTGATTGAGCGGCTGCGGGGCTCAATCAGCTTCGGCCGTT
>WNFC01006524.1_pt1 | contig 13797 bp, 8 predicted proteins | sample 5400541 | NCBI WGS metagenome assembly WNFC01 (sample SAMN13153342, study PRJNA577476) | soil metagenome | isolation source: 120 cm saprolite under Douglas fir tree site 2 hole 2 replicate 1 | place: USA:California | collected 2015-04-18
CCAGCGCGGTCGCTACCGGCACCACACGGACGGGATCGACGTCTTCGAGGCGTCGCTCGGAGACCGGTCGTCCGGCGTCTCCATCCCGCGTCGGGCGCGCGCGCTGTTCCTCCTTTGGGTCGAGATCCTGCGCACGCGCGCGAGGGTGTATCACGCGCACAACATCCATATCGGGCCGCCATCCTGGCTCGCGTCGCGGCTACGCGGCGCAGCGCTCGTCTACGACGCGCACGAACTGTACGGCGAGCCCGCCGACGCGAGCCCTCTCGCTCGGCTCGTGGCTGCGGCGGAACGGACGCTCGAGCGGTTTCTGACCAAGAGGAGCGACGAGGTGGTGACGACGAATCGCTTTCGTGCGGAGCAACTTCAGCGACGGTATGCGCGGAACGGAATCGTCGTGCTAGGAAACGTCCCGGCGGTTGTCGAACACATCCAGCCTCTCGACCCGGGCTATCCAGAGGCGCCGGTGCTCCTGTACCAGGGCGGGATCTACGCCGAGGACCGTCCTTTCAGGGAGACGATCCAGGCGATCGCCGAGCTCGAGGACATCCATCTCGTCATCCTCGGCTTCGGACGAGACCCGGACCTCCGGCTGATTCGGCGCTGGAGTGACGAAGCCGGCGTCCCGGAGCGCGTCCACCTGTTGCCGCCGCGACCGTTCGACGAGCTCGTTCGGACCGCAGCCGCAGCCACGGTCGGGCTCGTGCCTGTCAGGACCCGAAGCACCAACGAATATCTCGGTGACACGAACAAGCTCTTCGAGTACTTGATGGGCGGCCTGCCTGTAGTGGCGAGCGACCTTCCGGAAATTCGCCGCGTCGTGACGGCCGGGCAGCCGGCCGTCGGAGAACTGTTCGACCCGAGCTCACCGGCGAGCATCGCCGCCGCGGTGCGGCAGGTCCTGGCGGACCCAGAGCTCTACGCCCGCCGGCGCGTCGAGGCGCGGCGACTGGCACTGGAGCTGTTCAACTGGAAAGTCGAGGAGCAGCGGTTGCTTGATCTGTACGCGCGTCTAAGCTCCTTTACAGGCGGCCATCCGATCCCGGGGGAGCGCGCGTGAAACAGGTGCTGCAGGACCGAAGCGGCTCGACCCAGGTACGCGACGTGCCGGCGCCGAGCTGCGCACCCGGCTCGGTCCTCGTTCGCAACGCCTTCTCGGTCATCAGCTCGGGGACGGAGCGCTCTCGCGTCGAGACCTCGCAGAAGTCGCTCATCGGCAAGGCGAGAGCTCGGCCCGACCTTGTCCGCGAAGTTGCCGCCAAGGCTCGCCGCGAGGGGATCCGCTCGACGACCCAGGCAGTGCGCAGGAAGCTCGCCGAGGAGACACCCGTCGGTTACAGCTCGGCCGGCGTCGTCGTCGAGGTCGGGTCTGGGGTTCGTGGGATCAGTCCGGGCGATCGCGTCGCGTGTGCAGGCGTGGGCCACGCCAACCACGCGGAGATCGTCAACGTGCCCGCGAATCTTGTCGCCAAGGTCCCGGAGGGCGTGAGCCTCAGAGCCGCTGCGATGACGACGATCGGTGCCATCCCGCTTCACGGGATTCGACTGGCGGGGATCGCGATCGGCGAGTCCGTCGCCGTCGTCGGCTGTGGCCTCGTCGGACAGATCGCCTGCCGCCTGCTTCGTGCGGCGGGAGCGACGGTCTTCGCCCTCGACATCGACCAGACGCGGGTCGACCAGGCGCTGGCTGGGGGTGCAGACGCCGGCTTCAGCTCCGACTCGCGCGGAGCAGAATCGGTTCGCGAGGCAACGGGCGGCAGAGGGGTCGACCACGTCCTCGTCACCGCCGCCGCCCCTTCGAACGAGCCTTTGCTTCTCGGCGCTGAAATCGCCCGCGATCGCGGCACTCTCGTTCTCGTCGGCGACGTGCCGGTCACGTTCCCTCGAGCGGCCCTGTACGACAAGGAGCTCTCGTTTCGAGTCTCGCGCTCGTACGGGCCCGGGCGCTACGACCTCGAGTACGAGGAGAAAGGACTCGACTACCCGATCGGATACGTCAGATGGACGGAGCAGCGAAACATGGAATGCGTCCTCGCGCTTCAGGCGGCGGGCCGCCTGCAATTGGATGACCTGATCGACGTCGTACCCGTCGACGATGCGCAAAGCGCCTATGAGCGTTTGCTCGGCGACGCTTCGAACAGACCCCACGGTGCGCTCGCGTTGGCGTACGACGGATTGCCGGACGGGGACACCCAGGCGGAGCCACCCAGGAAGCTCGAAGTACAAAGCTCCACGACCACCGGCGCACGCCGCGCTGCAACCGCGCCCATCCGCGTGGGCCTGATCGGTCCGGGAAACTTCGCCAAGAACGTTCTCCTGCCGGCGTTCATCGCCGCAGGGACGAGGCTCGAGGTAGTGGCCGGAGGCTCCGGGCCTTCTGCAGAGGCGCTGGGGAGAAACGCGGGTTTCGCGCGCGTTGGCGAAAGCGCGACCTCGGTCATCGAGGACCCCTCCGTCGATGCCGTGGTCATCGCAACGCGTCACCGCGACCATGCCACGCTGGTCGTCGAAGCACTGCGCGCGGGCAAACATGTCTTCTGCGAAAAGCCGGTGGCCGTGACCGTCCAAGAGCTCGAGGCTGTCCTCGAGGCCGCAGAGCAGTCGTCTGCGATTCTCGCGGTCGGCTTCAACCGTCGCTTTGCGCCACTCCTGCGGGAGGCCCGCACCTTTATGTCCGCTTCGGGCTCACCGCTCGCAGCGACCTACCGGGTCAGCGCTGGACACCTCCCTCCGGATCACTGGACACACGACCTGGACGAAGGCGGAGGCCGCATTATCGGCGAGGGCTGCCACTTCGTCGACTCGCTTGCCTTCCTCGCCGGCTCGCCGGTTGTCGAAGTTCACGCGACCGGTTACGGCGATCCGCAACTCCCGGTCGAAGCCCGCGACAACGTAACGATCGCTTTGCGCTTCGCCGACGGGTCGGTTGGCTCCATCCTCTACGTCGCCGAAGGCTCCGGCCGCGTGCCCAAGGAGCGGTTGGAAGCGTTCTCCGGAGGGCGGACGGCGATCCTCGACGACTATCGAGAGCTCGAGCTGTTCGAACCGACGGGCAGCCGGAAGCAGGGCGGCCGAACGCAGGACAAGGGCCACCGAGAGGAGATCGCAGCGTTCGTTCGCGGCGCCGAGCGCGGCGAGTTCCCCGTGCCGCTGGAAGAGATCGCCAACGTGAGCCTCGCGACGATCGCGGCCGTCGAGGCGCTGCGGTCCGGTCTCCCCGTGCGGCTCGAGCAATGAGCTGACCGATGTGCGGCATCTGCGGAATCGTGGGTCGAGAGGACGAGGCCCTCGTGGGCGGCATGACGAGCAGCTTGGAGCATCGCGGCCCCGACGGGCACGGCGTTCGCTCCTTCCCGGCGAAAAACGGTAAGCCACCCGCCACACTTGGTCATCGGCGCCTGACGATCATCGACCTGTCCGAGCGCGGGGCACAGCCGATGCAATACGCGGACGGGCGCTACTGGATCGTCTACAACGGAGAGCTGTACAACTACCGCGAGCTGCGTGCAACGCTCGTGCGCGAGGGCTACGGGTTCGTGTCCGAGTCGGACACGGAAGTGCTCCTGGCGATGTACGCGCGCGACGGAGCGGACATGCTGTTGAAGCTGAACGGCATCTTCGCGTTCGCCATCTGGGACGACGAGCCGCACGAGCTCTTCGTCGCGCGGGACCGGCTCGGCGTCAAGCCGCTCTACTACCTGGAGCACGACGGGGAGCTCATGTTCGCGTCGGAGATCAAGGCGCTGCTCCATGCCGCCCCGACCCCGAGGCTCCGCGAGGACTCGATCCTCGACTACCTCACCTTTCTCTGGGTTCCCGATCCGGACACGATGCTCGAGGGCGTCTTCAAGCTCCCGCCCGGTCACTCCGGCCTGTTCCGGCAAGGACGATTGCAGCTCAGCCAGTACTGGGATCTCGAGCTCGACGTCGAAAACGGCCGTTCGGAGAGCGAATGGATCGAAGACGTCGAGCGAGTCACCGCCGAGTCGGTGCGCCGCCAGATGGTCTCCGACGCTCCACTCGGCAGCTTCCTGAGCGGAGGGATCGACTCGAGCGCGATCGTCGCCGAGATGAAGGCGGCCACCGACGGCGTCACGGCATACACGATCGGCTTCACCGACCGGGATCGCAGCTACGAAGGAATCGCCGACGATCTCCGCCACGCACGCAACGTGGCCGACCTGTTCGAGCTCGACTACCACGAGCAGATTCTCGAGCCAAAGGTCGTCGACCTGCTGCCGAAGCTGGTCTACCACCTGGACGATCTCGTTGCCGACCCCGCCGCGATCAGCACCTATCTGATCTGCTCCGCCGCCTCAGAGCGGCTCAAGGTGATCCTCAGCGGCATGGGAGGCGACGAGCTCTTCGCCGGGTATCCGCGCTACCTCGCCGCACGTATCTCGCGCGCCGCGGATCTCCTACCCGTCCGAGGGCGGCGGTGGTTCCGGGAAGCGCTCGAGGGAAGGTTCACACTCGGGCGACCGGGGCCTCTGCGGGAAACACGCCGCAACGTGATGAAGCTCGCCCGGGGGCTCGATGCAGGACCACGGGGTCGCTATCTGATCTATTCCTCGTACTACCGCGGGGAAGAGCTCGAACGCCTGTTGTCTCCCGGTCTGCGGCAAGCGACCCCGGATCACGATCCCTTCCGACACCACAAGCGCTACTTCGACCGAGTTGCGGATCAACACTGGCTCAACCAGATCCTCTACGTAGACGCAAAGACGTTCCTGCCTTGCCTCAATCTCGCCTACACCGACAAGATGAGCATGGCCGCCTCGACCGAAGTGCGAGTTCCGCTGCTGGACGACGAGCTCGTCGCCATGGCTGCGCGGATACCGCCGGACCTGAAGCTTCGCCGGCTGACCCGGAAGTACATCTTCAAGCGCAGCATGGAAGGGACGCTTCCGCACGAGATCGTCTGGCGAAAGAAGGCGGGCTTCACTGCTCCCCTGCGGAGCTGGCTGATCGGCGACTTGAGCCCGATGGTCGAAGACCTGCTCTCGGAGGCGAACGTGCGTGCACGCGGCCTCTTCGAGCCGCGTGAAGTTCACCGAATCATCGAGGCGAATCGATCGGGCACCGAGGACAACGCGCTCAGGCTCTGGGCGCTGCTCAACCTCGAGCTCTGGCAGCAGGCGTTTCTCGATGGAACTGCCACACGTGACTCCGGCATCCTCAGCCCTGCAGCATCGTGACGGTGGGATTCTGGGAGAGATACCAGCCGGGGTTTCGGTTCACCCGTCATCCGGTGGGCACGCCGGAGTTCTTCCGCGAGATCGAAGAGCATCGCTACACACTCGAACCTCACATTCCAGAGATCGTCCGTTTCGATGATTGGCAGGGCAAGGCCGTGCTGGAGGTCGGCTGCGGCGTCGCGACCGACGGCAGCCGCTTCGCACGAGGGGGTGCTTCCTACACGGGTGTCGACGCGTCACCGGTCGCCGTCGAGCTCGCGCAGCGGCGATTCGGACAGGATGGGCTGACCGGATCGTTCGCGGAGGGAAGTGCGGCGAACCTGCCGTTTCCCGCCGACTCTTTCGACCTGGTCTATTCGCACGGCGTCATCCACCATTCGGACGAGACGGAGGCCGCCGTCCGGGAGTTCGCACGAGTCCTTCGGCCAGGCGGCGCCGCCCTCGTGATGGTCTATCACCGCTCGTCGCTGAATTACCGCTTCACGATCCTCGGGGTGCGACGGCTCATGGTCGCAGCGCTCCTGGTTCCTGGTGCGAGCGGTGCGCTCGCGCGTGCTGTAGGTGAGGACCCGGCGGTCCTTGAGGGCCATCGGGCGCTACTGCAGGAGCATGGACTTCGGTATCTGACCGACAAGCAGTTGTTCCTGAACAACAACACCGATGGGCCCGGGAATCCCTTGTCGAAGGTCTACTCGAGAGAGGAAGCGAAGAAGATGTTCTCGACGGCCTTCGCTGCGGTGGAGACGGAAGTGCGGTATCTGAACCTTCGCCTGTATCCCCTCGGAGACAAGGCCGCAGCGACGCGGCTCGGTCGACGACTCGAGCGACGGATCGGTTGGCATCTGTACGTGCGCGCTACTCAGCCGTCGTCTTCGAGCTCCCCATAGCTGTCGATCACGCGCCGAGCATTCGCCCGCCACGTGTGACCCTCGGCGGCGGCGCGGGCATTTCGGCCCAGGTCGGCACGTAGCGACGAATCCTCGGCGACCAACTGGAGCGCTGCAGTGAGCTCATTCGCATCACCAGGGCGAACGAGCAGTGCGGTCTCGCCCTGCGTGAGCACGTCCCCGATCTGGCCGAGATCGCTCGCGACAATTGCTTTCCCAGCGGCCATGTACTCGTAGAGCTTGGTCGGCGAGCCGAAGAACTCGACCCCGTCCGGAAGCGGAACGTGCGGCGAGGCGAGCACGTCGCACGCGTCCAGGTAGGCGGGTACCTCCGCCGGTGTGACGCGCCCGACGAAGGTCGCACGGTCCGCAACTCCCTGCTCGGCGAGCTCGCGCGTTGTCGCTGCGACTTCCGGCCCGTGTCCGACGAGCAGGAGCCGTGCCGTCGGCAGGCTCCGGGCGAGTTCGCCGAAGGCACGCGCGAGCAAGGGCGCGCCGTGCCACGGGCCGAAGGTTCCGAGAAACCCGATCACGAACTCCGAGCCCTCGATTCCACATTCCTTTCGCACAGCCTCTCCTCCGCCCTGCGCGAAGCGCTCGACGTCGACCCCGTTGGGGTTCAACACGATCCGCGAGGCCGGGACGCCGCGCTCGATCAGGTCGTCGCGGTCCACTTGCGACACGACGAAGATCCGCGTTGCGGCGGCGAGCGCAGCCGCCTCGCATGATGCCAGTCGCCGTTGGAAAGGCGTGGGATTCCAGTAGCGGCCGACGAACCGCTCGGAGCCGTTGTACTCGAGGAACAGCGGTCGACCGGTTCGACGCGCGAGCACCGCGCCACAGAGGGAGAAGCGGGTATGCCGCTGGTAGATGACGTCTGCGTCTGTCCCGGAACCTGCTGCCACGAGCGCGATGTCCTCGGCGAGTGCCGTGGACGCAGGTACGGCTTTCAGCAGCCTCCTCGGCAGGACGAGCGTCCACTCACAGGGCGGATCCGAGTCGTCGGCGGCCGTCCTGGCGATCGCAGGATCGGTCGTGATCGCCTCGACGGCGACCCCCTCCTGCCGGAGAGCGCGAATCACCTCGTGGGTGTGCGTGATCGCCCCGCCGACCGGTACGGTCGTGCCAACGATCGGACGCAGGTACAGAACGCGCTCCAGACTGCCGGACGTCCCTTGCGGGAGCTGTTTCGCCGAGACACGACGCGCGATCACTCCCTGCAGCCCGATCGCAGCGGCGCTGGCGGCCAGTTGGGCGGCGGCTCTCGGCGTCGCGCGGGTCGTGAACCGGGCCAGTGGCTGCGTCCGCACGACACCCGAGGCGAGATCGATCTCGACCACCGTGCGCGGCCGCGCGGCGACGGCCGCGAGCAGCGCCATGCCGTAGCCGATCTCCGCAGCCGGCGGCGCACCGACGATGGCGACCTTGGCGTATCGGGCACGTCGCAAGCTCCCGAAACCGCGTCGTGCCAGGTCGGGCAGTGAGACGACCTCCAGAGGGCCGTGACCGAGCTGCGCCTGAACGGCTCCCCCGGCCGCGTCGGCATCGATCCCGAGCGGCACGACGAGTGTCGTGCCGCTCACGGTCCCGTTCCTTCGTCATGGAGGGCCAGTGCCAACCGGGAGAGGCCCGCGTACATGTAAGCGGACGCCCAGCGCATGTACGGGACCGTGATGCGAATTCGACGGCGCACTTGATAGGCGAAGTGGCCGTCCTCGCATTGCATGTTCGAGATCGCCCACTCTCCCACGCGACGCGCGGTCTCGACGTCGCCGAATCCGCAGAGAGTGAGAAGTGACTGGGCGCACGCCGTCGCGTCGATCGGATAGAGCTGGTCGGCGTAGTACTTCGGAATTCGGTCGTCGAGAAAGAACCTCGTGCGGTAGTAGCGCCAGCCAAGCGCCTTGGCCCCGCCAACGCTCTCGTCGTCTGTCAGACGTTCGAACGAATCGAGTGCATCCAGCACGTAGCCCGTGTGGAAATTGTCCACCCAAGTCCGAGCGTCACCGACCGCATACGGCCAGGAGCCGTCCTCACGCTGATGCGCGAGAACGTAGCCGGCTGTCGCCTTCGCTGCCGCACGGCATTCCTCGTTGCCGGTGAGTGAGTACACCTGCGCACACAGGCGTGCTCCCTTCATCGTCGCATTGAGGACCTTCTGCGTGTCATTCGGGGAATAGCCCCAGCAGAAGGTCCCGTCGGCCGCTCCCGTTCGCGGCAGATCTCGAAGGACGAACTGCGCGGCGCTCTCGCACATCGTCGCTCCCTCGTCCAGGCCAAACCTCGAACTGGCAACGAAGAGCGCGTTGGTGACGATGCCCGTGGCCACGATCGTGGGGGTGCCCGCGGGGATGCGCGCGTACCTGCCTTCCCAATCGAAGTCGTAGCCCCAGCAGGAGCCGCTGTACCCGGTCGAACGCATCCGTGCAAGCTCGTGCACGCAATGCTCGGCACGGTCGCGTAGCTCGGTGACCCGCGCGGGCTGCGCTCCGGCGAGGTAGGCGCAGCCCTCCAGCACGAGTGCCACGGTCACAGGGTTGTAGCCCTTGCGGATCCCGAGCAAAGGGCGGACGTTGACGGGAAGACGCCTGACAAGCTGTTGGGCGGCCAGGCGCGGCAGCTTGGATGACCGAAGCAGCGGGAGGCGGAACAGCGGCGACGCGAGGGCGTCGTAGGGGTCGTAGCCGCGATAGCGCTCGGCCAGCACGTGGGCCTCGAGTCGTTCGATGCTACGCAGTGTCATGGCGCGAATCTAGCCTGCTCACCCCAACTGCCCGGCCGTGGTTCGCTTCCCTGCTCTGGCGTTCGCGTGGGAGATGCCTAAGATCGAAGCATGGTTTCGCTCTCCGTCATCGTGCCGGCCACCGACCAGCCCGCCACGCTGTCCCGCTGTCTCGACGCGCTCCGCGCCGGGTCGGATCAGCCGGACGAGCTGACCGTCGTCGACAGCCCGCACGGTGACGGTCCGGCCGCGGCCCGCAACCAGGGAGCGCAGCGAGCCCTCGGGGACGTGCTTGTGTTCGTCGATGCGGATGTCGAAGCTCACCGCGATGCACTCGCGCGCATCCGCAGAGCGTTCAACCGCAACCCGAACCTGAGCGCCGTCTTCGGCTCGTACGACGACGACCCGGGCTCACCGGGCCTCATCTCCGACTTCCGGAACCTACTCCACCACTACGTCCACCATGAGGGCGCCGGTGAGGCGATGACCTTCTGGGCCGGCTTGGGCGCTGTCCGCCGAGCAGACTTCCTCGCGGTCGGAGGCTTCGACGAGCAGCGCTTCCCTCACGCATCGGTCGAGGACATCGAGCTCGGAATGCGCCTCGTCGCGAACGGAGCGCAGATCCTGCTCGATCCGACCATCCAGGGAAAGCACCTCAAGCGCTGGACGCTCACCAGCATGGTTCGAACCGACTTCCTGCGACGAGGCAGTCCCTGGGTCAAGCTCTTGCTTTCGAGCGATCCTGCAGCCACCACCCTCAACCTCGGCTGGCGTCATCGCGCGAGCGCTGCCGCAAGCGGCGCCGTCGTCCTCGCCCTTCTGCTCCGGCGTCCTCGACCGGCAGCGGTGGCGACGATCTGCCTGATCGCCCTCAACCATGACTTCTATCGGCTCCTGCTCGCGAAGCGCGGTTGGCGCCAAGCTGCCGCCGGAATCCCCTTGCACCTGCTCCACCATCTCACCGGGATCGCATCTGTGCCCGCCGGCGTCGCGCTTTACGTTCGCGATCGATTGGCGGATCCATCCGAAATACCGCAGCTGTCTTCGGAAGCACCCCCGCGGAGGTGAAATGAGTCCTCACCGGGGCGGCCAAGAAGCTCGAAGCCGGCGGACCGCTGCCGATCCTCGTGCACCCCGAGCGATCAGCCGGTCTTGCGTGCAGACCAAGCGCGGCGTCTAAAGCTGCCCTCCTGGGTTGCTTCTCGAAAGGCGCGGTACGGACGTTATCGAACCTTGAGCGCCACGTCCGTGACGAAGGCGGGCACGCGGAGCGTCCATGCGCCCGGTCGGCCCAACACCGCACGACCCAGCACCTTTCCGGTTGCCGGGCTGATCCACGTGGCAATGCCTCGACGGGAGATGTTGATCGTCAGACTGGCTCCGTTCGTCGCCGTTTGATGATCACGGAAGGCGTGAAGATACGCCGCGTACTGCCTCGGCCCGCTCAACGCGTAGCCGCGGATGGGTCCGCTCGGAGAGAGCACCACCGGCGCGATTCGAGCACGCGGATCGAACCCGCGGGTGAAGTTCTGCAGCACTCGAAGATAGCCACGCTCCTCCGGGCCGAGATAGATGTTGCCCGAGCCGGCGCGATAGTTCTTGGTGTTGCTCGTGTTCCAGAAGATGAGAGTGCCTTCGCCGAAGAACGCCGTCCACGCGCGTAGACGCATCCGCAGCGCGGACGTCGGGTCCCAGTTGTGCCCTGCGTTCCCCTGCTCGCCCACGATCACCGGCTTTCCGGGCTGCTTCCACTGGTTGAGCAAGTCCCACGTGATTTTGTCGGATTCGAACTCGCTCTCCGTCTGGTACCAGTGCGGCGAACTGATGTCGATGACGGAAAGCCCAGGCTGCTCGACGCTCGTCGAGATGGGGTGCTTATAAGGATCGACGCTCCTGAGGTAGCCCCCGACCGTCGTGTACCACGCCGTGGATACGGTTGCCTCGTTCATCAACTCCCAGAAGTCGACGAACGCGCCGTACCGATTCACCACGTATTGGACGTATCGCTTGACCGCTTCCAGCTCCGCCGCGCTCGGTTGCTGGGCAAACGGCGGGCTAGAGGCGAAGATGGTCATGTAGACGCGGAAACCATGGCGCCGCAGGATCCTGACGAGTTGGTCGCCCCAAGCCCCTTCCCGCGTGAGGTAGATGTTCCCGCCGGGCGCGATGGTGCGATACAGGCTGAAGGCGCAGTTCCCGAGGCTCCACCGAAACAGATTGACGCCTGCGTCCTGGTAGGCGTTGAGATAGCTCTGGGCGGTCACGAGGCGGCCGTCGAGGCCCCAGTCGATGAATGGAGAATTCGAACTCTGGTTATCGTCGTCGCCGACGCAGTCACCGATCCCTAGCGGGTAGTAGGGCGAGCCGTCCGAGAAGACCCAGCGAGACCTGTTGTACGGGCTTCGCCGGACGAAGCCATGACTCCGTCCCGGAACCACGGTGAATGCGCCTTTGAAATGCTGCGAGCGTTGTCCGTCGGCGAGTGTCGCTGTCCAGTGCCAGTGTCCGAGCCGGGCCGGAGCGAATCGTGCCTTCCATTCGTTCCCGCGGGAGTAGAAGCCTCCGATCACCGTCCGTTCGCCTGCCGGCGAGGTCAGCGTCATCGTCAACTGCACCTGCTCCCAGGGATTCGAGTAATCGGCGCTGCTCCATGGGAAAGTACGCTCGAAGACGCCGTACCGAGGCACCTTGAGCGTCGCGCTCGGCGGGGCCTCGCCGAACAACGGCATCGCTGGTACCGCCTGTGTGCCTCCGGTGAGGCCGCCAAAAGCGACGACGAACGTGAGCAGCATCAGCCTTCGGCTGGGGCAACCTGTCGGGAAGCTCAGATCCTCGTCTGCTGGAAACAATTGATGCCTGTCCGGCAGTCGCGCGATTAGAGCGACACTAGCAGCAGCTTCTCCAGGATCCCGGCGGCGCCGTCCGAGCCCTGCTTTTATGGAATGCGGCGAAACGTCGTGCCCCGTGCGGGTGGGATCGTCACGTTACAGCTAGGTCTACACCGGTCAGGCATACACGAGTTGACGGTGCGCGCAGAAAGGCGCCTGCCGCGGGTGTCAGTGGCAAGTCCCCGACCCGGAATCTGTGAAGAAACCGCCGCTTGCCGGGATGAACCGCCAGTCGTAGCCACTGGCGTGGAGGGTCAGTTGGAGGATGCCGTACGTGGCGTTGTCTCGTGCCTGGCCGTTTGCCGGGGGCGCGCCGAACGGCGGAGAGTGGCCTTCGCCGCCTGTACCGACGATGAACTCTCGTATGCCGTTGGCCGGGTCGGCAACCCCCGTAGGATTCTGCGGCGCGAACCGCTCGTACGCGTGCTCATGACCGTTCAGGACCACGTCTGCACCGCCGGCATAGAGCGTCTGCCAGAGGAAGTCGTAGGACGGATCGTTCTGGAGTGACGAGAAGCGTGGCCGGTGCCAATATGCGAGCGTGCACGTGTTTGAGTGGGCGGCTAGGTCGGCTTTTAGCCACTGGTCCTGCGCCCCACCCGCGCCGAGGTCGGTCTCCGAATTCAGCGCGATCAAATGCCAAGTGCCGATGTCGTAGCTGTAGTAACCCTTGCTCGGATCGCCGGCCGTGGTGCCGAAGTACGAGAAGTAGCCGGCAGCGTTTGGCGTCAGGTACTCGTGATTACCTGGTACTGGATGGGCGATCGGGTCGACTCGGCCCCACGACGGACTGTACGCCTGCTGGAACTCCGCAAGCGTCGCGTTCTGATACTGGAGATCGCCCAAAGGCAGAACCGCCGCATAGGGTGAGCTCACGAGGAGATCTGACGTATAGAGCTGCCGACAAGCGTCCGCTGTGCCGAGTCCACCGTTGAAGTTGAGATCGCTTGGACCACACGCGATGTCCCCCGCGGCGGCGATCATCGGATCCTGCTGCCCCTGGATGGTGAAGGTGTTGGCGCTGCTTTTGCCGAGGTTGCCGGCGTTGTCGGTTTGCTCGGATTGGGCGGTGTAGGTGGCGGGTGAGAGTGCGGCCGCGGTGGTCGAGTAGGAGCCGTCGCTCTGCCGTGTTGCCGGTCGCCTGGTCGCCGCTGGCGGTGCCAGCTTGGCCGCTGAAGAGGGGGGTCGTGTTGCTCGAGCTCGAGCCGTTCGCAGGCGCGGTCAGCGTAACCGTCGGCGGAGTCGTGTCGGCGCTCGTCCCCGTCCCCGCCTGGTAGTGCGCCAGCAGGCGTTGCGCGCTCAGGGCGCTCCCATAAACCGCTACCTCGTCGATCTTGCCGGCGAAGGTACGCGCCAGGTCAAGCGAACGCTCGCCAATCCGCAAAGGCAGCGAATTCGAGCCGACCGCCCGTGTCGACGGCTTCGTCTGCACCAGACCACCGTTGACGTACAAGCGCATGTTCGCCCCGTCATAGCTGACAGCGAGATGCGTCCACACATTCACGGTCAACGGCGTCGAGTACACGAGCCCATCGGCGACGTTGCCCGAATCCACCCGGTTGAAGAAGATGCCGGTGTTGTTGCTGGAAAACAGCCAGCCACCGCTCGAGGCCGACTCCTTGGACATGATCCGCCGCGACGTCCCGTCCACCGTCGTCGGATACACCCACGCCTCGACCGTGAAACTGGCAGTGCCGGCAAACCCATAGTGATCGCCGAGATCGACATAACTGCCGTTGACACCACCGACATCACCATTGAACGAGGCCGCGGTGTCACTGTCGCCGCTCAGCGCCCCAGCGACCCCCAATGACGGCTTGTTCGGCGCAGCAGGATACGCCCCCGAGACAACACCCAACTCGTCAACCGCCACACCCGACCCAGCCGCCTCACCCAAACGCCAATAACTACCCGGCCCATCCGCCAAAACCGCCGACCGATAAACCGACGCGGGCGGCGGGGACCCCTGGATGGTGAAGGTGTTGGCGCTGCTTTTGCCGAGGTTGCCGGCGTTGTCGGTTTGCTCGGATTGGGCGGTGTAGGTGGCGGGTGAGAGTGCGGCCGCGGTGGTCGAGTAGGAGCCGTCGCTCTGCCGTGTTGCC
>WNFC01052493.1_pt1 | contig 13797 bp, 14 predicted proteins | sample 5400541 | NCBI WGS metagenome assembly WNFC01 (sample SAMN13153342, study PRJNA577476) | soil metagenome | isolation source: 120 cm saprolite under Douglas fir tree site 2 hole 2 replicate 1 | place: USA:California | collected 2015-04-18
GGCCCGCGCTTAATTTTATGATTCACACCTCTCCCATCGGTGAGGAGATCAACGATCACTACCACTGGCATATCGAGATCATCCCGAAGTTGACGAAAGTGGCGGGCTTTGAATGGGGCACGGGCTTTTACATCAATCCAACACCCCCGGAAGAATCGGCGCGCTTCTTGCGCGAAGCAAAGATTCCCACGGTCGCGGAGAAAAAGTAGGCGTGGCCGAAACCAACGCCCCGCGAGATGTCCAAAGAGTTCAAGTAAATTTGCTATACTTAGAGTTTCGGCGCGGTACCCAAGTGGCCCAAGGGAGAGGTCTGCAAAACCTCCATTCGTGGGTTCGAATCCCACCCGCGCCTCCAAGCTTTTTTGGTCCAACCCGGAGACATGGGTAACAGAACGTACCGGCTACATAGGTAACAACTTCGGGCCGAACGGATTCTCGAGTGGTTCAAGCACTCGAGTGTCGAGATCGAAGTATCCCAAATCAAAATCCATAAAGCTGACCAGCCAGATACCGTCATGAACTTCTTTGACGCCGACGGCCTGGCCGGCAAAGACGGTACTGAAGTTAATTTTTTTGCGGCCCAGGCAGATGCGGCCGCAACGGGTAACGACGATGGCCTTGTCGTGAAAAGGATAATCGATATCGGGCAGCCCCTGGTAGGGGCGAGTGGAAGGCTGATAGACCTCGGCAGGGCACTTCATGTCCAGGGCTTCGTGAGGACGTTCCTCGTTGAAGATCTCGATAAAGTCATCGAACCTGGACTGCTGTTGAAGAAAATTTAAGCCAGCCGGTTTGGTGGTTTCTTTCTTCAGAGTGAGATGCATACGCTCATGACGGCCATTTTGCTGGGGATGGCCTGGCTTGATCCGTTCGATGCCAATGCCGAGCCGGAGCCACCAGACGGCGAGCTTGCTCAGGTTGAAGAGAGCGTGCGCGGAAGCGAAGGGAACACCGTTGTCGCTGCGGATGTTGGCGGGCAGGCCGCGCTCCTTAAAAAGCCTTTCAAACACGGTGAAAGCGTAGTCTTCTTTGGTGGAAGAAAGCGCCTCACAGGTGAGGAGAAAACGGCTGGCGTGATCGGTGACGGTCAGCGGGTAGCAGTATTGACGATTGCCGAGCAAGAACTCGCCTTTGTAATCGGTGCACCAAAGCTCGTTGGGTTTCTGGCCGAGAGATAAAGCAGTTCCCTGAGCACGACGACGCACGCGACCGCGGCGCTCGACCAGGCCGTGGCGATCGAGCACCGCATGAATCGTGCTCCTGGCGGGGATGGGGATGCCAGAGAATCTGTGGATCAGGCGCTCACGGATCTTACGGGCGCCCCAACTGGTATGTTCGCGCTTCACGTTCAGGATAAAGTTCTCCACCTGAAAAGGGAGCTGATGAGCATAGCGATAGGGACGACGGCTTCTGTCCGTCAGCCCCTGAACGCCGCATTCCTGATAGCGATCGAAGATCTTGTAGCCGGTTTTGCGGGAAATTCCGAACTCCCTGCAGAGCTCGGTCATCGGCTCGCCGGCTAGCCGGCGAGCCACAAACTGCAGACGTTCATCCATCACCGAACACTCCTTCCAAGGCATCACTTCCTCCCTCAAAAAAAGGGAAAAAGTGTAATCTATGTGTCCGGTACAAACTGTTACCTATGTGTCGAGTCGCTCATTGCCCCCCAACCCGTAAACCATGCGATTCTGCCGCTAGTTTCAAATTGAACCATTTCTCCCGTTCAGTTCCATCGCGGGCATTCTGCCCCTCTGCAGAGCCTAAGGCCTTGACCCGAACTCGATTCTTATCAATCAGCTAGCTTGATTGATGCATCTGAACGTGGACTCCCGCGTGCCCTTGTCCTCCTGGGGATTCTTGTGTTTCGCCTTCAGTCCCAGAATCGGAATTTGCCCACTGTGCCGCGGCTGCTGGCCCGGGCGCCGTTGCACGCGGCCGGGGCACTGCCGCTTCTACTGGCTTCACAGCCTCTGCCGGCGCAGAACCCAAGCACGCGTGAAGATCGGACAATGGCCAATTACCTGGCGAACTTTCCCAGCTTTGCGGAGTGGCCGCAGGAGGCATTGCCGTTCGAGACGGCACCGTTTCTGATTTATGTTTTCGGGGATTTTCCGTTTGGAACTTCTCTGGCAAAAATTACCCGGGGTAGGTCGGTCCACGATCGGCGCGTTGAAATTCGCTGGATACGCAAGCCACAGCAGTTGCCTTCGTGCAGAGATTAACCGCTAGGCGAAGTTGGCTGGCCATTAGGAGAAACTTGTAATGAAGGAATTGGAGAAAGACTCGTCTAATTTGACCTTCGATCTTGGAGAGCTGCTTGCGCGCGTAGGCAATGACCGCGAGCTCTTGCACGACCTCCTGACGATCTTCAAGGAGGAATTTCCCCGGTATCTCCAAGCCTTGCGCGAAGCCGTGCATTCCGGGGATGGAAAGCTTGTCGCCGCTGCAGCCCACGGCTTGAAGGGAATGCTCTTGAACATGGCCGCCGGCCAGGCCGCAGCCGCGGCAGGGCGCCTCGAGCAGATGGGATGTAGCGGAGAAGCGTCGGGGTTCCAAGAAGCTTTTCTAGCCTTCGAGCGAGATGCCATGACGCTATTGCCGCAGCTCGACGCCTGCATGGCAGAGGTGCACTGATGAAAATTCTGATTGCCGATGACGAATTGATCTCCCGGCGCCTGCTCCAGAAGACCTTGGAGCGCGCGGGCTACGAGGTGACTGCTGTGGAGAACGGCCGCCTGGCGGCGGAGCAGTTGTGCCCAGCAGAAGGACCCAGGCTTGCTCTCTTGGACTGGGTGATGCCCGAATTGGATGGACCGGGCGTTTGCCGTGAAGTGCGGAAAAGGAAAGTGCAATCGTACATCTATATCGTGTTGCTTACATCCAAGGAGTCGAAGGGAGACGTAGTCGCCGGCCTCGAATCCGGGGCCGACGATTACCTGACCAAACCCTTTGATCCTGAGGAGCTCAAAGCCCGCCTGCGCACCGGCCTGCGCATCCTCAATCTTGAAGACCGTCTGGTCGAGGCACGGGAGCAGATGCGATTCCAGGCCACTCATGACGGGCTCACAACTCTCTGGAATCGCGGCGTGATTGTGGATCTGCTGCGGCGCGAACTTGAGCGTTCCAGGCGCGAGCATGTCTCCACCGCAATTCTGATGTGCGACCTGGATCACTTCAAGAGTGTGAATGATACCAACGGCCACCTCGCTGGCGATGACGTCTTGAGGGAAACGGCGAAACGCTTGCTCTCTTCCGTGCGATCTTATGATTTCGTGGGCCGCTACGGCGGAGAGGAGTTCGTGGTGGTCCTGAACAACTGCAATCCGGCGTTCGCACTGGCCCGCGCGGACGAGATTCGCAAAGCCATCGCCCATTTCCCGGTGCAAACCTCCAGCGGTCCGGTCTCCGTAACGATGAGCCTCGGGCTCTTGCTCAGCCATGAATGGGGCTGCCTGCCGTTGGAAGAGCTTCTTCAGCAGGCCGACGCGGCGCTCTACGCGGCCAAGGCGGCGGGACGCAACTGCGTGAAAGTCGCTATGCCAAAAATTGTCCCAGGTGGTCCGGTCTTGCAAGCCCACGAGCCTCTGCGAATGCGGCGCTGACTGTCGCACAGTACTTGCTGCCGGAAAACTTTCCCGCTTCGCAGTTCCTAAATACCCTTGGCACCTGATTTCGCCTGTACCATCATTTGCCGCATCGCCGCGCTGGATCCAGGCGCGCGCTTCTCCCGCCAGGCCTCCAGCCGCTTGCAAGTTTCTTCGATGTTCTGGAAAAGATGCGGATTCTTGAAAGCGGACCGCCATGTGGGAACGATCGACCGCATGCGGTCCCACACCACCCAAATCTCGCCGTTGCTTTCGAAAAACAATTCGTCGTTGATCAGCCCGCGGTTCACGACGCTGGCGACCATGTCCCAGTAGCTGATCACCATGCGGATGTAAGTGTTTTCCTCGCTGCCTTGCGGATACCTCTGCATCATCTCTTCCGGAGACTCCGGATGAAAGTTTTCGACGAACCAGGCGCGCGCCTGGCGCAGGCGCGCCTCGCGCCTCATGTCGTACAAGCGCAGCATCAGGTTTACTTCTTCATAGGTAATCTGGGCCATTGCCGGTCCTCCTTGGTCTAACTCGCCGCGTCTGCCTGGCCTGCTTCCTGCGAGGAATGCGAAACGCCCGCAAGTTCGATGCGGTGTACGCTCGATATGGGTATACCCTGCTTTTGAAATTCGACCTGGATCCGGCGGCGCAGCTCGCGCGCCACTTCATCCTGCCGCGTCGGCGCCGTCCGCACCTGCAATCGTACCGTTGCTGAACTGCGGTCGAAGCTCTGCACTCCAAGGATCCGCGGCCCGTCGACCAGTGTTTGCGACCAGGCCGGATCGCCCCGCAAACCGGCCGCGGCGGTCTCCAGCGCCTGCATTGTCTTTTCGATCGGGCATTCCGGCGCCAGCGAGACATCCACGAACGCCTGCTCAAGTACGATGTAGAAACCGGTGATGATGTCACGCACAAGGTTCTGCGCGCCGAAACCGATCGCAAGGCTGGCCAGGCCCGCCAGCGTCGCCACGGGCGTGACGTTGATGCCGAACTCCGGCAGAGCGGTTAGCAGAGCGACTCCCCAGATGACTTTGCTCGCCGCGCCGTAGAGCACCCCGGCGAGTGTCCGCGTCTGCTGTTCGCGAATTTGGGCTGATCGAGTCTGCGAAGCCGCATGCTTGATCAACAAGTTCGTAATTGCGCGGAATATGCGGTTCACGACCAGTGCGATAACGAAAATCCCCAGAAGATGAAGCGCGTTGGGGAGCGTCAAATTCAACCAGTGATTGAAGGAACTTGGCATGATTTTTATGAGAGGGGGAGTATAACATTGGAAGAGGTTCGAGGAAGTGTCGTCCCGTGTGGCGGTGGATTGCGCGGGCGCAAGGGGGGTCTCTGGCCATGGAATCGAGACGCAGATTTCTAACGACCATTGCAGCGGGGGTACCTGCCGGCATCCTCGCTTTCTTGCCCAGCACGCAGGTTCGCGCCCAGCTTCCGCAAAACCCCCAACAACAGAAGGAAGACGATTCGAATATGCCTAAGCTCGATCCCAAAGCGACCAAAGCGATCTTGGAGGGGAACCAGAAGGACATTAAGAAGAATGTCGAGAAGCTTTACGCTCTCGCGAGCGAACTGAAGGCCGAAGTGGAAAAGACGGACTCGGTCCAGGTGCTCTCCCTCGCCATGCTGCGAAAGACCGACGAAATCGAAAAACTGGCGAAGGAGATCAGGTCCCGGGCGAAAGGATGAAACGGCCCGCGTGCCTTTTCGCCCAGAATGCGCGCTAGCGCCAGCGAATCATACCGGATAGAATACTAACGTTCACGGAAGTTCCCGCGTATTGCGCCCTCAGGAAAATTGAGGAGCGACCACTGCGCGCCAGTAGCTCAGATGGATAGAGCATTAGCCTCCGGAGCTAAGGGTCGGGGGTTCGAATCCCTCCTGGCGCGCCACTTTTTTCTTGAAATGTTTTCCTGTGCTGTTTTTGAATCGCCACAAAAGCTTGAGCTTTAAGGCAGCAACGAGAAGGAAGCCACCAATCACCACGTAGGAAAGCGGGTTCTTAACTGAGAATCCGCTGGCCTTGTATATAGAATTGGCGAAGACGACATGCAGAATAACCAGCGCGATTATCATCAAGAGGACAGCAACAAACAGAATGTGTTTCTTCCCTTTGAGAATTCCAAGACCCCTGCCGTGAACCATACGACCATGATCGTATTCCATTGTGAATCCTCAAAACCCCTGAACATAAATACTGTCTTCGTTCAGACTCTTGTCAGCTATGCGATCGCCCGGTAGTAGGCAATGTGTCCGAAGAACATCTCCCGGTGGCCGGCTTTCTTTGGTTCCGCAAAACCGGCTTCCGTCATGAACTGGAGAACTCGGTTCTCGGAATTGTCATTCAAGCGCTTACTGGAGTGAAGTAAGCGGCTCAGGATGCCATGTGCGCCCTTCTCTGGCCCTTGGAAATCGAGCATGTGAAACTCGCCACCAGGTTTGAGGACGCGCCGTACCGCGCGCAGCGTCTTCCCCTTTTCGTCCGTTGGCACGTGATGGAACATGAGGGAGGAGAGCACTCGGTCGAAGGACCCGTCGGGATAGGGAAGCTCATCGCCAAACCCCCGATCGAGCTGGATCGAGACCGCGGCGCGCATCGCTTTGCGTTTGGCTAGCGCAAGCGCCTTCGGGTCGGGATCGAGTCCAACGACGTCCGTCTCCGGATTCAGGCGTTTGAGTTGGATCGTTAAGCTGCCGGTGCCACAGCCGACGTCGAGAACGCGGTGGCCGGATCGAATTTGCGCTTGGTCGAGCAGTCGTCTCCGCGCCCGATCGGCGCCCATCAGCTTCGTCATTAGATCGTAGAGGGGCAGGAGACTGTCCCGTCCCGCGGCCGGGAGGTAGGTTCTTTGTGATTGTAGCGCCATGCTCTCTTTCATTTGTCCTCCGATTTGGTGGTCAGCACGAACCCTGGCTCAGGCCGAACGGCAATCCATTTATGGACAGCTGTTCGGTTACAAGGTTAGAATTGAGACGCCTCGATGGCAAGAACAGGGCACGCATGTTTGTTCCGTTCGGGACATTCGCGTCACTTTTGTGCGGAATCGATGGGAAGAAGCGCATGGACAAACCAGACCGGCGCGTTAGGCGCACGCGGGAATCGCTTCACAAAGCACTGATTTCTCTGGCCTTGGAGAAGCACTACGACTCGATCACTGTCCAGGAAGTTCTCGATCGAGCGGACGTTGGCCGCTCAACTTTTTATACGCATTTTCAAAGCATGGATGAACTGCTCATTTCAGGCACGCAGGAACTTCGTAGAACGCTCCAAGCAGCGCTGGAGAACCACAGAAAAGCGGCAAAGCGTCACGAGAACGTGATCGCGTTCAGCCGTGCCATGTTCGACCATGCCTATGGATACCGCAATGTCTACTTCGCTCTCTTGAATACAGGGGCATGGCCGATTGTTCGGCAGCAATTACAGGATGTCCTGGAAGAATTGATACGACGAGAATGTAAGGCCGAAATTGCGAACCTGAAGACCGCGAATTCGGACGTTCCCGTTGATTTGTTTGTTCACTACCTTACTTCGGCTTTCTTTGCAGTGTTGATCTGGTGGATGGACCGCCGCAGCCGGTTGACACCGTCGCAAATCGACGAGGTATTTCGCTCCTTGGTGCTCCCAACGGTACACGCGGTTCTTTACTCTGGACGTATCCGGTTCGAAAACCGGCCAATCATTGCCAAGTCTAACTGATCAGGTCGTAGCTCGATGCTGCCCGCGAAAGTATGGGTGGGCAAATCCAGTACAGGAATAGAGGAAAAGTCCGAGTCAACGTTTTCCGGTGCGTGATGTCGGACCACGTACCGACCGATCGAATACCCTAACTTGCCTCCGACAAGAAAGTCTGAAGGGAAGCGCTCGCGTGCGGTCACACGGCTCGAGTGGACCTCGCTTCGCGCTCCCTTTTCCTCGCACGCCCCGTCCAAGATGTTCCCGCAGGACGGTTGAACCTTCAACTAGCCAGTTAGATCTTCAACTGAACGCGGAATTTAATGAGATCCCGTACTGTGCTTCCAGGTCGTAGTGACTTCCGTGGACCTTCCCTTCGCCGTTGGCGATGGTCAGCTTCCGGTTCTGAACATCGGCAACCCACTTCGGATTCGCGGACGCCGCCGAGCGCGTGGCGATGATGCGCAGGCGCGCGACTTCCAGCGGCACGTCTCCCGTTCCAGCTTGGTCCAACTGCTCGAAGTCACTCAGTATTTGCGGCTTCACCCATTTCTTGATCCCGCCGGACTGCACTTGGATGTCGAACATCAGCGCCGCCGCTCGCTGCGAGCTCACCCCAAACTCGTTGCAAAGCGCCATCGCCCGCTCGAAATATCCGGCCGCGCTTTCCGTCTCGATGTCCTGGAACTCCTGCGTCCGGCCCAGCGTCTTGAATTGCCCCTGCCAGGGCTCGAACAGGTTGTGCCGGATGGGATCTTGGATCGATCGTGCCCACACCAGTTGTTCGTCGCGGCTCTCCTCCAGCATGGCCACCAGTGCCGAATAATTCGGGCCGAAGACTTGCCCCAGAAGGTCCGGGTGATTCTCGTTCATTTTCGCAAGGAGGGGCTGCAAGGTGCCCTGGCCTATATTCCATTGCAGCGCCCCAAAGCTGATTCCTTGGTCGTCGAAGTCGCCGGACAGGCCGGCAAAACAATCCGGAGGCGGACGGTTGGTTTCGAAGCCTCCGGTAAGTGCCAGGCATTGATGGTCGAGCGACTGCGTCGTGAGCACGGGTGCCGGAACGTCCGCCCCATTGAAGAGCGCACCCCATGTGTCCTGCCCCACTTTCCCGTCCACGGTCATGTTTTGCGATAGCTGGAATTTTCGGACTGCGGAATCCGTTCCGCCTCCGAATACCCCGTCGGGTCCGCCGCCGTAAAAACCAAGGTCGGTCAGCCGCTGCTGGATTTGCTTCACTTCCGGCCCGCGCGATCCAAGAAGGTAAACCGTCATAGCCGCCTCTTATGCGAGTTTTGCCAATTCACGTCTTGCGCCGCCAGTTGCACCGGAAAACTGGCCTGGCCTTCGCTAAGGTCATCCCGTCGATTCCCGCCCTTCAGGCTCCGGCAACCCCGCTTGGTTCGTTTCGGCTCTTGTTCTTCAACATCTCTGGATCACCAAGCGCTTCACTCATACTTTTGCTTTAGCCGCGGCTGGTGTGGAGCGCAGCGAAGACAGTGCTTGCAGGATGTCGTGCCAGTAGGGTGCGCCGATGCTCACAAGAATCCCCGTCAGCAGCGAACCAAAAAATTCATACAACAAAATCCCCTGTCCGCTTTGCGTGTCCCGCTTCTCTTGAGCCAGCTTTATCTTTTCTTCCTCCAAGGCCGGCTTTTCTTCAGCATTCCATTCGTCAATAGCCTTCTGTCTTTCTTGAACCTTCGCAGGTCCATCGGCAAGCTTGTCAACCTTGGCCATTCTCTCGCTGTTCCGCACGCCGCGATCAATCCGCCGCGTCTCGGCCGCCTTTTCCCGGCACGTTCGCCGGTCTTTCTCTCTAAGCCGCAGGCATTCTTCCCGCCAGATCCTGCCTACTCCAAAACTAACGTCCGTCAGAAATCCCTGCATGCCTCCTCTGAAACCTTTCATCTGCGCATCCAGTTGGCTCTTGGTAAGATTCGATTTTGTCCCATCCGCTGACTTCGCTGCGTCTGGCGGATTTGCTGGCGCCGCCCCGGATGCCTCTCTTGCCTGGGTTTCGGCAAGGTCGGTAGCCTTTTTAGCGTAGTCCCCAGCGAATGTAGCGCGCAATTGCTGATCCGTGTACAGCGATTTCCAGATCGTAAACGCATTGATGTTGCACAACAGGCACAAACCCACACCCGCCGCCATCGCTAGATTCTTCATTCGCATTTGAAACGTATACTTCACGTTGGCCATGTGGATCTTGAGGCGGGACTCCAGGTCGCTTATCCGTGCATTCGCGTCCAGTTCTTTCAGAAACCAGCTGAGGTGCGCCGGAGTCAGAAACTCTTCATCGAGTCGCTCCCAATGGATGTCCATTGCAATGCTCTTGACCTGGAGGGGCGTAGCTGGGTTTGCAAGGATCGCGTCCCAGGTCTTGCCCGTAGTCTGCAGGACCAGTCGCTTAACTTCGTGTTCTAGATTGTCCGAGTAATAGTCCAATTGATTCTTGATGACCGATGTCAGCGTCTTCACCAGCAGGCTCAGCATCAGCATGATGGCGGCGAACCCCGTCAGCGTTTCAATCAGGGAAAGCATTCTACTGACCTCCCTGCGTCAAGGGCGGCGTGCCTGGCGGCGGCACTGCCGGTGCAACCTTCGCTTGAGCTGGCGGCGCAACATTCACGTTCGCTGGCAGAGCAACGTTTACCCGGGACGGTTGTGGGGGCACCTGCGCCGGGGCTAGACCGCTCGTTTGCGGAGTCGGAATATCGGAGGAGGTGGGCGGCGGTTCGAACCGCGACCAATTTCCTACTCCCCACGCATAAACGGCCGCTACGATTTCGGAGCTGAACACCGCGTAGAACACCTGCAGTTGGTTCAAGGAAATCTTCCCTCCCTCCTGGATTTGCAGGCAAGGCGCTATCCCGGCAAGCGCAAACGGAAGGAGAATGGCGGCGAAGACTATGATTATCTTTAACCAAAACGGCTTGGCCTGAAATTTGTTCACGGGAATGCCCTTTCATTAGAACGACGTTTCATTGCCGGTGCTACCTGCACCCGTCGAACTGCCATAATCAATGCTCGCTAATGGAGTGGGTTACTTTACACAACCTCAACCCATCGTTAGGAAAGTAACTGAAACGATAAGGACGGTGCCAGAAGTTACGCCTTCGCTCGAAGAGATGTCAAGCGAAAAGTCCATGCCAGGATCACGCCGGACTTCCATTCTTGTTCCGACGTCCCGGCTTGTCGCAATCTGGAATTATGTAATTCTCTTTTGGAGATTTATTCTTAATCGGGGAGAGGTTCGCCCGGCCGCACGATTCGAATCCGGTGGTCGGCGAAAGAATAGTGCATCTCGGGCACTTCGATCTTCGGCATGTGGCACGTGCTGCAGTTCTTTGTGCCAATGGGGCATGCGCGGCCGGGATGATCTTTCGCGGGTTTGAGATTTGGCGATGCGAGATGGCAGCTTAAACACTTTTCGTCGTAGAAAGAAGCTTCTTGCACCAGGGGAACGTGAGGATCGTGGCAAGCGATGCAGACAATTCTTGGGTCGCCATTTCCCCAGCACTTGCTGCTCATCAACCGGTAAGGCTGCGCTCGAACATTCGCCAAACCACTCACCCGAGTGAGTTTTACGTCCCACCATGTACTATGGCAAGAGCCGCAAAAATCAACGGAATCTCCCGGGCTTAGCTTCGCTGGATCGAAGATTAAGCGCCTGCCTTCTTCATCACCGACGCCTTGCTGCAGTAGACTCGCCTGCATTGACATCGCGTGCTTCAAGCCGGGACCATGACACGCTTCGCAAGTAATTCCGGCCATGAGCTTGTTCGAATCGAATCGTTCCCCAGTGGACGAACCCACGCTGTGGCAGGAGAAGCATCGTTTGATTTCGGGCCGGCCCACGGGACGCGCCATGGCCTCTTCGAGGTCGTGCGGCGCGAGCAGCGCGCGCGTTGGTGTGAAGTGGATGTTTTGCAGCGTGCCGAAATACGTGACCCTGCTTTCGAAATAGTTTCCGTCCCTCAGAAAAAGATACGATTGGCCGACTTTTCCCGTGCCAAACGCCCACAACAGCGGCTCGGTAAGCGTGCGCTCGCCGTCCGTTACCGTGAGCTCTGGTTTGCCGCTGTTCGTTTTGATTTTATAAACGTACTTGCCGTTCCGGAAAGTCAATTCCGAATGCGTGTGAAAAACGTCCGCATCCGCCGCGCGGAAGAGCGTACCGGCCATCGGCGTGGTTTCTTGCGTCGCGGCTTTCTTGGCGTGGCATTTCGCGCAGGCGGAGGAGCCTGTAAATTCGTTCAGAGCATCCGGAGCCCTACGCGGCCACCAGCCGGGCCCGGCCAAATGATCATCCGTGGATAGTTGCGCCCGCACCAAAAAATAAGTGCCTGGCGCCGCAAAAATCAAAATCGCAAGCGCCACCACTTCTGGAAGATCACGCTTGCCCGCCCGATCGATTCGAATCATCGCGGCTGTTCCGGCGCGGCTGCTTTTCCCGCTTCAACGCCGGCGGGAGCAAGGCCCTCCGCGTTGTGGGAACCGCTATACGCTTGATTGCCGGAGCGGCTTCTTTGTTGTTCCGCGAGCGCATTTAAGCGCGCAAAAATCGCGCGTTCTTGCTCGGCTTTTTCCGTGAGTTTTGCTTTGGTGTAAGCCTTCGCGAGATTGAAGTGCACTTCCGGACTCCCCGGGGCCAGCTTGCTGGCCATTTCCAATTCGCGCACCGCCGTTTCCTGTTGTCCCAATTCCAGATACGCACGCCCGAGGAGGTAATGCGCTTCGCCAGAGTCTGCGGAGAGTTGCACTGCACGCTGCGCGAATGGCAGCGCTTCCGCAGGCCGACGCCGTTTAAGCTCCAGCGATGCCATTCGAACGTAAGGCAGTTCGCTCGCCGGTGAGATCTTCAATTCCCCTCGGAGTTGTGTTTCCGCTTCGTCATATTGAGAGAGCGCGGCAAGAGCGGTTCCGTACGCGTAGTGAAGAAATGGTGCCGACGGATATTGTTTCAGCAGGAGTTGGAATTTTGGGAAAGCCTGATCGTACTTACTTTCCTGAAGCAGCGCGGCAATTTCGCCCGCGGTTTGCACCAGGGTACTCTTCGACGCCTCGACTTGATCCGGCAGCAGAGGCATGCGCAGAAGAGCCAATCCCAAGGCGAATTCTATTTTCTTTGCGACTGCTCCGGAACCTGCTTCGAGGGCCAGAATCCGCGTGGCGTTTTCAAACTGGCCATCTCGATTGAGCAGCAGGCCCAAATGATATTTGGCAAGACGCACCTCCTCCGCGCTGCCACCGAGCCCCAACTCTTCGCCGCGCTGCAGGTGAATGAGAGCATTGTTGTAATCCTTGATTTCAAATTCACTGAGACCCATCACCGCCCATGCTGTGCCGAAATTAGGCTTGCGTTCGACCCAGCCCTTGAGAGCGGAAATCGCTTCGGGAAATTTCGCGGCAGAATAATAAAGCATCGCGAGATTCCACCGGCCGTCGTCCCACTCGGGACGCACCTGCAAAGCTCGCTGATAATTTTGAATGGCCAGATCCGTTTGGCCGGCCGCCTGCGATTCCGCCGCGTGGCGGGAAAGCTCTTCGAAACTTTCCGATGAAAGACCATTTGAATTTCTGCTTGCCGCTTGTGCATTTCCGATTCCGCTCGCAGCAGCATGATGCGCGTACAGTTGCGCAATCCGATCGTCCGGCCGGTACTTCTCCGGCGCGAACTTCTCGGCAGCGGCGAGCTCCATGGCCGCTCTTTCGCTATTGCCTAGTGCCTGCAACGTTTGCCCCAGCGCCTTGTGTGCGGCGGCGGAATCCGAGGCCAATTGCACCGCTTCCTCGGCCGCTCGAAGCGCTTCCCGCGGGTGCTGCAAACGAAGCTGCAACTGGCTTACTTCAAATCGAGGCAAAGCGCTTTTCGGCGAAACGCTTATCTCTTCGCTTTGCTCGGTCAGCGCCTCCTCAAGGCGAGCAGCGGAAGCAAGAGCACGGCCGTAGGCATAATGCACGTACGGCGTGCGCGGATAATTGTTCGAGAGTGCACGAAAACTTTCCAGCGCCTTGGCCGTTTCGCCCTGCACCAGGACGGCTGCCGTCTCGCCGGCGGCGTGAAGCAGAGCGTCCTGCGACGGGTCCACTTCCTCGGGCAGGAGCGAAACACGCAACATCGCCAAGCCCAGCGCGATTTTTGCCTGTGCCGACATCTGGCTTTGCCCAAATGTCGATGACAGCAATGTTGCTGCCCGATCGAAATCGCCGCTGCGGATGAGCAGGAGCGCCAAGTGATACTTTGCGACGCGCGAAACCTCCGGATCGTCTCCGTCCCCGAGGGCTAGTCCTTTTTTCAGGTGCTCGAGCGATTTTTCGTAGTCTTTGGTCTCGAATTCGCAGAGCCCAAGAAAGTTCCAAGCGGGCCCCGAAGCCGCAGCGAGTTGCACCAGCTTTTGAAATGCGGGAATCGCTTCCGAGTAATGATCGTTGTCGTATTCCACCGTCCCCAGGTACCACCAGCCCTCTTCCCAGTCCGCGCGAATTGCCACGGCGCGCTTGTAATCGCGAATGGCATCG
>WNFC01005585.1_pt1 | contig 13796 bp, 14 predicted proteins | sample 5400541 | NCBI WGS metagenome assembly WNFC01 (sample SAMN13153342, study PRJNA577476) | soil metagenome | isolation source: 120 cm saprolite under Douglas fir tree site 2 hole 2 replicate 1 | place: USA:California | collected 2015-04-18
AATCACCGGTCCAGGTACCTGGGGCCCGCCCCGCGACCGGGCTGCCGCGCGAGCGCTTCTACGCCGGGCCGTCGATCTGGGCGCCCAGCTCATCAACCTCGCAGCGGCCGCGCTCCAACTCGAACAAGACGAGATACAAGCGATCACCGCGGCGGCATCGAGGGCGGCGCAGCGGGCTACCCAAGCCACCTGAGCATCAACATCCCCGATCGATAGGTGCCGTCATGGGGCTTCGGGAGGGCCGGTCGCGAACACCCTGTCAACGGCAGTCCGGGCGACGCGGCGCGCAGAGCGACCTAATCTGCGCGCGCAGCTGGGTCCCGGTACGGTCATCACTGTCGTCAGGTGGTGGCGCCAGAGCCGGCCGGATCCTTGGACAAGATGCAGAACTCGTTGCCCTCGGGATCGGCGAGCGTGATCCAGCCGCTGCCATCAGGCCGCCGGTGATCGGCCAGGTGTGACGCCCCCAGCGCGAGGATCCGTTCCACCTCCTGCTCACGCGTGCGATCCACTGGACGCAGGTCGAGATGCACCCGGTTCTTCACCTTCTTATCGTTTGGGACCGTGATGAACAGCAAGAGCTGGCTCCGATCGCGCGAGGTGATCAGACACTCCTCGTGTCCCGGCTCGTTCGGGTCATCAGGATCTTCGACGAAGTCCAGAACCTGCGACCAGAACAGCGACTGCGCGTAGGCGTTGATGGCGTCGAAGGACGTGTGCGAGATACGGCTGGTCATGGCGACAGCCTTGACTCGTCGCGTCAAGACCGTCAAACGGTTTCCGGTCCAGCAACCTGCAGCGAATCCATGTGCGGGCCAGCCCCTTCCGGGCGGGCGGGGCCGAATACCGGTTGCCGGCGGGCACCAGGCAGGCTGGCACTCCGGGCAAGTTGAGACCGGGCCGTAGTCGGATTCTGGAGCCGGGTAGGCAACGCGGCGTTGGTATTGGAGCCGGGTCCAGTCAGGAGTCGTTTATGGCCGCTTCAGCGGCGATGGCCCCGCTGGAGCAGGCCATCATGCCTGTGGCGCCTCGGGTCAGGACTTCTTCAGCTGTCGGTACAGGATGCCGACTTCCGCACCTGGTGGGCCACCCATAAGGTGACTGGGGCCGGCTACGGCACCAAGCACTACCGGCACCCGCTCGTCGGTGACCTCACGCTCGACTGCGACACCTGGGACAGCCCCGATGGCAGCGGCCAGCGCCTGATGGTCCTCACCACCGAACCCGGCACGCCCTCCTGCGATCGGCTGCGCATCCTCACCTCGTGGAACGCCGAACCGCACCCTGGTCCCGGTGCAGAGCGTCTGTCTGCGGAGGAAACAGATGCCTGACGGCCCAGGGAAGGACCCGCAGCGTCCGGCTCGGTGGTCTCCGGATGATTGCCGTATCCGGATGAATAGATTCTCTTATCACGGCGACCATGGGTCGCCTCGGCGAGCCGGATTACCGGAGCAGCGCCAGGAATCGCCTGGGAAGCGGCGGGATGATGCGGCCGCCTGCGGGCTGCCCGGCGGTGGCGCGCGCCGGTGAGATGATGGCCGCCTGCAGACGGCGGACGACGTCAAGGTGATCGCCGGTCCAGATCATCCGGACCGCGGTGGTGCTGGCTCTGCCGTCGTCACCGAGCAGGTCGCGGCGTACGGCCCGGACAAGGCGGCCGTCGGCGGCCTTGTCGTGAGCGAGCGGCTGGGGTAGCTCACCGCCGGTGATCATGGTGGTCGCGAGACCGTCGTACCAGCCCGTGACGCGTTCAGCCGTGCCCAGAATCTCATGGCGTGCAGCCGCCACGTCGCCGCCCGCTTGGCCGTCGTCGCCTCGCCAGAGGTCCAGTACCGCGTCAGCCTCCAGACGCAGTCCGGCGACCCCGGTGACCAGCCCGGCCACATCGGCAAGCGGGAACCGTTTCGCACCGCGCTCGGCCAGGTACGTGCGGAACGCGTCATCGAGCCGGCGCGATGCCGCAGCGGCCCGGGCAGCGTCGCCGGCCAGAGCGGGGAGTGCGGGCGTGCTTGGGTCGCCGCGTGACATCCCGAATCGCACCGTGCTGGCGAGGTAGCCCGCGCCGTCGGCGTACGCCTTCGCCAGCGCCTGGCGGAGCGCGGGCGCCGCGCCCCGCGGCCAAAAGAGGACACCCACGACCAGGCTCACGCCAACCCCGATGGCAACGTCCTCGATCCGCACCAGGCCGACGCGCCATCCGGTCGGCCGGATGATGTTGAACAAGATCACCAGTGTGAGCGTGAACGCCGCCTGCCCTCCAGCGAACGAGATGACCGCTGGAGCGACCCCGGCGAGAAATACCGCCAGCGGCAGCAGGAACCACAGCAGCGTGGTGTTCGTGCCGATCCCCACGAGCAGGGCCGCGCCGACGATGAAACCCGCTACCGTGCCGAGCATGGCGCGAACGGCGTCCTGCCCGGTGTTCAGCGCATTCGAGCGCAGTACCGACAGCGCGCCGAGGACCACCCAGAACGAGTGCTGGACCCCGGTCAGTCTCGAGGCGAGCACCGCCAGCCCCAGCCCAGCGGCACCACGCAAGCTGTTGTGCAACCAGACCGAGTGCGGCTCGAGGTAGGACGTGATCCGTTCCCGCGCCGCGGACAGCGTCCCCGGCACACCCTCGGGCTGGCGGCCAAGCCACCGCTCCCGCCAGCTCCGTCGCTCCGCGGCCGCGGTCAGCTCGACGTTGCGCGCGATGAGCGAGACCGCGTAGCTCAGCTCCTCCGCACGGAAGGCGGGGTCAAGCGAGGTGATGAACTCGCTGACCGGCCCGACGCCCGCGGCCGGGTCGCTCGCCGGCGGCTCAGGCTCGACCGGCGGGCCGCCCACGGCCGGGTCACGCGCCGGCCGCAGGGACCGGACCGGCAGGTCGGCCGTCACGCCCTCCTGCATTTTCGCGTGCGCAGCAGCCAGTTCGGTCAGCGCGGCGTCGAGCTCATCGCTGCTCCCGCCCCTGGAGTCGAGGAGATCCGCGGCACGTTCGAGAACCGCGGCCGCGGCCTCCTTGACCCTCAGCGCTGCGCGGTTGACGCTGTCGCGGTGGAGCCCAGGCTGAATGACAATGCTGTTCAGCCAGTTCAGCTCGTCTACCAGGCGCACGGTCGTCCTAGCGGGAGTGCTCAACCCGGTTGGGCGGTAGGGCGTCGCCAGGAAGGCACGGCGCAGCGCCTCGACTGCCTGGTCTGCCTGCGCAGCCGCGTGATCGCGATCCAGCGCAAATTGTTCGTCCATGCCGCTGAGCAGGTACGCGACCCCCGCACGCAGCCGGGCGGCCAGCGCCCGGCAGGCGGCGGCCGCGGCACCACGCAGCCGGTCGCGCGCTGGCGCGGGCCACAGGAGCGCCGTCGCAACCAGCGCGACGCCTCCGGCCATCCCCCAGCCGGCCAGCCGGTCGGGCACGGCCGATGCCGGAGCGGCCAGCGACACCGGCAAGATGAAAGCCAGCAGTAGCGCCGTGGTCGCCCCGGCCAGCACCGAGCTGACTACGCCAGCAAAGATCACGCCGAACCCCACCACCGCCATCGCAACGGCCGCGAGCCACGCGGTCTGCGAGGCCAGCGTGGCAAGGCAGACGAACACCCCGCCGGTCACGGCGAGCGCTGCCTCCGCCTGGAGCCGTTCCGCCATGGAGCCGCCGAAATCGACCAGGAGCAGCATCGCGAAAGACCCGAACGCCGCGAACGTAGCCAACTGCGGGTTGCCGATGACCTTGTCGCCCAAGGCGAACATGGCTGGCATGATGATCGCTGTCCGGGTGGCGCGGCGCAGTGCTGCAAAGCCGCGATCGCGCTGGCCGAGCCACCGCAGGGGGTGCAAATGCGCCAGCCGCATATCCGGCATGTGTGAGAGCCCGCCCTCCACATCTAGGCATTACTATCTTTGGCCACCAGCACGCCCATAGCAACAGCGGGGGACCGCGGGAGGGCTAGCTACCGGCGGGCGTCCGGCGGGCGGTGCGGTAGAGGTCGACCAGTTCCTGGACGGTGATGGCGTCTTCCGGCTGCCTCAACAGCCACGAGCGAGATCACCAGCCGGGGTTGACGCTCGTAGGGCAGAACGTCCAGATCCGGAACGGTGACCGCCTTGATCTGAACAGCGCGTGAGGTCGATCAGAACAAGACCTCTTTGCGAGCGCTGTCAAGGGGTTTGGCGGGTTTTCTTCGCGGCCGGCCCGGGCGGAGCGGTTCGCGTGGGCGTGGTGGACGGCCGTAGGGTGGTGGCGGGCCCGGGAGTGGCTTGTCCGAAGAGCCGGCGTGCGGGGTGCGAGCCGGCCGCGCTGGAGTCAGATGCCCTGAACCAGGACCTGCTGGAACGCGCGCCAGCAGTGGCGATCGACGCGATCGAGCACCTGCGCGAGTAGCCCAACGGGGGAGCCCTGGACGGCAATCGGTGACTGTGACAGCGCGCACCGGCCCGTTGGCTGCGGGCCGGCCCGTGGAGGCTGGCCGGTTATAGCTCGTCGATGCGAACGATGTCGAGGTTGCGGAAGGTGGGGCCTGATGCACAGAGGGCCGACAGCTTCGCGGCCAGCGCCGCCGTCTCGGGGAGGGCGGAGTTGGCCATCGCCTCCTCGTAGGAAGGGAACTCCACCACCTGCACGTAGGTATCAGCGCGGTCGCGGTCTTGGGCGAGAAGGCTGCGGTGGGCGCTGCGGCGCCCTTCCGTCGCTGCCACCCACTCGCTCATAAGCTCCTCGATCTCGGCAACCTTGGTGGTAGCCATCTCGATGACCTGCACGAACGCCATCATTCCCCCATTTTTTCCGGCCCGCCCCGGCCGGGACGCACCACGTGAACCCACCAGCGCAGCCAGATCCGGCCCGCCTCCCAGCGGCCACCGCAACGACGTGGAGCCAGCCCAGGTCAGCGCTTGGCGTAGTCGGCGAAGCCCTGCCAGTCGATCACCACGCACGGCTGATCGCCGACGATCCACGCATCGTGCCCGGGCGGGATCACCGAGAAGTCGCCCGGGCCGAACTCCATCTCCTGGCCGTCGTCCATGACCACCTTCATCCGGCCGGAGATGAAATATCCCAGGTGCGCCGCCTGGCAGCTGCCGGTCTGCGCGATCGGCTTGACGTGCTTGGACCATCGCCAGCCAGGCTCAAACGTCGCCCGGCCGACCGGTCCTGCCCCGATGTTGACGAGCTCGACTTTGCCCATCCCGTCCTCGAACGGGCGGATCTCCTCCGGCGCGTCCAGGCTCATGCGGATCATTCCTGCCATCGCTGCCACCCCCCACGGCAAGCTGCGCCTTCCTGTTGCGTGTACCCACTGTAACGGCACCGGGCCTGACCAGCTCGGCTGCCCCCACCCGCGCGGTCGTACGGCGCTATCAGGCGACCTCGGCGGCCAGCAGCGCGCCCAGTTCCCAGCAGGCCTCCAGGTCCTCCTTGCCCGGGGGCCCGATGACGCACACCGGGGGCCGGACGGCCCGCCACTGCAGGCCGCCGGTGATCGCCTCCACCGCGCGCACCGCGCCGGTCGTGTCCATGCCGCCATGCACGTACAGGCCGTAAGGCCGCCGGCGGGTGGCCTCCAGGCACGGGTAGTAGATGCCATCGAAGAAATGCTTGAGCGCGCCGGACATGTAGCCGATGTTCGCCGGGGTGCCGATCAGGTAACCGTCAGCCTCCAGCACGTCGAAGGCCGCCGCGGTCAGGGCCGGCCGGAGGATCACCTCGACGCCCTCGATCTCATCGGTCCGTGCGCCGCTGACCACTGCTTCGAGCATCTCTTGCAGGGCTGGGGAGGGCGTGTGATGAACGACCAGGAGCCTCGGCATCAGCGCCGAGCTTAGACGACCCGCCGATGCCGGCCGGGCAGATTCCGGCGCCGGTCAGCGCCGCGGCGCCCCTTCATTTCATGCGATACGGCTGGCGCGGGCCATCGTATGGCCAAAAAGCAAGGCAAGCCCGGGGGGACCGTGCCGCTGACCGGATCGGGCACCAGTAGTCTCGGACGGCGTGACTACGCCACAGCACCGAGCGGACATGTTCCTCGATCCCGGCGCCGACCCGCGCGAAGGCGGCCCGCGGCTGGGCGACGAGCGGTCCACGCTGAACGAGTTCCTGCGCGGCCAGCGGCTGACGCTACAGGTGAAATGCGACGATCTGGACGCCGGGCAACTGGCCAGCCGCGCCGTGGAACCGTCCACCATGTCACTGCTCGGCCTGGTCCGGCACATGGCCGAGGTGGAAAGGGCCTGGTTCCGCCGCCGGTTCGCCGGGTCTGACGTGCCGAAGCTCTACCAGACCGAGGCCGACCCCGACGGCGACTTCAACGGGGCGGTCGCCGACCCGGCCGTGGTCGAGGACGCGTGGGCGGCATGGCGCGACGAGATCGCCTTCGCGGAGGTGTTCACCCGCGAGCACGACCTCGACTTCATCGGCAGCGACTCCGAGGGCGAGCCAGTCTCGCTGCGGGAACTGCTGGTGCACATGATCGAGGAGTACGCCCGCCACAACGGGCACGCCGACCTGCTCCGCGAGCGCATCGACGGGCGCGTCGGCCAGTAGCGCCGGCCGCTCGAGCCCGGGGGACCGGGGTGTGCGCCGGCGGCGGGGACGAGCCACGACAATCGAAGGATGACGCGACCCGACATGACGACCGGCCCGGCCTCGGCGCCGGCCACCGACGCGGCACCGGCCACCGACGCGGCACCGGCCACTGCGGCGGCCGGCCGGCTGCGCCCGCGCCGCTCCTGCCTGGCCGTCCCTGGCAGCAACCCGCGGTTCCTGGAGAAGGCCCAGGGCCTTCCGGCGGACGAGGTGTTCCTTGATCTCGAGGATGCCTGTGCGCCGCTGGTGAAAGAGAGCGCCCGGCACGCGGTCGTCGATGCGCTGAACGACGGCGACTGGCACGGCAAGATCCGCGCCGTCCGCGTCAACGACTGGACCACGCGCTGGACCTACCGGGACGTGATCACGGTGGCCGAAGCCGCCGGGGCCAATCTGGACTGCGTCATCCTGCCCAAGGTGGCCGGCGCCGCCCAAGTCCAGGCGCTGGACCTGCTGCTCACCCAGATCGAGCAGGCGATGGGCCTGCAGGCCGGCCGGATCGGCATCGAGGCGCAGATCGAGAACGCCAGCGGCCTGGTGAACGTCGACGCCATCGCGGCGTCGTCCCCGCGGCTGGAGGCCATCGCCTTCGGCCCCGCGGACTTCATGGCCTCCGTCGGGATGAGGTCGCTGGCGGTCGGCGAGCAGCTTCCCGGGTATCCCGCGGATCCCTACCACTACGTCCTCATGCGCATCCTGGTCGCCGCCCGGGCGCAGGGCGTGCAGGCGATCGACGGCCCCTACCTGCAGATACGCAACGTCGACGGGCTTCGGGCGGCGGCCCGGCGCACCGCGGCCCTGGGTTTCGACGGCAAGTGGGTGGTGCACCCGGACCAGATCGCCGCGGCCAACGAGATCTTTTCCCCCGCGCAGCAGGACTACGACCACGCGGAGTTGATCCTCGACGCCTACGACTGGAGCGCCTCGCAGGAGGGCGGCGCCCGGGGGGCGGCCATGCTCGGCGACGAGATGATCGACGAGGCCTCCCGCAAGATGGCCCTGGTGATCGCGGCCAAGGGCCGGGCGGCAGGCATGCAGCGAACCGCCACGTTCCAGCCACCCGCATAGCGTGCCCGGCGGCCGCGCCAACTGGACTACTAGACGGGCGCGGAACTGGACCTTACCGGGAGGTCGCTTGGCTCCTAGCGTCAACGGCATGAGCACACTAACGGCGACAGAGACGCCCGGCGCTGGCGCGCCGGCGACGCTTCCCTCGGATGGACCACACGGTGCGCGCCCCGTCGCGGGGCCCGCACCAGCCACCTACCGGCCGCGCCTGGTGACCCGGGCGCTGCTGCTGCGGTTCGCGTCCGCGATCGGCTCGGCGATCAGCTTCTACCTGCTGCTGTCGGTGGTGCCCCTGTTCGCCAAGGCGGCCGGGGCCGGTGAGGGCGCGGCCGGGCTGGCCACCAGCGCGCTGACCTTCGCGGCCGTGGCCGGTGAGCTGGTCACGCCCCGGCTGGTGACCAGGTACGGGCACCGCAAGGTGCTCGCCGCGGGCCTGGTGTTGCTGGGCGCGCCCGCGCTGCTGCTCGCGGTGTCGGCCAGCACCGCGGTGATCGTGACCGTCTGCGTCGTCCGCGGCCTTGGCTTTGGCGTTACCTGCGTCGCTGGCGGTGCGCTCACGGCCTCGATCATCCCGGCCGAGCGCCGTGGCGAGGGACTGGCGTTGCTCGGTGTCGTTATCGGCGTGCCGTCGATGGTGGCGCTGCCGGCCGGCCTGTGGCTTGCCGCGCACATCGGATACGCGCCGGTGTTTGCCGCCGGGGCCGTGTCCGCGCTCGCCGCCCTGGCCGCGGTGCCCGGGCTGCCCGGCCGGGAACCCGCGGCCCGGCAGGAACCCCATGGCCGGCGGGGATACGCGGGCCGGCGGGGATGTGCGACCCGGCTGGGATCCGTGGGCCGGCGGGGGCCTGCGAGCCGGCGGCGGTCCGCGGTCGCGGCGAAGCGGCGCGCGCCAGGTGCCGACGGCGTGGTGGCCGGGATGCGCACCCCAGAACTCGCCAGGCCATGTGTCATCTTCTCGGCCACCACCATGGCCGCCGGGATCATCGTGACGTTCCTGCCGCTGGCCGCAACGCGGGCCACCGCAGGCGTCGTCGCGCTGGCACTGCTCATCCAGCCAGCGGCGTCCACCCTCACCCGCTGGCTGGCCGGCCGGCATGGCGACCGTCACGGCTCCGCCCGCCTGATCATCCCGGGCGTCGTGGTCTCGGCCGGCGGAATCCTGATGCTGGCCCTGACGACCGAACCGGCCGCGGTGATCGGCGGAGCGGTGGTATTCGGCGCCGGGTTCGGGGTCGCCCAGAACGCCACGCTGTCGGTCATGTACGCGCGGGTGCCCGAGTCCGGCTACGGCACCGTTACCGCGCTGTGGAACCTCGCCTACGACGCCGGCATGGGCCTCGGTGCCGCCGGGTTCGGCGTGGTCGCCGCCCAGACCGGCTACCCGGTCTCCTTCGTGCTGACCTCGGCGCTGATGCTCGCCGCGCTCGCACCAGCGCTGCGGGACCGCCGGGCCGGCCGCGCCACCCGGTCACCGGGCCGCTGAGCCCCGCCCGCCCCGCTGAGCCCGGCCCGCCCGCTGGGCCCGGCGCGCCCCACTGGGCCCGGCCCGCGCCGGCGGATTGCGCGGGGCGATGTCTGGGCAGGATGGTGCGGTGGCTTCGTACTCGCTCAACCCAGAGGGCGTGACGTGGGCGGAACATCTCATCGACAGCGGCCAGTACGTGCTCGTCAGCGACTGGGGTAAGGTCCAGCCCCGCGCCAGCGACCAGAACGCCTACCTCAAGTCACACTCCTGGGAGGAATACGCGCGGTGGCATCTCGGCCTCACCGACGGTGCCACCGACCGGACCAAGGCCCGGTACGCATTCGTCTTTGGCGACTTCCGCCGCCTGCACCGCATGGGCATCATCGCCTCCCACTACCGGGCGGCCGAGTGGCGGCACAAGGAGATCGAACTCGCCGCCCATGACCTCTTGCAGCGCCTGGACCGCAGGGAGATCCGCTAGCGCTCGCAGCTCAGGGCCGGCGCGCCACGCCAGCCCACAGGGCCGCCGGGCTGGCTGCCTCGCTCTCGGAGATGGGCCGCCATTTCGACGCCTGCACCAATCCCGGTTCCACCAGTTCCAGCCCGTCGAAGAACCTGGCCACGGCGGGGCGGTCCCGGAAGGTGACCTTCTCGGCCATCATCCGGTTGAGGCTGTCGGCCATCTTCGCCATCGCCTCGGCATCGATGTCCTTGGCCGGGTGCGACAGTGCCAGATAGCTGCCCGGCGGCAGGGCGTCCAGCAGTGTTTCCACGACCTGGTACGGGGCGTCCTCGTCGTCGAGGTGCTGCAAGACGGCCATCAGCATCAGCGCGACCGGCTGCCCGAGGTTCAGCGATTCCCCCGCGCCGGCCAGGATCTGGTCCGGGTTACGCAGGTCAGCGTCGATGTAGTCGGTGGCGCCCGCCGGGTCGCTGGCCAGCAGCGCGCGGGCATGCGTCAGCACGATCGGGTCGTTGTCGACATAGACGATCCGCGAGGCCGGTGCCACCGACTGGGCCACCTCGTGGGTGTTGTTCGCCGAAGGAATGCCCGTCCCGATATCCAGGAACTGCCGGATGCCGGCTTCGCCGGCCAGGAAACGCACCGTCCGCGCCAGGAACGCTCGGTTCGCGCGCGCGGACAACGGAATGCCGGGGAAGGCCTTGATCGCCTGCTCGCCCGCTGCCCGGTCGGCGGCGAAGTTGTCCTTCCCGCCGAGCCAGTAGTTATAGACCCGGGCGACGTGCGCCACGCTGGTATCGAACGGTGGTAGCTCACCGTCGGCCATAACACTGTGGTTTTCGCCTGCCATTGACCCGCCTGTATCCGGCACCCTTCACAGGGCACCTAGCGTACTGCCCCGGTCGGGGAGAAGGCGTGGTCTGGAGGATCGGCCGACAGACTTCGGTCACGTAACGCGACTCGTCGTCGGTGTCGAACTCGGTGACCAGGTAGTGCTTGCGGCCTCCGGACCGGCATAGTCGGCGCCGGAAGTTGAAGGTCATCCCGCCCTGCCCGAAGGGCCGTATTGCCGCCACGGCGGCGGGGGCAGCGGAAGTTCCCGCTCGACCCGCCTGCGCCGCGAGGTGGCCACGATGTGCAGCAAGATCCCGATGACGAGCAGCATCATGCCGATCGCCGCCAAGCCAGCGCCGAGCAGGACGGCCGGGACGCCGCCGATGTTGTGGCCAAAGGGATTGCTCGGCGGGGCCGTGCTGCGGCTTTGAAGGTCGTTGATTATCTGCCTGATGAAGTTCAGGTCCGCGGCGGCGAACAGCGCAAAGCCCGCCAGGAAGAGCAGCAGGCCGATCCAGACCAGCCATCGCGCCTTGGTCTTGGTCGCCGCGATGTCCCGCAGGAAGCTGTCCCGCTGCTGGATAACCTGCTGGACGTGGGCGTCGTACTGGTCGCGGCCCACGTTGCTGATCACTTGCGCGTCCTGCTGGCCGATCGAGTAGTGCACCGGCCCGGGTGGCGCCGCCCCCGGCGGCACCGGCGTGGCCTGCAGCGGTGTGGCCCGCGGCGGCTTGCCCTGCGGCGGCGTGGCCTGCACCACCTCGGTCGGCGCCTGCCCGGCATACGTCGGCATGGCACGCGTCTCTTCGGCAACCGGACGCCGCGGCCCCCCATTTCCCCGCTTGGTCACCCGCTGGGCTGCCGGTCGGCAGGACCGGGCGGCCTCGCCGGTGACATAACTAAGCATCCCCGCTTGGCTTAAGAGCGGCAAGTGCCGATCCTGATACATCGCGGGTTGTGATCCGGCGGTGGCGGGCCCGGAGGAAAATCTCGGCCGAGGGCATTTGGGCGCGCCGTGCGGGCGATTAATGGTGCGGCCGGCCTGAATGATCACCTACACTGATGGCCCAGGCCAGTATCAAATGCCAGATCGGAGTGCGGCCGATGGTGCAGCGGACACAGGTCCTCTACGTAGACGACATTGACGGCAGTGACGCCGAGGGCACGGTTAGGTTCGGGATCGGCGGGACCGAGTATGAGATCGACCTGAACAAGAAGCACGCGGACCAGTTCGCCAAAGCGATTGGCCCCTACATTGACGCGGCGCGCAAGGTTCCCTCGTCCCGGCGGGCGGGGCGCGGTCCGCGGTCGCCCAGGCACGACCAGTCTGATGTCCGGGCATGGGCCCGTGAGCAGGGCATCAAGGTCTCGACCAGGGGACGCATTCCGGCCGACGTGCTCGCCAGGTACCGCGCCGCGCATTAGGGCATGTCCCATAGATCATCCAGCCTGCTGCGCGGCTGCCGGACAGGCACCTCGCGGCGTTGTCGTCGTCGCCAATAGTTCCGCTATGGGCTCCTCCTCCGCCTTGCGATCCATCCCGCCGGACAGCCGCTCGCGACGGCATAGATCTACGGGACACACCCTAGCCGGGCACTCCTTTTAACCGCTGCGAGAGGCGGCCGGCGAGCCCGGCGGCGCGCCGATTATGAGCTGGTTGTAGCCCATTAATCTCGTGCCCTGGCAAACGTGCGCAGGGGAGCGATCCGCCGGGCGATTCCCGAGCGAATCGCGCTCGGGCGAAGAGCGCCGTGCCGACGTCGTAACGGTATGGCGGGCCATACCGTTGTCTGGCGCCGTCAGTTTCTCAAGTCGGCTGCTGCAAGAGGCACTCGAAGCGCACGGCATGTCACTCGGCTAGGCCCGGCGCACCGCCGGCGTTCGGGATCGTCGTCTCCGGCCGGGCCCGCCCTCGCCGGCCCATGCCATGACCAGTGACAGGGATTACGCGGTCCGGGCGCTGCCCGCTCATCGGGCGGCGTGCCCTGCCCGCGGCCAGGGCATGCCGGTCACTCCAGCCGGCCAGGGCTTGACCGGGGCAGGGGTTCCCGCTTGTTCGATCATATGTTTGAATACTAACGTGGTACAGGATCGACACGCAGATCATGCGGCTTGAGCCCAACGTCGGGAGATGACATGTTCGCAGCTCTGGCAGGCAACGCCAGTCATCCCGCGGTTGCCGCGCTGCTGGGGCTCGGCGCAGCCGGGCTCGCCGCCGCCGTCGTGGCCATGGCGTGGAGCGTGCACGCACGCCAGATCCGGCTCGCCGAGCAGTTGGCGCGCCGCCAGTTCCTGGTGATCCCGGACCCGGCCGTCCCGGGTCAGCACGGTTCCCCGGCCGCCGGCGAGCAGGCCGGGCGGGCCAACGGCACGGCGCCGGCGCCACCGGGAAACGGGCCGGCGAACGGGACAGCCTCGCCGGGGAACGGGACCGTGCCGCACGCCGGCGGGCCAGCGGTGCCGGGCGCGGGCCCGCCGCCGCCGGTGGTCATCGAGGGACCGGACACCGTGGTCGCCGGCGAGCAGGCCCGCTATCGCGTGCGGCCCTCGGGAAACCGCAAGGTGGTGGCGTGGGCGGCCGGCGGTGGCGCGGTCTCGCAGTCCCCGGACCCGGCGCATCCCGACGAACTGCTCCTGATCGCCGACCAGCCCGGTGACCTGACCCTCATCGTGCGCGTACGCGACGGTATGACCGAGCGCCGCGGGACCAAGCCCGTCACCGCCGTGCCGCAGGTGACCTCCCCGCCGCCGTTCACGCTGCGGCTGTTCCTCAACGGGTGGGGGCTGGTGGCGGTCGCCGTGCTGATCGCCGGGTTCGCCGCTGCCCTCGTCGCCCTGGGCAGCCTCACCGCCGCCGACTTCATCGCGCTGGTCTCTCCGCTGGCCGCGCTGCTGGCCGTGGTGGCCGTCGTCCGGGGCAGGGGGGAACTGCCCGACTACCACGGCGGTCACCAGGGCGCGGACAAGCTCGCCGCGCACGGCGCGCGAGCCGCCGAGCCGCTGCTGCCGGGCTCGCCGCAACCGGGTGAGGCGCGCGTCCACAACCAGCCCGTGCTGTAACGCCCGCGCCGTCCCCGCGGGCGCGGGTCTGCCGCCGCGCGTGCCTGCGTGCCCCGCCGCCCGGGGCTGGTCCATGGTCGGTACGGTGGGTGGGGTGTCCGTGGAACCTCCGCATGCCGGGGAGCAGGTGGCTCCCGGGGACCAGGCGCCCGGGAAACACCCGCTCGCCGGGATGATCACCGCCGCGGCGGCCGGCCGGTTCCCGGACCCGGACGGCGGCTGGGAACGGGTGCCGCCATGGCGGCCGGGCCTGGAGGCGATCATCTCGTTCACCGGTCACGCCGAGTTCGCCGTGGCACCGGACATCACCGGCCAGCGGATTGCCTCGCTCGGGGCTGATGGGTTCG
>WNFC01005586.1_pt1 | contig 13796 bp, 12 predicted proteins | sample 5400541 | NCBI WGS metagenome assembly WNFC01 (sample SAMN13153342, study PRJNA577476) | soil metagenome | isolation source: 120 cm saprolite under Douglas fir tree site 2 hole 2 replicate 1 | place: USA:California | collected 2015-04-18
CTGCGCGAAGGCTTGGGTAACGTCGAATTTCTTGGTCGCCCCCGGGTTTGAATCGAACGGCGCGATTACGTCCGCGTCCTTGCCCAAAGTAAGATTCGCAAACCCGCCAAAGCCTTCTTTCGGCTGCTTGCCGATGTTGATCGCTGCCTGATGGAGAAGGAACGAGTTGCGCTCGGTATCGAAGACCCGATTAGCGACCCCACTCGTGAACGTCCCCGTGCCGGACAAGCGCGAGTAACCCGCGTCAATGTACCCATCAACGGCAATTCCCGATGCTTCAAACACCTGGTCCAACGTGGGTACACTCGGCTTGGGGGGTTGGGCTTGTTGGGCAGCGGCGATCGCCGGGACGGCGAACGCAGCGGCGATCGAAAGCGACAGAACAGACTTGCGCATCAGGATCTCCCGTCAATTAAGATTGGTAGTGGGTTGCGGTAGACCGAATAGCATCTCCTGTGCCAGATGTTTTTCTGTTGTCTATTAACGGGTTGCAAAGTGGGGGGATGGGTGGCGCCCAAGGACAGTGCATGCAGACTCGCCGGCCGCCCGAAACTGGTGCGCCGGCCGGAGATACCTTCGCGCCATGATCGATAGGCGGCTGTTCGAGGAGTTGAACGAGCGGATGGGCGAGGCGCTGCGCAATTCGCCGGCGCAGGACATCGAGCGCAACCTGCGGGCGCTGCTCGCGGCATGGTTCGACCGGCTCGACCTGGTGCTGCGCGAGGATTTCAAGGTGCAGAAAAAGCTCCTCGAGCGCGCGCAAGCCAAGCTCGCCGAACTCGAAGCGCGGATCGCGGAGCTTGAGGCGCGGACCCAAGGCAAGAGCCCAGGTTGATGCGCGTGGACCCCGTTCCGACGAACTTTTCAGACTTTGTCGCCTCCAACGCATGTGCCTGAGCCGACAGGCTTATCGCCTTGCGTTAGACTAACGGCCCCACGACGCCCATGAACCGCACACTGAAACGCTGGGTCGCCTCGGTCTTGCTGGCTGCGCTCGCGTTTACGCATGCGAGCGTGTCCTTTGCCGCCTGCCCGCTCGAGCGCGGACACCTTGGGGCGGTCGTGGCGTCCAAGGCCGAACCATGCGGTGACGACCTGTCCGTGACAGGCTTCGAATCTCTTTACGCGAACCGCTGCGTCGCGCACTGCACTTCGGACTTGCAGTTGGCCGGCGATGCGGTGGCGGTGGTCCGCAGTCCCGGCGACGCACCCGTGCTTGTGCTCCCGCCGGCGCCGATTGCTCGCACGCCTCGCTTGCTTGCAGAGGATTCGCCGCCTGGCGAAGTGCCGATTCGCATCCTGCTGCACTCCTTCCTCATCTGATCTCCCGGCCGCGTTCAGCGGCCGTCCGACGCGTTTCTTTCCTCGGCGATGCCGCCGTGGACGTTTCAACACTGTTCGGAGATCACGATGTCTGGCTTTCGGAAACTATGGTGGTGCGCGGCGCTTGCTCTCGTCGTCCTATCTGCACACGCGGAGTCGCTTTCCCTTCAAGACGCGCAGCGTCGGGCCGTCGATCGGTCTCGGCAGCTCGCGGCGCAGGACTCGGCGGTGCGCTCGTCCCGCGAAATGGCCGTGGCCGCCGGCCAGCTGCCGGATCCCGTACTGAAGATGGGCGTCGACAATCTTCCGATCAACGGCGAAGACCGGTTCAGCGTCACGCGGGACTTCATGACCATGCGCCGCATCGGCGTCATGCAGGAACTGACGCGTGGCGAAAAGCGTGATCTGCGCGCGCAGCGCTTCGAGCGCGAGGCGGAGAAGGGAGTCGCCGAGAAAGCGATGGCGACCGCGTCGATCGAGCGCGGGACGGCGCTCGCCTGGCTCGAACGTTACTACGCAGAAGCTATGCTGAAGGTCGTCGCGGAGCAGATCGAGCAGGTCAAAGGCGAGATCGCCGCCGCCGAAGCGGTATATCGCGGCGGGCGTGGCAGCCAGGCGGATGTCATCGGCGCCCATAGCACGCTCGCAGCGCTGGAAGACAAGGCGAGCGAATTTAGACGCCGCATTCTGGTCGGAAAGACCAACCTCGCCCGCTGGATGGGCGAGGGCGCCGACGCGCGGCTGGCGGCTCCGCCAGCCATGGAGGCGGTGCGCCTCGACGAGGCAACGCTGGACCAGGATCTCCTTCATCACCCCGAAATCGCCGTGCTTGCCAGGCAGGAGGAGATCGCCGTCGCCGAAGCGAAGATCGCGCAGGCAAGCAGAACGCCTGACTGGACCTTCGAGGTGGCGTATCAGCAGCGGGGACCGGCGTTCTCGAACATGGTGTCTGTGGGCGTCTCGGTACCGCTTCCCTGGGACCGCGCCAATCGCCAGGATCGCGAGATTGCCTCGAAGCTCGCCATGGCGGAGCAGGCGCGCGCACAGAGGGAAGAAATGCTGCGGGCGCATGCCAGCGAGCTGCGGGGGATGCTGGCCGAATGGCGGAACGGGCGCGAGCGCCTCATGCGCTACAAGAAGGACCTTCTGCCGCTCGCAGCCGAGCGCAGCAAGGCGGCGCTTGCCGGCTACCAGGGCGGCAAGACCGGGATCACCGATCTCCTGCTCGCGCGGCGCAACGAGACCGACATGCAAATGCAGGCGGTCCAGCTTGAGATGGATACGGCGCGTGTGTGGGCGCAGCTCAATTTCCTGATTCCGGCGGATGCCGTGCACACGGGAGCGCCCCGATGAAGCGTCGAACGATTGCCATTGCGCTGGTCATTGCCGGCGTCACTGCGGCTGCGGGATACGGTCTGTACTGGTTCGGCATGAGCCGCGGCATGCAAATGGCGGGCGGCCCTTCTGCGGCGGGAGGAGCTTCCGGCGCACCGCAAAAGGCAGGCGACGTCGATCCGAAAACGGGGAAGAGAATCCTGTACTGGCACGACCCCATGATGCCGGGACAGAAGTTCGACAAGCCCGGCAAGTCGCCTTTCATGGACATGCAGCTCGTGCCCGTGTACGAGGACGGCGGCGGTAGCGCGGGTGGGGTGTCGATCGATCCGCGCATGCGGCAGAGCCTCGGAGTGCGCACCGCCGAAGTCACTAAAGGCGCTGTGGCGCCCGTGGTCGAGGCGGTCGGGAGCGTCGCCTACAACGAGCGCGATGTAGCCGTGGTGCAGGCGCGCAGCAACGGCTTTGTCGAAAAGCTCCTTGTCCGGGCGCCGCTCGATCCCGTGCGCCGGGGCCAGCCGCTCGCCGAGCTGTTCGTGCCCGACTGGGTGGCGGCGCAGGAGGAATACCTGTCGGCGCGGCGCCTCGCCGGCACGCGCATGGAGGCCCTGGTCGAAGGCGCGCGCCAGCGCATGCGGCTCGCCGGGATGAGCGAACAGCAGATCCGGATGGTCGAATCCACCGGCAAGGTGCAGGCGCGCTTGGTGGTCTATGCGCCCATTGACGGCGTGGTGGCGGAGCTCGCCGCGCGCGAAGGCATGACGGTCATGTCCGGCGCGTCGCTCTATCGCATCAACGGGCTGCGCACGGTGTGGGTGAACGCGGAGGTTCGCGAAAGCGAGGCTGCCCAGGTCGGCGTTGGCAACGCGGTCGAAGCGCGTGCCGCGGCGCTGCCGGGAAAGGTCTTCAAGGGCAAGGTCAACGCCATCCTTCCGGAAGTGAATCCCGCGACCCGCACGCTCAAAGCGCGCGTGGAAATCGCCAATCCCGGCGCCGAGCTCAAGCCCGGCATGTTCGCCTCCGTGAACTTCACTCCCGCCGCGCCCAAGGAAAGTCTAGTGGTTCCCTCCGAGGCGGTGATTTACACCGGGAAGCGAAGCGTCGTGATCCTCGCCCAGGCCGACGGCACCTTCACGCCGGTGGAAGTCGAGCCCGGGATGGAGGCGAACGGCAAGACCGAGATCCGCAAAGGCCTCGAGCCCGGGCAGAAAGTCGTGGTGTCCGGGCAGTTCCTGATCGATTCCGAGGCGAGCCTGCGGGCGAGCGAAGCCCGCATGGGCGAGGGTTCTTCCGCCGCCGAAAGTTCAAAGCCTGCCGCACAGAAACCTGCAGCCGCAGCCGACGCGCATAAAGGTACGGGTAAGGTTCTATCCGTCGACCCTGCGTCGGGCCGTGTCGAGCTCGCGCACGACGCGATCGCGTCGCTGCAATGGCCCGCGATGAGCATGGGCTTCCAGGCCGAGGACAAGAGCCAGCTCTCGTCGATCAAGCCGGGCGACCGCGTGGAGTTCGAGCTCAACCCGAAGCCGAACAAAGATGGCGACTTCACTCTGCGCAACATCCGGCGCGGAGGCGGCAAATGATCGCTAATCTCATTCGCTGGTCGATCCGCAACCGGATGCTCGTGCTGCTCGCGACCGTCATGGTCTCGGCGTGGGGCACGTGGGCGATGCTGCGCACGCCGCTCGATGCCATACCGGATCTGTCCGACGTCCAAGTGATCATCCGCACCACGTACCCGGGCCAGGCGCCGCAGATCGTCGAGAACCAGGTCACGTATCCGCTGGCGACGACCATGCTCTCCGTGCCCGGCGCGCGCACGGTGCGCGGGTATTCGATGTTCGGGGACTCCTTCGTCTACATCCTTTTCGAGGACGGCACCGATCCGTACTGGGCCCGTTCGCGCGTGCTGGAATACCTCAACCAGGTTCAGTCGCGCCTACCTCCGCAGGCGAAGACATCGCTTGGCCCGGATGCGACCGGTGTGGGGTGGGTTTACGAATACGCGCTGGTGGACCGCAGCGGCAAGCTCGATCTGTCGCAGCTGCGGGCGCTGCAGGACTGGTTCCTGAAATACGAGCTGAAGTCGGTGCCCAACGTTTCCGAAGTGGCGAGCGTCGGTGGCATGGTGCGCCAGTACCAGATCGTGCTCGATCCGGATCGGCTCCGCGCCTTCGGCATCCCGCACATGAAGGTGATAGAGGCGGTCGGGCGCGCGAACCAGGAAACCGGCGGCTCGGTGCTGGAGCTGGGCGAAGCGGAATACATGGTGCGCGCTTCGGGCTACCTGCAGTCGCTGGACGATTTCCGCAAGATTCCTCTCATGACCACGGACGGTGGCGTCTCGGTGCGCCTCGGCGACGTCGCGCGGATACAGGTCGGCCCCGAGATGCGGCGCGGCATCGCCGAGCTCGACGGCGAAGGCGAGGTGGCCGGCGGCATCATCGTGATGCGCTCGGGCAAGAACGCGCTCGAGACCATCAAGGCCGTCAAGGCCAAGATTGAAACGCTGAAGCCGAGCCTGCCGCCCGGCATCGAGATCGTCCCGGTCTACGACCGTTCCGGCCTCATCAAGCGCGCGGTAGCCAACCTCCAGCAGAAGCTGATCGAGGAGTTCATCGTCGTTGCGCTGGTGTGCCTCGTGTTTCTGTTTCACCTGCGCTCGGCGTTCGTCGCGATCGTGTCGCTCCCGCTTGGCGTGCTGATCGCCTTCATCGTCATGTACTACCAGGGCGTGAACGCCAACATCATGTCGCTCGGCGGCATCGCCATTGCCATCGGCGCGATGGTCGACGCGGCGGTGGTGATGATCGAGAACGCGCACAAGCACATCGAGGCATGGCATCACGCGCATCCCGACCGCAAGCTCGAGGGACCCGAGCAGTGGCGCGTGATCGGCGATGCCGCGGCGCAGGTAGGGCCCGCGCTTTTCTCGTCGCTGCTTATCATCACGCTTTCCTTTGTGCCGGTGTTTACGCTCGAGGCTCAGGAAGGGCGCCTCTTCTCCCCGCTCGCGTACACGAAGTCGTACGCGATGGCGGCGGCGGCGGGCCTTGCCGTCACGTTGATTCCGGTCCTTATGGGTTATCTGATCCGCGGCAGAATCCCCGACGAAACTAGGAATCCGCTCAACCGGGGCTTGATCGCGCTCTATCAGCCGCTCTTGCGCAGCGTGCTTGCGTTTCCAAAGACCACGTTGGCCGCAGCGCTCGTCATCCTCGTGGTAAGCGCCTATCCGGCCACGCACATCGGTGGCGAATTCATGCCGCCGCTGGATGAAGGCGATCTGCTGTACATGCCCTCCGCCCTGCCCGGTATTTCCGCCGGCAAGGCCTCGGAGTTGCTTCAGCAGACGAATCGCCTCATCAAGACCGTGCCCGAGGTGCTCAGCGTGTTCGGCAAAGCGGGCCGTGCGGAGACGGCCACCGATCCCGCACCGCTCGAGATGTTCGAGACCACGATCCAGTTCAGGCCGCGCGACCAATGGCGGCCCGGCATGACCCCTGACAAGCTGGTCGAGGAACTGGACCGCACCGTCAAGGTGCCAGGGCTGTCGAACATATGGGTGCCGCCGATTAGGAACCGTATCGATATGCTGGCGACCGGCATCAAGAGTCCGGTGGGCGTCAAAGTCGCCGGCACGAACCTGCAGGAAGTCGATCGCGTGGCGGCAGATATCCAGCGAGTGGTGAAGGAGGTTCCGGGCGTGAGCTCGGCCTTCGCCGAGCGCTTGAACGGCGGACGCTACATCGACGTGAAGATCGACCGCGACCGCGCTGCGCGCTACGGCCTGAACATTGCCGACGTGCAGAGCATCGTGTCGGCCGCCATCGGCGGCGACAACATCGGCGAGACCGTGGAGGGCCTGCAGCGTTTCCCGATCAACCTGCGCTACCCGCGCGAGATTCGCGACTCCGTTGAGAAGATCCGTGCGCTGCCGGTCCTCACCGAGCGCGGGGCGCAGATCCGGCTCTCCGATGTCGCGGCGATCGGCATCAGCGACGGCCCGCCGATGCTGAAGAGCGAGAACGCCAGGCTTTCGAGCTGGGTGTACATAGACCTGGCCGGGCGCGACCTGAGCTCGGCGGTGCGAGACATGCAGCACGCGGTCGCAAAAGAAATCAAGCTGCCGCCGGGCTACTCGATCTCGTGGTCGGGTCAATTCGAGTTTCTGGAGCGCGCCACCGCCAAGCTCAAGATCGTCGTGCCGGCGACGCTGCTCATCATTCTCGTGCTCCTCTTCCTCACCTTCCGGCGCTTCGATGACGCGTTCCTGATCATGGCTGCGCTGCCCTTCGCGCTCGTTGGTGGCTTCTGGCTGCTCTTCCTGCTCGGCTATCACATGTCCATCGCCGCGGCGGTCGGCTTCATCGCACTGGGCGGCGTGGCCGCCGAGATCGGCGTCGTGATGCTCCTTTACATCAACCAGGCGGTGGCGGCGCGCGATGACGAACGGCGACTCAATACCGACGACGATATCCGCGAGGCAATCGTCGAGGGGGCGGCACTCCGCGTGCGGCCGATCGCGATGACCGTGGCCGTGATCATCGCCGGCTTGCTTCCGATCATGTTTGGCAGCGGCACTGGCTCGGAGTTGATGCGGCGCATCGCCGCGCCGATGATCGGCGGCATGATCACTGCGCCGCTGCTCTCGATGTTCGTGATCCCGGTGGCCTATCTTCTCCTGCGGCGTTCCAGAGTTGCGCGCGGTGCCCGCACCGGCCCGGGAGCTTCCAACGGCGCTATTCAGAAGGCGGGATCTTGACGACGTCATTTCAACTGAGAAAGGAATAGCAATGAATCGTGCTTATGCGTTCACCGTATCTCTCTTGGTATCGGTGGCCATCGCTCCGTTCGCCGCTGCTCAATCGGACGGCATGAAAGGCATGGACATGAAAGACATGCCGATGAAAGGAATGAAGTCCGAGAGCAAGGCGCGAGGCAAGGTGCACAAAGGGACCGGAACGGTGGCCAAGGTCGATGCCGAGAAGGGCCGGGTTTCCATCAATCACGAGCCGATCAGCAGCATGAACTGGCCGGCGATGACGATGGACTTCGACGTCAAGAACAAGGCGCTGCTCGACGGGGTAAAGCCGGGCGACAAGGTCGAATTCAGTTTCGTTCAGTCTGGCAAAGACCACACGATCACGCAGATCAAGTGAAACGGCGGCCATCACGAGCAAGGCACTGATCATCTTCATAGCCGCCCTGACCTTGAATGCGGCGTTGCCGGCCATCGCGAAGCTGGCGTCGGCTGCACCGATTTCAGCGAAGGACAAACGCGGTCCTGCACCTGGCTTGGGCTTACTCGGATTGGATGCCGGTCATACGGATTGGACGCGTCGAGCTCGGGCTGTCGCGGTCGGCCTAGCCTTCCTTCTCGCGTTCACCTGACGAAATCGTGACCTACTAATGCGTTGGTCGAGCTTGACACCGTATAGCGGTACGGCCGGTAGCCTTGGCTTTCGAACCGGAGCTAAGCCATGAGCACCCAAACCCTGACCGCATCAGACTTGTGGACGCGTGAACCTGCGAGCAGGCCCGATCGCGTTCGCATACGAGCGCGCATCGCCGGAATGCATTGCTCGCTCTGCACGGGGACTATCGAGAAAGCGCTGAAACGGCACCCCGGCGTGGAAAAAGTTGCCGTGAGCCTTACGCATGAGCAGGCACTCGTGGAATACGACCCGCGCCGTGTGCAACCGGATGAGCTGCTCACCACGCTTAGCGAGATGGGTTATGCGATCTCCGATCCGCGGAAGGTGCAGCCATTCGAGGAAGACGAGCGCCTGCTCGTGCAGGAACGAAGGCGGTTTCTTCTCGCTACGGTCTTAAGCCTCGGCTCCCTCTCGCTGATCGCCCGGCCAGGAGACTTCTGGTACGCGGCACTGGAGGGGTTTGTCGCTCTGTGCCTTCTCAGCTTCGTATTCCTTGCTATTCGTGCCTCCGGTGTAGTGAAAGCCATCATCGGCACAGCCGCCGCTTTCGTCTATTCGTTCGGCCTCCTATGGCTGAAACAGTCGGGGAATCTCGAAGGACTGGATGCCTGGATCGCTGGTGGACTCGCGATAGCGGTGGTGTTCTTCCTTGCGCGGCCCATCCTCGTCATGGCGTGGCACGCGCTGCGGCGCGGCATCATCAACCAGCATGTCCTGCTCGAGGCTGCCGCATTTGCAGGTCTCGGCGGGGGCATCTACGGTTTCATTGCCGGTGGCCCGGATTTTCCGACGGCACCGTTTTTCTGCGTCGCGGTGATGGTGTGCAATTACCACATCTTCTCCGAGTGGCTATCGCTGATCGTAAAGACTCGCAGCTCGCAGGCAGTGCGCCGGCTGCTCGCGCTGCAGCCTGACACGGCGCGCGTGATCCGAGGCGCGACCGAATCTGTCGTGCGGATCGAGGACGTCGCCGCTGGTGATCTGGTGCGAATCCGTCCGGGCGAGCGTATCCCGGTGGACGGTACGGTGATCGATGGTCGATCTGCCGTCGATCAATCGCTGGTCACGGGCGAGCCGCTGCCCGTGGAACGGGCGGCAGGAGATGCGGTCATCGGCGGTTCCATGAATGGGCTCGGTACCCTGGTCGTACGGGTCTCGGCGGTGGGAACGGAGAGTTTTCTTCAGCGTGTTGCGCGCGAGGTAGAGGATGCCCGGGCGCTGAAGCCAGGAATGCTTCACCTCGTCGACAGGGTGCTTAAGATCTATGCCCCGGCGGTCCTTTCGCTTTCCGCCGCTGCTGTGATCGGCTGGATCCTCGGTCCCATGCTCCTTGGCGGAGCGCCAGATCTCGAGCGGGCCGTTTTCGCCGGCTTAACCGTGCTGGTCATGGGCTATCCCTGCGCCCTCGGGGTGTCGGCCCCGCTCTCAATCGTGCGCGGCGCAGGGGAGGCGGCTGAGCGCGGGATACTGATGCGCACTGGGGAGGCATTTCAGGGCTATCGTCTCGCCACGCACGTCGTCTTCGACAAGACCGGGACGCTGACCGAAGGCCGGCCCGCCTTGCGTGAAATGCTGGCCATCGGCGAATCAGAGGAGAAGCTGCTCGCTGTGGCGGCGGCCGCCGAGTCCGCTTCCGAGCATCCGCTGGCGGCTGCCGTTATGACGGCGGCGATGGAGAAAGGAATTGCCCCGCTGGAATTGAGAGACTTCAGCGCCGTACCTGGGCGCGGGGTGCGTGCACGCATCGACGGTGGGCAAATACTGGTCGGCAGTCCTCGGTTTATTGCCGAGGAGTCAGTGCCACTCGCTAGCGTTAGCGAGCGCATCAAGCAGCTCGAGGCGGCGGGGCATACCGTCGTATGCATTGCGCAGGAGAACCGAGTGCTCGGCCTTCTCGCGTTCGGCGACCGCATCCGATCGGATGCGCACGATGTCGTCGCGCGCCTAAAGCAAATCGGAGTACGCACCGCCATAGTAAGCGGCGATAACGCCGGAGCTACGCGCCGAGTGGGAAGTGCGCTCGGCATCGATGAAATCCACGCCGGACTGCTTCCCCAGGACAAAGCACGATTGGTCCGACAACTCCAGCGAAAGGGAAATGTGGCTATGGTTGGCGATGGCATCAACGATGCGCCGGCTCTTATGCAGGCGAACATCGGTATCGCCATGGGCGGCGGAACCGACGTCGCCATCGACTCTGCAGACATCATCATTCTCAATAATCGGCTGCATGCCGTCATCGAGGCACGCGAGATCAGCCGCTGGAGCTATCGGAAAATGCTGCAGAACGTCACGCTCGCGATCCTTTTCAACGGTATCGGCGTGCCGCTCGCTGCGACGGGACTCATCCATCCAATTTGGGCGATGGCCGCCATGGCTGTGAGCGTTACGGCGATTTTCTACAACTCACTGCGAGGAAAGCCGAGGCTTTTCTTCGAGGCGATTCTCAGCGTCGGGCAGGTTCCGCAGCTAGCCGCGAAGGCAGCTTGACGCCGTACTGCGGTACGGACCGTATCCTCCGTCCTGCGGTACGGATGGCGTATCCTTTGATGAAACATGACTTCACTTACGATTGGGGTACTCGCGAAGAAGGCCGGCGTCGGGGTCGAGACGGTGCGCTTCTACGAGCGGCGCGGGCTAGTCGGGCGTCCAACCCGGCCGAGGGCGGGCTACCGATCCTACCCGGCGGACGTTGTTGGGCGAATCCGCTTTATACGCAATGCGCAGGGACTGGGCTTCACTCTTCAGGAGGTGAAAGAGCTTCTCGCGTTGCGCGTGACGGCCGGCACGAGTTGCGCGGCGGTGCGCGCTCGAGCCGCAGCCAAGGTAGCCGATGTGAAGCGACGAGTCGCGGATCTCGACCGTATCAAGGCCGCATTGGATAGCCTGATTGCGGTTTGTCCGGGTCGCGGCGCCCTCGTGAACTGCAGCATTCTTGATGCGCTGGATTCGGCCGAGGTCGATCTACCGCAGACCCGTCCCCCGGCAAGGAAGCGCCGAGCAAATGGAGTGTTGTCTATGAAGTCGCTGGAAATGAAAATCGGCGGTATGCAATGCGATGGCTGTGCAAGCACCATCCAGTCCATTCTTTCGCGCGAACCAGGGGTGAAGTCGTCGAGCGTTTCGTTCCCGAAGCGCGCGGCTTCGGTCTTTTTCGATCCTAAAGAGACCGATGTGGGCCGGCTGTCAGAGGCGGTGACAAAAGCAGGCTTCAGCGTGGAAAGCCGCCATTGAGGCGCTTCACGTTCCTCGTCTTGTTGTTCTGCTTGGCGCCGATTGCACTGGCGCAGGAATTGAAGACGGCGACCTTGTACGCGGAGAAGATCTACTGCGAAGCCTGCGCGGCGGTGATCAGCAAGGCGCTGCGGAACGTTCCCGGCGTCGGAAAGGTCCACGTCGACGTGGATAAGAAGGAAGTCTTGGTGAACTTCGATCCGACAAGGGCAAAAGTCGAAGACCTGACCGCCGCGACGGAAAAGAAAGGCTTCCATTCCTCAGTACGAAAGGTTGAGCCGTAATGGCAAGGAAAGCCGTGAATGTGGAGTTCTTGTTCGCCGGCGGCTGTGATCGGTGTGCCGGAGCACGTGATGCTTTGCGTGCCGCAGCACAGTCGAGCGATCAAGTGGAATGGACGGAGGTCGATATCGCCAAAAACCCGAAGCGAGCGGTCGAAGTCGGCGTGCTCTCGACACCCGCGGTAGCTATCGACGGAGAGCTGATCTTCAAATCCATGCCGACCGCGTCTGACCTTCTCAAGGCGATACGCGCGAGAGTGGGAAGAGCCTAGGATGGACGTCGAGCAGCTTCGCGTAGTCGCACAGCAGGCCAGCCTTGCATCCTTGCTGATCGGGTTCACAACCGGCTTCCTCTTCAGCTTCAACCCGGTGGCCTTGGCTGCTATTCCGGTGTCGCTCGCCTACGTCACCAAGTCGCACGAACAGCGCGTGGCGGTGCATTACGCCGCGGCCTTCGTGGTTGGGATGATCCTCGTGCACATCATATTGGGGCTGATTGCGGCGCTCGGCGGCCTGTGGGTGCAAAAAGCGCTTGGGCGATACTGGGGCGTCATTCTTGGCCCTTTGCTGATCCTTCTCGGTCTGGCTTGGCCGGGTTGGATCAAGCTGCCCGTGCCGCAGTTCGCGCTACGTGCTCGGCGTGCGACAAGCGTGTGGGGGGCGGGAGCCCTCGGAGCTGCGTTCGCGGTCGCCGTGTGTCCTATTTGTACGCCTACGCTGGTTGTCCTTCTTGGCGTGGCGGCGGGTGTCGGGTCAATCACCTTCGGTGTTCTACTGCTGCTGGCCTTCGCAATCGGCCGAGCGCTGCCAATTTTGCTCGGGGGGTGGGCGGTTGGCGCGCTGGAAGCCATGAAGCCGCTCGCCAGCCATCAACGCGCGTTCGAGATCGTTGGTGCTATCGCGTTGGTGCTGAGCGGTCTCTACATGCTCAATGCATTTTTCCTGGTGATCCCAGAATTGGCGGTTTAGTAACGTGACGAAAACGTAACTTTTCGGCGAGTGTTGGCACGTCTTGGCGAGTGGGGGCAGGCCACAAAACAACTAGTTAAGGAGCGTTCCGCCAACTTTTAATCCGTTGGTCGGCGGTCCCAGGGCAAGCGCCCCGAGCGACAGTCCGTAGTTGGCCGCATCGCTCAGAAAGTCAGCCGCGTCCGCGACGAGCGCGGCGGATCCGGACGAGGCGCTTGCAGCTAGCTCGATCACGAACATGGCGATGTTCGCAGCAAGCGCCATCCAAAGGGCGTTGCGAAACTTCCCGCCCGGTGCGAAACACGATGGAGGGGGAAAACCGGCGTAAACGCTTCACGCCCCGCCGCGTTGCTTGCGTGGGGAACTCGCATGACTGTCGCCACGGTAGCGAGCCGCGCGCTCGCGGGTATCGACGCGCCCGAGGTGACCGTAGAGGTGCACCTCGGGCCGGGGCTTCCTGCGTTTCACATCGTCGGTCTGCCTGACGCCGAAGTTCGCGAAGCCCGCGACCGCGTGCGCGCGGCACTCAACCATGCGCACTTCGAATTCCCGGCGCGCCGCATCACGGTGAATCTGGCGCCGGCGGAGCTGCCGAAGGATTCGAGCCGGTTTGACCTGCCCATCGCGCTTGGCATCCTCGCGGCCAGCGGGCAGCTGGCCGTTGATGCGCTCGCCGGCCACGAATTTGCCGGTGAACTTTCGCTCACCGGGGAGCTGCGCGCCGTGCGCGGCGCTCTCGCGATGGCGCTGTCCGCGCGCGGCGCGGGCCGCGCCTTCGTCCTGCCGGCGGGAAACGCCCCCCAGGCCGCGCTTGCCGACGGCGCGCGCATTCTGCCGGCGCGCACGCTTCTCGAGGTCGTTGCCCATCTGGCAAGCGAAGTGCCGCTTGCCGTATACGCCGAGGCAGCGCGCGCTACGCCGCCCGCCTACCCCGACTTCGCCGACGTTAAAGGCCAGCAGCAGGTCAAGCGCGCGCTGGAGGTCGCGGCTGCCGGGGGGCACAGCGTGCTGATGGTCGGTCCGCCGGGGACTGGCAAATCGATGCTTGCGGCGCGATTCCCCGGCATCCTGCCGCCGCTATCGGAAGCCGAGGCGCTCGAAGTCGCCGCGATCCACTCGGTGTCGAGCAAGGGCTTCGAAGTAGTGAATTGGGGGGAGCGGCCGTTTCGCGCGCCGCATCACAGCGCCTCGGCGGCGGCGCTGGTCGGCGGCGGCA